>Ga0172380_10001504_pt1 | contig 39881 bp, 55 predicted proteins | sample Leawe162metaG_FD_119747 | JGI IMG/M metagenome (GOLD analysis project Ga0172380, IMG submission 119747) | Leachate microbial communities from a municipal landfill in Southern Ontario, Canada - Leachate well 162 metaG | ecosystem: Engineered > Solid waste > Landfill > Unclassified | place...
TGAGGTAGAGAATTACAAAAATAAACAAAAAGTATGCAAGAAAAAATAATTTTATGGTTAGCCGCGCTCGCAGGAGTAATAGCATCATTTTGGGTGTTGCCGTGGGTCAACAAACAAGACGAATACCGCAATGAATCTGTCGCAAGATACGAAGCTTGTATAGAAGCACAATACGGTACTACCCCGGCCCACTATAGACTTGAACACGGTGATTACCCAGAATGTAATTCAAACTAGTATGGTCGATTTCACTTTTCACCCAGTTATTGATTCGACTCCACCTCCACTCGAACCGTGGTGGTGGGAATTTGAGAATAGACACGAACCAACCGAAGAAATGCAACGCTACTTACTTGAGCAGGAAGCTCAATTTATTAGAAGAACAGAGGAAAAATAAAAAACAATATGAAAAAAGAAATAGTAATAGCGAAATCAGAATTACCAACAACACAACGTAACGACAATTCTATCGAGTCTTTTATCTCACAAGCAATCGATAAGGGACTACCAATTGAAACAATCGAACGTTTCTTGCAAATGCGCAAGGATTTCCGAGCAGACCAAGCCCGAGAAGCCTATGTGATGGCAATGGCCCAATTCCAGCGGGAGTGTCCAGTTATCGCCAAAACTAAGGAGGTCAAAAATAAAGAGGGGAGGGTGACATATAGATATGCACCACTCGATTCGATTGTGATACAAGTCAAAGAGGCACTCGGCAATAACAATCTTGCTTATAATTTCCGCGAGTCGCGAAGCGAGGACGGAACGAAACTTACAGCAATCTGTACTATTCGTCACTCAATGGGCCATAGCGAAGAGAGTACCTTTACTGTAGAGGTAGGTGCCGAAGCATATATGACAGATACACAAAAATATGGCGCACGTATGACTTTTGCCAAACGATATGCGTTTGTAAATGCTTTGGGTATTCTAACTGGAGACGAAGATACTGATGCCCGAGAATTAAAACAAAAACAAAAATTAGTACCGCCAAGCCTAGACCCGAAGGCTAAGGTAATATCGCTACTTCGTAAGTTAGGAGTCAAAGATACAAAAGACGCTGATACTACCAAGGAACAAATTATAAAGTTTACTCAGCTAGAACCAATAGCAGAAAATCTTAATGAGATAATCGACCGTTTAGAAATCCTAATTGAAGAAAGAAATGAAAATAACTAAATACGAAGACCGCGAGGAGTGGCTCGAAGCCAGACGTGGAAAAATCACTGGCTCACGTCTTAAAGATTTGATTGTAAAGCGTGGCACAGAAATGAAGAAAGGTTATTACGAACTCGTTGCCGAACGGCTCGCTCTGTCCACTGATGCAGAAATGCCGATGGATAGAGGTGCCAGACTCGAAAATGAAGCTATAGAGACGTTTGTTGCCGATACCAACATAAAAATAATCACCGACCTTGTTATATGGGAACGAGACGATAATAACTATATCGCTATTTCTCCAGACGGTTATACAGCTGATTTTACGATAGCAGTCGAAGTAAAATGTCTTAACTCAGCCGACCATATCAAGGCATTTATTACACAGCAAGTACCCAAAGATTACGAAGAACAAGTAATTCAATACTTCATTGTAAACGACCAACTTATACGACTTTATTTTGTGATGTACGACCCACGTATGTCGGTTAATAGCTTCTTTTACCTCGTAGTTGAACGCTCGGAGATTGAAAAGAAAATGAAAGAATATCTTACACAACAATACGATATTCTTGCGAGGGTCGAGGCTACTGTCGCTCGCTTAACAGATAATTTATTTTAAACATGGAAACACAAAACACCCCAACTCTCGATATTAAGGAGTTTAACCCGAAAGAAGCTGAACTACAGGCACTCGCTGACTCATGCTCGACAATTGATTTAAGCGACCTCAAGGCGGTAAAAGAAAAGCGTATCGAACTCAAGAACGCACGAGTAGAAGTCACCAAGACAGGAAAAGCGATGCGAGACGGTGCCAACGCCTTTGCTAAAGCAGTTATTGCTCGAGAAAAAGAACTGGTGGCTATTATAGAACCAGAAGAAGAGAAGCTGGCAGAGGTTGAAGCTGAAGTAAAACTAGCACAAGAACGTGAAGAACGCAGAGCCTTACTACCTACACGATTGGAAAGACTCGCTACTATCGGCGATGCAGTAGAGGCAACCGAAGAGGAACTACTCGGAATGGATGGATCCACCTTTGAGGGGTACTTTAATAAACGAATGGCTGACAAAACCACTGCTGACCGCGCAGAAATTGACCGTGTACGCCGAGAGCAAGAAGCTGAACAACAGCGCCTTGATAACGAGAAAGCTGCTCGAGAGCGCGAAGAGAAAGCCCGAGAGGAAGAGCGCCAGAAAGCCGAACAACGTATCGCTGAAGAAAAGGCACGAATGGAGCGCGAAGCTAAGGAAAAAGAAGAACGCGAAGCCAGAGAAAAAGCTGAAGCTGAACAACGAGAAAGGGATCGGATTGCCGCTGAAGTAAAAGCTGAGGAGGAGCGTAAAGCGAAACTAGAGGCTGACGCAAAATACCAAGCATGGCTTACTGGCGCTCAATACGACCCTGAAACTTGCTTATTGGTCGAGGAAGGAAACGAAGTAAAAATGTACCGACTTATTACCACGTTTACGAAGTAAAAAACAAAATAAATATGTATCTAAATCAAGTAACGTTGTACGGAAACATTACCCGTGACCCAGAATTAAAAGCACTCCCGAGCGGAGTGAACGTATGCAATATTTCAATTGCGACTAACCGTACCTACAAAGATAAAAGTGACAAAAAAGTTGAACAGGTGGAGTATCACAACGTGGTCGCATTTGGTAAACAAGCGGATCTGATCGCTCAATACCTCACTAAAGGTAGCCCGATTTACGTAGTAGGTCGCCTACAGACGCAAAACTGGGAAAAGGACGGGGTAAAACACTACCGTACCGAGGTAGTGGTAGAAACGCTCCAATTCGGCCCGAAAAGTAGCACAGCGGGGCAAAAACCCGCAAATTCGAGCCAATCTAAGGGCGACTCAGTGTTACCAGAATACCCTGAAGAAGAAATCAACGAATCTGATATCCCATTTTAATCCCTTTCTAAAATGTGTTAGGATATTTACATGAAAAAATGTAAAGACTGTGGCAAAAACAAAAAAGAGTCTGATTATTATGGGATACAAAATGAGTGTAAGGAATGCACAAAAAAACGTGTACGCATTAATTATCGCAAAAATATTGAATACTACACAGCCTACGAAAAAGAGCGATTCCAAAAACCTGAACGCAAACATAAAGCACTTCAGTACCAAAAAAATAGGAGAGCTAAATATCCCGGTAAGAACAAAGCGAGACAAAAAATTAATAATGCACTTAGAGACGGAAAGATAAAGCGACAACCTTGCGAAATATGCAACAATCCAAAGTCTGAAGCTCATCATGCTGACTATCGCAAACCGTTGAGTGTTCAGTGGCTTTGTAGAAAACACCATTTACAAGCCGAGGGAAAAGTTGCTTATAAGCCCAGCATAACAAGGGGATAACTATGGTTTCACTTTATATCGACCGCTTGGTATATTATTAAGGAAATAAAAAATATGGCAACGACAATGAGATCAGTTGATACACGATTCTGGGTTGATACTTGGGTTAGGAAACTGAATCCACTTGATAGGTACGTATTTTTATACTTTTTAACCAATACTCATTCGTCTTGGTGTGGAGTATACGAACTAGATATGTCTATGGTTGCATTTGAGACCGGAATACATGAGACCGATTTAGTAAACTCAATTCTACCTAGAATATCCTCAAAGATTATTTACATTGATGGGTGGGTCTGCATTAAAAACTTTGAAAAATATCACAGTTCAAAATCAGCAGATACTCAAAAAGGCATCGAAAATGCATGGAAAGTAGTACCAGAGGAAATACGTAGTAAAATCAAGGCTTTATTGTCAAAAATAGACCCCCTAGAGGGGGGGTCGCCCTCTGCCTTTACCTCTACCCTTACCTCTGCCTCTTCCTTTAAACCCGAGGAGACCTCGGGTACGACCCCAGTACCTACACAAAAGAAAATTAAATATAGCAATGAAGATATGAGACTTACTGAGCTACTCATTTCCTTAATTGAAAAGAATACCCCTGAGTGGACGCTCAAGGGAAATAAAGAAACGTGGGCCGAGCACATTGAAAAGCTACACCGCATTGACGGTAGGACTTATGAGCAAATCGAGTATATGATCCGCTGGACGCAAGCTGACTCATTCTGGCGACAGAATATTCTCTCCACGGCCAAACTACGTGAGAAGTTTAACGACCTAATACCAAAGCTAAAGGCCAGCGCCACTAAAGAGATTCATAAAAGCCAAATAGCTATTAAACCAAAAATGATATGACCCCTAAAAAAATAGTATTTAAAATAAAATACGGATACGGAGCAAACGAGTTTGTACTAACTGAATCGCTTGATGAGGTAGCTAAGGCAATGTACGCCAAAGCTGAGAAAATAGGGGTTACACTTGGAGGTAAATTTATATCGGGACAGGAAATAAAAACTATAGAGCCGGACATCCATTCCTACACCGGGTGGAATCGGTCGTATGAGGCGAAAGACCCGGATGATTTTACTCAGATTGAACGAGACGTACCAAAGGTTTTATATGAACTTTTGGATGGTGTTGCAAACAGAGTAAGTGGGTTATTGAACACTGGCGAAGTTCAAAAAATAGGAAAAGAGGGATTAACCGCCACAAAATTATTAACTAATAAAAATTAATCATGACCCAGCACGAAAAAATAATCGCCATAATGCTACAGCAACCTGACCGTTGGTGGCATAGCGAGGACTTGATGAGCTTTGGCGATATTTTTGTAGGGTACAAAGCACAGGCTCGCATTTCAGAGCTGGCATTCGACTACCCGGAAATGATTGAAACCCGAAAAAGCAGCAAGGGTAACCGTCAGCACATGTATCTCTTCCGGTCGGATAACAGCTTAAAGTTCCTGCCTACCCTACCAGTAAAAATGCGCCAATTCGTAGAGGAGCGAATGAAACGACAAAGTTTACCAATACAAAAAATTCAATTTGTACCGCGCTTTAACGAAAACGGCACAGTGACGATGGTAAAAGAAGTAGTAAATATCTAATATGCTACGCCGAACACCACTTAGAGCAAAAAAGAATATTCGCAGAGTCGGCAAGGTCGGCCGGGCCAATCAGGAATCGCGCAAAATGATAGCTGATTACGCCGAGGAGCACCAATTAGACCACTGCGAGCTACAACTGCAGGGATGTACCGGAAACTGGCCCCTTGCACCCGCTCACCGGCACAAACGGGCTTGGTACAAGGGTGACAAGGCACTACTGGCAGATCCACAGCAATGGGTAGCCGCTTGCCAAAACTGCCACGATCAGATTGAGCATAATGCGGAGTTGACTGAAAAAGTTTTTATTAAATTAAGAGGTCATAATGTATGAGTAAAAATATTAGAGTATTTGAGTTTAGTGAGGGTAGAGGAATGTATACCAAAGGTACACGCAACTTTGATGAGGCTGTAATTGCAATGAGAGGGTACGCTATGCACGAGCAAGCTCTTGACCCATTAGCGTGGGCTGATAACTCAAATCAGTCTTACGACCCAAAGACAGTTACAAAAGAAACTGTCAAAGAGATGAGGTATTGGACTTGTAAAGACTGTGGGGTGAGTACGATAGGTGACGAAAATATTTGCTTTGAATGTAACGACCCAATACAAGGAGTTGGTCGATTAACTTTTGCATTTTTTGCTGATTAAATATGAGACTATTTTTAATTGCAATAGGAATTTGGTTTATATTTTTTACTCTTGAAGAGATAAGCAACACTTTACACATAATTGCTACAAAAATATGAGCCTACTAGACGACTACATACCGCCATACACCCCACCAAAACCAAAGCGGTACGAAAGGCAAACAGCGCTTTCGCAACAAGCGCGGGACGAGCAACTAAACAATTTTGACCGAGAGGTTGAGGACGAGAATTATAAGCAACCAGATAATTAAATATGTCTTTTATTCAAATATTAGGATGCATTGCCTTTGGAGCAATGATTATGAAGTTTTTAATTACAGGTTCTATATGAAAAAAAGCGTCAAAGCGTGGGCATGGGTGCACACAGATCCAAAAATGCAACACTCTCCCATCAATAGCTATCGATGAGAGAAAGGAGGATGTGTCAGAAGAAAAACGTAAATGCTTTAGAGGTAAAAACCCAATGCATGGCAGGATGATGCGCTCTCTCTACCGACAATCAAAAGTAATACCAGTTACCATAACGTTTGAAATATGAATTATTGGCTTATATCCGACACCCATTTTAACCACACTAAATTAGACGAGTGGGGCGACCGTTCCGGCGACTGGCAAAAGCAACTATTGGAGGGGATACGGCAGATACCATTAGGTGACACGATCATCCACCTTGGCGACATTTGTATTGGTAATGACAGCAAGGTGCACGAGCAACTCTTTGGAGTATGGATGGAGACGTTTGGCGTGATGCATCGAACTGGAGCAATTAATCGACACAAAGCAATACTGGTGCGTGGTAATCACGATAAAAAGTCGCATAATTGGTATACCGAGCACGGCTGGGACTTTGTATGCGACGGCCTAGAGCTTATATTCCAAGGCCACTATTTGCACCTTACGCACCGGCCAGCGCGACCGCAGGGCAATACTACGTGGAATATACACGGCCATACCCACGGTAATTTGCACCGATCGGAAGAGTACTGCGACTTTTACTCTAAGGATTACCACATAGACATTTCGCCGGAATTAGTAGGGTACAAGCCAATCCGACTTGATACCTTAATGAAAAATTACAAATGAAAACCATACTGCATCTTTGCGCCGATACTGGGAGTGACAGTTGGCCTTACCGTAGTGCTTACGGCTATGAAGTAATACTCGTAGGGAGCGAGATTGGAGTAGAAAACTATGTGCCTGACAGACCTATTTACGGTATTTTTGCTAACCCGGTATGCACTGAGTTTAGTACGGCCCGGAGTAATGGAAAAGCACGCGACCCTGAGTCCGGTATGTTTTTAGTAAAAGAGTGTCAGCGCATAATCGAATTAGCAAAACCGGAATTCTGGGTTATAGAAAACCCGGCAAAAGGGGTATTAAAAAATTACTTAGGCACGCCAACATACGAATACGAGCCGTGGTGGTATGGTAGCCCTTGGACTAAGCGTACTGCGCTGTGGGGTAAATTTAATATCCCACCAAGGCAATATAGTAACTGGGAGTATGTACCAAAGCTTGATGGGCTGTACCAACGTCCCGGGCGAGGTAAACCGTCACTAGCATTTATGCATAAGTCGCATTACCACAAAATACCGGAGTTTCAGCATTTACCAGTACCTGAGAACGATATGGAGTTTAGATCACTTTGCAGTCAAAAGTTTGCTCAGGCATTTTTTAAATGTAATCTGTAACTTTATCCCCTTTACAATAGCGAACGCTTGCTATAATATATATGCAGATGGTTAGTTCAGGCACCCCTTGGCTACGATCTAAAAGCTGACAACCCCGTCTCGAACGGTGGCACCCACAGGGAAAGTCGTAGAGGAAGCTAAAGAATAACGAGTGAAAGTCTCGTGGGGGTGCCAGAGCTAATCATATTTAAAATATGCAAGATATAAAATTTAGAGCTTGGGTGGGTAAAATGGAATATGATATTACTACAGGTAAATTTGGCACTTTCTTTGTTAACAAAGAAAAAGGAGACGGACTGCATCCAAATGACTCCGCATCACTAACTCCTAACACCACAAAATACTCTGACGATACACCAGTAATGCAATATACTGGCCTCAAAGATAAAAACGGTAACGATATTTACGAAGGGGATATTCTTAGGTGGAGAGATAGTCGCAATTTAGAAGTAAAGTGGGGGACTGTTGGCTGGGTACTTTATGGTGATTTGTTTAAAAAATTTGGTTTAGAAGCTGATTCTTGCAATGAATTTAACACCAGTGGCTATCTGCCGTATTCTGAAATTATAGGGAACGTATACGAAAATCCAGAGCTTTTAACAATAGAAAATGACGTATAAACGCAAATACAACCCAAGTCACAAAAAGATAAACCTCGCCGGTCGAGTAGTCGCTTTTGAAGAGGAGGGTATTACAAGACTCAAAATTAAGATAAATGCTACACAGCTTTATTCTCATTTTTTGAAGATGTACGCCAAGCCCGGGGACTGGGCCTCGATGGAAATCACACTCAAAAAACCAAAGCGCAGTGAGAGTCAGAACAGTTTTTATCACGTATATCTAAGCCTAATTGAAATATCCTCCGGGCACACTATTGAAGAACTGAAAGCGTGGGTTAATGAGGATATTCTAGGCAAGGGCATTAGCGAGGTATTTGGTCACACTACTCGCATAGTAGGCCATACCTCTGACTTAAACATGAGCGAGTTTTGCGAGATGATGAACACAGTGATGGATCGGACAGGTGTACCCATACCTGATCCGGCCCCTTTCAATCTCCCACTCTCGTATGACGAGTACGGGAAATTGAAAGAGGCACAAGTAGAAACGTACAAAAAAGTAGTCGCGAAGAAGTTTATTAAAAAGAAAAATCCACAGCGTAAGGTTGTTACTAGCAAGCGTTAGCTATACCATAGTCAATATGAGCACAAAAAAGAAAATCAGTAATGCTGCTGCTGAACTTGGAAGACGAGGGGGTAAAGCAGTAGTAAAAAAGCACGGCAAAGACTACATGAGTAAAATTGCTAAAAAAGGCCTCGAAAAACGCTGGGGAGACGAAAATCGTAAAAAAGATATCAAAAAAGATACTAAACAAAAATAGTTTATGCACGATACCCCAATTAAAAGCAAAAAAATAACCATCATGGATATAGAATCTTTGACTGGTAATAAAATTATTAGCGTACGCGAAAACGCGCACTTTTGGTCAGCATTGCTGGACACGGGTGTGCGTTTTGCTATCCCCAAGTGGTAGTAGTTATAATAGCAAACGTCCGCTATAATATTGGTATTAAAAATATAATTTTGTTATATGAACGAACAAGTAAACGATGATTTACAAAAGCGAGTTGAGGGTTTTAACGCAGAGATTATCCCATTACTAGGAAAATATAGCCTTGGTCTTGGTGCTATTGCTAGTATCACTCTTGACGGTCGTATAGTTGCTCGACCACAAGTATTTGACGATACAAAGAAAGAGGAAGTTGCACCTGCAGTAGCAAACGCTGACGCACCTGCACCTACCCCAGCCCCTGAAACTCCAGTGGCAGACCCAGCTCCAATAACTGAGGGATAAACTATGAATCCATCAACAGAAGTAGAAAGACGACCGGGTGAAATTGAAATAGCATTGCAAAGTTTACACAGTTTAACTGTGGAATTGGAGATGTCATTTGCTAATTTAACCGATCGACTCAATTACGTACTTACCTCAGAAGACAACGTGAAAGATGTTAACTCCGGTAACGATCCTAGTCCCGCTCATGTACCAATGGTAAACTCAATTAATGAGGCATCACGTCGGATTCGTGGCGTATTAGATTCAATGCATAAAGTGCACAACAGAATAGAGATTTAATTATGATTTGGATTTGTTTCTTTTTAGGTTTGCTGGCTGGTATTGGCATCTCGGTGCTAGTAGTCGCAACGCTGGCATTCTTTAAGAAAACAATCGAACGGCATATAGAGCGCGTGGTGCATACTCTAGAAAACAAGGGGCCACAACCACGCGGCTTTATTGTTGAACCACTTGACGAAGTTACTGAAGAACGAGAAAAAGTTATCGAGCGTAACCGTAAAGCTGGATTAGATACAAAACTTAGTGATTTAATATAAAAATTATGATCCGTCGCAATAAGTTCGAGATGGCCGCTCATGAATACACTGTGCGTCCAAAAAGAGATACTAGAGAAGCTGAGTTAGGAAGTTCATTTAACTTAAAATAACTATGAAGAAGATTATACCTAGGACAAAACAAATTCTAGTATTACCCGATGCCGAAGCGCCACGAGAAAACCACGCCGGTATCCTTACACCAAATAATGTAGAGCAAGAGCAAAAAGCTATTGGTACTGTAGAGGCAGTCGGTGCCGGTATTGAAGATGTAAAAGTAGGCGACAAAGTTATCTATGGCATGTATGCCGGAGAAGATTTGTCACTGACTGACGAAATAGGCAAGGAAACTAAGTACAAGATTCTCTTTGACGAAGACGTGTTGGCTTTAATTGTAGAAGATTAGTATGAGATACGCCGCACGCCTTGGATGTCGTTTCGGCTTGCCTCACGACTTTAAAACCATTCACGAAAATAAGCATGCAAAGTGGGAGGTATGCCAATTATGTAACGTAAAAAAGCGTTATGTTAAAGGCTTTAATGGTCGCGTTAAAAACACTGAGTACCTTAAAGACCACGTCCGTAACTTCGCGCAAAAACACGGAGCTACAAAAAGAGTTTATATGCGCGTTTATCAACCTGAAAAAACTATCATTAAAATATGAGTAACGATACAGAATTACGAATTGAGCAGGAGAATACATTTCCGATTATTAAAAGTGCCGTCGACAAACTAGTCAATACGGTTAAACCTACTTATGGCCCAGCCAGTAACAAGGTAATTATTTCAAAGTTTACGCACCGCCTCATTGTAGACGACGGTGTACAAATTGCGCGTGACTTTGTGCTTCCTGATCCGGCTGAAAATGCTATTGTCCAACACGTAAAGGAAGTGGCTATTAGTACAAACGACCGAGTGGGTGACGGTACTACTTCGTCGCTCATTATGCTGCAGGCTATCATTGATCAAGTAAGCAAAAAGCGTCAGTGGTTCGGCCGACAGATTGAGAAAGAGCTAAAAGTTGCTGTTGGTGAAGTAGCAGATCAACTACGTGCTAGTGCCAAGACTATAGAAACACAGGAAGATCTAAAAAAGGTTGCCCGTATTTCATACGATGACGAAACCATTGCTGATATGATTTCAGGCCTTTATTTTAAACTTGGCAAGGACGCTATTATTACTGTAGACAAGTCGCCTACTCTAGAAACCTACTCGGAGCTTTCTGACGGTATTACAATCAACCGTGGCTATATTAGCCCATATATGATTACTAACCCAGAGCGAATGGAAACCGTCCTCGAGAAGCCGTACTTCCTCGTTACTGATTACCGTATTACCGAGCCAAGTGACATCATCCCAATCATGACTAAGATGGCTGAAAATAATCACCGAGAACTTGTTGTTATCGCGGAGAATGTAGAGCAGAGCGCGCTTGCAACTATGATAGTAAATAAAGCACAAGGTAGTTTCTTTACTATTGCTATCAATGCCCCATCTGACGGAGACCGCAAAGTAGCACTTGAAGATATCGCTTTGATGCTTGGGGCACGTATGTTCACTGAGTCAAAAGGAGATAAACTTGAAGATGCTACTATTGAAGACTTAGGTCGAGCCACTCGCTTTATTTGTAAGCGTGATGAATCAGTTATCATTGAGCCAAAAGGAGATAAGTCTGAAATAGCCACTGCCATTACTTCATTGCGTGAGGCTATCAAAGTAGAGGAAAACGAAGCTCGTAAAAAAGATCTTAAAAACCGGCTTGGTCGTTTCACTAACACTATTGCTGTTATCAAAGTGGGTGCACCTACTGAAAACGAGCAAAAAACTCTAAAATATAAGGTAGAGGACGCAGTAAACGCAGTTCGTGAAGCGTACGTTGGTGGCGTAGTATGCGGAGGTGGTATGGCATTAGCTCGCATAGAAACATCTAGCCCATTGCTTAACGAAGCTCTCAAATATCCATCACGCCAGCTTACATACAATATGGGTATAGAAAAAGTACCGCAGCTAAAAGACGACATGGCGTACAATGTGGTAACTAACGAAGTAGGGCCATTTATGGACGTGGGCGTTGTTGACCCAGTAGAGGTACTTATTGCTGGTGTAGAAAGTGCAGTATCAGTAGCTTCCATTTTAGTAACCAGCCATGCTATGTTGGTGGAAACGATGAAAGAATCTAATAAACAGTAAGGGGATAAAGCCTTTACTTTATAGCCAACGCTCGCTATAATATAAGTATATGGAAAAAATAAATAAAGAATTTATACTTATAATTTTTGCAACTTGTTTGATTGTAGTATTTGTTGCAATTATTTTGCACAAAAAATCAGAAAATGTCATTGCATGTCAAGCAAGCATCGAGGTCGAATATAATTACTTACTGCGTAAATCATGCGACCCTTATGCAGATGAGGTTTGTAAAATTAACCAAAAACTAAAGTCTAGCTTAGATGAGTGGTATCATAGAGAGATAGAAAATTGTAAATAAATATGTTTAACGTCAAGCCATACGAGAAAAACGCAAAAAAGCACCCACCAGAGCAAATAGAACTTATCGCTAAGTCTATTGCTCGCTTTGGCTGGCAACAGCCTATTAAAATTGGTGCAGACGGTGTAATTATCGTAGGGCACGGACGATGGGCGGCTTGGAGTGAGTGGTCTACAAAGCTCGGACTCAAAGAGCCTTGGATTGTTGATGCCGAGGGTAAGACAATATCTGGTGAAGCTGAGACTAGGATACTTACTGAAGACGAGGAGCGTGCGTACCGTTTGGCTGACAATCAAATAAACGCTCTATCCGGTAACGACCATTCGCTACTACTACCTGAACTTAAAGAACTAAACTTTGCGTCCCCTGAGCTTTTTGATTTGACTGGTTTTGACCGTAAATTGATACTTGAGGACGACGCAAAGTCTGAAAGTGTACCCGGACTACCGACAGAGCCACGCACAAAGGTAGGTGATGTGTACCAGATTGGCCCACACAGGGTTATTTGTGGTGATAGTACTGTAAGTAGCATTTACGACAATTTATTTGCCTTGGACGGCTTTTCAGTAGGTAAGGCGGACATGGTACTGACCGACCCGCCTTATAACGTCGACTACACTGGCAAAACCAAGGACGCGCTGAAGATTGAGAACGACCACAAAAGCGACGACGACTTTGCAAAGTTCCTAACGGACGCTTTTACAAACGTCGACCGCGTACTGAAGACGGGGGGGGTATTTTACATCTGGCATGCCGACAGCGAGGGCTACAACTTCAGAGGAGCCTGCCAACGCGCCGGATGGAGAGTGCGTCAGTGTCTCATTTGGAACAAAAACGTCATGGTCATGGGCCGTCAGGATTACCACTGGAAGCACGAGCCTTGCCTTTACGGTTGGAAAGAGGGCGCGTCTCACCTTTGGAATGCAGATCGTACACAAACGACCGTCCTAGACTTTGCTCGGCCAGCAAAGAGCGAGCATCACCCTACTATGAAGCCAGTAGCGTTACTCGAGTACCAAATTGGGAACAATACCAAAGGCGAGGACATAGTATTTGACCCGTTTCTTGGCTCGGGATCTACGCTTATAGCTGCAGAGAAGATTGGCCGTATTTGTTATGGTATTGAACTTGACCCAAAATATTGCGATGTAATTATACAAAGGTATGTAGACTTTACAGGTAGCACGGAAGTCATTAAAAATGGTATACCAGAGTTGTGGAAGCTTAATGGTGATTTAACGGAATAACTATGAGACACCATTGCAAAATATTTTTATGTTGGTATCGACACGACTGGCACAAGATGCTATATAGCGAGTATTGTGCGTCTATAGGTAAAAAAAGTCCTCGATATCATGACGCACAACTTTACGGAACTAAGAAGTGTGGTAGGTGTGACAAAATAGAAAGTGGGTTTGCAGAAAAAGACCATCCTTTGATTATGAGAGAAAGAGCGCGTATCCGTGAGGAACTATTAAAGCTACTATTCAAGTACCACGATAACGAGGAGATGATCAAGCGGAGTGAAGTATTGGCTATACTAAAATCATAATTCATTGCATAATATATCTATGGCTGAAGCAGGTAGACCAACAGTATTTACAGATGAAGTCTGTAGAAAAATAGAAGAGGTAGCTGCACTCGATGGAAGTGTAGAAGAAATGGCTTTTTACGCTGGTATTCATCGCACCTCTATCTATAATTATTTTAAAGCAAATCATGATTTTTTCGACAAAATACAATCTTTGAGAGAGCGTCCAGTGCTTATAGCTAGACAGACTGTAGTTAATTCTCTCAGTGACCCTAACCATGCCTTTAGATACATTGAACGTAAACGTCCAAAAGAGTTTGCACCGCAGTCAAAGATAGAGCACTCCGGTAGCATTGAGACTCCTATTGCGGCAGAACAGTTAGCCAGTGCTGCAGCAGACGCTATACGTGAGAAGTACGAGACAGAGTTACGTGCCTCTATAGTGCGTCCACAGATAAATGATGCACCGCAGATTGTAGTAGAGTTGGGCCAACGTTCACCTGAGCAAACCATTGAAGCATTACCATTAACAATTTTGTAAATATGAAATTCTTACTACTAGAAATTCTAAAGGATTGTGACCCAGATATACGCAACACGTTGCTAGAGAACAAAGGCAAGCACGAAGCGTGGGAGTATCTAGATAATGCAGTTATGGTTGCATTAATGTGGCAACAGGTACGTAATAGTAAGAATAAGCATGAGCCTATCATCAATTAGTATCCACGCATGGCTATCTGAGTATAAAATCAAAAACGAAAAAGGCGAACTGATAGACTTTTACGACCATCCCTACCTTTTTGATATTTACCGCGACAGAGCACAAAACCTAGTGGTTATGAAAGCCGCGCAGGTAGGGCTATCAACGTGCGAAGTGCTGAAAAACCTATACGATGCTAAACACCAAAATCTAGATATTATTTATACTATGCCCACCGACGATGATGTTCGTCTTTTCGTGGGCGGTTCGGTAAACCGTATTATTGAGCAAAATCCTATATTATTGGAATATACTAAAGACAAAGATAGTATTGAGCAAAAATCTGTAGGTGGGTCTGTTATTCACTTTAGAGGCACATGGGGAAAGCGTAAGGCGCAATCTACACCAGCTGACCGGTTGGTACACGACGAGATAGACACATCAAAGCCTGACGTTATTGGGGCGTATCAGGCCCGTCTACAACACTCAAAAAAGAAGCAGACGCACGTATTCTCTCACCCATCTTACCCTGATGTTACTACTGATCTATTTTGGAAACGAAGCGACCAGAAACACTGGTTTGTTAAATGTGGGCACTGCAACTTTTGGCAGTTTATGTCGTGGGACTTGGTGAAGCCGGAGCGTATGAGCGTAGATATAGCCAAGCGACAATTCTGCTGTAAAAAATGCCGAGGTGTACTAACTGATGACGACCGTAGACAAGGCCAGTGGGTAGCAAAATATCCATCTAGAACCGAGTGGAGTGGTTACTGGGTGCCTTTACTGATTGCTCCGTATATATCAGCCGACTTTATTATAAAAAAGCACGAGAACCCAGATATTACAGCATTTGAGTTTAGCACTAAAGTAGTGGGCAAACCACACAATGACGGTGCTTCGAAACTATTGAAGAGACACTTTATGCAAAACCTCACCGGCACACAATGGGCGCCGGACAAAGAAGCGCGTGTGGTACTGGGTATCGATACAGGTCTTAAGCTTGATTACGTTCTAGGTACTAAGGAGGGGTTATTTATGCATGGCGAAACTGAGGACTATGCAGTATTTGACGAGTACATGCGACGTTGGCCCCGGGCTATCGCTATTATAGACGCTGGGGGCGATTTAATAGGTTCACGGGCATTTGCTGCACGCTGGCCTGGAAGAGTATTCATTTGCTACCTTGTAGGAGACCGAAATAAAAACGAAATGATTGACTGGGGTGATGCAGACGAGCATGGTGCAGTATCAGCCGATCGTAATCGTATGGTTCAGCTAGTAGTAGGCGAGTACCGAGACAAGCGTATTCCTGTACATGGTACTGAGGATGATTGGTACGAGTATTACTTAGACTGGGCCAATTTAACCCGTATAGAGGTGGTCGATAAAGAAACGGGTGTTATTAAGGGGCGTAAATGGGTACGTGCTGGGCGCGATCACCGAGCTATGGCTACTGTCTTTTGGCGTGTAGGTATCAGTCGTTTCTCTACAGGTGGCAATATAATCGTATCGCATGAGCAAAAGAAACCAAATAGTTATATGCTTAATCCTAACGGTTCAGTATCATTTAACCCTGAAGAAATGTTTGATTTGATACAAGAAGAAGACGAACAAGATTGGAGAATATGACATCGGATAACCAACAAAAACCTAGGGTGTTGAGTCAACAAGAGGCACAGTCTTTTCGTCTTTTTGAAAAGTACCGGCTAGAGTTTGAGCTATTGTTACAAGCAGGTGTATTAAACACACCACCTTCATGTAAAATTGAAATAAATATACATAATGGCCAGATTCAGAACGTATACATACACACCCAAACATATCGGCGGGACGCTAAAGGGGATAAAAGCCTTGCACCTTAGCGTGCGTTCGCTATACTAATAAGGTATGAAAACAAAAAACAAACGACTACATCCCCAAGAGTTAAAGCGCCGACTGAAACTTACAACTTCAGATAAGCAAAGCGAGTGGTTAAAGACTAACGAGGGTAAGCGTCAAAGTAAAAAAATAGTATGAAAAACATATCAGACTTTGGATGGTTAGTTATTGGGTTTATCGCAATAATGGCTATTGCGGGATTAGTAGAGATATTTAGTTAAAAGTATGAACTGGAAACAAATAAGAAAAATTTTGTATTTTCTAATATTTTTCGGACTAGCTGTGAATATGATTGATATGCAAATAGAAAATTATACATTAAACATTTTGGTCGACTCTTTAGTAGCATGGTTACTGGTGTTCCTTGGTGCATTTATAGTTTTAGAAGATTAAAATTAAAAGTATGACAACACCACAAAACGACCATGTTGGTAAAGCAGACGAGATGGTTACGCCAAATATAGAGGAGATTTTAGAAGAGTTTTGTGTAGTGTGTTGACTTACATCGAATTGTAGTCTAGCTCCATGCTATATTATAAGTAGAAGCACCTTGAAAGGAAGCACCCATGAAAGAAGCATGTATATGGTGCTCCAGTATTATAGAAGCACCACCTGACTACGACCCCAAAACCACTCGTCGTCTATTTTGTTGCCAAGCTTGTATGGTGGCAAATTGGATGTTTGAGAAACTGTATGCGAAAGGAGTTATCAATGTGCCAGAAAGCCACAAAGAAACAAATCTCGCACAGAAAGGAAAAACGAAGCCGTCTTAAACCTATCAGAATGGCATGGAGAATCTATCTCAGGAAGGAGATACGATATGAACTGGCAAGGTGACTTGTTCAACCAGAACATGACCCAGTGTGCGTCGTGCGGTATGCCGTTTCCTGTTCAAGAAATCATACCGGCCACTGTCTACCTCAGTCCGTATATCACGGACAACGAACATGTCTGTTCCGAGTATTGCCGTCAGCAATTCTACCTCAAGCGAATCAGGAGCCTCTATGAGTAGCGAACCGGAGTTTAATAGCCACTATCGTTGCCAATACTGCGACGAACTGCGTCCTCGTACAGAAATCATCTTCGTCAAGAACCGGCCAGTGTGTCGTGGTTCGTGTCAAGAAGATTACTACAATTTCATCATGCGTAAGTACCAGCAGGTGAAATGACAACACTTAGAAGCGACTGAAAAGCCGCTTCTTTATTTCAGTAAGTTTTGTATAATAAAAAAGACGGGCATTGATCACCCGTCCCCCGTTTTGAGGAGATGAGCTAATGCTCCAATTGTGCGCCACACATAGGTAGTTTTGCGCAAGAAATCCCTTAACAGGGATTTCTTGTATGCTACAATACACTCAGTGTAGGAAGCTCAATGAGGAGTATTTCTCAAACACCACCAACGCACCTACTCAGTAGGCGGGCGTTCTCACTACGACTTATCTTATAACATCCCACGTTCTCGTCCCCAGCTCTCAACATATAGAGACACTTATGTCTCGTAGAAACAGCAGTTCGATTCTGCATGGTGGTATAAACTTATACACAGATGATATTTTTATAAATTACTAATTTACTGTTTATAATGTAGAATAAAGTAACTACTTAGTATTTTTATTTATTTTTTTATGTCTGACAATTTTTGCCCAAATGGTCATGAACTTACTATTGACGGGGCTTGCTCCCGTGATGGTTATGTAACACCAGATACGGTTATTGAGCCAACAGCTATGGTTGAGCCAGAAGTAATTACAGAAGAAAATCCCGAAGACTTGGGAAAAGCACAAGTCGAGGCGGGTACACCAGAACCTTCCTTGACTGGATTAGACGAAACATCTGGTTTATCAACTGAAACTGTTACTACGGATGAAAATAGCACTGTAGAGACCAATATAAACACCGATGGCAATGCACCACCAGAAAATACTTGCGTCGGGTGCGAAGGGTAACAAAAAACACACGCTCCAATCGTGATTAACGACGGGCCAACATGGTAGAAATACCTCGTTGGCCCGTTTTGCATAATAAAAATGTCAACAAGTCAAACAGCAGGATATGAAACACTAGGTGCCGACGTGAATAAAGTCGACATCAATGGTAACCAAGACGAAACCCAGCAGGGCGTTGTTTCTCCGAAGCTTCCTGAGCTTGCCCTCGATATGTCTGACGATGATATCGCTGCTCTTACTAAGAAATGGCAAAAGGAGTGGGACGAATCACCAGCTAAGTCTAGGTGGCAGGAAATGGGTGACGAAAACGAAAAGTACTGGGTAGGTGACCACTACCAAAAGGTGGGAACGGCTAAAAATCGACCAAACGTCGACAATTTGATGTTTGAGTCCCTAGAGACTTATTTACCACAAGTTACTCGCCGTAACCCGGAGCCTGTCGTTACTCTAGCCGCCGGTCAAAACAAAGACGATGATGGGGCACAGGACTACGTTCTAAAAGTAAAGGATAAGCTTAACGACCTCGCTGACGATAACGTCATCCGTTTAAAACTTAAGCGTGCCGCTCGTCAATGGGCCGTACGATTGCTTGGTGTATCAAAGATGGGTTGGGACTTAGATCGTGATATTCCGGTTGTTCGAATCATCCGCGCGCAAAAGATTATCCTCGACCCTACTGCTACCGTAGACGAAGATGGTTATAGTGGCGGTCGTATTGGTGAAATACGCAAAATGGATGCAGCTAAACTATTGGCTATCGTAGAGAAAGACGGCAGTTCTGCTCCTGATACATTCTCTTGGCTCAAGGAGAAAGTTGGCGACAAAATGGGTACTGAATTGCAGTTTATCGAGTGGTGGACTCCAACCTATATGTGCTGGACGATGGAAGGTAAGGTACTTCGAAAAATCAAAAACCCACACTGGAATTACAACAGCTCTAAAGAAGAAATGTCTGTTGACGATTACGGTAACGAGACACCAACACAAGAGGAGGTAATGGGGGTAAACCACTTACCAGTACCGACGATGCCGTACGAGTTTCTAGTGGTATACAACCTCGGTGACCAGCCAATGGATCGCACGTCTTTGATGGGTCAAAACCTCGCCAATCAAGACCGTATCAATAAGCGTAATAAGCAAATCGACGAAAACGCTGACAATATGAATGGTGGCTTGGTAGTTTCTCTCGCTCGCTCTGGTCTTACCGAATCGCAAGCTAAAAATGCCGCGTCTGCACTTCGAAAAGGAGGGATTATTGCTATTCCTGACGGAAACCCACAAGACGCAATTTACCGACCAGCTACCCCGAGTATGCCTGCAGATGTGTATAACGACTTAGTGGACACTAGAGAGCGCATGCGAGACATCTTTGGTACTCGTGGCTCTTCTGCTGCTGGCATTCAAAGCGAAAGTACAGTGCGAGGTAAAATCTTGAGCCGTACGATGGATACTGACCGTATTGGTGGTGGTGTATCTGAGTATCTCGAACAATTTGCTGACCGTATTTACAACCAGCTCTACCAGTTACTATTGGTATACGATACTGACTTCATAGTGGTAGGCGGGGGCGACGTTCCAAAGGTTCGCATTAGTGTAAAGGAGGGTTCACTACTTCCAAAGGACAGCACTACTATCGCCAACCAAGCGATTGATTTGGCTACTGCTGGCAAGATGAGTACTCTCGATATGTACAAGCGACTCGAGTACCCTAACCCTGAAGAATTAGCCGCTAACGTATGGCTCGAAGCTAACGCGCCAGAGATTCTATTCAAAGATGACCCTCGCGTTATGGAAGCTCTACAAATGCAAGCAGAAGCGGCCGCCGCAGAAGCCGTTGCAAATGCTCAAAAAGGTAAAGAGGAGCATGAGCGAGGTATGGAGCGCGATGTTACGCGCGAAGTAGCTCGCCAAGGCGGGGGAGTACCTCCTACCGACCCACTCGCAGAAGTACCCGTAGATAGTGGCATCCCAAGCGGGTAGCCGGAAACTAGTAGCACTTTAAAAAAACATAACGTCGTCTCGTCGCCCACGACAAAAAAATAAGGGGTCACGTAGTCAAATATGAATGAACAAATTTCGGCGCAGTTCAGAACGGAGGGCACACCAGCTTTTCCAGTCGAGAACACAGAGAGCGATAACTCTGCCGCATCGCCAGCGGGAGAACAAACGGACACCACACAGACCCAATCGCAGGAGGGGGGACAAGCTCCAACGGATACTCAAGCTGATGGTGATAAAGGAAAAGATAGAGGATTTGCAGATGATCCACGTTGGCAAGAGCGTGAGAGTGATTGGAAAAATCGTTTTAATGAGCAAGAGACTCGTCATACTGATGAGTTAAAAAAGCTCAATGAGAGTATTCCAAATCTTATTGCTGAAGCTCTTAAGACTGCCGGTGTATCGAAAGATGCACCTGCTAGCCCAGCCAACAATACTCCTCAGCAAATACCATCTTGGTTCGGTGGAGATGAGCAACAATGGGCAGAATTTCAAACTTGGAATAATAGCCTGATTGCTCAAGCTGAAGACCGTGGTGCCCAGAAAGCTCAAAAGGCTATCGAGGAAAAAACTACTGCGGAACAGAAAGCTATCGAAGACGCTACCAATTACATGAATAGTGAAATTAGCGTTATAGAATCGGACAAAACCATTAATCCGCAAGGGTTAAAGGTGGACAGAAACAAGCTCCTAAAGTTTACTGTCGATAACGACCTTGTGGACTCAAACGGACGTTGGAACTATAAAGCAGCATTCAAATTGATGACCGGAGCTAACGCCTCTACGCCTGTAAATCAGGATCGTAAAAAGATTGCCGCTGAGACCACGTCTGACAACAAACCCGAGGTTAAACCTGATCCAGTAATGTCTAGTGCCGACTTTTCAAAGCCCGGTGCCAGACCTTGGTAAAAATCAAACTTATTAAATTAATTACATTATAATGGCTGAATTATACGGACAACGAGTCCAAACCACTGTGCAGCAAAAATATCTTCCATTCGTGGTTGACACTGTGCTTAACAGTAACGTGTTGTTTCAACGCGTAGTACGCGCTTCAAAGAAATGGAGTGGCCGTACACTTAGAGCACCTATCAAGGTATCTAAAAACTCTACTGGTACATCATTCCGTGGCTTCGATACTTTCTCGACTGCTGCGACTGATAACCGCCAGTTCCTTGAATTTACTCCGTCTTTCTACCAGATTACTTGTGCCCTACCGGGTGATGAGCTTTCAGTAGCAGACACTGAGGACAAGGTTTTGGATCTTATGAAGCTTACCATCCAATCAGACACTGAAGATATGGCCGATGACCTTGGTACTATTTTCTATGCTGATGGTACTGGTAATGGTTCAAAAGACCCTCTTGGCCTAGCTGCTCTTGTAGACGATGGGACTTCTGTAGCTTCTATTGGTGGACTTTCTAGGTCTACTTATACAACTTTACAATCAACCGTAACTGCATCGTCAGGTACGCTTTCACTCGCTAAGGTGGATACACTTTGGGCAGCAGTAACTTCAGGTGCACAACGACCAACTGCAATCTATACGACTGAGACTATATTTAATCTTTATGGTCAACTATTGCGTCCACAAGAAAGAATCACTAAGTCAACTTCAAAAATGAAGGGCATGACTGGTGGTACTGGCTTTGATGCTCTTGAGTACAATGCCAAACCAATCCTTATGGATGAAAAGTGTACTTCAGGTGCATTTATCATGCTCAACGAAGACTTTGTAGATTTCTATGCTTTGCCATTCTTTGGTAGTAAAGCTGTAGCCTACAAATCACAAATTGAGGGTAATGACTATGAAGCCCCAGTCGGACTCGGGTTCTCTTGGAGTGATTGGATTATCCCAGCAAACTCTGGTTCTGTAGTAGGTCATATTTACTTCGGTGGTCAGTTCATTACGAATAATCCAAAGCGTCACGGTAAACTCACTGGTATTACAAGTATCTAAGCGGGGTTAAATAAATTATTAGAAATAAATCACACTTATGTCTGTATATATCGAATCGTATATCCCAGTAGTGTTGGAGCAAGGATTAAACACACAAAAAGATACAAGTATTGGTGGTACCCTCGCAGTAACAGGTGTTGCAACTTTTACAGCTGCTCCTGTATTCAATGGTGGTACTACTAGACCTGTAACTTTCAGTGCCTTGGTAGGGGCTACAGTTGCTCTCACTGCCGCTATGTCAGGGGGAGTGTTCATTAATCGGGCTACTTCTGGCAGTCCATCATGGACACTGCCAACAAACGTTGCTGGTCTTTGGTACACATTTACAGTTGCTAGTACAACTGCAGGGTTCACTGTTACAGGTGGTACTATCAAAGCAAAAACTTCTGCAACAGGTACCGCGATTAGTGGTACTACCTTAACTAACACTCAGGGTACGGCAGTGGTTGGCGACACTATCACACTCGTTGCCGATGGAACTAATTGGGTCATGGTGGCTCAATCAGGTATCTTCGCAGCGTCTTAATTATTAACCTTAATATTAATTTATTATGTCCACTCAATTAGCAGGTTTCGCTCAAATAGCCGCACAAGGTATTCTTGAGGAATCAGCAACAGCTCTACACAATCTCGGAACCTACATGGAAACCGCAGATGGTCGTGGATTTCGTTACGCAAAGGTGGGTGCTGTTGCAACTGTGGCTGGTAAGGTCTATCAAGGCCCAGCTCTAGACGCAACAAACATGCAGCCATCAGGAGGTTTAACTCCAGCCGCTGCAGCGATTGGTGATACTTCTATCACTATATCTTCTAGTATTACATTGACAGCTAACGCTCTTGCGGGTGGTTATATGTCAGTTGTAGTAACACCGGGTCAGGGGTACACATACCGCATTAAAGGTAATACGGCTGTTTCTGCAGCGGCGGGTTGTGTTGTTACCCTCGAAGACCCAATCAAGGTTGCACTTACAACAAGTTCACGTGTAATTTTCACTAAACATCCGTATGACGGGGTTGTTATTGAGCCGGGTACACCAACAGCTCGTATTGCTGGTGTTCCTACTGCAATCATTACAGCCGCATACTTTGGATGGGTTCAGACTAAAGGTGCCTGTGCTGTATTGTTTACGGGTACAGGTGTAGCAGGTAAAGTCGTTGGTTCTCTTACTGGTGGTACGTCAGGCTCAATGGCTCCGGCTATTGCTGCGACTAACATTGGTGGTGAGCACATGGCAACTGGTATCACGGGTGAATACTCGATGATTTACCTAAAAATCGACTAAATTTCGTCGCACCACTTTGGCCCTCAATATGGGGCCAAAGATGGGGCTGGGAAGCCTCAACTTAATATAAATGGGCGCAAAGCGAGACGTCGCCCACTCGCTAAAAATTATGAAAACTGCACTATTCACAAACTTTTCTACTGAAGAATTTATCGGCTATTGGGATGGGAAAGGCAAGAAATTTGCACCTGGTGAATCTGTCTATATGCCAGATTACTTAGCCCAGCACTTTGCTAAACATCTCGTCAATCGAGAGTTATTACGTGTAAAGCCAGATGGTACTTCTCTATATAAAGATGGTGAAAAAATGACATCACCAAAGAGACCAAACGATGTGCCTATGTATATGGATTTATTTACAAAAGCGTATATGGCAGATAGTGACGAGCCAATGGCCCATGATGGTGATTCTGTAGACACATCTATTGAGACAGTTAATCGTAATCGTCAAGGACGTAATACTGAGTCTTCTGCACAACAAGGTACAGACGGCTCACAAATTGTATTACCACCAGATGACGAAGATGATGGTGATGAGAGTTCGTTTATTAACACTCCTGCGACCATAGTAAATGGAGCACAGGGGGTAAACTTAAACATTTAATTATGCGCGGACAAGAATACGGCACACCTTTCTTTGAAACAGCAACACATGCAACTGCTGCGGTAGCGTCACACGCATCAGTGGCTGGTAAGACGTACTTTATAACCGATATCGCAGTTAGCTCAGATAAGGCAGGGGCTTTACTGTTAGTTAAGCATGGCACTACAGTTATATGGCAAATGCAAATAGGTGCTTCGTTTTTCGCTTATAAATTTTCAGTGCCACTAAAAGGTGCTACTGGAGCATTAGTTAGTGTTGAGATTGATGGTACATCTGCTTGTAAAGCAAATATAGCTGGTTACGAACTTTAATTATGCAATTATTATCTATTCAACAAGTTACTGATATAAATAAGTATTTTGAACTGAATCAGAGACTTCGTATAGATAAAATAAATAGTGAGGAATCAGAGGCAGTAAAAAGGCTTAATGAAATTCTTGACCGAGAGAGAAAAGAAAACGAAAGGCTAAAAAATAGCACTACTGCTAATAAAGCAAAGCTTAGTGTACAAATAGAGGTTCTCTTAAAGGAAGTACAAAGTCTTGAGGAAAGGAAAAAAGAAGCCTTAAAACCAATTGAGTCTAGGTTAGAGGAAGTATTACAAAAAGAGGAGCAAAATAGAAAAACTCATAGTTTACTGAAAGAAAAGTCCATTTCTTTAAATAATAAAGAATATGAATTAAACGATAGATTAGGATTAATACTAGACCGTGAGCAAGAGCTTGACGAGTTATCGATAAATTTGAAAAACAGGGAAATTGGCATTAAAAATGCTGAAGAAGAAATAAAAAATCAAACTAGTCGACTAGCAGAAAAATGGGTTACTTATCACACTTCAGTTCATGCGTTTAACGAAAATATTAAATTACGTGAACAACAAGTACAAGATGCAATTAGAGCTAACGAAATAGTGCGTGAAAGTTTAGATAAAAGAGCTTTAGAACAAAAAGATCTCGACCGTCAAATAAAAGACCGTTATCAAACTTTAGAACGCAATATAGAAAGAGTAAAAAAATATGGCACAAGCACGTAAAGACAATAATGGGGTTAACACATTAATCGGTACTCTTGATACTGATGGTTTAACACCGACCTTAGTTAAGGCCAGCCCAACCACACATCGTCTTAATATTGATGATGCATCTACTGGTAGTGATAATGGTCAAGTGTTGTCTAGACGAGATGAAAATAGCGTTACCACTATTATGGCAGTCTCTAGTGTTGATGGTGTTACTCCAGTTGTTATTTACGTAAACAATTCTGGAGAATTATTAATAGACAGTAATTAGTATTTTATGGCCGATGCTAAAAGAGATAATAATTATGTAACGACTCTACTAGGAGTATCAAACGTTGATGGTGTTACTCCAGTAGTTTTGTGGGCCGATCCTGTTACCCACCGTCTATTGGTTGATTCAAGTGGTAGTGGTGGAGCAACTGCTTTTACTGATCTTACTGACGTACCGGCTTCTTATTCCGGCCAAAGTTTAAAAGGTGTAAGAGTTAACGCTGGAGAAACTGGTCTAGAATTTTTTACTATAGGAAGCGGCACTCCGGGTGGTTCCAATACACAAATACAATACAATAATGCAGGAGCATTTGGTGGGGTTACTGGTGCTACAACAGATGGGACAACTTTAACACTAGTTGCCCCAATCTTAGGTACACCTGCATCTGTAACTTTAACTAATGCTACTGGTTTGCCTCTCACCACAGGTGTAACTGGTAATCTACCTGTTACTAATCTTAATAGTGGTACTAGTGCTTCTGCTACGACATTTTGGAGAGGTGATGGTACATGGGCGACTCCATCGGGAGGAGGCAACACTTTTAATGATTATTATATAGACCAGACACCAGACAATGGTACTTATGGATTACTAGGAGGTACTGTTAATGGTTCTAATACACAGTTTACTGTCTCACAAGGCGTATATGCTACAGGCACTTTGTTAGTGGATCTTAACGGTCAGTTAATGACACAAGGAGTATCTAATGATTGGGTAGAGACAACACCCGCTTCTGGCACATTCGACTTTGTTGTTGCCCCAGAGACAGGTTCTGTTGTTACAGCACGTTACGCAAAACAGGTCACTAACAGTGATACTATTTTAGTTGATGGTTCGCCTATTACTGATCTGGATGCAACTGCGTGGCGAGTTTTCTACTCTGATGGTAGTGGAAATATAACTGAGCTGGCCTTGGGGGCAAGTGGTACTGTCCTACAGTCAAATGGAGCTAGTTCCGCACCAACGTTTGCGACTCCGTCCGGTGGCGTCAGTGACGGGGATAAAGGTGATATAACCGTGTCTGCTTCTGGGGCAACTTGGACAATAGACAACGATGTTGTTACTTACGCAAAAATACAAAATGTATCTGCTACCGATAGAATCTTAGGGCGAGATACTGCTGGAGCTGGTGACATAGAAGAACTTACAGTTTCTAATGGACTTGAATTTACTGGTACTGGTATACAAAGGTCTGCTCTTACTGGGCATATCACTGCTTCAGCAGGGAGTAACGCGACCACACTAGGATCATTTACACTAGCTCAACTTAATACCGCTGTATCAGACGCTAATATAATCCCAGAAGCAGGTGGTACTTTTACTGGTGATATTTCTGTACCAGATGAAGCTTATGGAGTGGGTTGGAATGGTAGTGCTGAAGTTCCAACTAAAAATGCTGTCTACGATAAGATTGAGGCTATTGGCGGAGTAGCGGGGACATTAAATGTTAATACCACAGCTGTTGGTAACGTAACTACTGGAGAAGATGATTTAATCACTTATTCAGTAACTGGTAACACATTAGGAGCTAACAGTGATTATCTGTCCTTTGAGGCGGCTGGTATTTTTGCTGCTACTATCAATAATAAAAGAATCAAAGTTAAATTTGGCGCTACCACTTTATTTGATACTGGTGCTCTAGCAATCACTACTGCTAATGACTGGCGACTACACGGGACTATTGTACGAACCGCATCAAACGCTTATAGAGCAGCTGTAGAGTTTAGTTCTTCATCTTCCGTTCTTTCTTCTTCGGCTGACTACCAGACCGGAACAGATGATTTGACTACTGCCCTGACTCTTAAACTTACTGGGGAAGCAACTGCCACTGACGATATTATTCAGAACTACATGGTGACTAGAGTAAACAGTAGCACTACTGATGCCTTGTCTGCTTATGCACCAAAAGCTTCTCCGACTTTCACTGGTACAGTAACTCTGCCAGCTGATACTAGCCTGACAACTCCTACTATTACTGGAACACCTAATGCCGCAGGTGAAATTGGATATAATTCCACCACTGGGCAACTCACTCAATACTCAGGATTAACCGCTAGTGTTGGCCAAATACCGCGTGTTCTTTCAGTTTCTCGTCCTGGGGACTCTCTCACGAACAGCACTACTGCTGACCAAGATTTCGCATCTGTTTACACTATTCCAGCCAACGTCTTGACCACGAACAAGGTGATACGGGTGACTCTCAATATGTCATACACAACGGGGGTTTCTACAGCTACCGTTGCTAATTACTTAAAACTTGGTAGCACGAAGATTTGGACTGGTGGGGCATCCAACATTGCCAACTCACTTACCGGACAGAGCCTAACAGTGAGCTTCAATATCATAGGTACTGCGACCCCAGGAGCTAGTGTTTCCGTGGAAGCAGGAGGCCCAAATGCTCATGTTAACGGAGGTGGTGTTGGCGCCCACAACACTGTAGTTCAACCTGTAGCTGGTATTGCCACTAACGGTACTCTAGCCATCACACCAGGTCTGACTTTCTCAGCCACAGGTAGTACCGATACTTACACCATATTATCAGCGATAGTAGAGGAACTAAACTAGTATGAAACTAAACATCACCAAAAATACAATGATTCAAGACGGCTTCTTCTCTTACGAAGTGCAAGACGACGCTGGCAAGGTAATCGTACCTGAAATGACTCACAAGTTTGAAACAAAAATGACTAAAGAGGAGCTATTTGAGTTTTTTGAAAGCCTTAAGCGCCAGATAGCAATTGATAACTTCTCAATCACCCCTGGGACAGAAATATTAATTTAATTTAAATATGGCTAATACACGAATACAAAAAGAATATCTAGATACAGAAATAGCAGCTACTAGTGGGACTATTAATGGTGTTGTAATAGGTGGTACAAGCCCTGCCGCTGTAACCGGAACAACAATAACTGGTAACTCATTTATACCGAATTCTTCTACAATTCCAACAAACGGTTTATATTTACCTGCTTCTAACACTCTTGGTCTGGCAATAAACTCCGCTGCTGAAGTGCAATTGACATCAACAGCACTATCTCCAGCTGTATCAAACGGTAATGCTCTTGGAACATCTTCATTAATGTGGTCTGATTTATTCTTAGCTAACGGTGCGAGAATAAACTTTAACAACGGAAACATGGTTCTTACTCATAGTTCTGGTGTTCTCACACTGTCTAACACAGCTACTGGGGCAACTGGCCCAATATTAGAAATATATCAAGACTCAGCTTCACCTGCTGTAGCAGATGAGGTTGGGGCGTTACATTTCTATGGAAGAGATTCGGCTGCTAACAAACAACTGTATGGAGGTATTAAAGTTCAGCCAAACTCAGTTACATCTGGTTCAGAATTAACTAAGATGACATTTATTGGTATCTCAAATGGTGGCTTGAATACTGACATGATGACACTTGTAACATCTGGTGCAACGGCAACTCTTACAGTCGCATCAGGTGGCTCGATTAATATTGGTTCCGTAGCTGTACCAACTATATCTAGTACGAATACATTTACCAATAAGACCTTTGATGCTAATGGTACTGGTAATGTTTTATCAAATGTAGAGATTGCTGATTTTGCAGCTTCCGCAATCGTAACAGCGGCTGATACTATTGCTGGGAATGACAATGATACAACAGTCCCAACTACTGCTGCGGTAATTGATTATGTATCCTCTGGTGGTACTAAGGCACGAGTACGAGCTTATAAATCAGGGGGCAATCAACAGATAGATGCATCTTTTGAAAAGGTAACATTTGAGTCAGAGTCTTATGATGTTGGTGGAGATTTTAATACGACAACAAGCGTATTTACAGCACCTCGTACTGGCTACTATCAAATAGCAGCTAATGGAGATGGAGATGCTAATTCTTCTACTGGGGGTATAGCTATAACCGTAGCTATATATAAAAATGGCTCTATCTACAGCAAAGCAACATCTGCTAGAGTTGCTAGTAGTGCTAGAGAATCAGGTGCTAGTGTATTTGACGTTTTATCTCTTACAGCTTCAGACACAATAGAGATTTATGCTATCTCAATCGGAGGAGAAACTGTCGATTTTTTCAGCGGTGAACAGTATACGTATCTGAATATAAATGAGTTATAAAAAAATAATATGGCATATCGACTAGAGGGTAAAGATATAGTGATAGACGGCTGGGAAGCGGGTATCGGGCAATCTCCATACGAGGGATTTACGGATATGCGTAACGCAGAGATTATTGAAGAAACTGGAGAAATATCAGTAGCTTTTGCGTCTGCTGCAGTGTCTTTACCTCCTGTCTTTAACGCGGTGGCCTATACTGCGGCCGCTTCTACTGACCGGCTCACAGTCGCTAGTGTCACAGGACTTTATGAGGGTGCGGCAATTTATCTTGCGAGTAATACTGCCACTGGTCTCTCCGATGCAATAACGTATTACATAAGAAATATATCAAGTTTGACTTTTCAAGTTTCAATTGGCCCAGATTCAGCTATTGTCAATATTACTGCTGACGGTACAGGAACGCTTACCACATATCAATATGGAAATCAACGCAGTCTCACTGATAACGGAGCACCAGTATCATATTTTCATGCCCCTGAAATTGGTGGAGTGCTTTTACTCGATTCCTCAAACCGAGCGTGGTTATGGCAACAAGGTAGTGACGGGTTAACAGCACAAAATACTTTATTATACCTAGGTAATTACGGCAGTACAGGAATTGGGGCTACTTCTGATAATCAAGTAGGTATCGCATACTGGAAAGGCTATGTAGTTATAGTTCAACAGCCAAACGTTGTTAACTTACTTAACTGGGTTGATTTTTCTTCAGATAACGGTACTTCATGGGATTATACGAGTATTCGTGGAAGTCAGGACATGGAGTCCGTAGCTTTTAGTGGTTCGGCTTCGTATAGATTTGACCAAGTTCAATTGGAAAGTACTGATGGTGAAGCAGTTGATCTATTGCAATCTGATAGAGTAAGTGCTACATCTTCTAGTACAACAATTGTATCGAATACAATTAATATACAACAAAGTGGGGAGTATTTGATTGTTGCTGTTGCCACCTATAATAACCAAGCAATATCGTCCGTTGATTTTAACGGTCAGGCGATGACTTTTATTAATACTAATAATGGTAGTAGTCCTTTTAATTACGGACTAGCTATTTATGAACTTGATAGCCCAAACGTCGGTTCTGGTGTTGTTACTGCCACATTTGCAGGAGCCGTAACTGACCGTGTGTTGACAACAGCTTTATTCAGAAACGCCACAAATGGCAGTAATTCCTCTGGCTCAGGTAGTGCTGTCACTTTATTTACTCCGGGTAGTGCTGATTTAGAAGCACCGTCTGATGCAATAATAGTATTCTTACTAACTAACGCTAATATAACTTTTTCTCCTACTACACCAACTACTAACTTAGAATTTGGAACCACAAATAGTCAAGCTAATGGTTTTCTTTATGTTAAACCTTTATTCGGTAAAAAGGAGACTTTAAAAAAAAATGTCCCCGTTATAGTTGGGGAAAACAACTTTTTATATTGGGTTGGTGGTGAAAATCACATATCATCACTAAACGAAAACGTTGGTTATGTATTCGACCCAACTGATACTAATACTTACACTATTACGTGGTCTGCTCTTGATTTACCTGAATCGGAATTAGTACAAAGTATTGGAGAGACATCTGGAACTTTAATGATTGGTAGTGATAGTAAAAAAGTGTACCCGTGGGACACTATATCACCATCATTCGATAACCCAGTAACACTACCTGAGCCAGCCACCACTGACTTTGTGGGTGTAAATCAGCTACTTTATACTTTTAGTGGAAACAAAGGACGTATCTATCTAACCAATACATCATCCGCAGAGCTTTACCGTGAAATACCGGGCGGGCTTACTGGTACAGATCGTCCTTTCTATTTTTTCTGGGACGCAAACGTTGGAAATAACGAGCTATACTTTGCTTTTCAAGCTTATGAGAACGATGCGCCTGACACTGCGTTAACTACTACCTCTGGCGTATGGGCTATTAATAGTGATACGGGGGCGCTTCGCATGGTGCAAGGGACTGTCACAGGAAGCTCATGGGTACGTATGGCTTTGCCAGTAGCGGATGGCTTTACACAAGAATTACTACGACCGGCCGGTCAGGGTTTGTTGGTAGGTTACTCGGTTGGATCTGCTTACTACCTAGACTTCTCCACTTCGGTGCCTCATGTGGGATATAGCACTTTATTTGAGACGGAAATAATCCCGGTTGGTACGTTCTTTGATAAAAAGACTTTTGAGCATGTTGAGTTCAAGTTAGGCATTCCAATGGTATCGGGCGAGGGAATTAAAATTTACCAGCGTAGTAATCTCAGCTCTAGCTACACTCTGATAAACGAATTTACTGATACTGGGGTTATATCTGCTGTGATTGATGTCAATTGGGAAAATACCGAGTGGTTGCAATTTAAAGGCGAAATGAAAAGTACCGCAACGACTCCGTCTTATGTTCGTTTACGTGAAATAAGAATTAGGTAATATGGAAAAAGACAAATTACAAAAACTCATACGCGAAGAGGCTGAAAAAGTATTTAACCAAAAGATGAAGTCTGTTCAGTATGGTAATTTCTCTACCCCACGTCACGTTCATAATGGCAAGGACGCTCCTAAAATAAGTCAAGCCGATATTGTACCTAGTACAGCTACCACGGGGAGTATGACTTTTGCTACTAGTGGTAGACGGTATAAAGTAAAACTGACATTTAATCCTAAAAATATATTTTTCAATGGTTTGGTTACTAACGGGTCTGGTAACCGTACTATGGTGGTAGGTTCAGCGTATCTTGGCCCTTGTTTCTATCTACAAGAAGATAGTGTAGACCAAGTCGTGCCGGGGCCATATTTTAACGTTATTCAGTCTTGTACAGCCGCGCACATTACTGGGCTGACTGGGATTCGAGTACACGAGGGTCATATTGTTCGAGTGCAAAATAACAGTGCGGTAACTATTGCGGAGCTTACTATACCAAATATGGCTTATTCTCCATTCAATACTACAGATTTATCTTCAAAAGGCTACGAAGACGGCTTTTTGTACTTAGACTGCTACCTCGCATCAGGTTATCAAATTATAGGTAATCTTATGATTAATTAATAGCGTAATATTATTATATGAAATCTTACACAGCACTTCGCAACCTATATGGGAAGCTCACAAAAAATACCAGTACCACCAACCTTAGTCTTGGAGATGAGGTTATTATGGATGAATACCGACACCTTTGTGCTCTCAAGGATTTTGCATTTTTGCACCGAGCACGAACTTTGACTACAACTGCCAATACTCAATTTAAAGCACTGCCATATGATATCGACCAAGTAGAAAGCGTTAGTGTGCTAGTAGGTACTACACTTTATACACCAAAACTAATGCACTCACGCGAGCAGTGGGACTTACTAAATGAAGTTACTTTTACATCGGATTTTGCCGAGTACGCTTTTGTATACAACGGTCAGCTTGGATTGTGGCCTACCCCAGCAACATCAAGTAACACGGTCACGGTAAATGGTAAAATTCGACCTATTGACTTAAATACTGCAGATATTACTTCTACTACCATAACTAATCTCGCTAATGGTTCGACTGCGCTTACTGTGTCTGCTGGCCTAACTACTCAAATGGTTGGCTTTTGGATAAGACCGACATACAGCACCACTGCCAATACCGGAGACGGCCAATGGTACGAAATTGCTGGAATTACCAGCGCGACTGTAGGTACTTTAGTACGAGCCTACGGTGGAGTTTCCATCTCTGCTGGTACAGCACCTTGTACCATCGCTCAAATGCCAATACTCCCAGAGTCATTCCACGACACACCAGTTTGGAAAGCCGCCTCGGACTATTGGTACAAGGAGGGTGATATGAATCGTGGAAAGTCGTTTGAGAATAAATATGATAGAGACTTAAAAGACCTCATTGCACGACACTCTTCGTATATCACAGACCCAGTACTTGATGAAGGACTGCAGGGGCCAAAAATCATAAATCCGAATTTAACAATCTCACTATAAGACTATAAGTATGTCAATAATCAGTTCGCTTACAAAAAAAGTCGGTTCGGCTTTCAAAAAGCCAACGGTAGCATTACCGAAACCTTTGGTGATTCCTAAAAGTACCACAGCGCCCATGAGTAGGATGCCTGCTATTCCTCCGACACCACCAACAGTAAGTACTTTGCAAAGTAAATTAACATCACCAGTTTCAAAACCTGTGGTGTATGGTTCTTCTTTGTTGGCCGGAATTGGTGGTGGTGCGTATGGTATGACTTCAGGTCGAAATCAAAGTGTTTCTCCAACTACCCCTACTTTTACTAAGCCAGTTGTCCCACAGGTGATAAGTCAAGAGACTCCACAATCAACCACCCCAGCGTCGTCATCAACGGTGCCACGTGTAACGCCACAAAGTAGTCCAGTGGTTACACCTGCTGTAAGCACTGTTTCTGCAAGCGCCACTCCACCTGTTCCTAGTACCAATCAAAAAGATACTGCACCAACTAAACCTATTCCAAGCGTCTCAGAAAAAGCCGTTAAAAACGCAGAGAATTTGTACCAAGAGAGTCTTAAACTTAGTGACGATGAGTTAACTACCCAAGGCGACCTTGACCGACTTTCTGAATCAACTAAAAAAGCTTACGCAGGTACTAAAAATCAGGCTGTTCCTATGGGATTCATTACCGGCCAATTAGCTGCTATTGAGGAACGCGCTCTTAACCTTGCTGAACCACTTGAAAATAAGTTGGCGCGTATGCAAGCGGCCCGTACTAACGCTATCGAAGCATCAAAATTTGCTCTTGAGCGCGCAGATTCAAAATATGAAGCCGAGCAAAAAGCAGCCGCTGAAACTGAAAAAGCAAAAGCTGAAGCCAGCAAGCCTATCTCTATTGGTGGCGCGTTGGTACAAAAAGACCCTGTGACCGGAGAATATAAAACTGTTTACCAAGAAGCCACTGAAGACAAACTACTTTCACCTACCGAAGCAGCCGCACTTGGTGTACCTTATGGCACTACTCAAAGTCAGGCGTTTGGGAAAAGTCCTGTTGAAAAAGAAGACAACCTTACCCCATACCAGCAATTTCAAGCTACGCAGGCTATCCAAAAGACTACCCAGACTAATACTGATGCCGCTCGCGAACTTAATCGTCAGGGCAGTATTCTTGAGCAAACTTGGAATCGATATAAAAATGGTGAAGCTGGCGACCTTAACGCTACTACTCAAGCGATTGTCACTACCTTTAACAAAATCCTTGACCCTACATCTGTGGTACGTGAGACTGAATACGACCGTTCATCTGCTGGACAGGCTCTTATTTCAGCGATTGAGGGTAGAATCGCTCGAATTTCACAAGGTGGCCCGGGACTTACACCTGAGTCTCTCAAGGAGCTAGTAGACCTCGGCCTTACTTACTCAAAGAACGCGCAAGCTAGTATTACCGCTGCAAATGAACGAGCACGTCAGCAAGCCGAGTACTTTGGCCTTAACCCTGACTTTGTAACTACCAGTGATTACAAAGCACCATCATTACAGGAGTACTACCAAAGCAACCCTGCTCAACAGCCAAAGATTGAGCAAATAATCCGAGAAAATCCAGACTTGTCGGACGAGGATATTTTGCAGATCGTGGGAATGTCTTTTAACGCAGGTGGGGCCGGTACCAATAGGCCACAGCGGAATAACAATCCACTGAATATAAAAGCGTCTGATAATACAAAAACGTATGCAGGGGTAGTCGGGACAGATCCAAGTCCAGCTACTGACGGGGGAAAGTTTCTAGTTTTTGACAGTCCGCAAGCTGGCTTTGATGCCGCTGCCCGACTTCTGAAAACTAGCGGTTACTTAAACCTTACAGTAGACGGAGCGATGAAGCGTTGGAGTAATAATGGATACGGAGGAGAAGTCGCACCAGCAATTAAAAACAAAACCATAGCGTCTCTTACACCAGCAGAGCTACAGTCTCTAGTTGATGCAATGGCACGACGCGAGGGTTATTACGCATAATTATTAATATATGGCACTCACTAACGAACAAGTAAAACAATATCGTCAAAAGTATGGCCTTGATAACCCTGAAACGGGCGCACCAATCCCTACTACTACCATTGATTTAGCAGAATCGCGCATAAATAGCCTAAAAACGGCTCCGAGTGCAATACCTACGCCGGGAGATTTAACTTCGCCTATGGGCCAAAACGGTACAATGGCGGCCCCTGTAGCCGAGCCAAAACGTAACATTTTCGGTAAAGTGCTTGATTTCGGCAAGGATGTTGCTAAAGATGCCGCTAAATCGATCCTAGTAAAGCCTGCCGCGCGTACAGCCGAGGCAATTGGTCGTACTGGTATACTTGGTGAAAATATACAGCGAGGTTACGAAGACATGGCCGAAACTGGTCAGGATATTAACGTGCTTGGTGCTGACCTTAAGATTGAGCCGGTAAAAACTGGAATGGCCGGAGCAAAACAAATCACGGGTGAAGCATTGAAAGCTGGGTCATGGCTTTATGGTGGTGGAACTGGTGCTCTGGCTGGTAAAAGCCTACTCGGTAGCAGGGCCGGTACTGCACTCGTGCAAGGCATGAAAGCTGGTGCTGTATCCGGTGGTGCGTACGGTGCCGGGGATGCGCTAGAGCAAGATAAAAGTGCTGGTGAGGTTTTGAAAGAGGGTGCTATCGGTGGAGTAGTGGGAGGTGTGGCAGGAGGTACTGTAGCTGCCGCTCCGGTCGTAGCTAAATTGCTATACAAGGGTGGACAGGCCGCAGTAAAAGCTCCTGGGCAAGTAGCGGGGGCAATTGACGATATTGGCGTACGTGCTCGCGAAGTTGCACAGCGTACTCCTAGTGCTCAAAATGCTATAAAAGCTGGTATACCAGATAGGACGGTTAACTTTATTGAAACTGCATTACCTGACGACCAAAATGCAATGAGAAAAATGTTAAGACTCGCTAAATCTGGAATGGAAGATGTACGTGTTGGTAGAGAACAACTTGCAAAACGAGAATCTGCAAAACCAATATTAGAACGTGCTAGTCACTTAGTTAAAGTTAAAGACTTATCAGTTGGTCAAACCAACCGCATTATCAATTCCCTCAGTCAAGAACCAATTGATGTCAGTCCTATTTTGATGACATTTTTTAAAGATTTACAAGATAAGGGTGTTACCATAATCAAACGTGGTAAAGGTTTCCAATTTGCAAACAATGGTGCTATACCCGAGGGAGATATCGGTGCTTATAGATTGATGTTACAAATGCTCTCACCTGATGAGAATGGGCAAGTATTGCGTTCTTACCGTGGTTTGCATACTGCTAGGCAACGTATATTTAATGAGCTTAATTTAGCAAAGTCTCGTCAACAAACTTTTTCACCAGATGTAGACAATTACGCAGAAAAGTTCAGAATGATGCTTTTACAACCAATAGATAAAGCTTCGGGAGGTAAATATAAAGCTTCACAAAAAAAGACGGCAGAATCGCTTGGAGCACTTCGCGAATTTGTGCAATTGATGGGGTATAAAGGTGATCTTGAAAAACTTAGCACTAAAGACTTAAAAGCCGCTGAAATAGCTTCACGTGTTCTAGGAAAAGCATCGGATAGACCAACCAGTGTTATACAAAAACTAGATGAAGTAGCTAGTAAGTATGGTTTTAAAGGCAGAACTAGTTTATTAGATCAGGTTGAGTTTAATGACATGCTCGAGGAAATTCTTGGTACAACTCAAACTGGTGGTATTAGAGGTCAGGTTAGTAGAGGAGTTACAGATGCCAATGATGCTATTACCGCAACTGGAGAAGCTGCAAGTGGCAATATCCTCGCGCTAGGAGCACGTGGAATAAAGGCATTGATGGGTAAATCAAAAGAAGACCAGATTAAAGCACTAGAGCAATTATTAGAATCAAACGCTAGACCGCGTACTAATTTCGGTCGATAATTAATAAGATTAAATTATGGAGTACTTACCATACACAATTACTAAATTTGCTCAGTTATTTGAGTTTTCTGTTGTTAAATTAGTGGCTGCGTTAGCTTTATCAGTGGTCTTTCTTTTTGGTAATGTGTATAACGATGCCATTATTGCCATATTAATGCTAATAGTTTTTGACACAGTTTTAGGTGTGACAGCTACTTATTATGAAAACAACCCTATTACATCTCGAAGATTTGGAAGAGTAGTAGTTAAAGGAATGGTATATTTTTCTTCTATTTCAGCAGCTTACTTTGCTGACTTAACTATCCCGTATGACTTTGTGCAAGCTACCATGATTGCATTTGTTGGGTTGACTGAATTTATCAGCATACTAGAAAATATTGGTCGTATGGGGTACGCAACACCAAAGAAATTACTAAACCAACTTAATAATAAAGTAAGTAAATTGTAATCATGTCAAATTCATTTGGAAAAGGAGCGATAGAAAGTAAATATGATATCAGAGATTATTGGTATACCCCAGCTGATCGTGGTGCGTTTGATTGGGGAGAAGGTTATGATGTCGAGAAAGACTTAAATATAAAACTACAAGTCAAGAATCAAGGTAATTCAAGTAGTTGTGGCGGGCAAGCATGGGCATATTATGGAGAAGTTTTAGAAAAAGTTGCTACTAAAAATTATGAACCTCGTAGTGCGCGATGGATATATTCTCATACTCGCGTACCGGCAGGTGGCTCATCGGGAAGAAATAACTGTGCCCATGTTATTAAAAAGGGATGGGCAAATGAGTCTGATGTCACTTCTTACGAAAATGGGAAACCACCTAGCGAGAAGTTATTTATTGGTATTCCTACTCTAACACAAGAAGCTAAAGAAAATATAGAAGTTTCTAAAGCTTTATCTTACTTGGGTGTCACAGCAAATATAGAAGTGGTAGCCCAAGCTATTGCTGAAAATTATGGATGTGTGTTAGTGGTTAACGGAGCAGATAATGGCACATGGCGTAGTATCTATCCTAAACCACCCAAGGTAAAAGAGTGGGGACATTTTGTTTTTGCAACGGGGGTAGTTATACGAAATGGAAAGAAGTATATTAAAATTATAAATAGTTGGGGTGATAAAGTAGGAGAAGACGGGTATCAGTATCTTGGAGAAGATTACTTTAAATCAGGTCATGTAAGGGAAGGCTGGACATTGCAGTGGGACTATAAGCCCGCGCAGTATAAGGTCTTATTAAAAAAGACAATCAAGGCACTGCAGCAATTATTAGTTTTATTAAAAGTTAAATAATATGAATTTAACACCATCACAAGCGGGGTTTATTAAAGGTCTAGGCTTAACAATTTTATTAGCCATTCTTTCTTTCTTCACAGATGCCGCTAATCTAACAGGTATTGTTGGGCCGACATTATCAGCCTTAATTGTAGCAGTCGCTTCGGCCATTGAAAGCTCAATGAAAGCAGACGACAATGGCGAAACTGGACTATTTGGTACAGTTTCCATTAAGAAGTGATATAATACAAAAGCAAACAGGACTCTGTTTGTGTGAGTCGAGTACAAAAAATCCCTGCTGGTTGGGGATTTTTTGTTGAGTGGATAAGTCACATGGCTATATATTAACTTGGTATAATTAAGGGACGGCCATTGATTTGACCGTTATCAATTAACCCGACAATATGAAACGCCTCGTGGCAATCGTATTGGGTATAAAATTTGGACTTTTAGGCTTAAGCTTAATAATTGCAGAGCAACCTGTGGAGGTAGTAGAAGCATACGAAGACCCACGACCAGTCATACAGATAATGACTGACGTGGAGTATGAGAAATATTTGGAGGAAAAAAATAGTGAACCTATCTTAGTGGAAGCTGAGATAGAGTGGACAAGAGAAAAAATTGACGCTGAAGTAAGTAGAGTATTCCCTGATGCACCTATCATGCACAAAGTCATGCAGTGCGAAAGTGGGGGGTACAACGATGCCTATAACCCAACCAACGGTTCACATGATAATGGACTATTTCAGATATCAGACTTGTATCATGGTGAGAGAGTAAGAGCATTGGGACTAGATGTCGGTAATCCAGCTGATAATATTGCTTACGCTCGTATTTTGTACGATGAGAGCGGGTTACAGCCTTGGAGTGCGAGTAAAGAGTGTTGGTCTAAATAGTAAAAAAACCGCCATCGTAGGCGGTTTTTTGTTGTCCCCAGTTGCTGTAAAAGTTATTTGACTATAGCGTGCGCTCGCTATATACTAATGAGGTAGAGAATTACAAAAATAAACAAAAAGTATGCAAGAAAAAATAATTTTATGGTTAGCCGCGCTCGCAGGAGTAATAGCATCATTTTGGGTGTTGCCGTGGGTCAACAAACAAGACGAA
>Ga0172380_10001505_pt1 | contig 39864 bp, 66 predicted proteins | sample Leawe162metaG_FD_119747 | JGI IMG/M metagenome (GOLD analysis project Ga0172380, IMG submission 119747) | Leachate microbial communities from a municipal landfill in Southern Ontario, Canada - Leachate well 162 metaG | ecosystem: Engineered > Solid waste > Landfill > Unclassified | place...
CCGGTTCTTCACCTGCGCCCATCCTTGGCGGCGCAGCTTTGAAAGCGATTGTTCGGGGTTGTTCAGGGCAATGACGGGCGCGCCACCCTTGGCAAAGCCCTTGTGGTGGGCGTGTGATGCCGGGACGGTTGCCGTTGCCCCGCATTCGTCACATGTCGCCTCGGCCAGTTCCTGATTGCGCGGGCCTTTGATTGCGGTGATTGCCATTTACTGCCCCCGTTTCAGTTGCGCCAATTCCAGCGCCATTTGCCGCTTGTCGGACATGAGGGATTGGACATGCTCGGTCAGGCGGGCGATTTCGTTGCGCTGCTTTTGCAGCTTGCCGTCGCGGTGCGCGATCTGGCCCTTCAGGTGGCGGATTTCATCGGCGGGGGTCATGCGCTGGCCTTCCTGCGCTGGATTTCCCGGTCGATGTAGAAGCGGGCCTTTTCCAGATCCTGAATGGCGTCGCCTTTCAGGCCAGCGCGCCACAGGTATTTGATGGCGTTCCCGATGCAGAACCCCATGTGTTCGGTGATCTGGATGCATTCCACGCCGGACGGATGCGAGGCGTAGTGAGGCGGATGGTTAATCATGTCTGTCATTGATCCCTCCTGCGGAAATAGAGCCTCAGCGCGTAGGACCGCGCGAAGGACAGGCCGAAAAACATACTTACCACGGCGATTGATTGCGCGGGCGAATAGCCGAGGATGAACCACGTCGCGGCCCACGAAACGATTAGCCCGATTGCGGCATTGGCGAGTGCTTCGGTCATGCGTCCCCCATGTCGAATGTGATCTGTTCCGGCTTCGGCGCGGGCTGAGCAATGAACATGTCCGGTTGCCGATAGGCTTCCTCGACACGGCGGCAGGCGATGTCGAAGTAATGCGGGTCGAGTTCGATGCCGATGCCGCGCCGTCCGAGTTTAGCGCAGGCGACAAGCGTGGTTCCCGATCCCATATAGGGTTCTAGGATGGTTTTAGCGTCGGGCAGAAAGCCGAGGCACCATTCCATCACCGCAATTGCTTTTTGCGTCTTGTGAACGCGCGGAATGCCCCGCTCGCTATCACGCAGCCCGCCGATCCACATGTGCGGCAAGACACGGGCGGGTCCGTCAAGGTTCGTCCATGCCATTTCGCAATCCGCGAAATCGTTAACAGCCGTCCCGCGCCGTTTATCCCAGATCAACCAGCGGGCGGACGGCGGCAATTTATCCGCGTAATGGTTCGCACCCCACAGGATCGTCGGAAGCCCCATTGCCATTATCGGAGCCGGGTCAAATGGCTCATCATCCCCGCTAATGACTGGCAGGCTATCAGGGATGCTTTCGTATTGCACAGCGCCACCAAAACCGCCGCCGCCTGCGCCCCGGTTAAAGGAAATGCCATATGGCGGATCGGCAACAATTGCCTCGATGCCCGCCAGCGTCGGCATGATGTCGCGACAATCTCCCAAATACAGGGTGCAATCCCCGATGTGTTCCACCCTCATGCCCTAGCCTCCCCATACAGCCGCCAGTCGGCAAACCCCGCGATCTGCGCGCGCAGGTAAGCCCCGCGTTCGGTGTGGCTGACGATGCGGCGTCCCGTGCGGTTGCATTCCGCAATCCAGCGGGCGGCGCGGCTGTCCCGGCGCAGCACCGCCAGCACGGCGTCCAGATCCATCCCGGTGCGGAGGGCGATTTCCTCCGCATCCATGTGCAGCGCCAAGCTGTTGATGCGGCCCGGTGGCACGATTTTCAGTTTCAGCCTGCTCATTTCGCACCTTCCGATTTTTCGCCGCTGACGGCCTTGAGAGTGATGGACAGGCCCGCGCACCGGAAAATCACGGATGGCGGCTGTATGGCCCGCGTTTCGCGCTCTATGAGCGTTCCGGCGATGATCAGGCCCCCGGCGTTGATGGTGGCCCATGGTCCGATGCGCAGAAGCAGGTCGCCCTGGGCGATGGATCCGCCGTGGATTTCGATGGCGACGATCATTCTGCGGCCTCCAGTTGAAACTCACGGCCCCACTGATCCGCCATCGCTGCGGCAATGCCGGCGTAGGTGGTGCTGCGCAGTTTCCAGCGATCCGGGCTTGGCGGCATCTTGTGGATGCGGTCCGAGCGGCCATCCACGATGTTTGTCGGTTTCAATTTCGGCAGGTTCTTGAGCCACAGGCAGGTGGCCTTGGTTTCCCCATGTCCGTGGTGCCAGGGCTGGATCACTTGGTCAGGCTTGCGGACCTGCGTCGAAATCACGCTTACAGGGTTTTCCAGTGCAATCCGCTCAATCGGCGCATTCAGAAGCAGCCGCACGAAGTCCAGCGCCCGTCCCTGCCGCCCGTCCGCGATCTTGGCGGGGAAATGCCGCGCGCCGCTGACCGCCAGATCGGTGCAGGGCGGATGACAGATCATCAGATCCCATCCGGCGTCCAGAACGTCCCTCACATCGCCCTGGTAGTGCGGGCCGGGGCTGTCGGTCGGCAGCAGGTCGCAGGACATGGCGTCATGACCTCTGGCGATGAAGGCATCCCGTACACGGCCTGAATATTCGCAGGCGACAAGAACCCTCATTTCGGCCCCTCCCAGTGGCAGTGATGGCAAATCCAGATCACGCCACGCCGGGTCAGCTTGATCTTGAGGCAGCGCTGCCAGTTCTTCAGCCGGTAGTCCGAGCATTGCGGGCAGGTTGTTTTATGGCCGTGCTTCGGCGGCTCGATCCCGTTGGCGGTAAGGACTGCGAGAATGTCGGGGGTCATTCGCGGTCCCCCTTGTAATTGCGCATTCCGGGCATGGCCTCGCGGCGCAGTTTTTGCAGATAGTTGCACCGCCCGCACATGAAGTTGTCACCGCCGTTCGTGCTGGCTTTAAGGTTTCTGGCCGTCTTGGTGCAGTAGTCGCCGCAGGTGCAGCGGCAGACCCATGACGCCTTGGTATTCTTTGACGCCTTCTGCATCAGGCCCAAGACCGTCAGCCGCCCGAACTTCCGCCCGGTGAAATCGGTAAAATTGTCGGTCAACATGCACTGCGTCACCGGCTTCATGGTGGGCGGTTCGGCGTAATGGTTCATGATCGAAACAGCGGGTTCCCAATGCTCGCCGGGTGCCGCCTGGAGCGCTGCGGTCTTATTGACCGGGCTGGACGTGATGATGCGGTCCCAAGTCATGCCGACACCCACGTTCTGCGCCCGCTCGGGTCCACGCTGACGACCCTCGCCACCCCGCGCGCCATGAGCGTATTCAGCGCCCTGTTGATGGTGCTGCGGCCAAGCCCCGTCTCCGCCTTGATCTGCCCGATATGGACCGGTGTGGTGATTTGCGCGGCCACCATGTCGCAGACAAATGACGAGGCTTCCTTGATCGTAACTGGGGCATATGGCATGCCGACCTGCCCGAACCACAGGAACGTCGTCCCGTGGCTCTTGCCGCTCACGCAGTCCCCGCGCATCGTTTTGAGCAGGGCCTTCACAGTGGCGACACCAAGCCCCGTTGCCTCCGCGATCTGATCCGCCGTCCTTGGGCCATTGCGCAATACGGCCAGGATTTGGGCCTGCCGCGCGGCATTGCGTTCGGCAATGGGGGCGTCTGGTTCCTTGGCGACAACGCGCCGGACCGTCTTGTCGAACGGGCTGATGACGCACTGTGCCTTGAGGGCGCGCCGCCATTTCGCAGCGGCGCCGGGCAAGCCATGCAGTTCAAGCGCGCGGGCGTTGGCCTCGTAGGCGTCGGCGTAAAGCGGGGTGAATTCTTGCATTGTCGGCGTCTCCGGCTTTTGGCGTTGTTTTAGATATTCGCGGTTGTATTCACGCTTTGCCGTGGTGCAGTCGGGGCAGCGGCAGCCCATCGCGTAGCCGCTTGGGGTTCCGCACTCAGCCATTGTCAGGCACCATGCAATTACCGCTCAGGGCGTGATTAACTGCGGCGTCCCGATCTGCTTGGGAATGGCTGGGGAATAGTTCATCAACCATCGCCTGGATTTTAGCGCGTTCCTCTGCCGTGGCAGGGCGGCGCTGCGGTTCGCGCGGTTCCGGCCCGCGTTCCAAAGCCGCGATCATGTGACGGCGCGGGCCTGACAGGGCTTCGCAGCGTTTTTCCAGTTCGTCCCATGATGGCCAGAATTTGTATGTCTCGATCAGCAACACTTGCCGCACCACATCGGCGGGATACCGGGACAGCCGCGCGGCATAGGCCGAGACACGCAATTCCTCGGCAAACTGATCTTCGGCCCGCTTGGCGACGATGACCGACAATTCCGCCAGCCAGCCCTCGATCCGGCGAACCGGAGCAGGCGTCATGAAATTCCGCAGATCCGCCAAGGCAGCTTCGATCTGCGCCGGGGTTCCGCGAACGTCGCAACCCACGGCAACGTCATAGCTGGGCTGCCCGGATGGATACCGGCTTTCAAGCCTCACCCGCAGCGCGACGCCGTGCGACGATGCTCGCGATGCTGCTGCCTTGTCCGTATCCGCTGGACGGCGACGCACCAGCCATTCCACGACGCGCGCCGTATCTGCCGATGTTGCCAAGCCACGTTCGCCACGCGGCGTCCCAGTCAACGAATTGGTTGCCTTTGGATCGGTGGTGGTTAGCGAACCTATCTGCTTCATGGCTGATTTCCTGATCTGTGAGGTTCTTTTCTCTGGCGTCGGCAATGTTCCTGTCGGATGGCACCCAACCGTCCGGCAAATCGCACAATCGCTTGGGTGGCTTTTTGCGCTTCCCAGCCGTTTCAGGCGCTGGGGAACCAATAAGGGGTTCTTCTTGGTTCAAGGACGGTTCAAGGACGGTTTGGGTCCGGCTGGCGGACGGCAAGACGTCCGGCTCTCGTACGGGTGGGGTGTTTGTGGCGGACCCGTCCATATCTGCACTAGTCCGGCTCTCGGACTGGTGACAGGTTTTGACATGCGGCAACGCCTCGATCTGCGACACGTCAAGATCGTATTCAATCGTCGCGCCATTCTGGCATTTACGGCTTCCGACAACGACCAGAATACCTTCCGCGACAAACTCGTTCATTGTCTTGATGACCGTCGAACGGGAGCATTCCGTCTCCGCCGCGATGGTGGCTTTTGACGCCCAAACACCCTTGCCGTTGTCGCTCGCCAGTTCCGCCAGATAGGCCAATACAGCCTTCCGAACCGCCGAACCGGCGCGGCGTTCATAGACAAGTGACGCAATCTTGCGGCTCATTTTGGAAGCCCCGCTTGCGTCTGGCTCTCCGCGATCCTGTCCCGATACCGCTTGATCGCTGGCGCGATTTCTTCAGCCGTGACGCTGTTTATGGCCGCGATAACTTCATACCAGTTCGCCCCAGATTGATTGGTGAGCGCCACGACAAGTTCATCGCTTATAGCAAGCATGCCGTCGCAGGCGGTGTGATCCGGCAAGAACTCACCAAGCCAATCGTTCACCTGCTGCCTGTGGTAAGCGTCTAGGGCGTCGCATGCTACGGTTGGGTTTGAGCAGATGAAAAACTCCCTGGACCCAGAAACACGGGCCGCGTCGAATAGCGCATGCATGGTGTTTTCAAGCGTGTGGCAGTCAGGTGATGCGACGTAGTGTTCAACATCGAACGGCGTCGGAACACCCGTCTGGAACAGTTCTGTCGCGCGCGTAAAAACGTCCCGCGTGGTTTTACCGATCTTCACCAGCCCCGGCATGCTCTGGTTGCTCAGAATGTAGACGTAACCCTTGCTCATTCCGCCGCCCCCATGGATTCGACATGCACCACGGTTTGCGCGGTGAGGCCCCACGATTTGCGGACAGTGATCTGGGCGATCTGCCCATCATCCGCGAAGGCAATTCTGTTCAGGCCGTCGCAAATACTCTTTGCGATATTGTCCAGATCCGGGCGCTGCGTGTGGGGCCGGTGAATGATGGCAGCGCGTTTCTTCGCGGACCAGCTATCCGGCGTGGCGAATGTGGCGATGATTTCCACGCTGACAGGGCCGGTGATGGGCGCGGGGAAATGCAGCGCGGCAATCTGTCCAACGGTGCGCTCAAAGCTGACGGTTTCAGCGGGCGTGAATGCGCGGCCATTGCCGAAGCGGGGCCGTTGTTTCGCAAAGGGCTTGCCGGGAACGGTGAATGTCACGCGCATGTGCGGCCCCTCAGAATGTCATGGCGGGCCGAATAGATCGCCTTGCGCAGTTTGTTGCGGCGCGGATCGTTGCGGTGCAGGCTGTTCAACTCGGCTATCTGGATTTCCAAGAGCCGCAGCGCGTCGTGCCTCGCCTGCTTCTCGATGGGCGTGGCATGTCCAGAGATAGCCGCGCTTGCCTTCGGGCTTTTGATGGCGAAAGCCCGGAAGGCCGAAGCCAAACGAACCCGAAGCCCCGCATATGATGCACTTGCCTGCCACATTTATTCCGCCGCCATGATATTTAGGCGGGCGTATTCGCCGTGTAGGCGCAGCGCTGCTTCATTGTATGCCGCTGCTGCCTCCGATGCCGTGCTGAACACTCCAAGATAATGAACGACCCCGCACCGCATGATCTTCGCACTGAATTTGCTACCGCTTTTCCTAACACCCTTGGGCGTTACCTTGCTGCGCCCCTTGGCATTCCAAAGGTTCTGGGCCGGGTCGCAGACGCGCAGGTTATGCCGCCGATTATCGAGCCCGTCCCCATTTATGTGATCGACAACCTTTCCTGACGGGGCGCCCGTCAGCAGGCGGTGTAATAACGTTTTCCGCCCATTGATTGACAACGCGACATACTTATGCGCCTTTCGGGCGTGCAGCATGTGCGGCTTGTAGCGTCGGACAATATGCGCATCATCCGGGCTGATAAGGGCCACTCTTTGCCCCCGCAGTTCAAAGAATGCGTGGTTCCCGCACTCGCAGATATTGGACCCAAGGTTCATTTTTGCCCCTTGACACGCCGGAAGAACTTTTCCGATTTTTTTTGAAAGTGAACGTGCGAGGCCCACGCGCGGCGCGCGCGAACCTGATAAAAGCGCCCAGCAATACGCCACACGATCTTCATGCGCGCGCCTCTGGGTCGAGGATCTGGAACACGCTTTCCGTGCCCGCTAGCGCGATGACGCGCAGGACATAGCGGAAATGCGGTGTATTCTCTTGTCGGAGCCAATTGCGAACGGCGCGCGATGTGACAGGGCGGCAATCGGTTGTCAGAACTTCCGCCGCCATATCCGCCAGATCATTCTCGGATCTTGCTTCTGGGAATGCCTTCCACAGCAAACCCGCAAACCAAGCCCGCTCCGCTTCTTCCGGGGAAAGTGACCCGCGTGATTTTCGGAAAGACATTGCTGATATTTTCGCTCCATGTTTGACCTGTGCAGGGTCAATTGGAACAGCAGAGGAAAGGCGGATCGGGGCGGCGGTCAGTTCGCCGCTCCGTACGTTTGGGGTTGGAAGAAGTGCTCAGGGGACAAGGCCAGTCCGCGTTTGCGGGCGGCATCCATCAGGACTTGCTGGCACTCCGAAGGGATAAGCCCTCCGGTGCCGCCCCTCTCTTTCGGGTATGTCCACCTGCGGACGCGCGTTTCATCGCGTCCGACCATTTTTGCGACAGCCCGGAAGCCGCCACAAATTTCAATGACCGTGTGTGCTGGTTCCATCATAACTGCGATCATTGCGAAAATCGCAGTTTAGTGCAAGTGAAAAGTTGCGATTATCGCCCCTGCCGCGAAGTTGCGATTTCGGCAAGACTTCCCTCATGGATGTGATTGATGGAAAATGGATTTCTGAGCGCCTGACGGGGCGGAGAGGCGAGAAATCCGAACTCGCCGCCTACATTGGCGTTGGGAACGATGTACTCACAAAGATCCTCAAGGGTATCCGGAATGTGCAGCCGACCGAGGCCCCCCTTGTTGTGAAATACTTTGAGGAACGCGACGGGGATATTGGCCTATCTGAGCCGGTTGCCAAGTTTGCCGCCCCAGGAACAGCCATGATCCCGGTCTATGATGTCGCCGCCAGCGCGGGGAATGGGTCCATCGTGGAGTATGAGCCGATTGCGGACCAACTGGCTTTCCCACGCGACTACCTGAAGAAGCTGACGAAGTCGGACCCGCGCAACCTTGCTATCATCAGCGTCAAGGGCGATAGCATGGAGCCGACGCTCAAGGACGATGACATAGTGTTGCTGGATGCCAGCAAGACAAGCCTGCACTTTGACGGGCTATTCGTGCTGCGCTTCGGGGATGCCTTGCACGTCAAGCGCGTCACCAGATCGGCCAAGTATGGGTTCATCACCATCCTGTCGGACAACCAGACCTATCCGCCGCAGGAACATGCTGCGGATGATGTGGCGGTGATCGGCAAGGTGCTTTGGTATGGGAGAAAGGTTTGAGAGCCGTCTGTATCTGGGCGACGGGTTTGCTGGCATCGGGGCTGATCGGGCTAATGGCCGGCCACTGGATGAAGGGTGGCGTCGGCACCAGTGAGACCGAGGGCGTCGCGGCCATGCTCGTCTTTGCCTGCGCCCGCCTGTGGGCGGGGGAACGGCGGAGGTAGTTATGGAAGGAAAGATGTGATGCGGGTTTCCGTGATCGTCCAACTTAAAAGCGATGCGACGATGGAGAGGTTGCGGGTTGACGTTCCCGGCATCTTGTCCGCCTTGCAGCGGCACTCGGACAAGTCAGAAATGATATTTCGCTCTAGCGATGGCCGGTTGTTTGGATGGTTCCTGAGAACAGACAAGCCCCTGCGGGTCATTCAGTCTGCCGTGACGGCCAGCCCGCACTTCATCAACGGCGATACTATCCTGCTGTATGAGATTGGCGATGCGCTAGACGGGCATGGCTTTACTCGTCAGTGGACTTGGCTCCAGCACACGGCCAAATAGCATCGACCTGGGCGGCGCGCAGCCGCGAGCCGATGCTACCGATCCATAACATCGGCGGGCTTAGCAGAACCGCCATGTATATCCGAAGCGCCACCTGCCCGATCTTCATTCTCAAAACCTCATCGCTGCGCCCCGCTTCGGCGGGGCTTTTTGCTGCCTGACCTTCTCGACTGATTCTAGCACATCCCGGCAGGGCCTTCCAGTTAACTGCGATTAGCGCAACTTTGGGGGTTGACGGATAGCTGCGATTTTCGCAATATACTCCCAACGACAACGGGAGAACGCCAATGCGCGACCTTGCACCTGACACCGAGACGGAAATCGAATTTGGCGACCTGACCCTGCATCTGTGCTGGGAACTGGACTGGTCGTCCGAAACCACGGACGCAGGCCGGATCGAATGGACGCCGACCGCTTACCTGATGAGCGGTTACTTCTACATTGAACTGCGCGGCAAGTCGGTGGCCCTCACCAAGCACCAGATAGAGACGCTTCTGGGCGACCGGCTGGACGCCGAGGCGCGGGCTGTCGAGGATCAGGCGCTGGAGGATGGGCGGTAATGGGCCAGATCCTGACCTTCCCCGCGCATGAGGTCGAACGCCTCGATGCCACCGCAGACCGGCTGGAATTCGTCCAGTGGTGCGAACGCGAAACCCGCATCCGCGCCGTGAATGATCGGCCCGCGAAGATCCGCAACGCCGATGTGTGGGACAAGGTGTTTGACGGCACCATTCCCGCGCTTGCCGCCGCCGCGTTTGTGATCGGCGTTGTCATTGGCATCATCGAAAGGGCGCTGTGATGTGGGGCTATACCGAGGAAGATGAAAAGCTGGCGTGGTGGGAGTGCGTTATTCTCATCCTGGCGCTTCCGTTCATTGTTGTCGGCGCTGTCCTGCTTGAAGTGGCGACTGCCGTATTCCACGCCGCCGAATGGGCGCTGCACAAACGCCGCGCCATTCAGACGGCAATCGTTGCCCTGTGCATCAGCCTCGCGCTGATTTGGGCTGTCTCGACAAACGCGGGGATGTGAGATGACCGCCCGCGAAATCGCCCAACGCCTGCTGAATGAACGCGCCGCTTTCCCCGTTGGATCGCCCGATTGGGAATACCGCACCCGCGCCGCGTGGAAGCTGGATCAGATGGCCCGAGGCATTCCCGCAATTCTCTGGACGGACACACCGCCCGCAAAGGAGCAACCGCAATGAATATCCGTGTTGACACGGCAGTTATTGAAGCTGTCGCCGCGCTTCTCGCCCCGTATCGGGATGACGAAGAACTGTATCAAGACATGATCGAAGGCGAAACCGATGCGCTGGAATTGCTGGATGAACAGATCGCGTCATTGCAGAATGACGAGGCATTGGCCGAGGCGATCAAGGCTCAGGAATTGGGCCTGAAAACCCGCCGCGAACGGATTGAAATGCGCGCCGAAGCCCACAAGAAGGCCGCGCTTCTTATTCTCAATTCGGCGGGGCTAAAGAAGGCCGAACGCCCGCGCGCAACGGTTTCCATCCGCGCCGGTTCCGTGTCTGTCCAGATCACCGACGAAGCCGATATTCCGACGCAGTTGATGCGCGAGAAGATCACCCGCGCGCCGGATAAAACCGCGATCAAAGCGCAGATCGAAGCCGGGGAACACGTTCCTGGCGCTGAACTGGTGCGCGGCGCTGAAACGCTTTCCGTGAGGGTAAAATGAGCGACAACCTTTCCCTGTGGGCGCGGTTCGAGAACATCGATCCGAAATTCACGAAGGCCATCACCGGGCGCGATTACAGCGGCACGTCGCCAAACCCGCAGTATGTAATCAAATGCCTGACGGAAATGTTCGGCCCGATTGGCAAGGGTTTTGGCTGGAACGTGCTGGCTGAGGACTTCACGCAGCTTGGCGATACACATCTTCACTGGTGCCGCATTCGGTTCTGGTGGCGTGACGCCGAAGGCCAGCACGAGTGCGAACAATATGGGCAGACAAAAGCCGCATATATCACAAGCAAGGGGACGCATCGCGTTGATGAAGATGCACCCAAGAAATCACTGACAGATGCGGTGGTGAAAGCGGCATCCCATCTTGGCATCGCCGCCAATATCTTCCTTGGCCGATGGGATGACCAGAAATACGTCGCGGAAGTCGCCAAGGAATACCGCGCGGCTGAACTGCCGCCGTTCGACGCAGCCGCCGCCAAGGCCCGCATTGCCGCCAGCATCACCAGGCAAACAGCCCCCGCCGATGTGGACGCGCTGTATCGCAAGGAGCGCAGCGTGATCGAGGAAATCAAGGCCGTGAATGCCGATCTGCACGACCAGCTTCTTTCCGAATTCAAATCCCGCAAACACGAACTCACACAGAAGGACGCAGCATAATGGCAGGCTCGCGCCAAATCAGAGAGGCGGAGCGCGCCTTGATGTTCCTACGCAACGTAGACGGGTTTTCGGACCCGGATGCGTGCTGGAACTGGATCGGAGCCGGGAAGGGCAACGGCTACGGCCATTGCACGATCAACCACAAGAGCGTCACCGCGCACAAGGCAGCGTTCTATCTTTTCAAGGGTGAAGTCCCGGACGGTTTCGACGTTTGCCATGAGTGCGACAACCGCGCCTGCGTGAACCCTAAGCACCTGTTTCTCGGCACACGCACAGAAAACATGGCCGATGCAATGGCAAAAGGCAGAACTGATGGGGGCCGTAGGAAGGTTCTCACCGAGCGCCAAATCCAAGAGGTCCGCAGGCGGATCATTCGGGGCGAGCAATGCAGTCAGATCGCGCAAGCCCTGAACATTCACCGCGGAACAATCAGCAACATAAAGGAGGGTAAGTCCTATGTCGGGATCGGTCAATAAGGTCATCATCGTTGGTCGGCTTGTTCGTGACCCAGAGGCACGTTCGTTTCAGAACGGGGGGAAGGTTGTGAGCCTTCGGGTGGCGACATCCGATACATGGCGGGACAAAGCCAGCGGCGAAAAGAAGGAACGGTCTGAGTTTCATTCCGTTGCCATTTTCAACGAAGGCATCTGCAAGATCGCGGAGCAATACCTGCGCAAGGGGTCGAAGGTCTACATCGAGGGCCAGCTTGAAACCCGCAAATGGCAGGACCAATCCGGCGCGGACAAATACACCACGGAAATCGTGCTGCGGCCCTATCGCGGCGAATTGACGTTGCTGGACGGGCCGAGTGGTGCCGAACGGCAGGAACAGCGCCACGAGGAACCGCAGACGCGCGGGCCTGTCGACGACCTGGACGGGGACGATTTGCCTTTTTGATGGAGCCGCACATGAACATCAGCGATCAGCAGCTTATGGACGTATACCGGGGCAAGGAACACCTGTTCCACGCCGTCCACAAGGAAACCCCGCGTGGTGTGGCGCAGGAACGGCTCTTTGCCGCCACGCTTGAACAATGGGGCCTGCCCGCCAATCCCGAGAACATGTATCGGATGCGCGGGGTTTATATCACCCGCGAGTTCGGGATGACGCTGTGAAGAAAGCCCCGCCGCCAATCGTCCGCGTGACGCGCAACGGCATTTCCCCCGTGTCGCCCTATGACGCGGAGGAAATCGCCGCATATCCAGAGTTCACCGAATTTGACTTGGTGGCGCGGACAAAGCGCAGCCTTCCGCAGCACGGCACCTATTGGAAGGCGTTGACGAAGGCGGTGGAGGCGACCGGGCGCTGGCAATCGCGGGATGCGCTGCATACGGCGCTGAAGGTGAAGCTTGGCTACGTGGAGCCGATATTCGATCTGCAAGGCCGGGTGATCGGGATGAAGCCGGACAGCACGTCCTTCAATGCCATGCCGCAGAAGGAGTTCCGCGAATACATGGCGAAGGCAATGGACGCGCTTTCCGATGCGCTTGGATATGACGCGCTGGCATGGATGGAAACGGCATGACGAACTTAGCCCGCCTTCCCCCGCTTGGCCTGAAACAGCCTAAACCCGTTCGCGGAACGGCAGAGGCAAAGCGACACTTGGCGCGGGTGAAACAACTCCCGTGTGTCATATGCGCCGCCCCGCCGCCGTCTGATGCACACCACTGCTTTAGCGGGCGCTATGGCAGCCAGAAAGTGAGCGACTTTGAGACGATCCCGCTCTGCAAAAACTGCCACCAGATCGGCCCCTTGGCGATCCACCAGGACAAGGCTGGATGGGAAGCGCGGAACGGTAACGACTTCGACTTCCTGCCCGCTGTCGCTGACATGCTGGCGGGCCAATTCAACGCATGGAGATAAGAATGGTTGCTGACGAAATCCGCCAATTCATCGAACGCTATGAACACCTGGAAGCTGAAAAACGCGGCCTGTCCGCAGCGCAAAATGAAATGATGTCCGATGCGAAAGGCCGGGGCTTTGACACCAAGGCGCTGCGCCGCGTGATCCAGCTGCGCAAGATGCGGCCAGACGAACGCGCCGAATTCGATGCCGTGGTTGAAATGTATACCGCCGCGCTTGGCATGTGACCTCCCCACCCCGCGCGATCCCGTCCCTGCGCGGGGCAACTTCCCCCCGGTGGCGGTGTCATCGGGCGGCTTTATCAAACGGAGAGAACGAATGACTGACCTGAACTGGCAACCGATTGAAACCGCGCCGAAGGATGGCACGGATATTCTGGTCTGGTATGACGATGACGCCGACCCCTACCAAGACCCCGAAGAACCCGACAGGCTGACCGCCTACGGCGCATGGGCTGAAGACGGCAGCTTCATGGACGGCAAGGGCTGGACCATCGCCAGATGGTTCCCACAGCACTGGGAAGGTGTGAATGAGTATGGCGATGGCAACGTCTGGCCCGCGTGGTGGTTCGCACAAGACAAAGGCAATTTTGAGGTCGTGGTCAACCCAACCCACTGGATGCCGCTGACCAAACCGGAGGGCGTGTGATGGATGACCTGATCCAACGCGCCCGCGAGGCGCTTGTCGACGTGACGCCGGGGCCGTGGACCAGCAATCACCCCGCTCAGTGGATCATGGCCGGTGACATGCACGTCGCGGGTGTCCGTGGCTGGGGCTACCTGACCGGCGACGGACATGGTGCTCTCGGTCTGACCCAGGACGAGGCGATAGTTATTCAGGACGCCAACAGGCACTTCATCGCCGCTGCCCGCGATCTGGTTCCTGCGATGGCCGACCGCCTCGAGGCGCAAGAGGCGCTGCTGAAAGAGGCGATGGAGGCGCTTGATGAACGCGACGGCGGAACACATGACGAGGACTGTAAGGTGTTACGGGCAGGAAGTCGAAGTCGTTACCGTTCCGCGCTTCCCATCCAGCCTTGTCCTGATGCGCCGCAAGGCGATCCAGTCACGCTGACCTACACCAACTGGCGCGGCGAGACTGCCGACCGCTCAATCGTCCCCCGCTCCGTCTGGTTCGGTTCGACTGAATGGCACCCGGAGCCGCAATGGCTTCTGCGGGCGCTGGATGTGGAGAAGCAGGCCGAACGCGACTTCGCGCTGAAAGACTTCGGCCAGAAGCCTGCGCCCGTGGCGGTGCGGGTGAAGCCGCTGGTGTTTTGCCCCGCCATGATTATGGGCGTCAGGGGTTGGGTGGCGGGGGGATACGAAGGTTACCTATGGCGCTGGAGATATGCTGGCGGGGATTGGAATGACGAAGCGGATAACGAAACCGCCCAAGCCGCAGCCGAGGCCGACCACGCCGCCCGCATCCTGTCGCAGATCGACGCCGTTCCCGCCGCACAGGTGCGGGCCGAGGCGCTGGAAGAAGCGGCGAAGCTGCAAGATGCCGAGGCGACAACTCTCAGAAGCATGGTCAAGGACTTGCCCGAAACAGGAACCGACGCAGAAGCCAAGCGTGTATGGAAGCTGGCCGTGACGGCAGAAGCACGCGCCGCCGCCATCCGCGCCCTGATCGAGAAGGAGCCGACATGATGCCAGCCCCGGCAGCAACAGAACAGGCGATTGCGCGGGCGGTTCGGTTCACCAAGGCGGAACTGAACCGGGCCGTGGATATCGCCAAGGCGCGCGGCGTTGCAATCACGCTCAAAGCACCAGATGGGCGCGAAGTCACGATTGCGCCTGTTGCCAGCCAGCCGGAAACCAGACGCGACAACGAAGTGGACAAGTTCTTTGAGGGTTAACCTGACCGGTATCAACAAGGTCAAGAAGCGCCTTGCCAGTGGTGAGGTGATTGAACTGCATTACGCGTGGCGTGGGCGCGGCGCGCCGTGCTTCTGGCGGTCTGACAGCGCCGTAAAAATCGGTTCGGCGCAATACCTTGCCGCCCTGTCCGAAGCCAGCCCGAAAGGCGAAGCCGCGCGCGGCAAGTTCCGCGAAGTCATCCTGGCATTTCTGGACAGCCAAGAGTTCAAAGCCTTGGCCCCGCGAACGCAAGCCGACATGAAGCAATCTGTCTATCACGCGGACGGCATTGATAAAACATTCGGGGATGCCCCGTCGCGGGCCTTCGATGATCCACGCATTCGCAAGGCGGCGCTAGACTGGCGCGACCGCATCGGCGGCAAGGTCGGTGACAGCCGCATTCGACACTTGCAGCGCATCGTCGGTTTTGGGCTGGACCGGGCGATGGTCCTGCAAAACCACCTGCGCGGTATCAAGGCGGTGTACAAGTCCAACCGCGCCGAAGTCGTCTGGACCGATCCTGAAATAGAGCGTTTCATCGCGGGCGCGCCCGCCCATGTCGCCCGCATCCTGGTTGCTGCCACGGAAACCGGCCTGCGTCCCGGCGATCTGGCGCGGCTGACAAAGCGTGACATTGAGGCCACGGGTCAAGGGCAAAGAATCCTGCTGAAAACCCGGAAGCGGGGCCGCATCGCCTCAATCCCGGTGACGCCGAAAATGGCCGAGGTCATTGCGAACGCGCGCGGCGACCACATCATCACCAACAAGCGTGGCATGCCGTACAAGCACGAGAATTACTTGGGCGACGCCGTGGCGACGTGGCGCGCCAAGTTGAAGCTGCGGTCTGAGTTGCGGCTGTACGATGCCCGAGGGACGGCGGCGACGCGGTTGCTGGAAGCCGGGGCCGAGTTGCAGGAAATCGCAACGGCAATGGGCTGGTCGCTGAAACACGCATCCGAGGTCATCGAGCGGTACGTTGCACTCATGCCGAGCATGTCGGACGGGCTGGCCGACAAGCTGGAAAAGATGCGGGGGGGGTGATTTCGCTTGTGGCGCGCCACATGCCATGCTATTATTCAGCATGAGAAATACTCACACACAAGTTATCAAGCGCGTTCTGGAAAAGGCCGGGTTCGTGTTTCTGCGCGGCGGGTGGGTGCGCAAAGAATCTGCCCGTCGCTTACAGTCGCAAATCGACAAGGCGGTTACAGAAGCCGCACCAGATGTGGAGGCGATACGAGATGGTATCGACAACTGAACAGTACCGCAGGCGCAGGGCATGGATGCTCGACCAGCTTGGCGGCGCATGCGCCAAGTGCGGTTCGCGCCACGGTCTTCAAATCGACCACATTGACCATATGTCAAAATCCTTCAACATCTCAGAGGGCTGGTCGCTATCGGCTGAGAAGGTCTCAGCAGAACTTAGCAAGTGCCAAGCACTGTGCCGTGACTGCCATCTGGCAAAGAGCCAATCTGAAGGATCATTGGCCAAAGGCCCGACGAACGAGGCGCGCGGGGCCGTTCACGGGACCGTGTGGGGATACTCAAAATACAAGTGCCGCTGTGACGAATGCCGGGCGGCGAAGAGCCTTTATGAGGCGAATCTTAGAGCGCGCAGGTCTGAGAGTATGCAAACCGAAGCGCAAACCGCCGCCAGCGCAGATGGGCTAAGTTATGGTCGGAGCGGCGAGATTCGAACTCGCGACCTACGGTACCCAAAACCGTCCAAGCACATTGATTCGAAACGGGATTAGCGCAAACCTAGCGCAAACGCGCGCAAATGGAGTCAAAGGGTTATGGACGGTTCGCAAACCGAGATGGACGCGCAGACAAGCTTGTACCGGCACTTCGACGCAAGCGGGCGGCTGCTCTACGTTGGGATTTCTTTGCGGGCGATCAATCGGCTGGCAAAGCACATGGCCGGATCTGATTGGCAGCACCTAATCGCAACGGTCAAAGTCGAAACTCACCGGACGCGCAAGGCTGCGCTAGAAGCAGAGGCGCTGGCCATTTTGGGAGAGCGATGGCAGGCATTGTGGTGCTTCCATCATTTCCTCCCACATCCAGCGTCGATCAGGGCCACAAGATCGGCCCCGGTTATCGCCACCGCATCATCCGGCGTTTCCGCCAGCGCCGCTGCGTGACGTGCGAGCGCGGGGCTTGTCCCCTCGCACAACGCATTAGGGCTTACGCTCACGCATGCGCTGACGGGCAACGTCAGCATCAGCATGGCGAGGCGCGGCGTCCATCCGCTTCCGTGTTTCGGCATAGCCTTCCAGCCCCTCTATTTTGGCCCGCTGACGGGCATCACGCTTTGCTGCGGCCCATACCGCCAGAAACGGCAGGACGCGGCCTAGCAGGCCAGCCAGCGCGTTCAGGATGGTTGCCCAGATCATTCGGAATAATCCCCGCTCATCAGCTTGTGCTTGAATGCCTCGATCAGCCACAGCATTTCGCCGCCGTCGCTCAGGCCAAGCGTGGCGCGGGCGTCCAGCATCCCTTCCTTGTCCCATCCGATAATGAGGACTTCGGAAAAGTTGCCCGCCGCCTGCTCCAAGACGGCATCGGCGGACGCTGCGGCGTTCTTCGGGTAGAACTTGACGACGCTCACGTGGCCCACCCTTTGCGCTTGGCAAGGGCGTAGATGCCTTCCGTGGCCGCGCCCAAGACAGCGCCGATGAGGATGGCAAGATCCGGGTCAACGGCCAGCGCCGCGCCGGTTTCCACGCCGACAAGCCCGTAGCTGACAAGCGCGCCAGCCAGATACCGTGAAACGATTCTTGCTAATACAGGGGTCATCACAGCCTCCATTTCCTCGTGAATTGATCGGCAATCTTTGCCAGTGCTTCGGCAAACCACGTCCAAGCGGGCGCGCCCACTTTCTGGACGGGTTCCACGTCCGGGCGCGGCGGCATCGCTTCGGCTTCCAGAAGCGCGGCCTCGAATTTCACGGCATAGCCCGCGATCAGATCGGCCTTGTCCATGCCGTTCACAACCTTCCGCATATCGCGGTAATTCGTGCAGTCGGACAGTTTGACGCCGGTAAACCAGCCCTCCGACATGCCCTGCACAAGGATGCGCGCGGCCAGCATGGGCGACAGCGCCGCAGACGGGTCCGATACCAGATCCACGCCGAGGCGCTTCCCGGCTTTCTCGTAGTTGACCTTGTGGGTAAGCTGAACGTAGCCGCGCCCGAACCAATGTTTGCCGTCCTTGTCGGCCCGCCAGTAGGGCGTCCGCACCCACGGCAGTTGCCCTTTGGCCCACGCGCGTTCCAGCCGCCGCACCGCTTCCGCGTCGGTATCGGCCAGCGCCTCGCGGACAGGCTCCATCGTGGCGCGCGTCTCATGAAACGCCGTGGCGAGATCATACGCCTGATGCCGCACCGGCAGCCCGTCCACAGCGGCAAGCAGGATTTCTAGCCCGCGCACTTGCGATTGTTTCAGCCCGCCGAATAGCGGGCGGATGGCGTCAAAGAATGCTGCCCTGTTCACTTGCGTTCCTCCAGGATGGTTTCCACCCGCACCATCCGCGAGGAAAGCGCGTCGATCTTGTCGCCCAGCTTGTCGATGGCTTCGGCGGTGGGGTCTTCGTGCGGTTCGGCTTTCCGCCGCATCAGCGCCAGGAACACCGCCCCCATGACGACCGCAGGAACGCCGCCCGCTTTCAGCAGGGACGCCAGAAATTCCGCCTCAGCCATGACGCCTCGCACGCAGATCGCAGATGTTGAGAGCGGCGAACCACGCGTGCACACAGGCAAAGACGCCCGAGGAAATCAGGACGAAATCACCGTTGGCTGCCGTGAATGCACCGATGGCAAAGGCCGACAGGGTGACGGTGTGCCACCCTGCCCCGATCAGCCTTAGCGCCGGCGAAAACCGCCAGCGCCCGTTGATGATGACGCCCAAGAGGAACAGCGTGGATGCAGCAACCAGCGATCCGGCCCAGTATTCAGCCGGGAATTGCACCACCCACGCGCCATAGGTTTCCGCCCGCATTACGTCGCCGTCGCTCAGAACCGCCGCGATCCAGAACAGGATGGCGATGGTCAGGAACGCGAATTGCACGACTTGTTGACTGTCGCCGTGCCTTTTCAGGTTCGGTGAAACGGGCGGACGCATCACACGACCACGTTGTTGTATTGGGTCAACTGGTCGGCAGGCACCGAAGCCAGATTGAAGCGCGGCGCGGTGTTGTTGTAAACTTGGATGTTCTGCGGGATTTCGCCGCCCTTGCCGTTGCTGACCTGGATATGCGGATAGCCCGACTTGATGACCTTATGACCGGGCCGCAGGATGTTGTTGCGGATAACCAGCCCGTTGATGTTGCCCACCGCGATACCGTGGTAGGACGAAACCGCCAGATCGCAGCCTTCGATGGTGACGTTTTCGTAAGGCCCGTTGAACAGCGACACGCCCTGCAGATAGGCCCAGAGTATGTCGCTGATCACACGGGTGCGGTCCTTCACGACAAGCCCCGAAACCGTGACGTTGCGGATTATCGTTGTCCCGAAGATCTGGAACGCGTCGGGGTGATCCTCATTGATCTTCACGCGGTCGGAGACGAAGCACCCATAGCTGCCGCTGTCGGATGCCGTGATGCGCATTGCGTCGTCGGAGAAGCCTTCCACGCGGGAATTGCGCATTTCCGAGCCATCGCCGCCGAGGCTGAAGCCGTTCTGGACGCCGATAGCGCGGGTGTTCAGCACCTTGCAGCGCGCGCCACGGGTCCAGATTGCGCCCATGCGCCAATCAAGCCAGTCCTGCGCCGTCCAGTTTTCGAAGGTGTCGCTGTCCTCGCGGCCCCGGATCAGCAGCCCGTCGAATGTGATGTCAGAACCGCTGTCAACCTGCACCGCGAAGGACTTCACATTCGGCACCTGCACCGGCTGAACGCGCGGGTAGACGGTGAAGCCCTCGAACGTCAGGCCCGAGCATTTGCCCAAGCGCAGCTTGTCGAAATGCGCCTGATCAATGGCTTCCCCGACGATGCGAACGCGCTTGTTGACGTTGGCGATATACATGTCGCCAAACTCGCCCTTGAGGCCGATGGTGTCGCCGTCCACCGCGTTCGCAAGCTTGGTTTGCAGGTCGGCGGCATCCGTCGCAACCGTGCGGCCAATGACGGGCGGAGCCGGATCAACCGGAACCGGATCAACGGGAGCCGGATCGACGGGCGCAGGGTCAACAGGAACAGGGTCAACCGGCGTCGGGTCAACCGGCGTGGGTTCTTTCAGCCCCGCGTCGATCAAGGCGGCAATGGCTTTCATGGTCGCCGAAATGGCGGCTAGGTCGTAGGTCATGGATTGGCCTTTCAGATGCCCTTGCGCCAGCAAAAGCCAGCGGCGAGATAGATTGCGTGGATTGCGAGATAGCCGGGATCGGCAGCCGCCACCGCACAGGCGGCAATGGCGACGTTGGCGAAGTCGTCCAGATCGTCAGACAGTTGCGCGCCGTAGATCACGCGCTGGATTGTTTCCCATGCGGCGTAAATCAGCAGCACGGACCAGAGCGGCAGCAGGTAGGCCCCAAGCGCGCCCACTAAATAGGCGTGTCCGATCTGGTTGCGGGCATAGCCCCACGGATCACCGGCAAAGGCCGATGGGGTGCGGAGCAGTTTGAGAAGCCGGTTCAAGGCGCGTAACTGGCGATCTGGTTAAGCGCGGCAATCGCGCCGTCGCGCATCGAGACAGCAGCGGCCACCGTCAGATCCGGGTGTTCCAGCATCTTGATATGCCCGAGCCGGATCTGCTCGATACTCGCCGCCAGCGCCCGCCATTGGTTCGCGGTGCCTTGCCAATACAGCGCCAGTTCCAGAGCCGTATCGGCGGTAATGCCAACCTCTGCGGCGATCAGCGGATAGCCCGCGAGGCTGGCCGGTTCCGGCGTTTCCGCCAGATAGGCCCGCGCTTCCGTTTCCTTGGCGAGATAGATCATCTGTTGCCCCGGCAGATCGGTGACAAACAGTGTCCGCACATAGCCCGCGTGTTGATTGATCGCGGCAACCGCCTGCTTGCGCGCGTCTGCCACGCTGACAACCGCGTCAACCGCCTGCGGCACCCCATCCACGCCAGCAATGATGACCTTGCCCGCCGCCTGCGCTGCGAACAGTTCGGCGTGGTAGGCGTCCGTGATGTCGATCAGATCAGCAGGCAGCGTCGGGTAGTGGATGAATTCGGGGTAGAAACCGCCCGTGGTCGGTGAATATTTCATGGATCAATTCCCTATCGAGAAGCAGTAATACTGGGCGCTGGCCTGGTAGAGGTTGCGGATGGCGAACGCAGCTGTACTCACCGGCACGACATGCCCAATTGGCGTATTTCCCGGCACCGTTGCCGCCGCAGAAACATAGGTCGTCAGTGTCGCAAAATGTGCATTCGGGAAGGTGAAAGGGAATGTCTGCGTTGCTTGCACACCAGACGCGATAACCGACGAGGTGAGCCATTGCAGGATCAAACCGCTCGGCAAGACCTGGTAGCCGCTCCCCCCAAGCGACCCGGTATAGCCAAGCATGGTTTTCAGGGTCGCCATGTCGATGTCGCCCACAGCCGCCGCCGATGCGCCGCTGTTGCCACGGATCGTCTTGGCCGCGACAGTCTCAGGGCCGAGTGCAATCCATGCGCTGTTCGCGGCGTTGCGCACGCGCAGGACTGCCGGGGAAACGCCCGTGTCCAGCCAGAGCATCCCTGCAACCATTGTGGATGGCGCGGAGGTGCCACGCTGCACAAGGTTCGCGTATGCCGCCGCCGCCGTGCTGGCCCCCGTGCCGCCTGCCACAATCGGGCGCGGCGTGTTGGCGTCTGCTTCCAGATCGGCCAGAGGCCCGTTGATGTCGCTGGCGTCTGATACGTCGCCGTTGCTGACGGTGCTGCCTGCTGGAAGGCTAAACACCCCGCTGCCATTTCGGGCCATGTGGATTTCCTTCTGATTATGGGGTATGCTTGGCCTTCCACAGGTGGAGGCGCGCGGTTTGTTCAATTGGGTTGGTGCGTTTGTATGGACCGGCGCGGGCTTGACGGCGATTTTCGCGCCTCAGATCACGCCATTCTTTCTGGTGCCGATGGCAGCAATGCTATTGTTGATTGCCGTTCGCCGCCCCAGAAAGTAGCTGCTCCAAAATAGCCCGCTGCGATGCTGTTTTCGCCGCTGATTTCTCAAGCGGCGCGCCGTTCAGGATCATGGACACAAGTTTCTGAATTTCGCGCTTTGTGCTTTGTTCCGCTACGGCTTTCGCCGCGAACCCCGCCCCACCTGCAAGCGCGGGGATAGCTAAAAGCGGGTTTCCTGTCGCCATACCAGCGCCAGCGCCAGCCATGCCGCCGTATCCAGTAGCCATCATCGGTAACGCGCCAGAAGTCGGGGCCATTCGCCCTAGCATCCGTGCGATATTCTGCCCAGGCGTCCCCTTAACAACCCGCTCCATCTGCGCCATTTCGTCAGGCGTGTAGCCCTTGCTTCTGCCGCTCAGGGTCGGGTCGCGCTCCTTGTCAAAGACGGTGCGGATGTTCTGCCGCGTGGCGTTCACTTCGTTGCCGCCCGTGCCGGTTGTGGCCGCGCGGGTTTCGCCCCGCATTTCCTTGTTCAGGATTTCTTCGGCCTTCTTGACGCGATGGGTTAGCCCGCGCGCTTCCTGCACATCCGCCACCGCGCGCGCCGGATCGGCCCCGTCAACCTTCGTGGAATCCAGATTGTTCAGGTAGTCGTCAATTTCCTTCTTCATGGCCACGCCAACCCGCGCCTCGTCAGCATTTCCGGCCACGTTCCGGCCAACGATGCGGCGGTTTTCCTCCACGCCGTAAAGCGTCGGGTTCGGGTTCGCGGCGATGTCATCAACGGTGGCGTTTGCACGAGGGAACAAGACAGGGTTTGTCGCCCGCTCGTTCACCAGCAAGTCCTTCATGCGGGTATTCAGGTCGTCAAGCGCCTCTGGTTTCAGCCGCACATCAGAGCCTTGCACAGCAGCCCACTTGTCAGCCGCAGCACCCTTCACATCGTCCAGCGAAGGCGCGGGCTTGTATTTCGGGATGGCCCCCGCGACAGCCGCAGAAGCGCCAACGCCGCCAAGCATGGACGCGATCATGTCCAGCGTGTTGTTCCCTGGGGCGATTTCCTGCGCAGTCTGCCCCGCAATGCCCGCCCCGACATCCCCTGCCGCACTGGTCCCCATGAACGCGGGCAGGGCCGCACGGGCGGCGGGGCCAAAGCCGGGGATAAGCGTGGAAAGCGCCGCAGCCGGGATGCCAAAGCCCAATTCCTGCCCGATGCGCCGCGAATAGCGCTGGCCCATCGTTTGCGGGCCTTGGTCCGAAATGATCGGGTCGAACGCCTTCAGCATCGGGTTTTCGCGAGGCGTTGCGACAGGTTCGCCAACGGTCATGTCATCATTGACCGGGATGCGAATATCCTGGTTGACGCCACCGGAGCCAAGCAGATCGGTGAACCCGGCCAGCCCCTCCGCCGCGCCGCTGCCGAATTGGCCGATGGCGGAGGTTTCTTGCTTCGGCGCGCGGGCCCGAACCGCAAGTTCAAGGAACCGCTTGGCAGATGTGGCATCGCCTGCCGCGTCCGCCTTGCGCGCGCCTTCCATCAGTTGTTCATAGGTGGCCATCAGGGGGCAATCCCATACTTGCGGAACATCTCGTCATCCGCCGCTGACGCCCCTTCCTTCGGGTCCAGCGCCGAAATCACGGCTTTCAATTCCGGGGTCATGATTGAGCGGCTGTTAATTTCTTGCAGTTGCTTGCGCGCGTCGGCGGCGCTGATCTCATTGTTCTGGTAAGCCGACACGACCGCCGCCCGATCCATGTTGATTTGCGCCTTGGCCTTCATCATGCTGGAAATCGCCCGGTTGGCTTCGGGGCGGTTCTTCAGGGCAGGCAGTGACTTCACCATGCCGTCATATTCAATATCGGACGTAGCGCCGGAACCCGGCGCGCGCAGCGTGGGGGCCACGCGCGAAACAACCGACTGGAAAGCCGCGCCAGCGTCGGAGATGCCTGGGAACATTTCGACCATGCGCCCTTGCAGCGGCCCAGTCGGGGCGAGGTCGATCAGCTGATCCATAAGCTGCATGTCCTGCGCCGTCCCGGCTGAAACTGCGCCTGCGTCCAGATAGCCAGACCAAGCTTCGCCTTCCTTGCCGCCAAGCTTCTTGCGCAGTTCTTCCTCGTCGGCTGGAACGCCCGCCTCGCCGCCCACGGTTACGGTCGTATTGCTGGCCCCGGCTTTTTTCAGGTCGATCTGGTATTGCTGGATAGTGCCTTTGTAACCCTGCGAAACGGCCATATCGTATTCCCGCATGAGGCCGGTCGGGGTTTCGGCTTTCGGCAGGGCGCCCGTCGCCATGTAGGAGCGGTATTCCGGCGTTCCCGGCTGCAATCCGGCTTCCGCCGCCAATGCGCGCCGCGTCGTCAGTTCTTCCACGGGCGGGTTGCGCATCCGCTCCAGTTCAAGCTGCGCCCTCTCCAACTCCATCGCCCGCATTGGGTCGCTGGCGTCCATCTGCCGTTGCAGCATGGCCCCAAGAATGGCCTTGTCGCCCGCAGAGGCGTAGGGATTGGACAGCAGTTCCGCGATGGTGCCGAGATCGGCCTGCGGTTGCTGCGGTTGCCCGCCGAATTTGCCGGTCCACTTGCCAGCGAAGTCCGCCGCCGACATGCCGTCGCCGCCGTTCAGCCGCGCCGCATCCCCGCCGACAACCGAAGCCGCAGGGGCATTGCCAGCCGCCAGCAGCTTTGCCGCGCCGCCTGCGCCTTGCTGGTGCGCCAGATACAACTCACCCGCCGAAGGTTCACGCCCAAGCGCCTGCTTGAGATAGCCGAGATTGTCCCGCGCCAGCCGCGCCGCCGCATCCGCCGATGCCATCGGGTCAAACTTGTTCGTCAGCCCGTATTGCTTGGCGGTGCTGTCGATAAACTGGAACATGCCGCCCGCGCTGGAATTCGGGTTCTGCGCGTTCGGGTTGCCGCCGCTCTCGATCTGCGCCGTGCGCTGCAAATAGCCCTGCGGAAGCCCGTACTGCTGTTCAAGCGCCGCGAAGTCCGGCCCCTTGCCTAGCGCCGCCATCGTGTCGCTGGCGATGCCTTGCGGGCTTGCGGGGTCAACAGGTGCCGGGGGCGTGTAGGACGCGCCAGCGCCTGCCGGAGCGCCGCCGCCGAAGATCGACTGATAGACAGCATTTCGGCTGGCATCATATTCGCCGCGCAGTTCCGCATCGCGCTTGTCGGCCCGCTTCTCGATGCCGCGAACCGCCAAGGCCCGCCCGATGGCGTTAAGCCCCTCGCCCACGTTGCGCGGAGTGTTCGCGTTCGCCGCCATCAACTCCGCCGCGATCTTGCGCTTCTGCTGGATCTGGTCGTAGGTCCAGCCGGTATTGCCGCCAAACATGCTTGCCATCAGAAATATCCCCCCGACAAGCCACCCGCCGCCAGCCCGAACAAGCCGCCCATCAGGCTTTGCTTTTGCGCCTGCTGTTGCTGCCAGCCCTGGAGCCGCTGGTTGTAATTCTGGTTGATCAACCCGGCGACATCCGTGGTTGCCGCGCCTTGCGGTTGCGCCATTTGGACATTCGGGTTTGTCACCTGCGACCCGCTCAGCAGAGCGGTAATCTGGTTGATCGGGTTGTTCACCTCCGAAAGCGCCTGCCCCCGGCCCGACAGCATCAACTGGTTGTAAGCGTCGTTTTCGTTCTGGCCCAAAGACGCGACTTCGCGGTTATAGGCTTCGGAGCCGGACGTGATGCCCTGATTGGCAAGCCGCGTCTGCAACTCGTCGCGCTGCTGCGCGAAGCGCGGGTCCAGCCGCTGCCGCCCGATGTCATACAACTTGGCGTCGATGGTATCGGTCAGCCCTTCGCTGTCCTTCAGGTAGTCCTTCAGGAAGCCAGATCGTTCATTTGCCAGCGAGGCCATGTTGAACTGCGTGGCGTTGTTTTCATTCAGGATGCCCTGCTGCGCCTTCGACAGGGTTTGCGTCGAAGTGTATCGCGGCACGTCATAGGACTTGCCGGTGTACGGGTCCGTGTATTTCTCGGTGCCGCTCTTGGAATAGGTCAGCGAGCCGTATGGCGTATACTGATCCACCAGTTGCATGGTGTTGTTGGCAACAGCCGTGCCGATATTGGTGCCGGTCTGCGCCGAGGATGTTTCCTTCGGATCAGGCGGAGCAGGTGGTTCCGACTTGCCCATGGGTCAGCCTTTGTGAAATCGTGAGGCCCGCCACGCATCATCCGTCAGCGTCAGCAGGCATTCGGCCTCGTTCCGGCCTCTCAGGCGAGGAATGACGAATTCGCAGTAGCCATAGGCCAGTGCTATTCGCCGCATCGCCGCGTTCTTCTCGGACACTTGCAGAACCGCCAACTGGCAGCCCGCATCGTCAAAAACATAACCGTGCATCGCCCGCAGGACCGAGCGCGTGAGCCAGCCAGAGCCGCCCGCCGCCGACATGCACAGGGTTCCCGCTTCCGGGTTCCAATCGTGGTAAATCACCGCGCCAATCGTCTCAGCGCGAAACACCCGCATCGCCACGCAGGCATCCCATCCCCTTGCGCAACCCGGTATTCTGTCAGCCACCCACCGGGCGGTTTCCGCAGCCCGTGGATCGTGGGCCGCGTAAAACTCGAAATTCACAGCGCCGCCGCAGTCTCGAACCTGATCCGCGTGGACAGGATTTCAAAGATCGGCTTCGGCACTTGGTTCGCAGTCACAAGGAACGCATGGGAAATCGAGTGCCCCACGGCGCGCACGGTTTTCCATTGGTCAAACGGTTCTGCCGCCGCAGACCCGCCCCATACGAACGCCCCCCAAACGCCAGTTCCCCAGGTCGAACTTTCATTCGACACGACCGTTTGCGGCACGGTCAGCGACGGCACGACGTAATCCGCCAGCCCGACCATCCGAAACTGTGGCACACCGGCGCAGAGGAACGTCGCCCCGGCATGGTTCAACACCTTCTTGACCGGCGATCCTGCCGTGGTGAACTTCGGCACATAAATGCCGGTATACTGATCGCCGTTGTCGCTGCCGCCCGTCTCACCCTGCATCACCTTGCCGTCGCTGGTGCCGAAATACAGACCATCGTTCGCCACCGCCCCGCAGCGCACATCCCAGCCAGTATAGCGGCACCATGCCCCCGTCCGGGCATTGGCGACATAGGCGGTGCTGGTCTTGCCAGGGACGCCGATCAACAGCATGGCCTGCGATTGCCAGAGCGTGGCAGTAACCGGAAAAGCCGTGGTCGCATTGGCAACCGCCCCCTTCCAGGCATCTTCAATCGGGTAGGAAATCGCCACCGCCTGCAAGGCCGCACGGTCGCGTTTCAGGGCTTCGGACAGCGGGATAATCCCGTCCAGCGTGAGAATGGCAAGATCGCCACCGGCCTTGAAGAAGGCGTGTTTGTTCAGCGGCGCGGAAATGTCGTAAACGCCGGTCAGGGACCATGTTGAGGCCGAAGCGGGATCGGTGCCTTGGTAAACCGCAACCTCGCCGTTCGTGGTCACGAAGATGCAGACATCATCAAGCCCCGACCCACTGTCCAGCGACCATGTGGCCCCGAACATCAGCCGCCCCCCGCGCCGGAACACCGCGCCAAGGTCAATTTCCGATGCCGCGCCGCCAAGCGATTTCACCGGCAGATACCAGACCGACAGGCTATTCTTTTCGACGAAAAACAGCCGTTCCTTGAACAGCCAGACCTGATTGAGCGCCGCCGTGGCAACGTTGGTGATCGTGATGGCCGATCCTGCCGCCGAAGCGCCGTCTGCCGTCGCCGCGCCGCTGGCCGAAGTCAGGGCTTCATTATTCTGGAACGGCCCCAGGGTGATGGCCCCGAGCCGCAGGGTGCCTGCCGTGGCGCTGGTCTGCGTGATGCCGAGAATGACCGCCGACGCCCCGGACGTGCCGCCCGTCACCGTCTGCCCGACCACGAATGCCGTGGTCAGCGCATCATAGGACAGGTCATTGACCGCGACCGTCGAAATCGGGTGCCACTTGGTGCCGTCGAAATATTGCGCATGGTCCACGCCGTTGACGCCGATCAGGAATTGCCCGCCGCCCGTGCTGATCTGCGTGGCAGACCAATCCCCCGACCCAAGCCCCGCCACATCGGCAAAGGCCGCGCCGCCGCCGAAAATCCGGTCTGCGTCGTATAGCCCGCTGGCCGTGGCCGCAAACAGCTTGTCAGAGCCAGAGGAATGCACCAGCAGCCGCGATACAGCCGCGCCAATCGTGGCATAGACACTCGACCCGCCCCGCAGCCGCGCTGTCTGCGCTGTCGGGAAGAAGTTGTCCAGCATCTCCGCCTGATCCGGTTGCCCCGCCGCGATGTTGCCCGCCTGCACCCAACCCTTGACGGGCGCGGGAAAGCCCATGTCGCGCGTCGAAGGGACGCGGCTATTACGCGGACGTGAAAACATGGCTTAACTCGGGATGAAGTTCGGGATCTGGTCTTGCCAGCGCACCTCGCGCCGCTCGCCCATGTTGATCGTCCGTCGCCCGCGCGTGTCGTTCGACAACCGGGCAATCAGCGCCTCGTATTCCATCATCTTGTCCTGGAACGGCAGGCCCTTGCGTTCCCGCCAGCGCCAGACAATCCCCGCCTCGACCACGCGGCGCGGCAGGAGCAGCACATCCTCGGGGGCGGACAGCGATGCCTTGGCCGTGCCGTTGATCGCCCATGAGGTCGTCACATAGCTGACGACAATCGACGTTCCGGCAGGAACAGCATCCTCGAATGTGATGGACCAGTTGCCGTCATAGCCGGTCAGCCGGTAATAGCGTTCGCCACTGGGGCCGATGTCGGTCAGCCGCGACCATTCGCCGTCAGACGTGACCGGGCAAACGATCCGGTCAAGGGTGATGTCGTAAACCGCCATCTTGTCGCGGGCCAGCCGCTTGAAATCGGACGGCAGGGCATAGGTGGCATTCCCATCCCCTGCAATCGTTGTCTGCGCCCCGATGGGCGATGGCAGATCGACCCGCTCGAGGATGTCATCAACGGTTTCCATCAGGAAGTCGTCGCGCACCTCGACGTGTTCATCATCGGTCGCCGTGATCCAGCTTGACGGGGCCGTGACCGAGCATTGCCGCGCGGCCCGGTCAAGCGCCTCCGTTACCCGTGTCATGCGGCCTCATCCTTGCGCGGGCGCCCCGGCCCGCGCTTCTGCGTGGCTTCGGCAAGCATTTCTTCCATCGCCGCCATGCGTTCCTGCATATCGGCAATCATCTGGTCCTTTTCGGCATCGCCCCGGCCCGACAGGTAGTCGCGGGCCAGTTGCGGCAGTTGCCGCGCGCCGGGGAAGGGCAGCTTGGCGATTGCACCTTCGGACATGTCGCGGACATTCTCGACCGTCACGATGCCCATACGCCGCAACAGCGCCGCCTGCTCGACCGTCAGGCCCGACCACGCCGCCAGCGGGGTGCCATCCTGCGGGATTTCGCTGCCGCGCTTCCACGCCTCATAAGCGGGGCCGATGGTGGCCCATTTCGCAGCCATGTCGATATAGGTGGGCGAGGAGCGACGGGTTTCATCCCAATCAGCCGGGGGCATCAGTTTCAGCACCGGATGCCACGTCCTTACCTTGTCGAAGTTCTCTCCGATGGGCGCGACTTCCACCCAATCGGTGGCGCGGTCGCCCTTGTATTCCGTCTTGAAGCCGATGATGCGAATATTCGCCATTGTTTCCGTCTTTCATAGATCCAGAGGGATGGGCGGGGCCATGACAGCCCCGCCCGGTTGGTTCACCACGGGAAGTCGCAGATGACTTCCTTGTCGGACGCATCCATGGCCCAAGCCACAACGGGCTTGTAAACGGCGGCAGTGTCGCTTTCCGCCGCCTTGGTCAGCGCCTTGTCAGCCGCGCCAACGCAGGTCAGCGGGTCGCCATCGCCCGCCGTGCCGCCAAGAGCCACCGCCAGCGTGGCGAAGCCCTTGATCTGCACCCACATGTAGGTGTTGGTCGCGGTGACGGCGGCTTGCACCACACCCGCGCCGATTTCCTGCCCCGTGGCGTCGGAAACATCCGCCGTCACAGTGCCTGCGGAATAGCCGGTGGCATCGACGTAATAGACCACATCGCCCGCCACGACATCGAGCGCACCAGTGCCTTCGACGTATTTGACGAACTTGTAGACCTTCGAGCCGATGAAGGCGACATCGCCAACGGCGGGCGTGTTGCCCTCCGCCAGCGTCGTGTAGGTGGCCGTGATGTTGGCCCCGGAATAGATACCCATGGTTACGTCTCCTTAACCGGCATCGAACAGGACGCCTTGCAGCGAGCGGTTGCTCAGCACAAGGTTGCCCATCCAGTACATCGGGATAACCACGGCATCCTGGTTGATCGGACGCTTTTCCTCGTCCATCGTCCACTGCGCTTCCGGGTGTTGCTCCAGATGCAGATAGTCGGTGTTCAGGAAATACGCCTTTTCCGCCGTGGTGGCGAAGTTGGTGTTGTCGTCGAAGATCACATCGGCCTGTTTATATTTCAGGCCGGTGAAGCCCGCCTTGGCCATGTCGGCGTCGGCGTAGCGTTGCAGTTGCTGCTCGCCCAGTTCGTAAAGCGCATAGAAGTCATGCGACATCACGATCAGGTCGGGGTGGTCAGCGCCACGGTTCAGGGCCAGCCAGAGGGCGTTCATGTCTGCCTTCATGCTGGCGGCGTTGGCAGTCGAAGGCGATGCGGCGAGGTTGGTGCCGGTCATTTCCTTGAACTGGTTGCGCCAGAACGTCCATGTTGCGGCGTCGATGCCGCCCACGGTGCCTTGCCCGTTGGCCTGGATCAGGTTCGCCAGACCGTTGATCTGGTTCGTCAGCGCGCCGTCCGAATACATATCGACAGCGAAGAAGTTTGCCGCCGAACGCAGGGCGTTCTGTTTCTTGGCCTTGACCAGATTGATCATCTGCGCCTTGCCCGAGTTCAGGCGCAGTTCGCGGCCCGAAGCGGTGACGTGCAGAGCGATCTGTTGCAGCGGATACTTGGCCGAGGTCAGCACATCGGACGCGCCGGTGTTCAGGCTCTCATAGCCGCTGTAACGCTGCGTGGTGCCGTTTTCGGCGTAATCCAGGGGAACCTGGATTTCATAGCCGCCGGTAAACGACTTGATCTTGCCCTTTTTCTTCATCCGATTGATGAGGGCGTTGTGATTGCTCACGTTGTCGATCACTTCCGTCCCGGATTTGCGCAGGGTGGTCGTGACCATTTCCGTGAACGTGGTGGAAGGCGTAGCCATCTTTCACATTCCTTATTTTCGATGGGCGCGGTCGTAGGCGGCTGACAGCATTTCATCCTCAGTCAGGATGCGCGTGTTGCCGCTGGACGTGGCCCGGACATTGACGGATTTGGCGTTCAACGCTGCTTGGATCTTCTCAGGGTCAGGGGCGGCGGCTTCTCCAGCGGCCTTGGCCTGCGCCTTCAATTCCGGCAGGTAGATCGTCAGTGCAGCATCGTATGCGGCGGCAAGCACGTCCTTTGCGGAGGCGCTTTCGCCAAGCTTCGCCTGGACGGCGGGAATGACCAGCGGCAGATGAGGCTCTACCGCTGCCCAATGTTCCGCCGTGGTGGCGAAGTGGTTCACTTCGTCGATAATCCGCGTTTCCGCCGTTACCGCCGAGACCTGCGACCGGAAGTATTCCGGGTCGGCAACGCGCTGAAGCTGCTGTTTCAACGCGCTGATTTCATTCTGGAGCGCAACCGTCTGGTGTGCTTCCTGCGTTACGTCCTGCCCGCCGAGGGCCTGCCGCAGCGCCTGTTCCATGCCATGTTTGCGGGCCAGCCCAAGCATGGTTTCCACCGGCTTCGTGGCGAAATCGCGCGAAACGCGGGCCAGTTCCATCACTTCGGCGGCGACCTGTTCGGGCCGCATGTTGGCGAGGTTCGGCAATTCCTGCGCAGCCTGCGCCAGCACGTCCCGGATCGGGTTCAGGCCGTTGACGAAGCGGGTTTGCTCCGCCAGCTTGCGCGACATTTCCCGATGCGCATGAGTGACGGCTTCCCGTGCCTCTGGCGGCAGGTTGCCCCATGCGGCCTTGACGCCTGCGGGCAGGTCCGTAGGGGCCGGTTCTGCTTCCGGTTCGGCCTCTGGTGCGGCATCCGGTTCTACCGGAGCCTCCGCTACGGGTTCCGCCTCTGCGGCTTCCCCGAGGGTGTCGTAAAGCGCCGACAGTTCGGCATCTTCGGTCATGGCTTCATCAGCAACGAGCGCTGGCGCGGTCGTATCCATGGGCTTTCCTTATCCTAGAAGGTGTTCAAGGCCGTGCTTCTTGGCGAAGTGTTCGTTTTTCAGCTTGCCGCCCGTTGGGGAACCCAACTCATTCGCGTCAATGCAGTTGTTCTTCTCCAGATCGTATTGCCGCGCCCTGCGGCCCTCGATCCATGTCCCGTCAATCGGGCTGGCGTATCCGGGCAGATCGCCGCGCACCATCGGCGTCACAGGCTGCCAAGGGCCGGAAACCATCGGTTCCCGCGTCACCTTGTCCACCATCACGCCCAAATCTTGATCGTATACGTAGATTGCCATGTCATGCCGCCAGCAAGAGAACGGTGATTTCGTCATCCAGCAGTTGTTGCGCCAGAAGCGCCGCATTCAGGGCCATCAAGGCCGCTTCCCGCTCCGCCAAGGCCCGCCGCAACAGCCGCACGTCATCCCGGCGCGGCGTTTCATCCCGCGCCAGCATCGCCAGAACCCGCGCCGAAACCCGCGTCAGATCGGCCCGACGCTTCGGCGGGGCCTGCTCCGCGATTTCCTCAATCGCTTCCTCGACCGCATCCAGATCGACAACGTTGCCGTCGCGGTCCACATACTTGATCGGCAGCCAGCCACCCGGCTGCGTCTCTGCAACCGATCCATCCGATACCGTTGGGGCATAGCCCTGAACGGTTATGGACCCTGTTCCGGGGGTGGCAGATACCCCAGCGCCCGCCGTGGGGGCAAACCCTTGCACGGACAGCGCCCCTGTGCCGGGGGTTGCCGTTGCGCCCGCCGTGGCTGTTGGCGCATGGCCTTGGACCGCGACGGCGCCGGTTCCGGTTGCCGCTGTTGCGCCAGCGCCCGCCGTGGGGGCGTGGCCCTGGACCGTGACCGAGCCTGTGCCGGTCGTGACAGATACCCCGCCGCCCGAGGCGATTTCCTCGAACACCTCGACGGACTGGCGCACCGTGCGGAAGGTGCCGGTCCAGGTGAAGGTGATCGAGTCCGCGCCTGCTGTAGGTTTGGATTTGTAGCCAAGCGCGCCGACCACGGATTGCAGGTCGGTCGTGCCGGTCTGGTCGGTAATGCTCAGGGTGCCGTCAGTGCAGCTAATCGCGGATGTTGGCGCGCCCGACCGCCGCCCGCCCGCAATTGCGCTGACTAGATCCGAGCCGTTTGTGGTCGTCGTGCCGCTCAGGGTGGCAGGCGGGGCTGCCGTGCTGGTACCGCCTGAAACGACAACCGGCGTGGTTGTCTGGTGCGCGTCCGTGCGTTCCTCGACAAAGGCCAGCATCGAAAACTGGCCGCTGGACACCGTGAGCGACAGCGTTCCCGCCCCGGATGGCGGAGCAGGTAGATAGCCATGCGCCAGCCACGAGCGGTCCCCCGTGTGGTAGCGATAGCCGAACACTGGCACGTTCACGCCATTGAACGTCGCTGTGATCGTCGGCGCTGGCGTGGAGGCAACGGAGGCCGTCGCCACCATGCCGTAGAACGTGAACAGCAGCGCGCGGTTGCCGCCGCTGCCTATGGTGATCGACGGGCCGGGGCCGAAGCTGGTGGCTGACGACCCGTCCGCACTCAGCGCAAGAGCGGATTGGGCAATGGTCAGCGCCATGTCTCAGGCCCCTTACGAAGTGGCTGCGGTGGTGGAGAACACGCCAGTCGCGTTGATCGTGACAGAGAACGTCGCCGCCGTGCTGGACAGCGAACCGCCGCCCGTGGACAGATCGCAATAGGCCAGAGGCACGTCGCCCGCCGCCAGAGCGCCGTTCGCATCGCCGTCCTTGACGATGACGGCGTATTTGGCCGTGATGGTCGCCGCCGTCCATGATTGGTCGTCGCAGTCGAAGGTGACAACGTTGCTGGACCGCGTGACGGTGCAGGTCAGCAGCTTGCCATGCGTGGTATAGCCGCCGCCATTCGCCACTTCATTCGCGGAAATGTCCGACCATGCCGTATGCGTGTTCTGCGCAGGCGTGTAAGCCGATGTCACCAGCACCATGCGAAATGTGTTGGTGTCCAGATCGACGGTGCCTTTGTTGACGCCTTCCAGCGCAGCGCTGTAGGCGACGAAGTTACCAGCAGCCATTGCGGCCCCCTCAGTTCAGAATGGTTTCGACGCCCACGGGCCTGCCGTTCGCGTCCTTGATGACCCGCTTCGGCGCAGTCATCGCCGCCACGATCTGTTCATTGCCGCCCAAAACAGCCTGCCCCAACTGGGCAATCATGCTAGCCAGCCCGGTATTGCCGTTCTGGATTTCCGCCAGGATGGGCGCGAAAGCGTCTTGCACCAGACCGGCCAGGACATCGCCGCCCTGCGCCATCTGGCCTGCCGCCTCTTGCGACCGGGCCTGCGTCTCTGCCTGCCGCGTTTGCGCGTCCAGTCCGAACCGCGCCCGCTCCAGATCCAGCCGTTCGCGGTCCAGCTTCAGTTTTTCCGCCTCGGTCATGGCCTTGATCTGCTGATCCTGCTCTTTCAGCTTCAGTTCCGCGCCCTTGGCTTCGGCTTCGGCCTTCATGGCGTCGGCCTGCGGGTTTGGCTGCGGCTGCGATGCCGCCTGTTGCGCCATTTCCGAGAATTGCTCCAGCGCATCCTCTGCCGATTTGCCCAAGCTGAATTGCCGCGCGAAGGCCGCATACATTTCCACCAGCGGCCCTGCCGATTGCGGGGCTTGCTGCACAATCGGGGCCATGACCTGGAAGAATTGCGCCGTGCCTTGCAGGAATTCCGCCATTTCCTGCCGCCCGCGCGTCAGATCGGCCCGTACCGTGCTGTCGCTTTCGACATTGATCCGGTAGTGGTTCAGCGGTTCTTGCAGCAGTTGCTGCGCTTCCGGCGTGACTTCCATGCCCGCCATCTGGCCCAGCGTCCCGGCCCCGAAGTGGCGGGCGATGATTTCCGCCGAGATCACGAAAATGTCGCGGACCTGACGCTCGATCAGGCGCTGCATCTTCTTGATGCGCAGCGCACCCCATTGCGTCTTGATCTGCTGCGCCGTGGCTGTTTCCCCGGCGTTGCCGTTGCCCCGGATGATGTCCGAAATGCCGGTAATCTCGTAAATCGCGGCCTTGGTCTGGTCGCGTTGCAGGTACAACTCCCGCACCACGGCAATCGCGGTGTCAATCGGCCACCACATCACGGCCTTTTCCAGCCCGCCCGCCGCAACAAGGTTTTCTATGTTCGGGACGGAAACAATCTCGTTGTCGCCCGCCTGCGCAATGGCCTCGATTGCCGCCGCATCTGCCGCGAAAGCGCCCCGGACCTTCAGGCCCGCGACAATGGCGTTGATGCGCCGCGTCTGGCGGTCCAGTTCCTCCGCCAGCGTCTTGTAGACAGTATAGGGGCAGACCGGCGTTCGCTTCGACGTGCCGGTGATCGGCTGGATCGGCTCGGGCATCGGGAAAAACCCGCGCAGCCCGAGAGGGTCTTTCTTGATCGCCAGAACCTTCTGGCTGTCCCGCTCGATGAAATAGACGTTCCGGCTGGTTTTGCACCAGATTTCCCAGATCGCCTGATCGTCGTCCTTGGAAACCGTCGCCTCGGGCTGCGCATTCGTCAGGTCGGCATCTTCGATCCGTTCGGCTTCTTCGCGGCTGACGAAGTGGCAGAACGCCACCCACGGCACGTCCGACCAGCGCCGCGCCGGGCCTTCCCGATAGGACGACCACGGCACGACTTCAAAGGCCAGCCGCTCGTTGGCAATGCCCATCGGCGTTTCGTCGGCGTCGAAGCGCACCCGCACCACGCCACGCCCCGCCATGAAGGCGTCCTGCGCTGATTTCTCGATTTCCGCATCCAGGCGGCTGTCGTCGATCTGCACCGAAATCGCCCGCTCCAGCAGCGTTCCGGCGTCCTTTGCCGCCGCGTCCTTGTTGCCGTGCCGAGGGCGAATATCGGGGACCGGCGTGGAGTTGTAGATACTCGGGACGATGGTTTCGACGTTGGAATGCAGGATATTGAAGTCCGGCACGTCCTTGCCGCCGTTCGCCCCGTCGCAGAGATAGGCCCGTTCTGCCGCTTCGGCGTCCTTGATCCAGGCTTCTTCGCGCTTTTCAGCCGAGGCGATGCGCTCCAGCCATTTGGCCCCGATCTGCGCCAGATCGTCAGCGGTATATTGGGCGGTGTCTTTGGTCATTCTCGGGCCTTCCGCCTGCGCACCATGGCGTCAACAGCGGCCCGCACATCCAGGCTGCCGCGAATAACGCCGCGCTCGTCCACTTCGTATTCCAGCCGGTCAGGCGGCTTGATCTTCGGCGCGGGCGGCACAACCGATTTCCACGCCAGCGACAGATACCGAAACGACGACCCGATATGTTCGGCCCAGTCCTTGACTGGCGTTTCGCGGAACGTCTTGCGTTCGTCGTCCCAATCGCGGCGGTAGTTCTTCAGCCCCTCGATGCCGTCCATCACACGCGAGTTGTCGTCAAACAGCGCCGCGTTGATCGTCGTGCGGCCTGCTTGCAGGCCATCCGCCACGGCCACCATCGGCAGGCGCACCGGCTTGCGCCCCATCCCTTGCAGCGTCTCGAACCGCGTCCGCTTGCTGCCCCACTCCGTCACCAGAATGTCGTGAGGGACGTAATCGTTGCCGTGATAGCCCTTGTCGGCCAGCCACTTGACCCAATCGGCCAGATCGTCGCTTTCGGGCTGGTAGAAATCCACGATGCGCGGCTGACCGGCGATGACCTGAAAGCACCAGACCGGGTTGTTTGCCGCCTTGCCCAAGTCCCACGCCGTATGCACCGGATGATCCGGGCTGATCGGGCAAGCTGCGATCCGGCCTTCCCGTTCGGCGCGGTTGATTTCAGATCCCCAATAGGCCCCGACCATCGCGCCGGAAAAGCTGCACAGGTATTCCTGCTCAAACATCGCCCGCCCGAAATCGACGCCATACAGCGCCTGATATTCGGCTAGAGCCTCCTCGATCTGGCTTGGCGTCAACGCCCCGGTATCGTGGACGGTAGAGACCTCCGCAAACCAGCGATCCGAACCGCGCGCCATGTCCAACATGGCCTTCGCGTGGTTATTGCCGCGCGGGGTGGTGATAAATGCCGCCCAGCCGTTGTTTTCCTCCAGCATCGGGCGGATGTAGCCCCATGCCGAAGGGTTTGCCAAAGCCCACTCCGAAAACACCGCGCCCGCGATGCCTGCGCCGACGAGGCTGTCGAACCTGTCAGACCCGACGATCTGCCATGTGCTGCCCCACTTGAAGCGCAGGAACATGGCCTGCTCATCGCGGGCGGCGATTGTCTCTGGCGGGAAAGCCTCATCAATCCGGCGCTTGCCGGTATGCGGGTTGACCGCCGTCCAGAGCGCTTTGCGCCCCTGCTCGTATAAGGGCAACATGTGCCAATAAGACGCGGGCCGCTGTTGCGACTTGATCAGCGTGGCGCGGAGGGCGATTTCATCCTTGCCCCAACGCCGATGCGCAATCTCAATCAGCCGGTCCTTCTGCTGCGCTTTCGCGCCTCCTTTGCCTAGCCCCGTCCAGGCGGAAAAGAACGGCTGCTGATAGCGGCGAACGAGGAAGTCATTCAAATCGGAACCGCATGACGAATTCGCCGTTTTCGCCCTGGCCGTTGACTTGCAGAGGTAGCAGCTTCGGGTAAATCGTCCCCCAGAAGCACCGCTCGTTTTCCGGGGCTTCTTGCGCCCATGCCAACATTCGAGCAGCGCCGCCAAGGCCATCCGCGACTTCGGCAATCATATCCTTGGCCGCTTTCGTGGTCTTGTTCTGCGCCCCCTTCGGGCGTCCTGCGCCACGTCTGGTCAGATTGCCGGTCTCTATTTTATCGCCCATGCCATTCGTCCCGGCGCTGGCGCGGCGGGCCTCCTGTGTGTGGTGTGTGTGTTGTTGCCGCCCCTGACATTCCCCGCGACATATGCGGCCCCGGCGCGGAGTTGACGACCGCCGCCCATACGGGATTATCGGCTGCATCGCATGTCAGGATTGGGCGCGGCGGCTTACGCCCTTGGAGTGCCGGGTAACGAAAGGTAACGAAAGGTAATGAAAGGTAATGAAAGGGAATGCAGGGTAATGAAAAAGCCGCCCGGTGAGGAGCGGCCTTGCGCGTATACGTCTACGCTGATTATCCCCACGGTATTGCGATTATGCGCGCGTGTCAAGCGCCTGCGCTATGGGTTGTGTCAACGGGCCAATCATGGGGCCTGTAGCCGTCCAAATACGCTTGCAACAGCCGCACCACGGACGCGCCGGGGTTGATGAGGCCGCGCTCTATCTCTGATACCCGAGGCTTGGAGCCATAGCCGAGCATGTCGGCGGCTTGGGCCTGCGAAAGCCCAAGCGATTTTCGCGCGGCCCGGAAGGCTTCGGGTGTCATGACGGGGAATAGTCGTGCAGGGCCGTCATTTCGTATGCCCGCTCACGCAGCCCTGCATACATATCATGCAGGGCTGCAACCGCCTCGGACCGCGCATCGAACAGGCGGTTCGCCTCGTCAGCGTCAACGGGCACCTCGTCAAGTTCAAACAGCGATTTGGCGCGATCCTCATCCGTCGCGGGGCGCATCGGCTTGTTGTCGTAGCGCCACTTGGCGGTTTCAGCCGCTGCGGACAGCGCGGCCAAATCGCGCGCCAGTTGCCATTCTCCCATGCCGGTCAGGCATCCGATTTTGGCGTCGGCGGAGCCATTGCGGAGAATGTCCGCGATGTCGAGTGTTGCTTGGGCAATTGCCATTTTGTCTCTCCGTTGCTTGCGTTGTCCTGATAACCAATAGATACGCTATCCGTTATGGAATTGCAAGCATAAAAATGCTATCCGTTCATTTTTTACCGCTCCACCATCCCATGAATGACACGGACAGCCGCCACAAACGCCTGCCCCGATGTCGTGACCTTGCCGCCCCGGACGTATTCCCGAACGCCCCACAACCCGTCATCAATCAGCATCCGCTCATGGCCTGCAAGCTGACGGAACACCATAACCCACCGTTTCAGGGACAGCTTGGCGTCGGCAATGCGTTCGTCCAGGCTGCGCAGATCGGGCGTGTCGTCCGGGCGGGCCTCCAGTGCTTCGGGCAGATACTCCATCTTGGCGACGTTCGGGAAGCGTTTGCGCCCGACGATGAGCGACATGTAGGCCGCGTGGTCACGGTCGATGCGCTGCCAGAGCGACAGGAGCTTTTCAGCATCCCGGCCCGACAGGTGAATAGCGAGTTGTGCCTGACCCTCGTAAGCGGGGGCTGAGACGATGCGGCGATTTTCTGCGGTCATGGTCATTCCATTCTGCCTGCACCGGGCATCCAGTGCTGTGATGCGTGGATCTTCGACGGGGGCAGCAAATCGTCCGTCGCCCCCGCGCTTCTTCCGGCTGGATTTGACCGGGGCCAGCGACGGCAGGCCGATGACCTGTGCCTTTGTCTTGTGCTTCTTGCCGCGATGATCGCCCTTGCCCATTACTGCCCCCGATGTTGTGGTTAAACCCGCGCCGCTTTCGGGCCGACGGCTGCGCAAACAGCGTCGATCCGTTTGCGCAGCGTGGCGCTTTCCGCGATTTGCTTGTTGCTCATCTCGACAATCTCTTTCGCGTGGCGCTTCTGCATTTCATCCAGCGCGGCGCGGATCGCGTCGATTTCTTCATTCCCGCCAGCAGGCCCGAAATTCTGCTCCCGGATTTCCGCCACCCATCCCGGCATCACGCCATTGCCAAGAGCGTCGGAAATCGTCTTGTCCGTGTCGGTGCCTTTGTAGCGTTGCGCGGCCCCGTCATAAGTGATGACGAGCATTTCAACGATCTGGCGGCGCTGCTCGATTGTCGGCTGGCGCAGTTGCGTGACGTTCTCGGTTTTAACGGCCATTGTGTCTTTCTC
>Ga0172380_10001506_pt1 | contig 39834 bp, 57 predicted proteins | sample Leawe162metaG_FD_119747 | JGI IMG/M metagenome (GOLD analysis project Ga0172380, IMG submission 119747) | Leachate microbial communities from a municipal landfill in Southern Ontario, Canada - Leachate well 162 metaG | ecosystem: Engineered > Solid waste > Landfill > Unclassified | place...
CTATAACCGCCAGCTGATGAATTGAATCTGTTTTTATGACCAGTCAAAATTGCACACTTTAATTGCATTTTGAATCTTTTCCATTTTTCGCTAAAGGGTTCTTTCATATCTATTCAATAAACAATATTGGTAATGCGACCACTTCACCTTGTGATGGGTAACCAATCAAACCAAGGGTACGCAACCGGCTTAGATTGTTAGCGTAGCCACCACTGGTTGCACTCACTTCAATCATTTCAGCTAGTTCATCCTTGCGTACTGGTTGTGGGTACAGATCAATAAGCTTACGCAAAATCTTAGTGTGTGCCGGCTGGATCTTGTTGAAGATCATCTGGTGCAGTTCTTCATCTGTTGTTGGTACATTTTCAATGACAGCCGCTGACCGGCCAGCTTCAGTTAAAGCCACCTTGCCTGAAGCTGGGTAGTCTAACCAGCCTGATGTACGCAACATGCTTAGTTTGTTAGCGTAACCGCCACTAGTAGGCTTGTGATCCGATAGCAAGGCCAGCTGTGCCTTATCCATTTCTGACAGTCCGATACTTTCACCCCATGCCAGCACGTTTAAGATACGTTGCATTGATGGCTGGATCAGTGATGCATCTACATCAATAGCTGGTCTGTCTAGTGTCGCTTTTACTTGCTTCAAAAGTGGACCTACATTTTTACTGGTAACAGTGATTGGTTCACCTGAAGGTATGCCAAACATCTTCTTAGTATCTTCATCATTCGCTGCAACCATTTCTGTTTCCAATGCTTCAGCACTGATCTTGCTTATCTTTTCCAGTGTTTTCAGCAGCGTATTAATGTGCTTGATGAACTGGCCACGTTCCGCAAAACGTTCAACTTCAATCTTCTTGACCGCTATAGCAACCGCTTTGTTGATCGCTTCAGGATCTGCTGTGCCGGTTTTCAATTGGCGTTCCAATTCCACAATCTTCTTCTTCAATGCTTTTGGATCATCTTTTTCAGCTTGCGTGACCACTTCTTGCATATCATCACGTAGCTTTTGAATATCCATGCTAGATAGCTGTGCTGCTTTCACCAGCTTACCTACTACTGGTGTGGCTGAAGTATCGAACGTGGTCTTTTTGGCAAACTTCACCTTCTTGAATATCTTCAACCATGCCGGTGACCATACGTAGCCTTCACCTTGTGTGAGTGACGGCAATTCACCAACCAGCGTTCGATCAGCACCCACTTCTTGCACCCAGGCTTCAAGTGCCTTGCGTTCATGTGGACCAGTGATCTGTAGCACACACAAACATTCAACCTGTGAAAGCACTTCTTTATTGACTGACTGTGGCCGTTGCGTAATAAGTGTTGCGCCAATACCGTAGTTCCGGCCAAGACGTACTATCTGTTCGAATGCACCCACCATCCGTGCTTCATCAGATCCAACACGCTGTGGAATGAACAGCTGTGCTTCTTCAATGAAGATATGCACTGGTGTGCGTGCTGATTTCTTTTGGTGCAATAGTTCTTCAGCAAAATCAGTAGCAAAACGCTTGCGTTCACCAAGTCTGAATTCACTGATATCAAGTACCACTGACACGTTACGTTCAACTAATAATCGTGCGATTTTCGCACCAGCTTCAGGCACTAGTGGAATGTCACCATGTTGACCACCAATGACAAATATATCCTTGCCTTTACTCTTACCATCACCACCAATACGCAAGCCGTACCAGTTTCCGATAGGATCAAGAATGACCACTTGCGCCTTAGCATCAAGCATCTGTTCAGCGATCATTGAAGCAAGGTATGTTTTACCAGCACCTTTACGACCAATAGCTGCAATCGTTTGTGTGACTGCATCTATAGGTAGTTCAATTTCTTTTGAGATTTTTAAACCTTTCATGACTTCCATTCATTACTAAATTCAAATAGTGGTGTTGATTCCATCCGGCGCTTTTTGAAGTCAACCACCAAGGCAATGAAACCAATGGTGATTGCAATACCGAAACCAAAATCACGGTTATAGCCAACGTAAAAACCAAGGGCAAACCCTTTCATAAGACGTAGCATTATTGGTGCAAATTCCCCCATATATTATTTAACTAAACTTTTAACTGCTCTAATAAAATCAACCCCATCACGCTGCATGACAAAATCAATTGCATCACCCTTGCCGTGACAGCCAAAACACTTATAGCGATTGTGCTTATCTATGTAGAATGATGGCGTTTTCTCACCCTCATGGCCTGTCAGTGGGCAATGAGCGTTACCTATCCACTTGCCACTTGCCTTGAATACTCTAGTGCTGATCATATCTTCAATAGGATATTCACGTGCCTGTTCGATCTCACGTTCAGTCACGCCACCTTGCTTCTTGGCTGGTGTAAGCATGTGCTGTTGGCGCTGTACGATTCGCTTTATCACACGGCGTGGTTCTTCAGTGGCCTGTTCGATCATCATTTTCTGTAGGTCCAACCGGATTTCCATAAAGATACTGAACGTGGCTTCATCCATCCGCTTATGACCAATGCCAAATTCTTCAAGATACCAAGCATCAAATTCATCTTGGTTCATGCCGGCTGGATGCTGGCGCTTTATCTCACTCACGCTGTACTGCATATTTTCAACCAAGTCATACTTCAGTTGTTCAAGATCTTCATATGTAGGTGCAAACAAAGCTAATGCACCAGATAGGTTTAGTTTTTCTGACTGGTATTCAGGATCAAAATAAATACCCTTATTGCCTTTGATGGGTAGAAATTCTAATTTAATTTCAACGCTAGATTTTGTCATAGATAACTAATGTTCCACTGGTGTGCTTGATTGGCTTACCCTTACATTTCTTGCAGTACAAACTTTTCTTACTAGTAATTGGTGTTCGGCAATTGAAGCACTTACGCCCTTCTTCTTTTTGTCTAGGGTTATTAACCCCTTCTTCTTTTGGCATTCTGTTTCCGTTGCTTGCGTGAGTAATTTACCCTTTTTGGCGGTTCGATCCGTTCCCTTGGTACGTGAACTTTTTCTTCAGCACACTTACTGCAATACCGTGATCCGTTGCGCCGGTCATTCTGGCAATGGTCCTTATCGTACTGAATATCGCCTGGATGCACTGACCGTGATTTTTCATCCACCTTGGCTGGTGTGACTACAATGACCGCATTCGCACAAGCGAACTTGCGTAAACGCTTAGCTGTTTGGTCCAAGCGGTTCTGTAGCATGTCACGTGCTTGTACCGGTGACATGAATGATGGTAATTCAAGTGAACCATCTTTCAAGCGTATTTCTTTTGGAATTTCCTTCATACCTTACTTAGTTTTACGCCACGGCGATTCCCATCCTTCCGGCATCTTCTTGATAATCTCATGTGCGGTACTCCGGTGAATATTGAACAGCTGTGCCAGCTGTGAGCCGTTGAAGCCTTGCTTACTTAGCGCCCACATCAACTCATTGCGTTTGTCTTTTAAATACGGTGGCATATTAATCTTCATCATCAATTGTTTCCATTAATCCATCCCAATCCTTGTACATTGCCCATGATCCAAGCGCCAAGCCTAAAATGATTGAGATCCTAAAAATAGATGCCAATACATCAGGATTGAACAACTTCATGTTCCAAGCTACGAATGAAGCGGTAACTATGGCGAATAATAGGACCACCATGACTAGTGCAGCACATAGGATGTATACTAATGCTACAGTTCCGGCGGTCTTTAGCTTATCTTTCATTTGAAATTTTATTATCTATTAAAGCTTAGCTTCAGTATACCAGACAAAATGTCTTGCGTTATCCACATAGTACCAAACCTGTGCATAACCATTGGTATGCTATGATGAATTCTAAATGAAAAAAGATAATCTTAATAAGCTGAATCAAGACCTTGCAGAAATGGGTATTGAAGCCATTGAAGATGTAAATCCTATCCCTGAACGGACCGCTTATTTTGACCATATAGAGAATGGCGATAGGCAAAAAGATAACTTCTTGAAGGTCTTAAAAAGCCTTAAAATACAACATAAATTAGCGTTTCATAAGTACGTTGCACACAAATTTCCATACCTACGTTATGAAATTGGTGAAGATAAAATCTATTGGATCTACAATGAAACCACTGGCGTATATGATGAAGTCAACTTTTCAACAGTGCGTGGTCTGGTGATTAAATTACTGATTGAAGATGGCCTTGAAGATTCCGCTACTGAAGGCACAGCTAAAAACGCATTGTCCAAGTTCCGTGCTATGTTTTTGGACCGTGGTTCACTTTATGATGATTTTGATAATGAGCCTGACTTGTTCCATGTGCAGAATGGATGGATCAATGTAAAGACCTTGAAGTTTGAACCTCACACACCAGATAGACTAAGCCGGCGTGTCAGTGCGGTGACTTACGATAAAAAGGCTAAGTGTCCAACGTATGATGCATTTTTAGACAAACAGATACAACTGAAAGAGGATCAAGTGAAGGTGTTGGATCAGTTCAGCGGCTACCTACTCACGCCTGGTATTCACGAACAAAAGATGTTGGTACTGATTGGTAAGCCTGGTTGCGGAAAATCTACCTTGCTTGATTGTTGGTCAGATATCCTTGGTGATTGTGCGACACAGAAAAGTCTGACAAAAATCAGTAGTGATTCATTCGCACGTTTTGGTGGTTCTTCACTAGTGGGTAGACGGTTGTGTTGGTTTGATGAAGTTGAAGTCAAGCGTTCTAACATGGGTAATGACCTGATCAATCTGATCACTGGCCAGCATATTGAAGTGGAACGTAAAGGTATTGATGGTTTGGTTGATGTGAAGAACCAATTGAAGTGCGTGCTGACAGCCAACACCTTGCCACGGTCAGCTGAAATGGGCATCTACCGGCGTATGATCTTGATCTATTTGGAATACTCTTTCTATGACAGTATGACTGCTGATAAGAATATTCTTAATGTGTTCAAAAAAGAAAGTTCAGGCATTTTGAATCGTATGTTGCGTGGCCTTGCTGACTTGAATAAGCACAATGGCTTCACTAGTATTGAAGGTCATGATGATCTGATTGAAGAATACAAGACTAGTAGTAATACCGTGGCTGAATTCTTGGATGAATACTTTGTGCCTGATGTTGAAGCAAAACCAATTCCAACTAAGGTGCTGCTTGATGCTTATAAAGAGTTTTCCAATGATAGGTATTCTGAATCACTTACACCACAGCGGTTTGGAATGGTGATGAAGCACCATGGCCTAAGCAAGTTCGATAAGATCTTCAATAAACATGACCGTGATGGTAGTAAAGTTTGGTGTGGCTTAGCGTTGCGTGACAGTTTGTATGAGTTCAATACGGCTGGCTATATCCGTGCTAAGGAACAGCCGGATTTCTAATTTTTCCACACTTTTAAAAATGACTGACACTTGGTAGAGTGTCAGTCATTTTTTTTATAGTGTAATACATTTTATGTTTGTCAATGTATTGACATATAAGAGATTGATTGAACAATCCATAAAAACTGACACTTTGACTGACACTGACTGATACTAGTGTCAGTCATTTTTAGCCTTGTTTACAGCCCTAGAATCGCAATGACTGATACCCTGATACTTTTTTTATAAGTTTAGTGTAAAAATATATAAAAAATAAAGTTGGGGTAAAGTAAAAACAAGTGTCAGTGTCAGTCAGTGTCAGTTTCCCTTCATTTCTTGTGGGTTTTTTAACATGGCTATGGTTAATGAAAATTGTGTGTGTGATACACTTCAAACAAATAGGTTGATAGGTTTTTGAACCTACACTATAGATATACACATATGGCAACAACTGAACGTAAAAAAAAGGCATCAGCTAAAAATGGCAAGAAAGGTGGTCGGCCAAAAGGAACTAAAAATCCTGAAACACTTGAACGTGAAGCCGTCTTGAAAGACTTCAGGCAGAAAACCATGCGTGCTGCTGATATTTTGTTTAACCGTCAGCTGAAACTTGCTGAAGGTCATATGTATTTGTACAAGATAGAAAAGGAAGTGATCATTGGACCACGTGGTGGTAAGAAAATCATTGCTAAGAAACCAGTGCGTGTGACTGAAGAATGGGAAATTCAGGCATACTTAATGGATGAACTGGTGAATGGTGAAATAACTGGACCTGAAGATACTTACTACTACATCACTGCTGAAAAAGGTGACACACGTGCGCTTGATTCATTGCTTGATCGTGCGTTTGGTAAGTCAACAAATGTTCACGTAACTGAAGATGAAGAAGGTAAGCAAATGCCAATCCAAGGCAACGTAATTCAATTTGCATCACAAAAAGATGAGCCTAATAGTTAAACAGATAGTCAATGAATGCTGGCAACCGCTGTTTATAAAACGGAAAGGTGTTCGCTATGTGATCATCATGGGTGGTCGTGGTGCTGGTCGGTCCTATGTTGCTAGTCAATATGGTGTGGCTAGACTAATTTCACCAGACTATTTCCGTTGTGCCATCATGCGTTTGGTCCACAGTGATATCCGCAAGTCTATCTATCAGGAAATTGTGGACCGTATTGATGAACAGGGTATTACTGACCATGTTCGAATCAATGATTCTGAAATGCGTTTCCGGTTCAAGATGAAAAAGGATGATGGTACGTTTCAAGAAAACAGTATCAATGCACTTGGTTTCCGTACTTCAGATAAACAGCAGTCAGCTAAGCTAAAATCATTGGCTGGCTACACTGATGTGATCATTGAAGAAGCTGAAGAAATTGGTGAAGCGGAATTCATGCAACTAGACGATTCATTGCGTACTGTGAAAGGTGACATCACGGTTGTGCTTTGTATGAACACACCACCTAAAAATCACTGGATCATCAAGCGATTCTTTGACCTTGAACCAGTAGTTGAAGCACCTGGATTCAACCGGCCAATCCTTAAACCTGAATGTCATGAAGATACAGAATTCCTGTATTTCAATTACCGTGCCAACTTGAACAACTTGGATGCACACACCATCAAGCGCTATCAGGCATACAAAAATACTAAGCCTGATTATTACTGGCACAAGATTGAAGGCTATTGTCCTGATGTGGTCCGTGGCAAGATCTATTCTGGCTGGACCTTACGTGATGATGTACCACATGGTGCTAAGCTTGTTGGTCGTGGTTTGGACTTTGGATGGTGGCCAGATCCGCTGCACTTATGTAACGTCTACTATTATGATGGTGGATATATCTTGGACCAGCTTTTGCATGGCAACTACATCAAGAACAGTGAAGTGTCACTGGCAATTAAGAATGATGAAAAGAATAACCAGCGTGCTTTGACGATTGGTGATTCTGCTGAACCTAAATCTATTCAGGATATCGCTGATGATGGCGTGAACATTATTGGTTGTACAAAAGGCCAAGGATCTGTTGAACACCGCATCAAGGTAGTCAGCGGTTTGCGTATTTCAGTCACACGCCGGTCCAAGGATTTGTGGGATGGCTATGAGAATTATGCCTATAAAGAAGATAAAGACGGTAACTCACTTGGTGTGCCGGCTCACTTAGGTTCTGATCCAATGGATGCATCAGGCTATTGTTTGGTTGAAGTGGTTGATGAACTAGACCCACAGCAAGAAGAAAAGGAACGGGTTCAACATCAAGTGGACCACATTAATTTTGTGAACATGGCACAGCAAAAGCATGGACTTTAGCAACATAGCGTGTGCTATAATTTTTGATATATGAAAGTGTTAGACAACATGACTGGTGAAATCCACGAATACATCAGTGGTGTCACTCATTTGGATGAAAACATTCCTTATTCTGAATACAAGCTGAAGCGCCGTATTCAAATGTTCAAAAATAAATTTTACCCTACTGGTAAGATCACAGCTGATGGTGACTATGAACACTGGTTCGACATCATTCATCCAGCAGTAAATAGTGAAGTGAAGAATATCGACTTTGATTCGAAACACTTCATGGTGTTTTCAAAAGCACCTATCCAAGATTTTGCAGCCGTCTATGTGATCAATCTTAGTATTGATGAATTCATGTGGAACAACGGTACTGCTGAAGAACTGAATCAATCTGTTGAAGATTATTCAGCTGATGGAAACCTACTTTTCCGTAAGACTGCTGATGGTTATGAAACGTGTGACATGCAGAATACGTTTGTCATTAATCAGACAGCACGGACCATTGATGAAACTGATCTGATTGAACGGTTTTACATGACACAAGCTGACTTGCGTGGCATGGAAGGCACATATAAGAATGTTGATAATGTGATTGATAAATGTGGCAACACATTCTTTTCACGTACTGAAAAAGGCATTGGTGAAATCCGCACCAAGAAGCTATACGAGATCTACCGCCGTACTGGTGAAATTAGTGAGCGTGATTTGTTTGAAGCGCAAGGCAAGAAAGGTGGTGATGCCAACAAATATATGTTGTGTCGCATTGTTGCTGCTGGACTTAGAAAAGGAAAAGCTTCAGATCGTTTCATCCTGTTTGCTGAAAAGATGGATGGCAAGATGTCAGATTATTATATTGAAGCACACCGTGGTCCGTACAAGGGCAAGTGGTGGCGTGAAGGTTTGTATGAACTTGGTTTCGATTACCAAATTCGATACAACGACATTTCAAATCAGATTGCACGTGGTCTTGAATGGGCATCTAAGATTATCTTTAGACACAGTGACCGCCAGACACTTCAGAACCTACGCACACAATTGAAGAACGGTAGCATGATCAAGTCTGAAGATATTCAGCAGATCCAAGTTGCTATTCAAGGTTTTGGTGAACTGGTAAATGATCGAAACGCTATCCTTCAGCAATGGCAAGATGTTTCAAACTCATATGAAGTGGTCCAAGGTAAGAACTTGCCAGCACAAACTGCATTCCGTACTGCTGCACAGATGGATGTGAACGCTACTAAGTTGTATGTATTCTTGCGCCAGAAGCTTGCACTTTCATATCGCAAGGTATTCAGTGAATTTGTGATGCCTGAACTAGTGATGGACATGACATCTAAGGACATCATCCGTGTGACTGGTGATCCAATGTTCCTTGACCGTTTCCGCAAGATGGCTGTTGATGCTTGGTACATTGATAACTTGGTGGAAATCGGACCGCACACTAATGAGATGGCACAGTTCATCAAGGAAACTAAGTTCCAAGAATTCAAACAGACTGATCCGGTTATTGAAAATGTGAAGGATATTTGGAAAAATGTTTTGCCACGCCTACAGGTAACTATTGTTGGTGAAAACTACTTGGTTGAAGAAATTCAGGATATTTCAGAACTGATTGCGTATGAACAAGATCCAATCCGGCGTGCGTACTTACTTGATCTTATTTATGCAGCCAAGGGTATTCCAGTACCACCAGCAGTTTCAATGGAAGCGTTACAGAATAGTAATTCCAGCGGTAAGCCACTTGAAGGCCGGCGTGAAGATGGCTTTGAAGTACCTAAAAAAGAAGCTGAACCAGTGAATGCATAACTATGGCTGACAAATATAAAAGCACACAGGATCAGATGAATAAGGAAATGGCTGATATGCATGAGCGCATGACTGATCCTGAACTGCAAGAAAAAAAGTCATTAGAAAATAAGCATAAAAAAAATGTCGAAACAACATCCCAGCGATACGGACTTGGTTAAATTGTTGGTTGCTGACTTTGGTAAGAATCAGGAAACCTTGAAGGTACTGATCGCTAAGGTCACACATGAATCCAACACCAATCTTGACCCTATCGTGCAAAAGAAATTAAGGGAATTGCGCCGGACCATCTTGATTGAAGATGTGAAAGGGCAAGACCAAAAGATTGAAATTATCACTAAGGTTTTAGATAGCATATGCTCACCAACGATATTGCCAAGCGCCTAGATTCTAATGATGCAGATTGGAAGCATCTGAAGAAACATATTGAAGATAACGTTGAAACGTTAAACCGTTTTGATGATGTTGATTTCACGAATAAAGAAGCTGCTGCTGTTTTGTGTCAGGGTAGGCAAGAAGCCATTCGTATCTTGAAGGTAATTCTTGAACCGTTTGGTCAGTCTGATGAATCAACAGGTGATGCGAGTAAGCACATAGCTAAAAAAACCGGCGTGCTATAATTTTGGTACGACTTATTAATAAATTGAATTTTTATGGCCAAGAAAAATCAAAACAAAAACACTAAGCCAAAAGAAAAGGCTGAAGTGAAAGAAGAAGAAACCAAGGTTGATGAAACAGTTGAAGAAGAAGTGAAAGAAGATGAAGAAGAAGCTGATGAAGAAGTAGAATCTGAAGTGGAAACTGAAGATGCTACTGGTGATGTCACACGTTATGGTGTGTATATGGGTGAAACCGCTGTTGCTATCCTTACACTGGAAAACCACGGTAAGGATTTCAAGAAGATTGCTGAAGCTAAGGCTAAGAAAATGGGTGGTGTTGCAAAACCTTACCTTGATCCAGCCAAGCCAGCAGTTGAAAAGACTGTGGTAAATATCGTGAATGCAAGTGGTAGCCTGGTGCGCCAGTTTGCTAAATCAACTCACGGTAAGGATTACGAAAAACTAGCCGCTGACTTTCTTGAAAAGCACGGTGAAAAGCGAGGGTACAAAATCAAATCGTAAGATAAAGGTGGCCTTGTGCCACTGGTACTGGATTCACTCAATTGATGAATTCAGTGCCAGTGTCATAAGAACACTGAATTCTTTTTAAAAGGAAAAATGCTCAATGAGCGAAAAATAAAAATAAATCCTATGGATATTGAAGACATCAAAGTTTCTGATGAAGAAATTCAAGAAGAAACTGAAGCGCAAGCACAACTTGAAGAAGATGAGATCCGTGAAGCCGTTGTTGCCGATTTAGGCATCGAGGACAATGACGATAACAAGGATCTTATTGATAAGCTGGTTGCACGTGAAACTGGTCACCGCACTAAACTGTCTAAGGCAGTTGGTCAAAAGATTAAGTACCGTGAACAGCTAGGTGGTAAAAAGCCAGCACCAGCGGATAAGTCTAAAAAGACTGACCAAGTTGATCCTGCAAAAGTTATTGAAGAAAAGTTTATGCAACGTGATCTTGATGAAATGGACCATTCCGATAAGGTAAAGGACCAAATCAAAAGGATTGCACAACTGCAAGACATTTCTATCCGTAAAGCCGAAAAAGATCCGTATATTCAGCACATGATTGCGGAAGAAGCTAGGCAAAACAGTGTAAATGATGCCGCAAAGAACGGTAAAAAGAACTCTAAGACTGGTACTGTCATTGACGTTTCTAAGCCCTTGGATGTTTCACAGTTCGATCTATCCACACCGGAAGGTCGTGCTGAATGGGATGATGCCAAGAAAGCTAAGCGTGAAGCGGCTAAGAACTAAGTTAAAGAATTCAGTTTCCGTTCATCGTTAATCCCTTTAACATGGATGATGCAAAAGTAGAATTTTGGGGGGATCTGCAAGCTGATTACTACACTCAAACTTCAGCACTGTATCTTGCGAATCAAACGCTTGAAACAGTTCTAAGTACGAATGGTAAGAAGGCTCACAAGCCGATTCTTTCAAACCCATCAATGGGTGACTATGTGCCACACACAGACATCACTTTTGATCAGAAGACCGCTGAAAAGCAAGAACTTGAAGTTAATAATTTCCCATATGCAGCGGAAGTTATTGACATCACTGAAAAGAATCAAACTATCTATGACCTACTTGGACATAGTTCAAAGGCAATTCGCCAAGGTTTGATCAACCGTACTGAACAAATCTTTATGTCAAAGATTTCCAGTGCAGCCCACGTATTCAATGCTGGAACTTATCTAGCACTTGATACAACTAACATCTATGATGTTATTGAAGAAGCTGATGGTACGCTTGGTGCGTTCGATATTCCAACTGATACTGACCAACGTGTGGCAGTACTTGGACCACGAACTGTGTCATTGCTACGTAAGGCACGATCACAGCGAGAAACACCGCTTGGTGACCAAGTGGCAAGTAACGGTGTGATTGGACCATGGAAAGGTTGGACAATCGTTCAGAACAACAACCTACCTTGGACCGCAACACTTGCAATGGCTACACAGCCAACTGCTGGTGATGACTGGACTATCCTTGGTCGTAAGATCGAGTTCGTAGCTTCATTGTCTGGTTTGACAACTTCAGCTGAAAGTTCAACTAAGGCTTACGTCTTACGTGGTGCTGATGCTGCTGCTGCACAAGCTAACTTCATTGCGTTGATCAATGGTGCTGCTGGTGCTGGCACTACTTACGTTGATTTTGATGCAGTTTCTGCATTCATGATCCGTAACAAGCGCCGAATCACAGCTGCTGCTGATTCAACCAACGTAGTTCTTTCAGGATTTGGTGATATCACCGTTCGTGAAAATATGACTGCTGCTGGAAACGTAGTTTCACAGCAACGTCAGGATTCAGTGTTCATGATGCGAGGTGCGATTGACCTTGTAATGCAGTTCATGGATCTTGAAGTTGGTTCTAAGGAAAAAGGATTCGCTGATCTACCGAAAGGTATCATCGGTGTAGGTGCTAAAATGTTCCAAGACGGTGCATTAGGTGCGTTCCGTGTTCCACAAGACGTTTCCGGTTGGAATTCTTAATTCCGATCACTCCACTTTCTAAGTGGGGTATAGCGTATGAAAGGTCGATAACGTGGCGCTCGCCACAGTCATACGCTTTACTCCGCTTGGAAAAGTTTCAGCGGTAAGCGGTTTATTAGCCCTCTTAATTTCATTAAGACAAATGAATAATTCACTCAAAACTAAAGCGTTGGGATATGAACAAAAGACTGTCAGCACAACTGCTGTAGCCTTGACTGCTATTCCAGCCGGTGCATCACGTGCAATTGTGATGGTTGAAGCACAACCATTGCGTTACCGTGAAGATGGCACAGCGCCTACATCATCTGTTGGTGTGCTTTGTGTCGCAGCCACACGGTTTGAACTTGAATCACGAAAAGCTATTGAAGGATTTAAAGCAATCCGTTCTGGCGGTACTGATTCAGTGATATCAGTCCTTTATTACAACTAAAGTAATCAATTCTTAAAATATGAAAATTTTCAATCGAAATGTCGCAATTCTTGGTGGTTTATTCCAAAAGATTAAGACAGTAACAGCAGCTGCTGGTGCAGCAACACTTCACGCTTTTGCCGGTAAGGTGACATCTGAATCATTGACCACAGCGCAAAACGCTATCTATACACTTACGCTGACTAATGAGAACATCACAGCTGATTCAATCGTATTGGTGACAGTAGGAAACGGTACTAACACACAAGGAACACCAATGGTGGGTATTGTGACACCTGGTGCTGGTTCAGCCGTCATTCGAGTGATCAACAAGCACGCTACCGCTGAAGCTTTTAACGGTACGATTGTCGTATCATTCCAAGTGATCAAGGTGGCTGCATAAAGCTGTTTTTGAACAGATTAAACGCACATGATAATGGTCATGTGCGTTTTTCTGTGTGCTATAATTTCATCATATGGTATTTAATGGTGATGCGGATAATCAAGATTTAATATCAGATATTGATTTCTGGTGTTCTACCAATGGAAATACTTATTCTATTGAAGCTAAGGTGCGTAACTTTGTTTTTGGACTAGCAAAAACATCTGCACTAATCATGAAGTCTGACCGGCGTTGGAAACACGTTTCAAGCAACGTCACTTCAATTCCAATTGCCACACAAGCTTTTACAGCTGGCCAAGATAACATCCCACTTCAAACAAAGCACTTGAAGATCTTGCGTGTACGCATGAGTGACCGTAATGGTGTAATGCGAACCATCACACCAATGGACCGCAACAGTGTTTCAAATGATGATTTGAATGGATCTGGTGATATTGCCGGTTATGACAAACTTGGATTTTCTATCATGCCGTTACCAGTACCAAATTACGGCGGTACTATTGAAATTGAATACCAGCCTGGTGCTGCTGTTGATTTACCAACAGTAGACAGTACTGATTGGGAAGTTGGATTCAACCAAGATTTTGAACGGTTGCCAGGACTGTATGCATCACGTGTATATTGTGCGCTTCACGCACGTGACAGACTACCGGCAATCAATGATGAAATCACTATCATGGAAAATGATATTGCTGATTTCTATGAGAACCGTGACATTGATGATGAGCCAAGTCTTGATATTCAGCGAACATCAAGCGGTCCTAGTCTTTTGCTTTAAATATGATTTTATTTCCAAACGGAATCCAAGGATTATCTGACACTAAGTGGTCCGGCGTGCGTGGTTCTGCACACCGGCTTGTTGGTATTGACTACCGTTCTGAACCAGGTGCGATCAAGGCACATCAGAAACTATCTAAGATTTCATCAACTGTAGTCACTGAATTGTGTAAGGTGGCATTACCACTTTCTGATGGTTCAACACTTTGGTTTTCAAGTGAAAGTGGTAAAATTTGGCGTGAAGTTAGTGATACTTTTACATTAATTGGAACAATTACTGTTCCAACTTTCACTATTGATAGAGTTACTGATTTAAATCAATCAGAAGTAGTGACTGAAGATAATCAGGTGGCTGGACTTTTTTTCAAACCAGATGGCACAAAAATGTATGTGCTTGGCCTTTCAGGTGATGCGGTATTTCAATATACACTTTCTACCGCTTGGGATGTTTCGACAGCTAGTTATGATACCGTGACACTTGATGTCAGTACTGAAGATGGTTCTGTTTGGGGATTATCTTTTTCTTCAGATGGTACAAAAATGTATATTTGTGGAGATGTAAATAATTCAGTTTTCCAATATACACTTGGTACTCCATGGGATCTTTCAACAGCTTCATACGCTTCAAAATTTAAATCTATTGCTGCTGAAGGTACATCACTACGTGGTGTTACCTTTAAAAGTGATGGTTCAATTATGTATGTCACTGATTCTAGTACTGATTCAATCTATCAGTACACGCTTGGTACAGCATGGGATGTTTCAACCGCCACATATGCTAGTAAAGCATTGGATTTGTCAGAACAATCAACATCACCAGTTGGTTTAGCTTTTAATAGTACCGGAACAAAATTATTTGTGTCTAGTAGCGGACCAACATCAGCCGTATATACGTATGATTTAGGTACAGCATGGGATATTACAACAACTTTTCACTACCCTGATAACGTTCACACCTTAGAAGGCACGGGTGATCTTTTAGCTATCTTTTTAAGAAGCAATGATTCAGATTTTTATGCTTCAATAGAAAGCAGCGGTGGTATTCATCACTACACATTTGCCTTCATTACTGGTCCGACTGGTTCAGTAGTTCCATTAAGTGCTGAAGAATTTTCTGTACCGGATGGTGCGGATGGGTCTGATTTTGATACTGATGATGATGAAGTATTGCAGTATGTGTATTTCACCACAGAACATTGGTTATTAAGATTGCCAGTGGCTTCAATCACTGATTTTACGACACTGGAATATTTAGTTACATTCCTTCACGGTGACAGTACATATCATCCAATAAAGAAAGCAAACAATCGCTTATTTATTGGTGACAAATATGTGATTGCACAAGTAGATGAATTTGGTGTTATCACACTTGAATCAGATTTGAATGTACGTGAGCCTGAAAGGATCACTATTCTTGGTAATTTTGATGTGGATCTACTGGTAGGTACAAAAACCCTTGATGAAAAGTCACGAATTTTGCGTTGGGACACTGAATCTGAAACTTGGTACGGTGAAGATGTTATTTATGAAGGCGAAATCCACGCATTCTTGGATGAAGATAACTACACATATGCCATTGTGGGTGATTTTGGGAATCTTCACTATTATGACGGTGAAAAACTGCTAAAACACATCAGAATTCCTGGTTCATATTCATCAACAGCTAAATGCAAGGTAAATGCCAATTCTGTTGGTTACTTTATGGGTGTACCAATCTTTGGTGTATCAAATATTGCTGGTGATCCAACACTTCAAGGTGTCTATAGCTATGGCCAGTATTCTAAGGATTACAATATCACTATGGATCTTTCTTTCCCTATTTCTAGTGGTGAATTCGCTGGTTTATCAATTGGCGCAATCATAGTGCAAGGTACAGATGTGTACGTTGCTTGGAAATCAGGTACAGCGGTTGGTATTGATAAATTGGACTGGTCCAATAAGTACAATGGTGCGTATATTGAAACCATGGTACTGAACAATGCTGAAGATCGTTCTAAATTCAAATCATTTGATAAAGCGTTGGCTGATTATATTGAAATGCCAGCTGATACAGCAGTAGTGATGGCATACAGCAAGAATTACGCTACATATGAAAACTTTGTACAGGTGACTGATGATAAGCTACTTCAGCTTAGATCCAAAAGCACTGTTCCTGAAATTGGTGCTATGCAGTTGAAATTTACGTTCACTTGTGTGGCTAACACTTCACCAAAAATAGAAAACTTTCATGGTGATTTTCAAGGTGAAGAATAAACAGGTATGTCTATTGAAAAAGAAAACAAAAAAATAGAAGTAGGCACACGCAAGATCAGGCGTGGTGCTACTACCACCAACAAGGTGAAGCGTATTAAGAATGTTCCGCTGTACCGGACCAGTGGTAATGTCACCATGTCCACAAATGGTGCGATATATCGCTTTCCTAACCCATACGGTGCTAAGCAAGTGACCTTTTTTGGTATTGCATACAAGAATGACGGCACGGTTCGTGTTGATGTTTTTGGTATCGCACAACTTGTACCAAGTCGTTATTTCACACCACAAACCACCACATCTGTTGGTCTTACTGGTCCAAGACAAAAGCTTATTCAGTCTGGTAAATGGTTCTTGGTAACCACTGGTGCTGCACCACAGTACCGTGCCAGATCTATTGAAACCACACTGGTGAACATTGATTGGCCAACAGTGAATGACATTGTGGCACGTGCTGAAATCATTGATTATGGACCGGACTATTTTGAAGTTGAAGTTACCCTAGCTTCAGGGTGGGAAATCAACGGTAATTTCATGTGCGTGTGATGTATAATAATTAGTAACATATGCCACCTTCATCTACATTTAATGCGAAAATGCTAAGTAGCCGTCAAAAGCGTGAACTTGAAAAAAGCGGTTCTTTTAGGACATCTACAGGTAAGTATCGTGATGCTTCAGGTAATTATGTTACGCCTGATAATATCAAGACAAACAGCATGGTTGATTCAGGTCAGTTGCCGGAATCACAGCGTGAAAACGTTCCACAAGCACCTGTTGATAACGCTGGCAAAATGTCTGCAACACTGGCAACTCCAATTCAGTCACCAGTTCCAGCTACCCAAATTCAGCCAGCGCCAACAGTCAACTTGCCTGAACCAACTGCTATGGAAGCGGCAACTGTTAATAACAACACCATTCAAGGTGCTGTTGATACTGCAAAAAATAATCTCAATACAGTTTTAAATACACAACGTACTGAAGTACAGGCTGAAATTGATGCGCTTACAAAAGAACAGAAAGATGCGCTTGATGCTGGTAAGGAATTGACCACACCTTTTCGTGAACAACTTGAAAAGAAAGAGCGTGAGAAATTAAAGATCAATGAAAATTTTAAAGCGAATCAAAAACTGACAGATGAACTTGAAGGATTGCTGACACAAAGCAATGAACTTATTAATATTGCCACTGGTCGTCAGGTTTCCGGTAAGATCTTGCAAAAGTCACTCACGAAAACATTAGCTGATGTTCAGGCACGTGCCGGTGTCATTCAGGCAGTAATGGCTGCTAGAAATGACCAGATTGCAGTTGCTGAAAACTTTATTGATCGAACGGTAAACGCTATTACAGCTGATCGTAATGATGAACTAAGTTACTACAATACAATTATCAGTCTTGCTGACAGCAAGCTTATTAAGCTTTCTGATGAAAAGTACAAACTAGCTGAAACTTCACGAAATGAAGCGGTTAAAGATGTTGATGAAGCAAAAGCAACAGCAACATATATCAAAAGCTTGATGATCAATCCTGAAACCGCACAGTTCATGGCTGATGCCGGTGTTTCTCTTACTGATTCAGTTGATGGTGTTAAAACTAAGATGGCAAAACAAGCTAAGGTTCAAGAAGCAATTGATACCCGAAATTCGCTAGTTGAAGCTGGTTATGACATTTCACCAGTACCAGTTCCAGGCGGTATTGCAGTTGAAGCTGGTGGTCAAACACTATATGCAAAAGTACGCCCTGGTTCAGAACTTGATATGCGTATCAAGGCGCAAGAAGCCAATATTGCACAAAGTTATGCATCAGCACGTGCATCAAATGCTTCAGCAGCAGCAGCGGAAACAGGCCGTTTGCTTGATCTTGCAGCAGCTGGTGATCCAGCAGCGATTTCAGCACTTGGTTTGACCATGCCTGATGGCAATACACCTTCACCAGATCTTTCAGCTTTTGCAGCTGACTACGCAACTACTGGAAAGCTACCAACAGCATCTTCACTACCTAAAGGAATTAGCGTTGGTGCGATTGCACAGCTTGCTAAGGAATTGCCAAAACCAGATGGCGCAATCGTAGCCACACAAACTGGTGTACCTTCAAGTAACATGACCGCTGAAAAAGAAAAGGCGATTACAGCTATGAATGAAATCGTAAATGACACGTTGCCATTTATGATGGAAAAATGGGAAGAAGCACAACGTACCAATCTTGGCGGTACAGGCATTGTTGGTGGTATTGCTTCAAAGATCATCCCATCACAAGCAATGACACAGTACGAACAAGCACGTGATGAATTTCTTTCAAAGCTTTTGGTGGCACGATCTGGTGCAGCAGTAACTGAAGCGGAATATGCACGATATGCAGCACTAGTTCCAGGTGCTTTCAACAGCTCATTATTCTTAGGTGCGAGTGGTGACACAAAGCTAAGAAGTCTTGATAATTTGATGGCTACAAACTTTGATAACTACCTTAATTCAAACCAATTAAGTGTGTACGGTTATTCAAAAATAAATGCTGGTGATCAAGAATTTACCGTTGGCGAAATCATTTCGAATGAATACGGTCAACAAGGTATTGTTCAGCCAGATGGTAGTGTAACTTTAATCAATCCATAATATGTCAACAGTTTCATTTAAAGATTTCAGTGCTGGACTACCAGTGGCACAGGTAAATCCAAAAGGACCACGTATACCTGAAGCTGGACCGCAAGGTAATATGCTTGGTCGTGTCATTAAAGACATCCCAGGTGACATTGTTGATACCTTTAAAGGTGTGATTGGTGCTGGTCGTGAAGGTGGTGAAAATTTTGCTGAAGCATTTCAGCGCCCTAATCTTTCTGTTGCACAGCGTGGTGCTGGTGCATTGGTAGCGCCGTTTTCAGCGCTTGTAAATGCCGGTGGTGAAGTCTTAAAAGGTGGTGCTAAATTATTCACTACTGATGAATTTGAAGAACAGACTAACAAGGCACTAGTTGAAGCCGGCCAAGCTGCAATGAATTCATCAATGGGTATGAGAGTTCGTGAACTTTACGAATCATTGCCTGATGATCAGAAATACACACTTTCAAATATTATTGCGCCAGTAGCCAATGTTATGACTGCTGGTATTGGTGGTGGTACGGTCCAAGCTGGTTCTAAGGCAGCTAAAACGGCACTTACAAGCACTATAAAGGAAACAGTGAAGCGAACACCGCAAGAAGCAGCTGAAGCGGTTGTAAGAGCAGCCAATCCAGTCACAGACACTGTTTCTAATTCTGTTATTGATACTTTGAAGGGTGCTGGTACACAAATCAAGGACTTTGTTAAACGAACAGCTAATGAAGCGCAAGATACCGCTGCACAGTCACGCCGGTTATCTCAAATGCCAGCACCTAAAGCACAATTGATCAAGAATGGTGCTGATGAAAGGATTGTAAACGTGATGGAAAAAGCAACACCTGAAGAAATTAAGGTGTATAACGAATTGGTCAGTCAGGCCAAGTTGAAAGAACTAGATCCTACACCAAATACAGCACAGCCAAAAGTTATTGCTGGCCGTGAATTCTTGAAGCCGGTTGAATACATCATTAATCAGCGTAAAGAAGTTGGTACAAAGCTTGGTGAATATCGAAAGCAATTAAGTAAGACTAAAGAGATTGATACCAATCCAGCTTTTCGTAATTTCCACAACTATTTAAAGGAACGGTATCAGGTTCAGTTTGATAAAGAAGGAAAGATCCGTGCTGATGCCGGAACGCTTGCAACAGGTGATATTCCACAAATTCAGAAACTGTATGATCAGTTGAAAAGTGACAAGCTTAATTCACAAGCTGAATTGGATCAATGGCTACAGCGTAGCTTGAAGGACTATGACTTAGTACAAAAGCGTGAACAGACATTCAGTGAAGAAGTGCCACGTATCGCTGAATTTGCACGTAGCCAAGTGAGTGAATTAATGCCGCCTGATTACAATGCATTGCGAACACAATATGCACAGCTATCTAAGCCGCTAACTGACTTCACTAAGCTTGTTGGTTACAAGGGTGATCTTGATAAGCTTACCGCTAAGGAATTAAAGACAGGTGAAGTTGCCTTGCGTGTTCTTGGTAATGCTGCTGACCGGCCACAGTCAGTTATTGATGATGTTCTTGAAACAGCTACAGCAAACGGTTACCAGTCAAACATTGACCTGAACCGCTTGATCTATATCACTGACCAGCTTGAAGATCTATATGACATCACACCTAGCCGTGGCTTCAGTGGAAGCGCTACACGTGGTATCAACCAATCAAGTGCTGGAACAGCTATGGATGCAGCCACAATGAACATTGGTGGTCTATTTGACCGTGCCATGAGTTCACGTGCATCACAAAAAGAGATCCAAGAATCATTTGAAGCTTACGTGAAATACCTTGATGAAGGTGGTGAAAAGGGTACTTTTGTGCCAGCCCAGCAAAAGAAAACTGAAGAAGCCAATGTTGAACAAGTAGTTGGCCAGCTTTTCGAGAAAGCACCAGAATCTAAAAAATACATTGATGATATCGCTGATGCTGTAGCGGTAGATATTCCTAATGTTCGTGTCGCTAAAGCGCCGATCAAATCAAAGGACCGTGCTATGGAAAAGGTCATGTTTGAAGAAGCTGGTGATGCCACTAAGTTGCGTGATCTTGCACGTAATTCTATTGTGCCAATGGATGATGAATCACTAACTGCATCACTGACACGCATGGATGAAATACTTGAAGAAGTAAAAGCTGAAGGCTTGTATACACGTAAGGTGGTCCAAGAACCAGAAAAGTTTAGTGGTTACGGTGGTGTGATCTACAACATTGAAACACCAAACGGATTAGTGGCTGAAATTCAAGTGGTTCAACCAGGAATGATTTTTGGCAAGATGCTACCTAAAGATGCTGAAGCAATTCTTGGTAAGGATCTATTCAATAAAATTGCGGCTGACACTGGTGTTGAACCAGGCTATGGCCACAAGCTATATGAAGAACTTAGAAGTCTTTCAGTTGCAGATCTTGAAGGTCCAAAAGGTCAGGCATTGATTAAGGAATCAGTTGACTATTACAATAAGCTAAGGTAAGGTTTATATATGAATTACTACAGATCAGACTTACATGAAAAATTAGTACGCACTGATGCGGAACGTGATTTGGCTTTTGCTAAACCAATTGATGGTTCTGGTGCTGAATTTCCACTTGCTAAAGGTAGTCCAGTTTTGATTGATGCAATCATGACACCTATATCTAAGGAACAGTACGAGAATCCAGCGACTGAAGAAGCTATCCCAGCGCAAGCACCTACACCGGCACAGGCTACTTTATAGGTTGACTATTTATAGTTGACCGTTGGCAACCGTTGTGATATACTTCATATATGAGTTATCACGCACGTATCAGAACAGCTTTAAAATTTGCTGCACATAAACACGCATCACAGGTGCGAAAAGGAACTGACATTCCTTATTTAGTGCATCCAGTTGAAGTTGGTCTGTATTTGCAGAACCTTGGGATGTCACACGACACCATTATTGCCGGATATCTTCACGACACACTAGAAGATACCGACACTACTTATAATGAATTGGTTTCAATATTTGGGGTAAAGATCGCTGATGTGGTCCTTGAACTAACTGAAGTTAGTAAGAAAAGAGCTTTGGTGAAGGCTGAAAATTATTCACCTGAAGCAGTCAAAGTAAAGACTGCTGATTTGATGTGCAACGTTACAGATCTCCTTGATGATTACAACAAGATTGGTGATGCCACTTTTGATCGTTTTGCTCATGGTAAAAAGACACTGGATCACTATAAAAAGATGGCTGAATTACTGCATGAAAAAGCTGTTTTCTTGCCGGTTATTCGCAAGGAACTTTCTATAATTTTGACAAAGCTAGATTATATGTTGTAACAGTTTATTTGATTGACAACGGTTGGCAACGGGTGTATACTATATGTAGAAGGTTGCGGAAAAGCCTTCTCCAATTATCACTTAAACAATCAATCAAATGACAAACTCAACAACACAACTAGTAGAAAAATTTAACAATCGTTTTGCAACAGTACGACCAGACAATAATTCATACAGTCAGAATGGCTGGAAAGGGATTGGCTACGATAGCAACATCGGCATCTGTGAAATCGCTAAGGTGATTCGAACAGCGGTCAAGCAGAAATATCCAAACGTAAAGATTTCAGCAACCACTAGCAAGTATTCAGGCGGTCAGTCACTTTCAGTCAACTTGATGTCAGCACCATTTGAAGTATTTGCTACGCCAGATGCATCAAAGTTGCGTGGTGCAGATCTCACATGGGGTGAAGCTGATGCAATGCAGCGCTGGACCAGCACTATTGAATCAGGCAATTTTGGGGTCAATCACTACTACCTTAATGAAGCTATCTACCTCACTGATGAAGCTAAGGACTTCTTCAAATTCATCAATGACATTTGCCGGTTCTTCAATCGTGATGATAGTGATGCAATGACTGACTACTTTGACACTAACTTTTACTACTCACTAGGTATTGGAAAGTGGGATAAGAAATTTATCAAAACTAACTAATAAAAATTATGATTATAGATTTAATTCTCAATAGAAAAGATGGTGCAGAATACAGTGCAAAAAAGTTCTACACAGATGTAAGTCAATACGGCGAAATATCGTTTGATATTGCTTCAGCCTTAGATGGTGGAACTAACCAAGATGTGCAAAAAGCATTATGCACATACATTACCAGCAATGAATACAATCCAACGATTTGCGAATACGTGAATAGTGTTGATTGGATCTAGTCCATTTCAGGTTATGGCCACTAAAATTATCAATCATTAATCAAATTAAAATTATGACAGAACAAAAATTAAAAGAAGTAATGAAGATTTACAAAAAATTATCGACTCATTCAAATCCTGAAATTGCACGTGAAGCTTCAATCCAACTATGGTTTGAATCAGGCGGGAACACTTTTGAAGCTAAACAAAAGGCACGAATTAAATCAATGGCACAGCTTAGCATTCTCATGATTTTTGAATCAAAAAAGAATGATCCTGAACTTGGAACATTAGCATCAAACACATTTATCAACGCTTACGAAAAATTAAATTAAAACTATGTTAGAAATAAATGAAGTCAAAAGAATAGTCAAAAACTATAAAACCACACCAGTGACAGTTGAAGGTGTAGCACGAATAGCGGAACAGGTCAGCAAGCTTGTTGAAAGACGGTATCGCTACTCATGTGGACTTGAAGAATTTCGTTTCACAGAAAAGTGGTCATACAACTTTGTTGAACAGCCAAATGCTAAGATTTACGGATTCTTCAATTCACCTGATGGTCAAAATGGTGAATTCTATTGGGCCTTGCGTGATGTTGGATTTGCTCATCATTTCCGCATGGCTGAATACCATTGGGGTGTGCGGATGGGTAAAATAATTCTCACGTACACTGAAGGTGATGTTGATGTGTTTGAAGAACCAGTTGGTTATAAAAGCCCTAAGTCATAAATATGAAAGAATATACAATTGGTGAAGTTTTCCGCAATAAACTACTACTTACCGCTTCAGGTGAACCATACAAGGATAAAGCTAGTGTTTCCAATGTGCTGTCAAAATACCCTCACACGGTACGCAAGACACCAAACGGACCGGCCAAGATCTACACTGAAGCCACGATCAAGAAAGCTAACAACAGATGGGATTAAACCCATCTGTTGTTGTTTCTGTACGTGCTATAATTTTACTAATGGTATTTGTTGATAAAGTTAAGAATCTCATTCGGACTTTCCTTGGTACGGAAGGCAATAAATACATAACTACTGAAAGTGGTCTGAAGCTTCAGATTTCAGATTTTGCATATACAGACAAAACTAAAGCTAGTGGTACGTGGGTAGATAAGCCAAAATCATCATGACAGATCGTGTAAAAATTAGTGAGCTACCAGAATTGGTAACAGTTGCACCAACTGACCAGATTGTGGTACTTGATGTTTCTGACACTACTGAAAGCCCTGAAGGTACAACCAAGCGTGCTGCTAAATCAGAATTGAAAGGTTTGAACTGGCAAGGTGCGTGGTCTGCTGGATCGTATCTTACGGATGATGCTGTTGAACATAACGGTTCTGCATACGTGGCCAATGCTGACACTAGTGAAGAACCAAGTGGTTCAGCTACTGATTGGGATCTTCTTGCATCTAAAGGTGACCAAGGTGATCAGGGTATTCAAGGAATCCAAGGTGATCAGGGTATTCAAGGAATTCAAGGTGATAAAGGATTGCAGTACCAAGGTGCATGGTCAGCTGGTACATATCAGATTGATGATGCTGTAGAAAATGGCGGTTCACTATGGATCGCACTTCAAATAACTACTGAAGAACCTGTTGCTGTGTCAGCTAATTGGGGTTTACTTGCATCTAAAGGTGACACTGGTGCAACTGGTGACACTGGCGCACAGGGTATTCAAGGTGAAAAAGGTAACCAATGGCAAGGTGCGTGGTCAGCTGGCACGTACCAGATTGATGATGTGGTTGAACACAATGGTTCATCATGGATTGCCATTGCCATCACTACACAAGAACCTTCAAACGTTGCCAGTGAATGGGATCTGTTTGCTGCACGTGGTGAAGATGGTGAAGGTTCTGGCGATATGATGGCTGCTACTTACGATCCATCCAACAAGCAAGTGGATGCTTTTGATATGGACCACATGGATGAAGGTGCTGATACCAAGATAATGACTGCTGCTGAACGGACTAAGCTTGGAAACATTTCAGTCACACAAGCGGTTGACCTCGATCAGATGGAAACTGATATTGCTGCACTAGCAAATGGAATGGTGTATAAGGGTGATTGGGATGCTTCAGCTGGCACATTCCCTGGTGCTGGTGTAGCACAAACTGGTTGGTTCTATTATGTGACCGTTGCTGGCACTGTTGATGGTGTCGCTTTTGCTATTGGTGACAACATTGTTGCTGTAACTGATAACGCTTCAGCTACCGTATATACCGCTAACTGGTCAAAGCATGATCAAACAGATGCTGTTCAAGCCGTTGTAGGTCTTACTGGATCTATTTCAAAAGTTAGTCTTTTGTCTGCCTTGAACGTTGAAGATGGCGCTGATGTGACTGATGCTGTGAATGTTGGTTCTGTGAACAATGCCGCTACCGGCAAGACAACGCCTGTTGATGCTGACACTTTTCCTATAACTGATACTGAAGCTTCAAACGTAATCAAAAAAGTCACGTTCACTAATTTTAAAGCTTTTCTTAAAACATATTTTGATACGTTATATCAAGCTGTTGGTGGTGGTGGTGAAGTAAAGACTTACTCATCAGTAAATGCGATATCAGTCAATGACCCTGTTTACTATGATTCAGCAACCTCGTCACTTAAAAGGTCTGATGCGTCAGTAGTGGGAACAACAAAGTTCATTGGTTTTGCTCAAACCGCAACAACAGGTATAGCTCCTAGTCTTCTAGATACTACTTTAAGTACTGGAACTTCATTTTCAGTAGATGTCCCAGCAGGTAACGATAGGGTTGCAGTTGTTTTTGTTAGTCAAGACATCAACACATCATCAAGTCCATCAGGAAACCCAACTGTCACACTTGGGGGTGTTTCTATGACACAGATTGCTACAGCAGAAGCAAAAGATGGTGGTTCATATGTTGTAAATAGAACTACAGCTTATATCCTAGCTCTAGGTTCAAATGTAAGTGCAGGTTCACAAACACTATCAATTTCATTTTCTGGCAATCGTGTTGACGAGTATACAGAAGTGTTGATTTACGATGGTGTCAATCAAACGACCACATATACAGACGTATCGTCTCAAAGTATTACTGCTGCTGGTAGCAGTTCAAGCACTTCTAATACACCAGCAAGTGCTAATAAAGTTATTATCGGAGCAGGAACAACCAGTAGAATAGCAGACACCCTGACACCACAACAGGACACTGCTCAAAACTACGCTGGGTCTAGGTATCTTAGAGGTGCTACTGTCTCACTGGACACAAGTTTAATCACATTTACTATCGGAACTGGTTCAGGTAGCTTTCGTTCGATAGTTTCTGTTGAGTTGGGTGCGACTACAAAATCTGCTGAAAATGTAGATGTGCAACTAACTAGTATTGTGAGTGGTTTGAGTAGCCTTGCAGAATCATCAGTATATTATGTACAAAATGGTGGTGGTATCGGTTTATCAGCAGGTTCAAACAGTCTTGTTGTAGGTAAAGCTGTTTCTCCTACTGAATTATTGATAATTCAACAGTAATCAACACCTTGTATAAACCTTTTCTTACCAAAAGTTTATAATAAAGTTATGTTTAAAATCTCGCCTGAAATGATGCAGACCGCAATACTAATTGCGGTTGTAGTATTTGGCGCAATTGTTCACGCAACTGCACAGTTAAAGATCTCACGTGAAAAGAAAGCGACTTTTGATAGAGTAGACTTTCTAATACTGTTTGTGATCGCTAGTTTTTCAGGCATGGTATTTGGCCTTACATCTATGCTTTTTTTCACCAATGAGATTATCGTCATACTATTTTCAGCTGTTGGTGCTTTCCTAGGTATTGCTGGTCTTAATCGTGTATCTGCTACATTGCTAGATTTACTGGTATATAGAGTTTCAAAAAACAATCATGACAATGAAAAACTTAACTAGGAATCACGCCAATCCGGTGTCTATTTTTCGTGCCTTTATGGTAATGCTGTTTATCCTCGCTTTTACACGTTTACTTTCTTATATAATCCTTGGCTAAGGTATAATAAACAAATGATATTAACTGGAACGATCTACACCACCAACAAAAAGTCATTCATTGTTCAATCACTAGGTGCAATTGTTGGCTTTATTAAGAAAGCAAAAGGACTGACAGTAGGTGATATTAATGTCATTTCAGTTGACCTTGATTCAGCACCAACAGTCATAAAAACCAGAAATGGTATTTCATATGTAGATGTTGATTGGGACTGGTTCATCAAGACCTTTCCAGCCAATGGCAATTTTTCATGTTTGCATATTTCACGTAAAGATCGTGACCGTATTGGATTTACTCATTCCAACGGCAAGTCAAAGCTTGGTGGCCGGTACAACCGCAACATTGGTGACACATCAATGGAATTTATTGTGATTGCTGACAATGTGACTGACTTCATACGGATCTTTCTGCATGAGCTATCACACGGATTCTCACACTGGACCGGCGTAAAGGATCTTACCCACGCTTTTGAAGATCTTGGTAACTACATTGGCAATCTGTATCAGACATATGACTTCACTAAATGGAATTTATTAAAGTCATTAGCTAATGCACTGACAAAGCAATACAATTTACTAGTAAAAAAAAAGACAATAAAATGATTAATCCTGAATTCTTAATCACGCACCATGGTGCTGATGCACGATTGCTGACACTGGATGAAATGTTTCGCATCTATCAAGATACGCATTTCGAATCACTATATAAAAAGTATGATCAACCACGGTCTAGTGGTGATTATCCTGATATTGGGTATCACATTCTTGTAGGTTCTGATGGGTGGGCATATGCACGTGATCTTGATGTTGAAGGCTATCATGCATCCAACTTGCCAGTGAACCTGAATTCAATTGCTATCTGTATTTCAGGCAATTACGACACTATGAAATTGTCACCACAAATGGAAATGTATTACCGTGAAGCGGTAGCTACCATCAGACGGCGGTTGCCTTCACTGAAGTATTGCAATGGCCACCGTGCGTACAGTTCCAAGTCTTGCCCTGGTGGTACAATTACAGATGAATTTATCAAACAGGTTTTTGATGATTCGATCAAGGAAAAAGCTGACAATGAGAAAGCTAAACAGCATATTGCCAATGCCCTTGCGGATCTTCAGGAAGCTATTAAAGAATTATAATTATGGACTTTATTCAATCACTTACTGAAGTTTTAAATTTCGATCCAGTGCTTATTGGTGTTTTTGCTGGTTTGGCCATGCTGTACGTACAAGCACTGAAACCAGTCTGGCGGTTTGCTGACAATAACCCACGCATTGTGGTGATGCTATTTACCGCTGTATTTTCGATTCTAATCGCTTTTGAAGTGACTATTGCGCTCACTATCATGATCATCAATTACTTGCTGCTGATTGGCACTACAGGCTTGTATGAAGGTGCTAAAAGTGCTACTGAAAGCCCTAAAGGTTAGTTCAGGACTAACTGTGGATAAGAAATAAACCTTAGCTAAGGTTTTATGATATACTATAAGTAGGTCAAGAGATTGACCTACTTATTAGTTAAGAAAAACACATTATAAAACGCAACAAACTAGGCAAGTTTCGGCACACCAGGCTTGTACAATTCAAGCAATGGTGTGAAGAAACTATGCAACGCATAAACAGGTTTATGCAGTTAGTTGGGTGGGGTGTTGTTCTTGGATTAATTGGGGGTATACTCATTCACTTCTATATTCAGCATGAAAATCATGTTGAAGCTTCAGAACTTGAAGTAACAAAAACTGTATTGGAAACACCGTCAGTACCTGAACCTAAAGTGGTTCAAATTGAAGTGGTGATCAATTGGACACCAGAACGGATCGCACAGGAAATAGACAAAGTATTCCCTGATGCGCCGATCATGCATGACGTTATGCGTTGTGAAAGCGGTGGCAATATTGAAGCTTACAATCCAACAAACAATTCACACGATAACGGACTATTTCAGATTTCTGATCTGTATCACGGTCCACGTGTAAGATCGCTTGGTTTAGACGTAGGTGATCCAGCAGATAACATTGCATACGCTAGAATTCTTTATGATGAAAGCGGATTGCAGCCATGGTCAGCATCAAAACATTGCTGGTCAAAATAAACAATATAAAAAAATCGCCTGATGGCGGTTTTTTTATATCAGAATCACCCTTCACAGCTGATACAAACATTTGGCGGTCCTGAAGATTCTTTCACTTCTTCATATCGGTAACCACCTTTTTCAAGATCTTGGTGGTAGCTCAATTCTTTTTCAGTCTTTATTGAAACAATGCTTTGATCATCTTTTGGCGAAAATCGCACATACCGCTTGTTTATTTCTATGGCCATAGAAACACATTATAGCAGTAGAAAGGCCAGCAAGTAAGCTGGCCTTAGTAGTCTGTTCCTACCAGTCAAGATATGGATCACCTCACTTTCATTTGGGATTGCATTTGGGGCAATAGCAGTACCCTAGCCGGCTGCATGGCTTTTGCTCATGCAATATCGGCGGCGTGCGTGCCGGTGGCGGTAGATCAAGCGCATATTGTTCCGCTTGGCGAAATCGTTCATCAAACGGTAGTTCCGGTTGCTCATTCATTGGTCCTCTCCTGGTGAACTGAACTACCTTAATTATACACTTGCCTAGTTAAAGTATTCGATCTTATGCTCATCAAGAATGTTCATCAAATACATTCTGTGACCTTCACAAGCCTTGTCTATTTCGAATGAATAGCGCTGTTGCTTTTGTAGTTCAATAGTCTTGTTTTCAAGCGTGACATACATTGAACTCATAAAGAATGCCATCACAGCAATAATTGCCAGCAACATTATAATGATTGTTTTCATAGATTATTTTTCTGTTTTACGTGGTCGGCCACCTAGCTTTCCGTATTCACTCATCTTCTTAGGATCGTATGCAGTCTTGCGGAATTGCATCAAGAACCGGCCAGCTTCAGCTTTTGAAGGTGTCACTTCAGCGCCACAGCTGTCACATTTGCACAATGGTTTTATCTTGATGGTTTTATTCTTAGTTGTCATGTGAATAGTATAGCTTAGGTTTCCATTAATAATTAAGCGGTCCTGTTGATAGGTACTTTGATCTTCTTAGCTGAAACACCTTCAACTGTACCGCCAGCCTTGAACACCTTCTTGATACCAGCTTCATCAACTGACAGAAAGTGTTCAGGAATCTTGTAAATATCGACCACGGTTATCTCATAATCATCCTTGAATGAAATAGATCCTGATTCAGTCACCACTTGGCGGTCAGGTGCATCCACTTCAGCCATTTGCTTAGCAGCGGTTTCGATCTTCAGCTTACCCTTGCCAGCACCAACACGGCCAGCGATACGCATACGTTCAGCTTCAGCTTCATCATCCTTGCGTGTTTGGTATGCGCCGATTTCAGAACGTAGGTGCTTAATAGCTTTTTCCAGTTCTGTTTCAACCGGCTTGTACTTCTTGCGAATGAGCAACAGCACGGCATTAAGTGGCTTGGTTAGCTTTTCTTTATCAGCCTTGATTTCCTTGGCGTGGCTGTTTGCCTTGGATAGTAATTCACTAGCGCTGACCATATCATCATCAGTCTTGATGGTCATTCGCATGATTACTTCAGCTGTGCCGGCAACCTTTTTTTGCACTACTTCAATTTGTTTTTCGTCTATTTCGATTGCTGGTTTCGCCATAATTTATTGATTAATTGATATACCCTATTATAAACCATAGCTAAGCTTTTTGCAATAGGCAATCCACATCTTCAGGCTTACGCACCACCATGTATTTACCACCATTGCGTTCACACCGCTTCTTAAATAGCACCTGATCAGGTGAAATGCGGTCCTTACCAGCTTTAATCTCAATACCTACAAACTGACCATCAATGATGCAAATGATGTCTGGCACGCCTTTCATGCCACTATGTGAGCGATATGCACCGTAACCATTGTTTAGTTTAGGGTCAAAGATAGGTAGATTATTTTGCCGCCAAAAAAAGATACCGGCTTCAGTCAGTTTTTTTACTACCTTGGCGGTCAGCTTATTGGCTGGTGTACTCATTGAACCTTTTTATGTATTCGCTTCATCATGTGTACTGGTATTCCTTTCATCTTAGCTTTGAATTCTAGCATTTCAGATGGCCGTAAGAATAATTTAGACATATCAATTTCAGGAAATGGTATTTCGCCCACTTCAATTGCTTCAGCCGGCAAGGGCAAATCATTATTTGGCAATCCAATATCAGCCGGACACATCCACATCCGATTAGTGCCAAACTTTGGGGTCAGCACCGCACATTCCCTATACAATATACCGTTTTCCTTTTTAAAAGCGCTTAGAGGGCAAACTGTGGCCTTGAAAAAAGGGCTAGAAATAAGGGTTATTTGAACAAGGCACTGTTTTGCCGGCTTTCTGGTACTTTTGGGTTTAGGTACAGCTTTGTAGTAAATTTCTTCACCCTTCAAGCGTTGCGTGACTTTCTTGAACTTGTGAAGCTTGGTGACTGCTGCATCAAATATGTTCAGGTCAATATCTTTTTCAGTGGCAATCTTTTCAAGATCAGAATATGAAACCTCATCCTTGCTTGATTCAATCCGTGCAAGGATCTTTTTTGCCAATAAATTACTGTCTGATTTCCAGTCCATATAGTACGTAACAACCAATACATAAAAAGTGAAGTTTTGTGAACGAAACGAACTCCATTGGTTGCTACGTACTATGTCCAATCCATTGCGCTACCTATTAACCTATAGGTAGCTGTACAACGTAGAGCTACTACCTGTTTTACTGTAAATTCAGCTGAATCCCACCAACAGGTAGCGCAACGGATTGGACCGTTGCATGACTTAATTAAAAGTCATCATCATCACCCTTCTTGCCTTTCTTAGCCACAGCCTTCTTAGCCTTTGGCTTTGTTTCTTCTTCAGGTGATTCATCATCAGATTCTTCTACTTCTTCAGCTGAATCATCTTCAGCATCTGCTGCCTTGATCAAGTCAGCTTCAAGTAGGTAATCCATGATCCATTCACGCCGTTGTGCGAAAAACGTTTTCCATTTCTCACTGTTGTACTTCTTCTTAGGATCTGGCATTGGAAATCCCTTGATCAGAACTTCCCATTCATCACCATCCTTAGTGGCAAATGCGCTTTCAACCTTTTCATCATCTTGCGAAATGCTAAGACCTCGTACTTTCTCACTTTTACCTTTTGGTGTGAATGAGTATGGTGTGAAATCAACTTCCTTGTTTAGATCAAGGTTTGGCAACACTTCCATAAAGCGTTCACCATAGTTGCTTGCACACTGAAGTGAAAGAATGAATTGGTTATCATCTTCATCTTCAAGATCAATGTTGATGTTAGTTCCGTAGTCACCTTCATTGAATTTAATGTCCTTGATCTTAGCAACGATTCCAGGGTATTTAAGTTCCCAAATTTCGTTACCATCTTTATCTTCAACATTAACTACTGTACCGTCTTGTTCCTTTTTAGTACGAATTGTAGCGCCTTCAGTATCTTCATCAACACGTTCATGAAGCTTACCGTCTGCAAGAATAGTTAAATAACGCTTCTTGTCTTTTTCTGTTTTTAATCCCATATGTTTGTGTCTTAATGACCTAATTAATTGATTCTAAATATCAGACTAAGCGCTGATAGTGGATATATAATAGCATAGCTATGGTATCGTGCAACTGTGTATAAGTGTGTGAATATGTGGATAGCTACACGTATTTACTTGCAATCAAAACCATGGTACGCATCAGTTTTTCACCTTCAAGTGTATGTTTATGCCATTCGCCATCCCAATTGTAGATATCTATTCCTTGCACGGTCCAACCGGATAACTGCATCAAATAGCCATAGAAACAAAGCTGTAGATAATACTTGGCCAGTTTGTCACTACCAAGATACGCAAATGGTGCTTTCAATTCTTTTTTTTGCACCAAGATGTCATAGGTAAATTTGTAGTCACGAATCCGGCAAATCTTTTTCTTGCTGTTCACAATAAAGAGATCATCAATCAATCCACAAATACCTTTCTTCACACATGACACTAGCGCTTCTTGATGACATTCACCATCTTCACGAATTTCTTCAATACCGGCAATCAACTGCTGAAGGAATGGGTGATTAGGTAGTGCTGCATTATTCTCTTTATCAGCAGCGAACTGGATTTCTTCACCTAATTGTTTGTACGTGAAGTAGTGTTCCATCACGGCGTGCATAGCTGTACCAAACATTGATGCCGCTTTGCCGTTACTTTCCCACAATGCCTGAATATCTTCTTGACCGATACCCCACTTTTTACTACACGTTGCACTGACACGTTCATTATTAAACTGTTCTTCATAGTCTTTTACAAAAACTGTAGCTGACTTCAGTTGTTTTCCATTGTAGGTGTAAATGTGTTCAATATCATCAAAGTTAATTACGACACGTTCATTAAATGAAGTTAGTAATTTACCAGGTACAACAATTGGTTCTTTTTTAAGTCCCATATTAATGCTTGTTGTAAACAATTCTATTAAAGATAGCAGCATTACATTTTGCACCAGTCAGTGCATTGTGTGGTGTTGGTTCAGCGCCAAGATGGAAATACTTCAAGCAAGCATTCAAGCTTAGTACCGCTGGTACTTTCCACTTGACCTTCAGCATTTCAACCTGAACAATGGCATGGATATCAATAGTGCGGAAACTAAGCGGATTCTTTACCCCTGCACGCTGTGCTGCTGCATCAATAAAGTCACGGTCAAATGATGCGTTTTGTGCAATCATCATTGGATGCTCACGTAACCAGTCAAAAAAGTTTATGATCATCAATGCTTCAGTCAACTTGCTTTCATCACAGATATCTTCTTTTGAAAAACCGTTTATCTTCAGTGCGGTTTCGCTGATATATGCACCATCCCATGCTTGGCATTCTTCATAAAAGGTATCGCCGGTTTCAATATCAACCGCACCAATAGATAGGATTGATGATTCTTTTGGATCTAAACCGCTGGTTTCAACGTCAATTGCGTAATAATTCATTTCTTTACTGATTTAATTTTGATTGATAAATTCTTTTTAAGAGCCGGACAGTTCAAACACTTTTGATACCAAGGATCTAGTGATGGCATGAAATAATGTGCCCCTTTTCTGCACTTACTATATGGTGCTTTCTCAACGGGTTCTTTTTTCATACTGTTCTAATGCTTTGGCTAAACCGCCATAGTGCGCTAATAATTTTTGACCGGCATCACACGGTTCATCATGGTCAACTTGATGAAATAACTCATTCCAGCGGTCAATGCGCCGGCCACGGACCGTCATGTGCGTGTCATTTGGTCCCTTGTGATCAGCATGAAGGTCAATGTATTCAACACCATCTTGCTGATGAATCATTGCGTGCATCCGAATAGGTGCATCCGGTGCGTTCTTGCCACCTGTACGTTCCATAATCCAGCCACGATTAGCTGAAACACCATCAAAGCCTAGTGTGGTTAGGATCTCTTTAGCCGTCTTATTCTTGCATTTGTAACCTCGCATCATAGGCTTTGATTATGCTGATAAATTCTTGAAGCACCATTTCTTCATACTGGTTATCTTCAGGGTAGTGTTTAGCTACCGCTTCCCATTCAATTTTACACTGTGTGCAGTTCCACTTACGGCCAAATACAGGTATCAGGTAGCCATAGGGTTTAGGCACGCCACAGTGGTCACAGATGCCGTAACCGCCGAATATAGCGATAACGTCACCTTGGCTCATGCCAATGATCTTGTGGCCAACTGTGGTGGTCCTTACGTGGAAATTAGGCGTTATCTGATTCATACTTCTTTATGTCCTCATAGGCACGCTTAGCCAATTCCATTTCATACGGCAATAGGTCCAATGACTTTGAATGGAATTGCGGAAATGGAATCAAAAACCATTCACCTTTATTTGGTCCTTCCCTTAGTTTTGACCACACCCAGCGGTAACTATAATTGCTGTATTCAGCACCGTAATCTGTAGTGTAATCAAGAAAGATCACGTTGCCATGCTCATCAAATACAAATTGATATTTTGGTTTCATATTGTTTTTTACTGCATCAAGGATCTTTCCTAGCTGGTCAAATCCTTTTCGATTTACTTTAATAATTTTAACTTCAGCTTTCACCGTTTCTTCAGACAAACCACACTCACAATTCATGGTCACCATAACACCCCTGACCTTTACTGGTCGGATCTCTTTCATGCACATAGGGCAAGTAGGTTTTCCATTGAAGAATGTGACCATACTTAATCAGCCATTCCAGCTGCTAAAAACTCTTTATCCATTTCAATCACTTCTTCATGCACCGCCAAGAATTTCTTAGTTAGATGACCCTGAAGGTACACACCTTCAAGCGACCTGACACGTGAAATGGCAACGTATGCCTGACCGCATTCAAATACGTGGCTGACATCAATCACCGCTTCATCAAGTGTCATACCTTGTGATTTGTGGATGGTGATAGCGTAAGCCAGCTTCAGTGGTATCTGCATCAGACTAGCAATAACCTTGGCGTTCTTGCCGTACCCTTCAGTTTGTGACCATTCTTCAATACCAACGTCATAGCTTGCACCAGAACGCAACACTACTTTTACTGAAGCTTTATCCAACTGGATTACTTCACCTTGTGTGCCATTTACCCAACGCTTATCAATATCATTTTTTGTAAACATCACTTTTGCGCCAACTTTTAAAGTAAGACGTTCAGGTGATAGACAGCTGGATTTCAAAGCTTTGATGGTGTACTCGTTTCCGTACTCACTCATAACATATGTGGCTGGTTCAGCATCAATCATATCCAGCTTGATTTCATTGATTTTATCTACCTTATGATTGTGGGTATCAAGCCGGATAGCGCCATCAACCTGACTTACATCATCAACTACACGGTCACGAATGATTTTCTTTTGCGCTTCAGAAAGTTTGCCAGCACGAATGCCAGTCAAGATGTCATTAAACACTTTATCATTCTGACGGTACTGTTCGTGTAGGTAGCAGATTTGGAAATCAGCTTGCTTCCAGGCTTCAGCGGTAAAAGCGAATTCACCTTTCACTGGTGGTAGCTGGAAAAAGTCACCAACAGCAATCACCTTTAAGCCGCCAAATGAATTCTCATTGTTGCGACACACACGGCATAGCTTATCCACCACGTTTAGCAGTTTGGCACTGACCATAGATATTTCATCAATGATCAGCACTTCAGCCTTGGTGATCCGGTCACGTGTCCATGGACTTTCAAGGATATCTTCAATATCTTGTGCGGTCAGTGCGTTGTCATTTCGCACACCAGCCCATGAATGGATAGTTTTTCCTTTCACGTGAATAGCAGCAATGCCGGTTGATGCCGTCACTGATGGGATAATTCCGTTACTCACACACCAGCTAATATATTGGTTGATGGTGTATGTTTTACCAGTTCCAGGCTGGCCAGTCAGGAATACATTGCGGTCTGACTTCAGGTATTTTAATGCGGTTTCTTGTTTCATTTCGTTTCTAAGATTATGTGCCGGTGCGCTACTTCACGCTTATGTTCAAGCTTGAATGTATACATTGTCTGCATAAAATTTACTGGTCCTTGTTCAACTGTAAACACTAGGTTTAAGCGATCTAGTTCAGCTTTAATTTTATGTGGATCACGTGAATGAAGAATGCCCTGTTCCGCTAGAAACACTTGCATTTCGTAATCAAGTTTGGCTGCTTGTAGTTCAACCATTCGTGATGCCATTTGTTCAGTCAGTACATCCAACATGAATGGCCGTTGTTCTAATAATTCTGCATCAATGCGGTATTTTGGAAACGGTTTAAATTCCGCAACCATCTTACCTACAGTGATGGTGTCACCAGCTGTTGGTTCAACCTTGAAGTACACAATGCTGGTGGCATTAAAGTACGCAATGATGTGTTTAAGAAATCCCATACCCTAATTTTTCATTAGCGATATCAACCGCTTTTTCTAAAATTTCAATTGGATTAACCAAACCAAAATTTTTAATATTGGTACAACCTTTTTCACCAATGATGTTTTCTGTTGAATCATAGATCCCAACGCAATAACCGGAAAAACAAGATTCTAAACATACTTGCCGGCCATCTTCAGTAAGGTGTCTGAAATAATGTCCAAGTACGTGTGGGGTACCTACTCTTTCAAATGATTGAATTGTTAGTTTCTTCATATTACTTGAAGTTACGTTCAGCTCTTTCTTTTCTAATCTTGCCAACAGTTTCCCATGCTTCATCAGATAGCTTCACACGATAGGTAAGTGCTTCAACATCACCATCAAAACTTCTTTTGGTAGCACGCTTATATTCCATGAAACCACTTTCATTCCACTTCTCACCTATTTCTTGATCTGCACTGTTCACGTGCTTCATTTCAAGATAACCACTGTAATCTACAGCCCTTGTTTCTGCATAAAGCAGAAATGATTTTTCATCTTTAGTCATTTCTTCTACTTTCATAATTAGTTGTTGTTACTAGTATAAATAAAGTACCCTGCATCAATTTCACCGCCATCACTTAATGTTGAACGTGTTTCAAATACCGTACTCATGTCATTCAACCAATCTTCAACAGGTCCGGCATCTTCAGCTTGTGCGTAGTCGTAATTATCTTTGATAAATTGGTCCACCGCTTCATCAAATTTAAGGATGGTAGTTTCACCTGTTTGCTTATCCTTCCGTGTGAATGTGTTTGTTTTGTCCATAGCTTTTTGTGGTCTTAATTAATAATTGTGTAAGTGTTCCCTTACCTTCTTATTATAGCATAGCTAGGCTTTTACCACAACACTTATGCACACGGCAAAATCCTTGAAAAGATATCCTTAATCACGTTTACAGTGACTGCATTGCCAAGACATTTGTACCGCTGTGTATCACTTAATCCTTCAGTCCAACCATCAGGAAAACCTTGCAAGCGTTCGCATTCCGTTGGCGTAAGCCGCCGGACCCCCCCCTGGGTAAATGTGTATTGCTGCATACCTGTATCTAAGGTCTGTGCTATTTGCTTACCTACACGACCACGGCGTGTTTTAGAATTTGGTACTGACAGATTGATGCTGTCACCTTCTTCAGCAAGTGCATATCCAATCTTGGTAGCTTCAGGAATCAATACCGCTGTACGCTGACCATGGTTATCTATTCCTTTATGGTAGTTGGCATCAATACAATTGACGGTTTGTGTTTCGCTTGACTGAATATCCTTTGAATCTGATCGATAGAAAGGAAATACTTCTGGTCTACTTCCTTTTCTAAGATTTCCGATAATAAAGACACGTTCTCTGTTGTGTGGCACTCCGTGATTTTTGCTGTTAAGCACTTGCCATTGACAGTCATACCCCAAGTCATTAAGCGTGGTGATAATTGTGAAGAATGTTCGCCCTTCATCGTGAGATAAAATCCCTTTAACGTTTTCAAAGACAAAAATTTGTGGCCGTTTGGTTTTGATAATCCTAGCGAGTTCAAAAAACATCGTACCCCTAATATCGTCAAATCCTTTTCTTTTTCCAGCAATAGAAAATGACTGGCACGGAAATCCCCCGACCAAGCAATCAAAATCTGGTAAAGATTTTGCATTAATTTTTGTGATGTCACCGTAGTTTTTGTGATTGAAGTGCTTTTCATAAACGTCTATTGCGTACTTATTAATTTCTGAATAACCAACGCATTCTGGTAAATCCATTTTGCGTATTTGTGCCAGTGACTTACCGACCATTGATTGTTCACCAGCACGATAAATACCTAGTTCAAAACCACCAATACCACTGAATGTGCTGAAATATTTCATAATAATTATTCGTAAAAGTGAACGTGCAACCGGCCAACCGTTCGATCATGTGGCTTTCTAATAAGCATGTTCCACTGTGAATATCCCATGGTAACGATCACACTTTTCAGTGCGTGGTAGTGGTTATCTTGAATGATGAACCAACCGCCATTGGACTTCAAGAATGCTGTGTGCCACTTCTTGCCATCCTTCATGTGGTATTTGCAATTTTCTATCACTAACCATTCGCCATTCTCATGCACTACCGTATTGTTTTCACGTAAGTAATTCAGAAAAGCGGTGCTGTTGTGATTAACTGGTGCGTTTGCAAGTATCTGTTCGTAGTTCATATTAGTAAGCACGGTCCACTGGTAGCCAGTAAGCAAAACGAATAATGAATCCCTTGTATAGTTTCTTGTGAATCTGTTCACCTGGTTCTGGCATTTGAATTATCTTGATACAGCCAAGTTCAAAGATTCGCCAGCCATAGCCACCACCAACACGATAATAATCACGACCAAAAGGTTTACACCAGAATTGCCACTTGAATGTTGGTTTCATATAAGGATTTGAATGAATAAATTTTTGCACATACGTTCTACCTGTTTTTCTGAATGAAGGTACGAATAACATTTTGGACTGCATACGTTGTGCATCCATCATTTGTTGATAGATGCGTTCATGAAATGTTGTCATACCCTATCTGCAAAAGGACTGTCACCAAAATCTTCAGTGACTTCAGTGCGGTCCAAGTTATTAAGTTCAGCATCACGTTGTTCTTGCATCAATGCTGATTCATTGGCAAAACGGCCTGTTCTTTTCTTAGGCTTGAATGGTGGCTTGTAATCATCATCTAGTAATCCCATATTAGATAATATTTTTAACTTTAAACACCCCACAATCCCTACATCTATAACCGCCAGCTGATGAATTGAATCTGTTTTTATGACCAGTCAAAATTGCACACTTTAATTGCATTTTGAATCTTTTCCATTTTTCGCTAAAGGGTTCTTTCATATCTATTCAATAAACA
>Ga0172380_10001507_pt1 | contig 39806 bp, 48 predicted proteins | sample Leawe162metaG_FD_119747 | JGI IMG/M metagenome (GOLD analysis project Ga0172380, IMG submission 119747) | Leachate microbial communities from a municipal landfill in Southern Ontario, Canada - Leachate well 162 metaG | ecosystem: Engineered > Solid waste > Landfill > Unclassified | place...
GATGGATCGAGGACTATAACGAAATCCATCCCCATTCCGCGCTCAAGATGGCTTCCCCTCGGCAGTTCATCAGGGCTAAATCAAAATAGCCGACCTGTCCGGTGAAACGGGGTGCACTCCAGCAGACATCGTCAGCGATCGGGGCTTATACTGCCCCAGAAATCGCGACCCAAACGTGACATCTGCTTGTCCATTAAGAATAGGTTGCAGCAGCTTCGGAAAGTCGTCGGGATTTTGCTCCAGATCAGCGTCTTGAACGATGATAAAATCGCCTTTCGCAAGATGGAAAGCTTTACGAACAGCGCCACCTTTACCAGAGTTCTCTTGGTGCACCACTCGATGGCGTGACTCGAACTGAGCTAGAGCCGCCGTGGTGCCGTCCGTCGAACCATCATTGATAATTATGATTTCGCGATCGAATCCCAAGGGCAATATGGACGCCTCCACGCGCTCTACAACTTTGGCAATGCTGGCCTCCTCGTTGTAAGCGGGTATGATAATTGAAAGCAGCGGCATTATCACTCCAAGTCTATTATTAAGCATACAGCATGGACAATAAGGGTTTGGTCACCTTCGATGCTTACGTGATTTTCCTGATCGTGCCAACAAAGACGCCGAACAATGGAGAAATCACTAATACGGCGTGAAATATCAATGCGCTAGCAAGTGCTAACTCGCCGCTAACGTGACGAACTTGGGTCAAATATACCACCACGCCGGCTTCAAATATTCCCAAGCCGGCTGGCGCTCCGGGAACGGCAACTGCAAGCGCCGCGATGACAGTCAGTGAGATCGCGTCAACCATGGTAAGCTGAACACCAGGCAGGAGCATTGAAAATGTGACAAATGCGCATCCCACGTTCACTATCCAAATGAAGCACGTATAGACTCCAATTTTCGTCGCACTTCGCGAAGCCAGGCCTGCGATAAGCACTTGGATCTGGCTGGTCAGGAATTCTGGGAGCGGTGCCAAGAGGTACTCCAGAAGATTGAACCTCCAGATCACCCAAACGCCAATCCCTGACGCTCCTGTAACGCCAAACAAAACAAATAGCGTTGATCGAGGAATATCGATGACCGCTCCCGCCAAAATGGCGAAATTTGCTAACAATAACACCGCCGTCAGGTCGCAAAACTTCTCAACCACGGTAGCGATTAGAACGTTTCCACTCGGGACGCCGAAATATCGCCGAGAGACATAAACTCTGGCAACGTCGCCTAAACGAAATGGCAGCGCCACGTTCAAGAGCGAACCAATATTGACGATTTGGTATGAGGCGTAAAAACTCGTCGAGATCAGAACGCGTAGACGTAGCGCGTTCGTTATGAATACCATCCAGCCCCAAAGAAACGACCACATGATGCCGCGATCAACACCGTTGGAAACGTGTTTCCAAAGGAGCACAACATCAAGCTTCTGGACAGCGTAATACACAAGTGCACAGAGAGCTGCCGTCGTAATAATTTCGGCTGGTAGACGCGAGCGAAACACCATCAGCAATGTCTTGGGAGTTCGTTTCTCAATCATACCGCGCTCGGGATAGAAAATTCTGGGTGACGTTGCCCAATATTCGTCGCGTTGGCTTCAAGCTTAGTCTTCATCGATTTGAGCCAGATGGAAGGTAGGAACAGCAACGACGCGAAATATGCCACGTCGATCAGTTTCGTTTCCACCATTGAAAATAGCGGGATACTCCCGCTGGATTTTGTCCAAGTGGTCTCCCACTATGACAAAATCATAACTTTCAAGCGTTTTGCGCACTCGTTCTTCACTCATGCTACATTCTTGGACGAGCTCAGGCGTGCGATTGGTTGTGATACCGAAACAAGTAAGGTTGGTCATCTTTGGTAACAACTCATGCTTGGCTAGCCAAAACTCCAACCCGCTTGTTTTGGGCCAAATTATGTAGACACGTGACGTGTCAGAAATCTCCCGGCTGAAATCAGCAAGCCATTCTTTTATGGGCTCCCGAGCAGCAAGGCGATAATGCTGACGAGCATCCTCTAACTTTGCGCGATACATCCCCGGCGTGAGAATTGGAACAGCAGCCATGATGTTCGATGAGAACATCACAAAGACAAGGATACCCAAAGTGAGATTGCGCAGTCGCGCCTGCCGGCCGCTGAGGTGATTGAAGGTTGCCAACGCGCCCGCTGCAAGCGTTAACAGCCAAGCGAGCACATATACGGAGAAGAAGCGGTCGAAAGACGCAAGATTGACGGCTTCGTACTCAGAAAATGCATAAAGGTATGTGAGTAACAGCGAGAGTGTGTATCCTATCCCACCCATCAACATCAAACCGCCCAGACACGCGTTTCTGACGCGGTCGTTTCGGTTGGGAGATGAGACGACAAGCATCAGTGAACCAAACGACAACACGATCATCGCCATCCCGGGAGCACCCGTTAGCCAACTGGACGAGAACAGCCCTTCCAGGAGGGGCGCCCAACCTCCATTCCAGAACGATTTAAGCGCTATCATCGATAGTGATCCGGCAAGTTCGGAAGCAGGAGGTCCATTAAAAAACGCCCCAAAGAACCTCGTCGCAACAGCAAGCTCCCTGGCAGAACTGCAACATTCGACAAACTGGCCAACGTGCCGACCAGGCGAATAGGTCCCCCAGCCGCCCAAGATTCCAGCCTCGACGACATAATTGGCCCAAACTTGCGACGTGAGTAAAGCTGCGCCGGCAAGCGCGACGAACAGACCTATTCCTGGAATCCAGATATTTGGCGAATACCAGCTCTTGCTGCGATTCGGCTTCAGAATATTGGATAGAATCCAGTCGGCGGCGATTATCGCGGCCGCAAGAAGCGCGAACGACAGTGCTGCTTGTTTGGTCAAACTGAACGCAGCGAGGAACAATGGCACGATGACAATATGGCTGCCTTCGTCCCGAATGAGTAAATATGTCGCAACTATACCCGAAAAAAACACGGCGAGCACGTGGTCTATCAACAAGCTGGCCCAACCTGGCCCCAGCACATCGACGGAGCACCATACGACAATAATCGCACAAAGTGCCCGGATCAGGGATCCTCGGGCTCCCAACTGAACCAAACTCGCTGACAGGCACGCGATCAGAAGAGCATACGAAAAATATGCAGTTCCCTCCGAGTATCCAGAAAGTTGAAGGACATGGTAGGAGAATAGAGCCAGCCCAGGCGGATAATCCTGAAAATAGAGAGGATTTGGTTCAAGATGGAATGTGTTCGCTTCGAAGATTACGCGAATCACCGTTCCCCAGTGGGAGAATTCGTCCCAGTAATAAAATTCCCGGGTACTACACAGCAAAGCGGCTTGAACGAGCGCAAAAAGGCACAACGCTCCAATCACCATTTGCTTGCGGGAAAGCGAGGCACACCTACGCCACCGGCCTGACTGCCAGATACGAAGTGCACACGCTACGAAAAGGACGGCCACAAGCGCATGTATGAAGTAGCTTGCAGGTTGTAGCACACCGAAAAAATCAGCAATAAAAAGCGTCAAGATGACTACACAGGGATACAGCAGAAGTCCCGAGCCCAAAGGTAGCCGTAAATAGAAAAACGCTGCGATCGCAAACGCCAGGGCTTCAATAATTCCGAGTATCATTGCGTCGCACTCTGGTCGCATCGGCCCGACGAGGAAGAGTAGAAATTGCGGACTACCGGTTTTCTGTTGAGAAGGCAATAGTGGGGGCTCGCGAAGAGCTCGGCCTATTCAATCGGCTTCATCGGGTCTATTGCAGAGCTTGCCGAACGCCAGGAAGATACCAGGGCTGCGAAGGAGGAAGACGCGGTGTGCATTCTTTGCAATGTCACAACCACAAAAGAGGCGATCGTCCAGTTCACCAAGGCGCTTGCCGACAAGGCCGGGTTCAATCAGCCATCACCGGACGTCTATCCCGGCTACCGCGCGCCGATCGTGCGGGCTGGCGCGGGCGGTGAAAGAGAAATTGCGGGCGCGATCTGGGGCATGCCGTCGCCGCCGGCCTATGTGAAGGATTATGATCCGGGTGTCACAAACATTCGCAATGTGGCATCGCCCCACTGGCGGCGATGGCTTGGACCGACGAGCCGCCGCGTAATTCCCTCCACGTCTTTTGCGGAACCGGACCCTGCAAGCGAGGCGCTCGGTGGCCGGGTGCCCAATGCATGGTTCGCAGGGAGTGAAGACCGGCCGCTCATGTTTTTTTACTGGCTTCTGGACGCCGTGGAAGGGCGTCAGGAAGGTACGTGACGGTGAGCAGGAATATGATATGCTCGCCCTCTTGACGACGACGCCGTGCGAGGTCGTCGCGCCCATCCATCAAAAGGCCACGCCGGCAATCCTTACCACGACCGAAGAAGTGGATCTATGGCTCACCGGCGAATGGAACGACGTGAAGCATCTTCAGCGACCCCTGCCGGCAAACATGCTGGTCATCGTAGAGCCACCGAAAAAGCCGATGGATGCCCCTCCCTTAGCGCGATCGGCTCATCATCGGCAGATGGACTAGGCCGATCTGGCACTTGAGCCGCTTCATGCAGGTGCAATGTTCGACGTGCCCAACATATGGCTTGTCCGGCGGAAAGTCGGCAGGGTTGGTATCGTGAAACGTTCGACAGTTCGCACAGTGCGCCGTCATTCACTAGCCTTCTGAAACGAGGTCTCCGAAAGTCTCGAGGGAAAGCCGGCTTCGGTCTGGGGCATTGTTGCGATCCTTCTCTTGGAGTGATCGCCGCGTGTTGACTAGGGATATATCACTGACCTTCCGGGTTTCAACGGCACATGATCTTACTCATTGAATTCGAAGCCACGCTCGAATTGCCGTCACGGCCGCATTACCGGCTGCCACGACGATACTACCGGCCGTGTTCCCTGCCGTGACAAGCGGTCCGGAGACGCCGACCTGATCAACGAGGCTGCGGGCGGGAAGGAACCGGGTAACTCTCGCCTCGCCGGTCTGGGGTGTCGTAGCTGGTGGCGAGATGACGCTGACGGCCGGCGGCAATGAAATAACGGCACAGCCTGTCGCCGTCATTATGAAGGATGCGGCAAGGCGATGACATACATCGTGACCGAGTTCGGCAAGCTGTTCAGCGTGAAGGGCATAGGCAATCGGGTCTCAGACTGGCTTCGACAAGCCGGTCTTCCGCACCCGACCGCACATTCCATCCGCAAGGGCCCCGCAACCGACGTGGCGCATAACGAGGCGACCGACAGCATGATGGAAGCAATGTTCGGCTGGCCGGACGGCAAGACCTCGAGAATCTATATCCGGAATGCAGAACGTGCCCGGCTCACAAGGCAGACCGTGGCGCGAATCCAGTGGGAATTGGAGCGAAGCTGCTGGCAAACAGCCACGATACAGAGGCCGAAACGGGAACAGACTGCCACGCAGGCTAGAAAAGGTGGCAGAACAGTTCAAGTCCAAACTGCCAAATCTGCGAAAATGGCAGGTCCTTTCAATTACTTACATGGAGTGGAAAGAATTATTGGAGGCCTCGCCCGGAATCGAACCGGGGTGCAAGGATTTGCAGGCTTTCCACCGCTATTGAAAACATTGGGCAAAACAGCCCCATGTTGCGTGCATGTTGCGTCAATTGAGCAGGGCGTAAGCGGCGTCGGCGAGTTCGCTGCCGTCGTCTCCCCTCGGGAACAGGTGGCCGTAGGTGTCCATCGTCATGAGGATCGAGGCGTGGCCGAGCCGCTCCTGAACCATCTTCGGAGGCAGGCCGAGCCCGCCATCTTCCTTCCGGTTGATGCACCATGACGCATAGAAGTGGCGGAGGGCGTGGAGACCGCTGTATTTCGCCTTGGCGACCGGCTTCCCGTCCGCGTCCTTTTTGCCGGTGCTGATAGTCAGCCCGGCCCGGATCATTGCCGGGGTCAGACCCTTCTGGACGATGTTCGCATGAGAACGAGGCTCTCCTTCCGGGTTCGCGAATACAAGCTCACCGAGCGCTCCTCGCTTGAGCTTCCACTCTTTGAGGGCGTTCACGACCACGGGCGGCACGGGGATCGTTCGCACCCCTGCCCCTGACTTCGGTGGGCCAATCTCTCCGAATTCGTCTGCGCGCTGCGCGACCGTGATCTCGCCGCGCCGGAAATCGACATCCTGCCAGCGAAGCCCGCGAAGCTCAGACGAGCGCATTCCGGTGAAGACAGCGGTGACAAAGAAGGTTCGCCAGTGGCCGTCGAGCGCCCCGAGAAAGACCTTGATCTCCTCGCGGCTCGGGATATCGCGCCCGATCTCCAGCTTACCCTTCTGACGCCGCTCGATCCGGCGCTCCCTGCCCTTCCGGCTTCCTCTGATGTCCCTGACCGGATTTCGAGCGGCGAGGCCTCGCTCCTGCGCGTCGGCGAGGATCGAGCCAAGGGAGGTCAATATCTTCTTGATCATCGCCGGGCTCCGGCCTTCTCGCCGGAGCCGGTCCTCGAAATCGCGGATCGCTGGAACTGTTAGCCGGGAGAGAAGCGTCTGTCCGATCATCGGAACGATGTGGTTCGCGAGGTGGCCCTTCCTCTGGTTGACCGTTGACCGTTCGAGGCCAGCCGCCTCCCCAGAAGCGATCCAGAGCTCGCCCGCCTTCTGTACGCTGATCGAGGCGCTGTCGGCGACGTGCGTCCCCTGCCTGACCTCGACCTTCGCTGTCGCCTCGAACGCTTCGGCGTCCTTCTTCCGGGCGAAGGACTTGTGTCGGCGAACGCCTTGAGCATCGACGTAGTCCACCACCCATGCGGATTTGGCTTCACCCTTGCCGTTCGTCCATTCTCGTTTCCTGACCGACATCAGTGCGCCCCCTTCCCGGCTTGCCGGGCTCGGGTCGCAGCGACCCGGCACTTATCGGAGCAATAGGTGGAATGAGATCGTCGTCCGGTGTGAGGCCCGATCAGGAACGCCTTCGAGCAGTGCGCGCAACGAAGAAGCGACGCCCCGACATCGAGCGCCACGGCGCATTCCGTCGCGATAAGGTCTTCGAGACTTCGTGGCCGGAATATGAGGCGTTGACGGTTCTCTGTTTCTGAAAATTCGAAACTCGGGACGAGCGTCGTGTACTTGAGCAGGTGATTGGCTTGGGCAACCCGGTCTAATGGGTTTCCGATTTCCGAAGTCGTCAGAATATCGAAGACGTCGTCTTTCAGCGCCTCGATCAACGCGAGGGGCTGTCGCGGGAGCTTAGAGGAGCCGCCGCTCATAGGCGATGGTAGTCCGTATTTGGAAACGAACACTACCAGCCCTTCGATGCCAGTCGTGTTCAGGAGTTCCAAGGCAACCGAGTTTTCCAGAGTAGACAATCTGAAAGAGATCGGCCCGGATCGTTCCGACCGATATCGGATCACCCCGTCTTCTCCTCCGTCAGGATCGTCGTGCGCGATTTCTGCGCCGTCCAGCGGACGCCGCCATTCCAAGGCTATCGGGATCATTGAGCATTCCATGTGTTGCAGTTAATTCCCCTATAATTGTTGCTTTTCTTCTGCCCGTCAACACGGTACGAATTTTGTACGGAATTTTCCGTAGAAACCGTTTCACAGGAGAAAATTATGACGGATGGCGTTGACAGGTCAGTCGATATTCTTTGGGGGGCTCGCGACATTGGGCAGGCAATTGGTCTTTCGCCGCGTCGCACCTTCGCGCTCCTCGATGGTGGACATCTGCCCGCGAAGAAGGTGGCGGGCCGCTGGTGCGCACGTAAGTCCGAGCTGCTTGCGCACTTGAGCTCGGGTGTCCTTGCGGAGAGCGCGCCCAAGGCTGTCGCTCATGGGTAAGGTTGATCACCAGAAGAGGAACGCACGCGACAGGGTCGCCCGGCAGGGCTCCGACAACGTCGCCGACTTCTCGCTGCCGGGCGGGTTGAACCCGCCCCGCAAGCGGCAGAGCAAGGCCTCTCTCCGGGCTGAAACTGAGGCGGCGGTCGCGTCGATCACGCGCCTCGTCCGCTGCCCCTGTGGGCATAGCGCATCGATCCCCGTCACCCCGGCAATGAGCGGGCGGCGGTTCAAATGCTCGCAGTGCGGGGAACGGATCGAATGAACGGCTGGAATTGGTACAGGTTCTTCTTCGAAGACGCGAGGTCGCCGGGCGAATTGACGCTCGATTATGCGACGCTCGGGTTCCTTCGCGAGCTCCGCGATACGATGCTTGAGCGCATGTCGCCGGTGTCTGAGGCGGTCCTGATCCGCATGACGCGGCAGCGCGGTATCAATAAACGGACGCTCGACAAGATGCTCGCCTCTCTTGTCGAGGCGGGTCTCATCTACCTGACTGATGCAGGATATTGGTGCGATATCGCCGAGCGCGAGATCGCCTTCCGGGAAGAGAAATCGGAAAAGATTTCCAAAAGAAATGCGAAAGTTTCGCGGAAACGTTGGGAAAAAACTAAGGAAAATCAGTCTTCGGAGATCCCAGAGAAAGAGGAAGATGAAGAGGGGTATTCCCCTTCAGGGAATACCCCGTCTTCTATCACCTCTTTTAATAACGATACGGACGACGCGGAAATCGAAGAAAGCGCGCCCTCCGTCGCGCCTCTGGGCGCGTCGGGCGCTAATATCGTCATCGGATCGGATCAGGACGGCGATGCTCATGACGGTCGCCCTGTGGTGTCGTTCCACGAAGTAGATGATCCCGAGGAATTCTTCCTCCACCGGATTGCGAGCCACGACTTCATCGAGGCGAAGGATGCGGTCGCGGCACAGAAACTCCTCGACTATCTCGTCGGCCTCTGCTCCCCGGAGAACCCGCACGACCTTCGCGAAAATCTCCACCGCCTTCTCAGCGTGAAGGAGCTCTCGCGGCATCTGTATTTCTCGATCATCAATCAGATTTCGGAGGTGTCCCATGCGTAAGCGGATCGGCGACGACGATCATCCAGACCTGTTTCAGTGGGCGGATGCCCGCCCGCAGGCGGCACCGCCCGAACCGGCTCCGGTTGTGGAGATTGTGCCGAGGCTTTCCACGACACCCGCGCCTTGTCAGATCATCAACCGGGTAACGTTCTTTCGGCAGCGCAAGCGGGCGATCCTCGCGATCTTCTTCGCCGACAAGAAAGCTCTCCTCCGGCCTGTGTCTGGCGAGGTGATCTTCCCCTCTCAGTTTCAGGAGAGGCCCCGGCCCGAGGTCGTGGAAGACGAAGGTGAGAGGGCAAGCGCATGATCTTCGAACTCTTTCGCGCTCAAATTATCCGCCTCGCCGCCGCCGTCGCTCGCTGTAGTGGCCGCACCCCCGACCGGGAGCGCGAGCACCTCGAAACCGTGGGCGCGACGGTATCCGAGAGCGTTGTCGATCTCTTCGTCGCAGCCGGCCTCCGGCCTGAGTTCGCAGAGATCGCGGCCAAGGCTTACGCGGCGGGATGGCTTGACGCGGCCAATCGGGAGAGCGGGGCATCGCTCGCGGACGCGGTGATAGAGCGGCGGTCGCCTCACTTTGAGCGGGATCGGGTCGATCCTCTTCCGCGTCGGCTGAACTAAAGGGGCGGGTATGATCGACATCGAGCATCTCGACACGTCCACTCTTGCCGCGCTCGTCAATCGGGCTTCGGCTGAACTCGCGAGGCGCGCAGGCGGCGTAAGCGCCGCCACGCGCCCGGTTCAGTTGGCTTTGATCCCGGACCTCGACCCGGTCGATCCTGCTTCGGTCGATCATTCCGAACGTCTGCCCGATGGTAGCCGCCGCTGGATTGTGCCGAAGGAAGCCCACGCCATGACCGGACTTTCGGCGAAGACTTGGACACGCCGTATCGAGGAGGAAGGGATCGGCGTTAAGATCGGCGGTCGGTATTACATCGACGCAGCAAAATTGAAGGGCCGGTTCTGACCGGCTCTTCTGTCCATTTGTCTATTTCAGACGCTTAATTGGATTTTTTTAACGAGGTAAACTCTCCGAAATTGCAACGGAGATACTCGATGGATATTTTCAACTCTACTCTTCTTGAAGCTCTTCCTCCCGCAGCGCGGGCCAAGGCGATTTTTCTCGACAGTGAAAGGCAGGCCGCGCTCTCGATCCTTCGAGATGCTGACGAAGCATTGCAAGACGCCTACCGCCGTCGCAGTGCGGCGGAAGCGGCAGCGAAGATGTCGCTTGAACGTTTTCCTGATCAGCGTGTCTCGCCCGAAGATCGCGCCCGGCTGTTCGGCCCTGCTGAGAGGATTAGCATCGAGATTGACCGCCTGAAAGATCGGCAGGAGCGCGCCCGGAAGCGCTGGGATGAGCATAGCTTTCTTCCCCGCGTTGCCGATTTCCTCAAGGAGGCCCGCGCTGCAAAGGTGCGCCTCAAGGATGCACCGCCTGTCAACGTGAAGGGCGGGGCAGATGCCTCTCGCCGCATCGAAGAGATCAGGCGCAGTTTGGATGAAATTGAAATCGAGCTTGCCCGCGTATCCGAAGCGCCGCGTCCGGTCTCGGAGTTGAAGCGCGACCTTCTCGCCGAAATCGACCGTCTGGCCGAGCAGGGCTCGCCTTCTATTGATCATCGCATCCGCGACGGCAGTCCGGTGAAGCTCGCCCAGGCGGCGGCTCTCTCCATCGCCGGAACCTCCCTCATTGGCGATGTCGGTAGCTTCGTCGTATGGGCCGCTCGGGATGCAATCCGCGAGAAGTGCCTCGAACTGATCGGTGACACCGATCTCCCCGGAGCGTTGACCGACGACCAGCGCGAAGCGCGTTTCGATGAACTCGCAACTCGTCGCCTCGCGCTTGAACGTGAAGAAGAGGCGCTGATCTCTCGCGCTTCTGAGAACGGGCTCCACGTCACCCGCCGCGACGATGCAAGCCCTCTCGCAATCCTTGGCATCGTGACTGTGGAGGAGGCCTGATATGGCAGGTTCGACCCTCACCTCGTCTCTCGTCGTCCGGTTGATCGATCAGGTTACCGGCCCGGCGAAGAAAGTTGCCGGGTCGCTCCTCGGCTTGAACGATACCGCCCGGCAGACCACGGGCGGTATCGGCGCAAACCTCGCCGGAGCCTTGGAACGGAACAATGCCGCCCTCGCCGCAGCGCGGGGAAATCTGATCGACGCTGTCGCCGGGTTTTGGGCTCTAAAGGGGGCGGCAAACTCGGTTCTCGGCCCCACTATCGCGCTCGAAGAAGCGATGGCTGATCTGCGGAAGGTCGCCAACGTCGATGATGCCGGGATGCTCTCCCTCGAAGCGGCAATTCGCCGGGTCTCACAGGCGACCGGGCGCGCCCAGTCCGAAGTCGCGGCGACCATGGCCGAAGCTGCTCAGGGCGGGATCGCAACCTCCGACCTCGAAGCCTATTCCGAGATGGTTTTGAAGGTTGCCGTCGCTTGGGGGACAACTGGCGATGCAGCCGGTGAAGCTCTGGCGAAGACGCAGACGGCCATGCAGTGGACGGTCGCGGAAACCCGTCAGTTCGCCGACGAGATCAACGCTCTCAGCGACGCAACCGCTGCCAGCACTGCGGACCTGCTCGAATTCTCCCGGCGGAGCCTTGCCGCTGGCAAGACCGCCGGTCTTTCCTCGAAAGAAGTTCTGGCCCTCGGCGCGTCGATGATCTCGGCGGGCGCTGCTCCCGATGTTGCGGCGACCTCACTGCTGAACCTGACCCGCGCAATGACGAAGGGCTCGTCTGCGACGAAGAAGCAGCGCGCCGCGTTCAAGGCGCTCGGCTTCGACATGAAGGCCTTGCAGAAGGGCATGCAGGCCGATGGTCTCGGGACCATCATGAAGGTCTTCGAGGCAATCGAGAAAGCCCCGAGGGAGCAGCGCACCTCGATCATCTCCGAGCTCTTCGGCGATGAGGCTCGCGCCCTCGCACCCGTCCTCGAAAACCTCGATCTGATCCGTGAGAATTACCGGGCCGTCGCCGATGAAGCGAAGACCGCCGGTAGTGTGCAGCGGGAGTTTGCGATCCGGTCCCGGACGACGGCCAACGCCCTCGCCCGGCTTCGGAATGCTCTTGAGGGGATCGCGATCTCTATCGGCTCGGCAATCACTCCCGTCCTCGCCGATATGGCCGACAAGCTTACGCCCATCGCCGGGAAGATCGCCGACCTCTCCGGGCGCTTCCCGCGCCTGACGCAGGCCGTTGTCGGAACCGTCGCAGCGCTGGCCTCTCTTCGGATCGGGCTGATCGCTCTGAACTTCGTGGGCCTGAACCTCCGGGGCGGGATGCTCGTCGCCGGTCTCGCCGTGACGAAGCTCGGAGCCGCCGTCGCGGGCGCGATGGGCGGGCTCCGCGATCTCGTGAAAGTCCGCAACGCAATCGGAGCCGCTCAGCTTGGGCGCTCCCTGACGGGCTTCGAGAAGCTCGGGACGGTCCTGCTCACTGTCGGACAGGCGGGCGGGCGTCTCCTCTGGACCTTCGGCAAGCTCACTCTGGTCGGCGCGGCGCTTGGTGCCGCCGCAACGTGGATTTGGAACAACTGGCAGAACCTCTCGAACTTTTTCAGCGGCTTCGCTGACGGGTTCATGAAGAACTTTCAGCCCATCGGCCCGATCTTGCAGCCCATCGTCAAAGGCTTCGGTGACCTCTTCGGCTTCCTGTCGAACCTCCTCGGTCCCATCGAGGACACTGACGGGGCTTTCCGGTCGTGGGGCGAGACGGTCGGCGGGGCGGTCGCGCAAGGCGTCAACGCTGTCGTGTCGGCTATCGAGAAGCTCGTCGGCCTGCTGGTCACTGGTTACGAGAAGGCCGTCGCCTTCGGTGAAGCCATCAGCGGAGCGCTCAGCTTCGGCGACACTATGAGCGGAACGGGCGTCGGCGGCGGAAAATCCGCCCGCCCGGCGACTTCCGGCCATCGTGCAACGGGCGGTCCTGTGTGGGGCGGCTCGTCCTATCTGGTCGGCGAAAAAGGGCCGGAGATTTTCACGCCCGGCAGGACCGGCACGATCACCCCGAACGGCGCTTCTCCCGCCTCGCTCGGCTCGGTCCAGATCGGCCCGTTTCACATCACCGGAGCGGACGATCCCGACCGCGTCGGACGTATCGCGGCGGCGCATGTGTCGGAGGAGCTCAACCGGCTTCTTCGCGGGGCTCATGCTGACATGGGAGCGCGGCCATGATCTCCCTGTCTAATCTCTTTCGCGGCCTCCTCAACCGAGTGGCCCGCGAGGGGAATGATCCGGTCGCGTGGGCTGCTGATCACGTCTGCTCGCCGTGGGTTCGTCGCGGGATCGTTGACGGCGCTCACCGCTTCGGTCTCTCCGAGGGGCAGATCGACGAGGCCCTCGTCGTCGGATCGGCTTTTGAAGCGGGCTCTGTCGCGGCGCTCCGCCTTGCCCGCGTCCTGATCTCCGATCCGGCCCTCCGGGGCCGCGAGCTCGACGCCCTTCGGCTTGCCGAGGAAGGGCTCGACCACGGCGCGATCCTTGCCCGGCTCCGCTCATCTGAAATCACCGTTCCGGCTCCGGTCGGATCGAACATCGTAACCCTGCCTCGCCGGAAGACGGCGACGGCCAATTCGTGAGGCGTCCAATGTTTGACGAGAAATTCCTTACCGCGCTTGACGGTTACATCGAGCAGCACACTGGCCTTGATCATCCCGCGACGTGCGCCCTTCTCCGGGCTGCTCGGGAGGGTCGTCACTTCGATCTCCCGGAGGCTGCATCGCCTGAGGGTTCGGTCGTGCGCGCCGTCCTCGCTCAGGCCATTCAGGCCGCTCGGGCATCGGCAAGCGTTCCGCCGGTATCGGCAACCGCTGCTGCTCCCGTTGCGGCTCCTTCTCTGGCCCCCGCCGCAACTGCCCCGGCCATGTCCGACGAGGAGCGGGGGATCGCCATCCGTGCAATCGCCGGGCCGGAAGTTCCCGCTGCAACGGTCAATGCCCTGATCTCCTCCGGCACGTCCGTTTCCGAAGCGGCGATCATCCTCGCCTCGGTCAAGGCGACGGCAGCGGCGCAGGCAAAGCCCTCGATCCCCACCATTGAGCAGCGCATGGCAGGGCTCCCCGAGTTCGGTGGCGAATACATGCCTCCTCTCTCGGCGAAGGAGCAGACGGCGGCGGGATGGGGCAAGGCCTTCAAGGAGGCCGAGGCCAAGCGCGCACAGCAGATCGGGGGGTGATCGATCTTCTCCCGCACGGCTAGACCGCAGCGAACGGGCTCGGCTCCAAGCCGAAGCCCGGCAGCGGCAAGGGCTCCCCCCTCCCCATGGCGGCGGGCCTACCCCCCGGGGGGGGGGTGCAGAGGGACCGTACTCCGCCACCGAGGAGTGCGGGAACTCTTCCCCCCGACGTTTGAGTGTGTTTCCATTTTGCGAATTATCGGTTTTGTTTCGTTCAATAATTGCGAACAATCGACCCTAAACGAGCGTATTGATCGCGCTCTCACCAGTTTTGGAGGATCAGTTGCCCAAGAAGAAAGAAGATCAGCAGGCGGGGACTATTACGGTCGGCACCGCCGCCAAACTCATCAAAGTCTCGGAGGTTCGCGTCCGTCAGCTTGTGGATATGGGCTACATCAACCGTGTCGAACGGGGCCGGTACAATCTCGTCAATGTCGTCCACGGCTACATCGATTTTCGGAACGATGACGAGCGCCGCGCCTCGAAGGTCGCGGCGACGTCCCGGATGCAGGACGCGAAGACGGCGAAGATCGAGATGGAGCTCGCCGAAAAGCGTCGCGACCTGATCCACATCGACGAGCACTATGGCGTTCTCGACCTGATCTTAGCGAAGGTTCGCGACGAGCTCCTCGGCTTCGCCGCCCGCGTCACGAGGGATGTAGAGCAGAGGCGCAAGATTGATCTCGAAGCTCATGACACCCTCAACCGCCTGTCGAAGGCTCTTAACGATGCTGGCGAGGCAATCGAACGGGGCGACAAGACGCTCGACGACCTTCGCGGGGAGCACTCGGCATGAAGAAGCCCAAGCTCTCCCACCATATGCCGATGCTTCTCCGCCGAGCGGCGGCGCTGCTCCGGGCGGCTCCGGCTGTAGAGAACGAAGCTGATCTCCCTGTCGTCTGCGACGGGGCGGAGGCCGCATTGCACACCGCGAGGACGATCATCGAGAATGGAGGCGACGCTTGACCCCTCCCCTCCCGACCCGCTCCGAGTGGCTCGACGCAATTGCCCGCGACCCCATGGTTTCCCCTACGGCGTTCCGCGCCGCGTGGGCGCTCTCGCGGATGGTTCGTGCCAACGGCAAGCTTTCCGGTCGCATGGTCGAGATCGCCGCCGCTTGCGGCACGAGTGAGACGACCTGCCGGTCGATGGTTTTTCGGCTCGCGGAGCGCGGCTATCTCTCGTGCAAGCTCGAACGCGGGCGGGTCACGATCCAAATCGCGGCCACTATCCCGAAGCGGAAGCTTTCCGCCCCGGTCGCCGCCTAATCGCGCCGTCGCCGGGCAGGGCTGGCGCAGGACGCGCTTTGAGAGCGCGTCCGCTGTCCGACAGCGGGGAAGCGCCCTCGCTCGCCTGTGAGCCTCTCAGGGGCGATTATGTGAATTTGCACGAAATAGCAGATAGGGGAGAAGAGTTGGATTTTCTAACTCTGGGTGATGCGTGATGCCGCCACTGGTCAGTATCTCTTATTTTTAGCGGAGTAATGGAATGGATTTGCGCAAACCTATTGTCTTGCGGAACCCGCGTGATAATATTCGGACATGCTCCAAAGACGTCCATTCGGGTGAGCAAAATCCGCTGGCCTCGTCAACCCAGCGGGGAGTTTGAAGGGGATCACCTTTTCCTTGGGTGGTCCCCTTCCTCGTTTCAGGGTGTTGCAATGTTTCGTCTTCTTCTCGCTTTCTTCATCTCCCTCTTTGCCGTTCCTTCCTTGGCCGACGACGTGATCACCGGCAGGGCTTCCGTAGTGGACGCCGATACCATCGACATCGGCGGCGAGCGCATCCGCTTGAACGGCATCGACGCACCGGAGGCGGCTCAGCGCTGCACCGATCAGGCGGGCCGGGAATACCGTTGCGGCAAGGTGGCAGCATTCGCCCTGGACGAGTTCCTGTCGAAGTCCCGCCCGACCTCTTGCGCCGTCGTCGATTATGATCGCTACGGGCGCGCGGTTGCCGACTGCGTCCGCGCTGACGGTTCGAGCGTCGGCTCGTGGCTTGTCCGCTCCGGCCACGCCCTCGACTGGCAGCGCTACTCCGGCGGGCGCTATGCCGCCGACGAGGCGAAGGCCCGCGCTGATCGCGCCGGTATCTGGCAGGGTGACTTTCAACAGCCTTGCGAGTATCGAGCCGAAAAAGGTCGCCGAAAACCGTCCTGCTGACTTGCCTCACGGCAGTTCTTCCGACAGCTTCACGACCGCGTTGCCTAGCTCCGCCGCAACAGCAACGCACCCCGTAAGGAATAACCCGCTCCGCCCCAAATTCGGAGCGGGTTTTTCTTTTGGGAAGAGCGGTCTTCGTCTTGAGACCGGCCCCGAATACGGGCAGAAAGAACCATCCCGAAATTCACCGTTGCGGAGCGCCGATGCACGATCTCGCCGCCGATATCTGGACGCCGAAGGAAGTCGGCGAAGAGTTGGTTCAAGCGGTGAGGTGGGCGTCGAGAGCGACCGGCAGGATCGGCCCGGCGGGCTTCCGGTCTGGAATGCCGAGCCTCGCCCTGATCGCCAATGATCGCGACTTCGAGGGCTGGCCCCCGATCACCGATCTCGAAGCGCAGCCGATGCGGCTCTCAGTGCCGCCGAAGCGGGTCTCGCAGTACGAGCGCGTCCTTTGGTGGCAAGCGAAGTATCTCCCGGATGAGCCCGGATCGGCCCGCGTCCTCAAGGTGTGGGTGAGGTCGAAGCTCACGAAGAGGATGACGTTCGAGAAGGCCTGCGAGCTCGTCGGCTGGTCGCGGGCGACCGCCTATCGCGGTCGCGACCGCGCCCTCGGGACAATCGCTGTCGGACTGACAGCGGAGGGGATCATCCCCGGCAATCACTGACGAAAATGAGAGAATTGGCATGACCTCACCAGAAGACGACGGCAAGGCCCGGCTGATACAGATTTCAGGAGCCGAGGCAGCGGCCCTCGGAGCCGCACTGACTGACCACGACATCAAGCAACTCAATGAAGGGCGCATCACCGAGACGGTCGCGGCTTTTCAGGCTGCTCTCGCCGATCTCAAAACGCTAACCGGACACGATGACGAGGAATGAGGCCTAGCTCGGACTAGGTGAACTCCACCTTCCCCGCCCGGCTCTCGATATAAGCGATGACGATCATCTTGCAGAGCTCGGACGCCTCCGAGGCGGTATTGACCAAATCGGAGTGAGGGAAGCGCTGGACGCCGTGAAAGAGGCGGCTCCGCTTTTCATAGAGCTTGTTCCATCGCACCGTGATCTCGTCGAGCCCGAGGCGCTTTATCAGTCGCCGGTTCTTCTCCGACGCTCCGAAGTTTTTCAGGTTCGTAACCGCGTGCCGGAGTTCGCGCCGCTCGTCGTCGCTTAGGCCGGGGGAGCTCGCTAGATACTCGGGGAGCCCCGCAAGCCATGCCGTCTGAGCGTCGTTCCACTTTTCGCCCGCCGCGAGGAGCTCAATAGCGGCGACGCAAAGCGCAATGACGGCGACGGGGTGGCCCGCCATGCCTGCGGCGTTGATCAAGAGGGAGGCGGAGCGCCCCCGGTCGTCAAGCTTCGCGATAGCCCTCGACAGCGCTGAGACCGGCGAGAGCCACCTGTCAGGCCGGGTCGTCGTAGAGAGCAGCCCCTCTCCGAACATCCAGAAGGCGGTGACGGTGTCGGGATAAACGTCGAGGCCGTGGACATCGTCGATCAGGAATTGACCGTCCTTCGCGAACTTCTCTTTGATGAACTCGCTGAAAGAGCCGGTAGCCTTGTTGTCTGCACCGACATCAATCGGAAGGCCCGTAAGGACACCGGCCACGGACAGCGCCGATTGCAGGGCCAGGCCGAATTCGACTGCCCTTTCGATTGTCGCGAAGCGATTCGCAGAGAATACGATCCACTGACTATCGCCGATTGGCTTGGAGCGGTCCCTGCCCGTGAGGATCAGTTGCCGCCCTCGGAACTTCTCTTTGATGACCCTTTCCTCGGTCGCGAGCTTCGAGGCCAGATGGACGCGAAGCCTGACCTTCCATGTCGGCTCCCGCCCTTTGGCGGCGTGATGAGCGATGAGGCGCTCGTGGTCTTTTCTCTTCTTCGACAAAAACTCGGCAAACTCGTTCATATTCAACGCTTTCGAATTCTGATCAGCTTCTCCGGGGCGGCGATCTGGCTAAGGCCTTCTGATCGCGAATTGAAAATTGCCCATGTTGGGGATATATCCAACCCATGGATTTTTTGCTTGACAGAGAGAAAGCGGTAGAAGCGCTCGTTTACGTCGCCAGCAAGTGGCCGGGCGTCGGGCGCTTCCACGCGGCCAAGACGCTCTATTTTGCCGAGCGCTTCCACGTTCGTGCATACGGTCGCCCGATCATCGGCGACCGCTACATCGCGATGGATAACGGGCCGGTTCCCTCCTTCGCCTATGACGTGCTCAAGGGGACAGTTGCGCCCGAAGTGCGTCCGCTGACCGAAGGCTCTCTCGTTCCGGTCACTCGCTATCACCATCCGGCTTACGAGGCGGGCCGTGAGCCCCGCCTCGAATATTTCAGCAAGAGCGACCTCGAATGTCTCGACAAGGCTATCGAGTATTGCTCGCGCCGGAGCTTCGGCACTCTCTCGGACGAGACCCATCACCACAAGGCTTGGGCCGACGCGGATTACAACGGCCCGATGAAGTGGGACGATTTCCTCGACGGTGCCGACCCCGAGGTCGTCGAGGAGGCGAAGGCCTTCGCTGCCTATGGCGTCTTGTAAGGTCGGCCACGTCTACATCGTCGAAACGGTGCTGACGAAGCCGCCGAAGGCAAAATTCGCTCTCTGCGTCTGCATCGCTCACGGCTATTTCGTCTGGATCAACACGAAGGTCGCGCCTCACGGGAACGACCAGATTGCCTTAGAGGCGGGCATCCACGAGCTCGTCACGCACGACAGCTTTCTCGACCTATCCCGCGTGGTTGTTCATTCGACAGCCGAGCTCGAAGACGCGAAAGAGTTTCCCTGCATCAGCCGCGACCTTCGGGATCGGATCATCGCAGCCATCGAGGCCGGGCTGATCGTTCTCCCCGCTCGACATGCGACGATCATCAAGACGAACCTGATCGCACTCTATCCCGACCCGTGAGGGTGGGGACCATTTCCAATGGTTCGAGCTCGATTTCCAACCCTTTCCAATTTGCACCGGGCCGGATTTTCGGGATCATGGGAGGCCGTCGCAACTGACGGAGTTATCCACACATGTTTCCTATGCAAATGGTCGAGCCGATCCCCGAACTCGCGAGGATCGACCCCGGCGCGCTGTTGTCATCGCTGTCCCCGGCGCTTCGGATTGCCCTCGCAATTTCGCAGAAAGGCGAGGAGGCGCTCGGCAGCATGGCCGGTCGCCTCCAAGGCGATCCGGCCTCTGGCGTCTTGATCATGGACGAGATCGCCGACGCTCGCCGGGTAGTCGCAGCAATGGCGGGCCTTCTCGAAAATGCGGAGCTCCGATTGCTCGCCGCACTCTCTGGCAGGTGACGGAAAAAGCTGCGTTTTCGGCCCGTTCCATGTTGCGTTCATGTTGCATGGAGCTGCCGGGACTCACAGGAAACCGTTGGAAATCAAAGGGAATTTGTTGCAACAAGTCGCAACATGAAAATCGCCCGCCGGGTGGCGGGCGACCTTCTTAACTTATTGATTTCGTTAGGAAGGTCGGTGGAGGCCTCGCCCGGAATTGAACCGGGGTACAAGGATTTGCAGTCCTCTGCGTAACCACTCCGCCACGAGGCCATCCGATAGAATTAAGCGAGCGGTGACGGGCGTTTAGAACGGATCAGGATGAAGCGCAAGGGGGGACGTATGCAACGGCGAGTTTTTTTGATGTCGGCGCTGCCCGCATGGTTGAAGCGCGTCGGCTGTCCTACTTTCCGGCTCGCCTGACCTGTGGATAACGCTTGCGCCACCAGATTTCGGCCTTCCGGCGGCGGCGGCGCACCGCAGGCAGGTCGTTGGACAAGATGATCAGGCCGAGCGGCACCATCCAGAAGCCCAGGAAAGGCAAGAACCCCAGTACGCCTCCCGCCACGAAGAGCGATCCTGCCACCACGCGGCCCGTACGCGAGCGGGGAAAGGGCAATTCGAAACGCCCTAGGACGAGCCTACCCCTTTCGCCGTCGATACGATATCTTCTCGTACTTGCCATATGCGCCACGTGTTCCTTCCGGATTTGGCGCCAACCGCCGCCTAGGGAAAAGATGGGGCTCGCACGAAAATAAAACAAGCAAATGGCATTTTTTTTGAAAAACCGCTTGGCAAATCGGACAAGCATTTGTATTAGCCCACTCACGCCGCGGCAAGCGGTTGATCCCTGGTAGCTCAGCGGTAGAGCATTCGACTGTTAATCGACAGGTCGCCGGTTCGAATCCGGCCCGGGGAGCCAGTTTCTTCAGCGTCATTGCTGATCATATCCTACGCGCTGGTTCTTGATTGGACCGGCGCGTATTTCTTTGTTCCAGATTGTCCTTGCCGCCTATCGGTTTGGGTGGGGCACCTCGCCAAATCCGTCTGGATCGAACGGAGTTGCGGACTGTATCGCCGAGCGCCCTATTGATCGATGCTGTCGCCCGAAAGAGGGTTGTCAGGCTGATCCCCCATGCTCGGACGGCATCTCGGTCATCGACGCGTCCCATATGACGACCCTGTTTCTTCCCCGCGTCTTGGCGACGTAGAGGGCCTTGTCGGCATAGTCGATGGACCGCTCCACAGGCAGTTCCTGATCCAGACCAGCCAACCCGGCAGACGCGGTGATGTGGAAAGTCTCCTTGCCTGCCACCTCGAATGGCAAAGCGGCGATCTCCTCAAGAAATCGGTTAAGGATATCGTTGCTTGTCGCTACGTCGGTATCCGGAAAACAAATCAGAAACTCCTCCCCGCCGTATCGATATACCTTATCGTATGGGCGCAAATGCGCCATGATGACGTGCGCAACGTCAATCAGGACCCTGTCACCGACGATATGGCCGTATTTGTCGTTGACGGATTTGAAGTGATCCAGATCCAGCATCGCCACCGACGAGGCGTGCTTGCGCAGGACAGACTCCTGTTGCTCGCGAAGTGCAGTCAACATTCCTATGCGGCTTGGAGTTCCGGTCAACGGGTCAAGATTGAAGAGCGCGGTCTGGAGTTCGTTCCTGACAGTCGCGATCTCCAGATTCATGCGCTTCTGCGCGGCAACGAAGCGCTGGTAATCCTCGATCGCAATGACCGCGCCATCCCTCGATGACCTCAAGAGGCCCATCGCGCATTGGTGCATGCGCTCATGCTCTATCCCGATCTCCCGAAAGCCCGGGTGGTTCTTGAGTGCAATCGCTCCAGTTTTATAATACCATTGACCGAACCGGCACATGTGATGGGCATCGGGACTGATGTCCCTTTCGTCCGGCTCCAACCGGCAAATCAATGAGCCGAAAAGCGTCTCGGCCCACTGCTCGTGATTGTATGAAGCCTGCTCCAACTCCTTCAGCGCCATACGCATGAAGTCATTGGATATGTTGGGGATCGCCATCCGCACTTCTCTCGTGTTGTTAACTGAATACCATATTCCACACACGCATAAGCATCAATGAACCATTCTCGATATGAACGTTTCATTGGCATGTCTGGAGTCACTAGCGTGAAGCTTTCCGGGCGATGGCCATGCGCGCAGAAGCCGTTGACTCCATATGGGTAACAAAGACGGAGCCACACGGTGAAACAACCATGATAAACGCCAAAAGCGCGCCAGTCATCCTCTGGTTCCGCAAGGACCTGCGGCTTGATGACAATCTGGCGCTTGCCGCCGCGATCGGGAAAGGCATGCCGGTTATTCCGGTTTATATCCGTGAACCGGAAGCGGCAGCAACGGGACCACTCGGACGTGCGCAATCCTGGTGGCTGCACCACTCGCTGATTTCGCTCAGCCAGTCGCTCTTGCGGCTCGGCAGCCGGCTCATCCTTCGAAGCGGCAGCGCGCGCGACGTTATCGCGGAGATCGCCGCGGACACCGGAGCAACCGAAGTGCTGTGGAACAGGCGCTACGCGCCTCCGGGAATAGCGGTCGACGCCGCGTTGAAACAATCGCTGGGTGGCATCGGGATTTCGGCAACAAGCTTTGCCGGTCAGTTGCTGCATGAGCCCTCCAGGGTCAGGACCGGCAGCGGCGGGCCCTATCGCGTCTACACGCCGTTCTGGCGCGCCATCGAAGGCGCAAGCGAGCCGCCGGAGCCAGTCAGCGCCCCGACCTTCATTGCCGCTCCGCGCATTTGGCCCACATCGGAACGGCTGGACGACTGGAGGCTCGCGCCGAGCAAACCCGACTGGGCTATCGAATTCGCGGATATCTGGACACCGGGCGAAGCCGGCGCACACGGGAAGCTGGACGCGTTCATCGCCAATGGGATCGCCGGCTACAAGGCCGAACGCGACTACCCCGCCCTTCCCCACACATCCATGCTCTCTCCCCATCTGGCGATGGGCGAGATCTCCCCTGCCCGCGTCTGGCACGCCACTCGTGGCATTTCGAACAGGGTCGCGGCGGAGGACGTCATTCACTTCCGCAAGGAACTGGTCTGGCGGGAATTCTCCTACCATCTGCTGTTCCATTTTCCAGAACTCGCGGAAAGGAACTGGAACGAGAGATTCGACGCCTTCCCCTGGAGGAACGATCCAGAAGGCCTCGAAAAATGGAAACGCGGGCAGACCGGCTATCCGATCGTTGACGCCGGGATGCGGCAACTGTGGCGGCACGGCACGATGCACAACCGGGTGAGGATGATCGTGGCCTCCTTCCTGATCAAGGACCTGATGATAGACTGGCGCGAGGGCGAGCGCTGGTTTCGCAACACCTTGGTCGATGCCGATCCGGCATCGAATGCGGCAAGCTGGCAATGGGTCGCCGGTTCCGGCGCCGATGCCTCACCCTTCTTCCGGATCTTCAATCCAGTCACCCAAGGCGAGAAATTCGACCCCGACGGCGCATATGTCCGCCGCTTCGTTCCTGAATTGAGAAATCTCGACAGCGCCTATATCCATCGGCCGTTCGAGGCGCCGCAAGCGATCCTGGAAAGATGTGGCGTAAGGCTCGGCAATGAATACCCCCATCCGGTCGTCGATCACAAGATGGCGCGCGAGCGGGCTCTGGCCGCCTACAAGGCGCTGCCTGACCCGGCAGGACGGTCAGTTGCCCGACATACCTAGCCAGACTCGTCTTGGCCGGGCATTGTTTTCTATCCCGCACAGCTATTGCGAAATGCGATTCCTTGCCTTCTTCCGCTTGCGATCCGACAAGTCGCTCCTTAATCTTCCGGCAAAGAGAAGGCAGGTCCCATGGCATTCCATCCATCCGTCCTCGAGGCGATCGGCAATACGCCGCTCATCCAGTTGAAGGGCGCATCACAAGCGACAGGCTGCACCATTCTCGGCAAAGCCGAATTCCTCAATCCCGGCCAGTCGGTCAAGGACCGTGCAGCGCTTTTCATCATCCGCGATGCGGAGAAGAAAGGATTGTTGCGACCGGGCGGCGTGATCGTCGAGGGAACCGCCGGCAATACCGGCATCGGCCTGACACTCGTCGCCAAGGCGCTCGGCTATCGCACGGTTATCGTTATCCCGGAAACCCAGAGCAAGGAGAAGAAGGACGCCCTCCGCCTTCTCGGCGCCGAACTGGTCGAGGTCCCGGCGGTACCCTACAAGAACCCGAACAATTACGTGAAGCTCTCGGGAAGGGTTGCCGCGCAACTGGCGAAAAGCGAGCCGAACGGCGCGATCTGGGCCAATCAGTTCGACAATACGGTAAACCGCGAAGCCCATATCGCCACCACGGCGCGTGAAATCTACGAGCAGACTGGTGGCGCGGTAGACGGCTTCATCTGCGCCGTGGGCTCCGGCGGCACGCTGGCGGGTACCGGGATGGGGCTCCGCAGCCTCAAGCCAGATGTCAGGATCGGCCTTGCCGATCCGGAGGGTGCCGCCCTCTACGAATTCTACAAGCACGGGGAGCTCAAATCCTCTGGCTCCTCGATCACCGAAGGCATTGGCCAGGGTCGGATCACCGCGAACCTCGAGGGCTTTACACCGGACTTCGCCTACCAGATCCCCGACGCTGAAGCGTTACCGCTGATCTTCGATCTCGTGGAAAACGAAGGCCTGTGCCTCGGCGGCTCGTCCGGGATCAATATCGCCGGGGCCATCAGGCTCGCCCGCGATCTGGGCCCGGGACATACCATCGTCACCGTGCTTTGCGACTACGGCAACCGCTACCAGTCAAAGCTCTTCAATCCGGATTTCCTGAGATCCAAGGAACTGCCGATCCCAACCTGGCTGGAGCAGAGTCCGGAATTCGACCTTCCCTTCGAAACAGCATAGGCGAGACAATATGGCGACCACTGCCCTCTACCGCGAGGATTTCTATCTTTCCACCTGCGAGGCAATGGTGACCGCGGTTCATGACGACGGCGGTATCGAAGTTGACCAGACCTGCTTCTACGCCACGTCGGGCGGCCAGCCGGGGGATACCGGCTTTCTGGAACGCGAAGACGGGTCGAAGATCGCCATTGGTGTGACACGGCATGGCCCAACCAAGGACGTGATTGTTCACGCGCCGCTCGAGGGCGAGGCCCGGCCTCGCGTCGGTGAGGCGCTGGTGATGCATGTCGACTGGCCGCGCCGTTACAAGCTGATGCGGATGCACACGGCCTGCCACCTGCTTTCAGTCGTCTGCCCCTTCCCGATCACGGGCGCTGCGGTAGGCGAGGAGGAATCGAGGGTCGATTTCGACATGGCGGAGACAATCGACAAGGACGCGGTCACCGCCGAGCTGATGCGACTTGTCGGCGAAAACTACCCCATCTACCTGCAGTGGATCACCGACGAGGAACTGACAGCCAATCCCGGTATCGTCAAATCGAAGAATGTGCGCCCTCCCATCGGCATGGGACGTGTCAGCCTGGTTTGCATTGGAGAGAACTCCGCCGTTGACAGTCAGCCCTGTGGCGGCACACATGTCTCCGAGACCCAGGAAGTCGGAGCGATTCACATCGCCAAGATAGAGAAAAAGGGCAAGGAAAACCGACGATTCCGCATTCGCTTCGGCGCCCCGGACGTCGTCGCCTGAAGGCAGAGGGGAGAATAGAATGCCAGCGGAAAAAAGCCGTTTTGTCGTGTCCGCCGATTGGGTGGAGAAGCAGCTCGGCGCTCCGGAATTCAGGATTGTCGATGCGTCCTGGTATCTGCCCGCCCACAACCGCAATGGCGCGCTGGAATACGCCTCGGGACACATTCCCGGCGCGGTATTTTTCGACCAGGATGCAATTGCGGATCAGACGACTGGGTTGCCGCATTCGTTGCCGTCGCCAGAATTTTTCGCCGCCGAGGTCGAAAAACTCGGCATTTCGACGACGGACACGATCGTCGTCTATGACGGACCGGGCATCTTTTCCGCACCCCGCGTCTGGTGGATGTTCCGCGTCATGGGCGCGCGCAGCGTTTATGTGCTCGACGGCGGGCTCGATGGCTGGAAGGCCGAAGGTAGACCGCTCCAGACCGACCTGCCGGAACCGGCTCCGGCCAAGTTCGATGTCGCGTTCGATCACAACCGCGTCACGTCCTTCGCCGAGATGATGGAGATCGTCGAAGCCGGGTCCAGGCAGATCGCCGATGCGCGGCCGCTGGGGCGTTTCACCGGTGACGAGCCCGAGCCGCGCGAAGGCATGCGCTCCGGCCACATGCCCGGCGCCCGCAGCGTGCCTGCTCTGTCGTTGTCCGAAGGCGGGCAACTGAAGGATCTTGCTACGCTCCGCACGATTTTCGCCGACGCCGGCATCGACATTACCCGGCCGGTCGTCACCAGCTGCGGTTCGGGCGTCACGGCCGCGGTGATCACACTTGCACTGGAATCGTTGGGCCATCGCGACAACACGCTCTATGACGGCTCATGGTCGGAATGGGGAGGCCGGGCGGAGACGCCGGTGGTAACGGGTCCTGCCGGTCCGGTCGCAGCTCAGGCGCACGGACCGCTCCATGCGCATGTGACACGTCTCGAAATGACCGCCGCGCCCAAGACAAGCCTCGCCGTGCCGGTCAATATCCAGACCGCGATCATGAGGACGGCGGACATTCCGCTCCCCTTCTATCGGTTTCTGCACCGCCAGGTCGGCGCGCGCTGGCACTGGTACAAACGCCTGCGGATGACGGATGCGGAATTGAAGGCGATCATTCACAATCCGAAGGTGACGATCAACGTCCTCTACGTTAACGGCGCGCCGGCCGGCTTTTTCGAGCTCTCGCAAGTGAGCGAGGACGTGGTGGAGCTTTCCTATTTCGGGCTGTTTGAGCACGCTCTCGGACTCGGGCTCGGCAAGTGGTTCCTGTTGCAGGCCCTCTACGCTGCCTGGCAGCTCAATCCGCAGAAACTGACCGTGACGACCAATACGCTTGACCATCCCCGCCCATTGCAGCTCTACCAGCGCTACGGCTTCTCACCGGTCGAAACCTTCGACGCACTGGTCGAACCTTTGTCGGAGGCTGAACTCCTGCAGATGATCCGCCGGGACGCGGCTGCGCTCTGACGCGGCCTGAAGTCAATTCCCGTCCTTGGCGTTAAGGAGGTAGCCGGCGATCAGCGTCATGTGCATCTGCGCCAGTTCGTAGCAATAGGTCAGTTCCCGTTCGGCCGGATGCCAGTATGCATTGGGTTCGCCGCAGGCCTTGCCCGTAATCCGGATTCCGTCCTTGAGCTTGTAGGTCTCCGCGAACACGTCGCGCACGGCTTCCAGGAGCTCTGCTGTCTGGATCATCGACGCATAGGCCGACAATTCCTCGTCATCGACTTTCTCATAGGTCGCCGTCATCTTCGCCATTTGCCCCTCCGCAGCGATGTGTGGCGCCAGCAGCGTCCTCCAGCTTTCAGCGGTGCGGGCATATTCCTCAAGACATTCCTCGCGCCGCTCCTCCGGAAATTCAATCGAGTCGGCAAACTCCTTGAAACCCTCGGCGTCGTTTCCAACCATCATGCAGACCATCTGGTAGGCGCGCTGCTCGTCGAGGCCGTGGCTATCCCAGAAGGCAGGTTCCTCGCCGTTCTGACTGGTCAGTTCGCTCGAAAGGAACCATCCGTCAGCCGAGTCCGTCATGGCCTTGTCCAGCGCCTCGTCCTTGGCTTCGAGGAGAAGGATCGACGAAAGCGCATCGACGGCATCTTCCTCGCGGCCCAGCACCGGCAAGGCGAGTTCAGAGATCAGCATGTGGCCCGCCTCATGAAACATCACGAAGATTGCGTTGCCGATGACGAACTCGATCGCCTCGCTCAACTGCTCCTCCGTCAGATCCTCCAGGTCGATCACGTTTTCGGACGCGGCTGACGCCGGAAAATTCGCAAATGCGGCACAGGCGACAGCCGCAGCCATTAGTCGTTTCAGCATTGTTCCCCCAAACAGACACAGTCGGTGCACTGCTCTCTCGGACTATGCCAGATTGGCGCGGTCCGGCAATCCGGTCCTTCGTCCAGATTTGTGCAAAAGCAGGCGTCGGCGGCAAGAATCGGGTGGTTCTGGCCCACAGAGTGCCGATGATGGCGAACATTGAAGGAGACCACGATGACAAACATCGCCTACACCGCCATGCCCACTGCCGACGCCGAAGCGCTCCGGGCTGGAGGGCTCGACGCCTACGGACTGAATCCGGAACGACGCGTCACACCGGGAAGCGGCTATCCGTGCCGCCATTGCCTCGACTTCATCGCCGATGGCGACCCCTATCTGACGCTGGCCTACCGGCCCTTCCCGACCCTACAGCCCTATGCCGAGACGGGACCGATATTCCTGCATGCCGACCCCTGCCCGCGCTATTCGGCGAGCGAGGTTCTGCCGCCGGTCTTGACGGTGAACCCCGACTACATCCTTCGCGGCTACGGCCATGACGACCGGATCGTCTACGGGACCGGGGCGGTCACGCTGAAGGAAGGCGTCGCGTCGCGCGCCCGCGAACTGCTCGCCCGGGACGATGTCGCCTATGTCCACGTCCGCTCGGCGCGCAACAACTGTTACCAATGCCGGATCGAACGCGCTTAGCTCCGGATACAAAAGAGGCCGGCCAATCAGATTGGCCGGCCTTCAGCGGATGGCATCCACGCGATGTGTCGCGGACCTGACGCAACGTGATGCAACCCGAAACGCTTACCGTGCCTTAGGCAACGTTCAGCACAATCTCCGGCGCATGCATCTCGTAGCCGAGAGCCTCAGCCACCGGCCGGTTGGTGATCCGGCCCTTGTGGACATTGAGGCCATTGCGCAGATGCCGGTCCTCGGCAAGCGCGCGGAGCCCGCGATCGGCTAGCGCAAGCCCGTACATGAGCGTGGCGTTGTTGAGCGCTTCTGTGGAGGTTACCGGTACAGCACCCGGCATGTTGGCGACGCAATAGTGCACGATCCCATCGACTTCATAGGTCGGATGAGAATGCGTCGTGGCCCGCGAGGTCTCGAAGCAACCGCCCTGGTCGATCGCGACATCGACGATAACGGCGCCCTTCTTCATGCCCGACAGCATTTCGCGTGTGACGAGTTTCGGCGCGGCCGCTCCGGGAATCAGCACGGCACCGATCACGAGGTCGGCAGAGAAAACGGCATGTTCAAGTGCATCGATCGTTGAGTAGACGGTGTGAACACGGCCGCTGAAGAGATCGTCCAGCTGGCGCAGGCGCGGCAGCGAGCGGTCGATAATGGTGACATCAGCGCCGAGCCCGGCAGCCATCCTGGCCGAATGCAGGCCGACCACGCCGCCGCCGATCACCGTTACCTTGGCCGGCAGGACACCCGGGACGCCGCCCAGCAGGATACCGCGACCGCCATGTGCCTTCTGCAGCGCAGTCGCTCCCGCCTGGATGGCCAGTCGACCAGCCACTTCCGACATCGGCGCAAGCAGCGGCAACCCGCCACGCTCATCAGTTACCGTTTCATAGGCAACGGCGGTGACGCCGGACTCGAGGAGACCCTTGGTCTGTGCCGGATCCGGAGCCAGATGCAGATAGGTGTAGAGGATCTGTCCTTCGCGCAATTGCGCCCATTCAGACGGCTGCGGTTCCTTGACCTTCACCACCATGTCGCAGCGCGAGAAAATCTCCTTGGCGTTGGGGACGATCTTCGCCCCGGCAGCGACATATGCGTCGTCATCGGCGCCGATGCCGGCCCCTGCCCCTGTCTCGATCAGCACCTCGTGGCTATGCGCTACGTATTCGCGCACGGCGCCGGGGGTCAATCCGACGCGATATTCGTGATTCTTGATTTCCTTGGGGCAGCCTACCCGCATTTTCGTTCCTCTCTTGTCGGCAATTCGCCGATCATAATTTGACCCGAGATTTGAACCATCGACGGCACAAAATGTCCTTGCAAACTTCGGTCCGCAGAAGCAGTATTTCCGTTATATCTTGCGCTATTTGTCATTTTTTCGAAGGATCTTCGAATGCCCGATCTGGATGCCATCGATCTTGCCATTCTGAAGGCTCTTCAGCAGAACGGCCGCATGACCAATGCCGAACTTGCCGAAAAGGTGGGCTTGAGTCCTTCGGCCTGTTCGCGGCGCCACGACATCCTGGAGCGCTCAGGCGTCATCAGCGGCTATCACGCGCGCCTGTCCAACAAGGTGCTCGACTACAAGATGATGGTAATCGTGCATATCTCGCTTTCCGGCCAGTTCGCAAAGACGCTGTCCGAATTCGAGGCGGCGGTGAAGCGTTACCCGAATGTGCTGGTCTGTTACCTAATGTCCGGCGAGTATGACTATATCCTCAGGGTAGCGGCCAAGGATCTCGCGGACTATGAGCGCATTCATCGCGACTGGCTCTCCGCCCTGCCTCATGTGGTCAAGATCAATTCCAGCTTCGCACTGCGCGAGATCATCGACAGGCCGAATGTCGGCCTTTGACGGATTTTGAGAATTTTACCGGAGCGCTTCAGCGGACGATAAGAAATCCACGCTAGATTAGCCTGATCCGAACCATGCGTGTCGAGGACGAAATGAAGCCCACCCTGAACATGGAATCGCGCAATTCGGCGCGCCGGCGCTGCCGCATCGACAGCAAGATCCGATACTTGAACCAGCGGGCGGAAGGCAGGGTCCTCGACGTCTCGCGGACCGGAATATCGCTCGAGCTCTTCGGCTCGCTACATGCCTCGACCGGCAGCATGGTGGTCATCGAAAACAAGGACATCGGCCTGATCGAAGGCACAGTGCGCTGGTGCCGCGCCGGGCGGCTCGGCGTCCAGATCAAGCAAAGCAGCAATACGCTGGCGCAGATGTCTGCCTATTTCCGCTTTTTCCACAAGGACGTGCGACCGGTTCTTTCGCGCTAAGTAACCGGGCAATTTGCCAGCAGGCAACTTTGCCCAGTTGCCATTGCGCCCCGGATGCCGATGGTAAAGCCGAAGACACGTGTACAGCACCCTTTATCCGGCTAGTAAAATCTTAACGAACATATCGACGATCACGAAAGTTTCTCATTCTAGAGTATTCACATTTGTAAGTACTCTTTCATCAATGAGAAATTTAATGCTTGCCAAAAAGTCCGCCGACGGTCGAAAAACGGAACGTATTCGGTGCCGCATCAAGGGCACGATCCGATTTCTTCACCAGAGGCTCGACATATATGTCATCGACATCTCGCGCAACGGCATGGCGATTTCGCTGCATGGCTGGCTTGAAGCGAAGCCCGGCAGTACGGTCGAGGTCCAGACGCTGGAGTTCGGTCTGATCATGGGCACCGTGCGCTGGTATCGGGCGGGCAAGATGGGAATTGAAGTCCAGCAGACGACCAACACGACTGCCCAGATAACGGCCTATTTCAAGAACTTCCACAAGGAAGTCCGGATCGTGACTTTCTGCTAGCAATCCGTGAAAGGCTGGATCGTCGCCCTATCGAACGGCCATTCGCCCCCCGTGATTTTCCGGATGCACTTCTTCGAAATTCGCCTAATCTCTGTCGAGCCGAAGGCCTGTTTCAAAAGAGGAACCCGTCATGCCGTCAATGATCGATCTGCATCCCATTTCCCGCCGCTCGCTACTTGGCGGTTTCGCGGCTACCACGGCGCTGATCGCGCTGCATCCCTTCGCTGCCCGCGCCAATGGAAACCAGGCGCATCTGCGTCTCATGGAAACGACGGATATCCACGTCAACGTGATGCCCTATGACTACTATGCCGACAAGCCGAATGACACGATGGGCCTGTCACGTACCGCGTCGATCATCGAATCGATCCGTGCGGAGGCCGGAAACTCGCTGCTGATCGACAACGGGGACGTTCTGCAGGGCAATCCGATGGGCGACTACATGGCCTACAAAAAGGGCATGAAGGCCGGCGACCTGCACCCGATCATCAAGGCCATGAACGTACTCGGCTATGACTGTGGGACCGTGGGCAATCATGAGTTCAATTACGGGCTCGATTTCATGTTCAATACGCTCGGCGGGGCCAAGTTTCCGATCGTGTGCGCCAACCTCACCAAGGGAATGCTCGGTAGCGACGCAAAGCAGGACGAGCTCCATTTCAAACCTTACGTGATCCTCGAAAGAACAATCAGGGACGGCGCCGGCGGGGAAAACCCGATCAAGGTCGGCTTCATCGGCTTTGTGCCCCCGCAAATCATGGTCTGGGACGCCAAGAACCTCGAAGGCCGGGCCCAGACCCGTGACATCGTCGAAGCGGCGCGTGCATGGGTTCCGGTGATGAAAGAAGAAGGCGCAGATCTTGTCATCGCCCTCTCCCATTCCGGCATCGACGGCCATGGACAAAGCGAACGGATGGAAAACGCATCCCTCTATCTCGCGGGCGTCGAGGGTATCGATGCGGTCTTCACGGGCCATCAGCATCTCGTATTCCCGGGTCCGAAAACCTGGGACGAGGTTCCGGGTGCCGATCCGATCAAGGGCACATTGCTCGGAAAGCCCGCTGTCATGGGCGGATTCTGGGGCTCGCACATGGGCCTGATCGACCTCCTCCTCGAAAAGGACGGCAATGGCTGGAAGATCGCCGATTTCACATGTGAAGCACGGCCGATCTACCACCGTGACGAGAACCGCAAGATCGTGGCCGATGTCGGCGACAAGACCGAAATCATCGATTCCGTCAAACAGGAGCACGAGGCAACGCTTGAGTACGTCCGGACACCTGTCGGGAAGACCTCGGCCCCCCTCTACTCGTATTTCGCGCTCGTGGCTGACGATCCATCCGTTCAGATCGTCTCCAACGCCCAGACCTGGTACATCAAAGAGATGCTGAGGGAGACGGAATACAGGGACTACCCGATTCTTTCAGCCGCCGCTCCCTTCAAGGCCGGTGGACGCGGCGGGGCGGAATACTATACCGACGTCGCAGCCGGCAGTATCGCGATCAAGAACGTCGCCGACCTCTATCTCTACCCGAATACCGTTCAGGCGGTTCTCGTCACCGGCGAACAGGTAAAGAACTGGCTTGAAATGTCGGCGGGCATGTTCAACCAGGTCCCGGCTGGCGCCAAGGATGCCCCGCTCCTCAATTCCGACTTCCCTTCCTACAATTTCGATGTGATCGATGGCGTCACATACCAGATCGATCTCTCGAAGCCCCCGCGATACGATCGCGACGGCAAGGTCATAAATGCGGAATCGAGCCGCATCACAAACCTGATGTTCGATGGAAAACCGATCGACCCCGGCCAAAAGTTCGTGGTCGCCACGAACAACTACCGTGCCGGCGGCGGGGGCAAGTTCCCGGAAATCGCCGGCGACAAGGTGATATTCGTGGCGCCCGACACCAATCGCGACGTCATCGTCCGCTATATTGTCGAGCAGGGAACCATCAATCCCACGGCCGACGGCAACTGGTCCTTCGCACCGAACGCAGGATCGACCGCGATCTTCGAGACCGGCCCGAAGGGGCGGCAATTCGCTGGAGACATCAAGGGGGCGAAGATCGAGGACGCAGGCGACGGTGCGGACGGTTTTGCCAAATTCCGGCTGATTCTCTGATTGCCGCAACGCCGCCCGCATTCAATCGCGTGCGGGTGGTCCAGGCGGGCTTGCTGCACGGCTACCAGGCGACCAGCGGATATTCGAAATGCTCCAGCCCAACGTGGGTAAGCGGCCTCGTGAAACTCCGCACCTAACTCTCTTCGGGCGCGACCGACTGCCCCTCGGCGCGATTGCGACCGGACTTTTTTGCCCGGTAGAGCCGGTCGTCTGCCTCGGCGAGCAGAGCATTGAAGCTGCGGCCGTCCTCCGGGGCGGTCGCAATTCCGAGACTGACGGTGATCGGTTCACCAATTGCATTGCGGACAGCATCCGCGATATCGCCGCGCAGGCCATCGGCGATAAGCATGCCGTCCGCGTGGTTCGCTTCGGGTAAAACGATAACGAATTCCTCGCCGCCATACCGGAACAGGTGATCGCCCGGGCGTATCATCTGCTGCAGACGCGTCGCCACCTCTTTCAGGATCTCGTCACCGCTCAAATGACCAAAGCGGTCGTTGACCGATTTGAAATGGTCGACATCGACAATGGCGAGGCTGACCGATCCGCCCTTCGCCATGGCTTCGCGAACCAGACGTGGGGCCTCGATCTCCATCCGGCTGCGATCAAAGACGCCGGTCAGGACATCGCGCCCTGTCCGCGACAGCAGGTCCTCATAGCGCTCGCGGAAAGTCAAATCACTGAAAATGTCGCTGATCGGCCGTCGCGAAAAAACGGCACCGTGATCACGAAATGCAGCCTGGCAAATCGCGAACATTGCGGAGTACATCAGGGCCGCCACCATTTTCGCTTTCCAGCCGCCCCAGAAAACTGCCAACGGCGCATCATATAAGAAGCTGAGAAGCGCAAAGAACCCGATCTGGTCGAAAGTAAGGACCACGACGCTGCTAATCACCACGCGCAAGGTCATCCAGCGAGGCAAGCGTCTGCCAATCTGCTCGTAAAGGAGAATGATCCCCAAGGAATCGAGATAGAGAAGCGTCGTGCCCCAGACCATCAGGAAGCCCATCTTGCGCAGGAAGCCCACATCGGCGACCTGCTCCGGCGAGGGTTCGACCGAATAGTGCAACATCAACAATTGGGCGATGGCCAGAGTGACCAAATTTCCGAGAAACAGACCGTAGATCGGCTGGCGGACCGTCGACGCATCTTCCTTGATGTAGAGCATCAGGATCATCAGCAGCTTGCCGGCAAAGAATACCGACGAGCCTGGCGAGACGACGCCGAAGGGCAATTCGACATAAAATTCAGCGGCCAAATAGGTCTCGACAAAGTGCATCACGCCGAGTGCCGTCAAGAAGATGCCGAGACCTATGCGGTGACGCAGATGCAAGAGCGCCGTCATCAGAGAAAAGTATAGAATCGCCTCGGCGACAAAGAGCGCAGAATTCACCAGCTGGACCATTTTGGTTCCGTCAAACGCCCTTTCCCGCGGAAACGCCAAGCGGCGCCCGGCGGCTTCCTCCAACCCAAAGCAATACTATAGCAATACTATAGCGTCATTTTGCCACAAGCGGAATTCCTGCCTCGCAGTACTGTCCTCTCATCACTGAATGACAACCATGCTAGATCGCCTCGCAATCTCTCCGGCGTCGACACCAAGCCTTTGCGCGAGAGCCCCATAATGTGGCGGAGATCGCCGGGGAGATCCGAAGGCAGCCATACAAGATCGACATTGCGGCCAAACGCACAATATTTCCCTCTGCGCCTCAAGCGGCCCGCGACTGGAAGAATGTGATAACGTGATGAGCACCAAACCCTTGAAAAGGCACTCCGGCAGCGGGCATAAACCAAGGAAATCGACCAGCAAATCCCGAAATACGATCTCGGGCATTCAACCGGCAATGACTTAAAATAGGATGATCGTTTTAGCCGACTTTTCGCGGGTGCAGCAAAAAGAGCTTGCACAATCCGGCGCCGCAATGGCAGGCATCGCGGCCACAAAATGCGACGGAGTCATACGGAGCGCGACTTCGAACCGTCGGAAAAAAGCGACGAGCCGCTCTGGTCGATGATCTGGCGCGCTTTGCGAAACGTGCATTCGAGAGCATCGTCGGCGGACGTGAACACGTCCGCCCGGATAAAGGTGCGCTCCAGAGTTTCGCCGTCGACCACCTTTTCGATGCGTCCGGCCAGACGATACTGGCTTCCTTCACGGATCGGAGCCGCATGAATGGTGCAGCCAGCATGGGCCTGAGGTTCGGCACCGGACGCTTCGGGCGCATTGTTTTTCGAAGAGCCGGAAAAAACCGACAGGATGCTGGAGAGAAATGAAGCCATGGCGTCTGCCTAGCACATCCGCTCCGACCACAGAAGCCCCTCAGCCATCGAAACGCCGGAATCCTGACGAGCCTCTTCAGCCTGTTCGCAGAGGGTATTCCAGCCGCGACGTGGGATCGAGAAGGCGGGAATGCTGGCGAAGGCGAGCGGATTTTGCACCCAACGGAGCGCGGCCCCGCCCCGTGCGCAGTGACCCCCGCCCGCAATCCCGGCGGCGAAAATTGCCACCCGCCAGCCTCAGATAATCAGATTGGCGAGGATCTCATTCTCGGTGATGTCTTCGTAACCGAGGCCTGCCCCATCGAATCGTCCGGTGAGTTCCTGGAAGTTCTTCCGGTCCCTCGTTTCAATGCCGATCAGGATCGAGCCGAAATTGCGCGCCGACTTCTTCAGATATTCGAAACGGGCGATATCGTCATCGGGCCCCAGCAGATTGAGGAAGTCGCGCAGCGCGCCCGGACGTTGCGGCAAGCGAAGGATGAAATACTTCTTCAGTCCGGCGTAACGCATGGCACGTTCCTTGACGTCCGGCAGGCGCTCGAAATCGAAATTACCGCCGCTCACTACCGCTACGACCGTCTTTCCTTCCAGCTTCTCTCTCCCGAGCATATCGAGGGCGGAAATCGATAGCGCCCCGGCCGGCTCCAGAACCACACCCTCCACATTCAGCATATCCGTGATCGTCACGCAGATCGCATTTTCCGGAACTATCATCACCTGGCTTGCGGAAAAGCGCCCGAGCGCCGCGAAATTGAGAGCGCCGATCCGCGCAACAGCCGCGCCATCAACAAAATTGTCGACCTTGGGTAGGGTCACGATCTCTCCCGCCTCGAGGCTCTTCTTCAGGCTGGGTGCGCCCGCCGGCTCGGCGAACAGAAAGGTTTCCGGCGCCAGCCCACCTTCGAAATAACCGGTCATCCCGGCAGAAAGCCCCCCGCCGCCGACCGGAATGACCACGAGATCCGGGTGTTCACCTTCGGGCATTTGCTCTTCGATTTCGGCCGCTACCGTTGCCTGCCCCTCGATGATGTCGGCATGATCGAAAGGCGGCACCATATAACCACCGATCGCCTCGACATGTTCGCGGGCGGCGGCATAGCACTGGTCGAATATGTCACCGAACAGACGGATGGTGATGAACTCGCCGCCGAATATGCGTGTCTTGTCGATCTTCTGCTGTGGTGTCGTGACCGGCATGAACACGATGCCGGGCACACCGAAATGACGGCAGGCGAATGCGAAACCCTGGGCATGGTTGCCCGCCGAGGCGCAGACGAAGGTCTTGCCGGTCGCACCGCCGGCAACGATCTTGCGCAGAAAATTGAAGGCACCGCGAATCTTGTAGGAACGGACGGGCGTCAGATCCTCGCGTTTCAGATATACCTTCGCACCGTAGCGTGCGCTCAAATGCTCGTTGAGCTGCAGCGGAGTTGCGGGAAAGAGGCCCCGCATCGCCTCGACCGCCGCCTGTACGTCCTTGCGCGTCACATCGTCCATCCATTGAAATTTGTCACGGCTCCCGCTATGGCATAACCCCATGGCGGAGACAAAGGTTCTTTCCGCGGAACCTCGAACGGGATGCAATTTCATTGAACGCAAGCCTCTTCCGTTTCTCGATCTACATCGCCGCCATCTGCGGACTCTACCTCGCGACAGCAATGCTTATCCCGGCCATGGTCGATCTGTATTACGGGCACGACGACTGGCAGATCTTCGCCATTTGCGCCTTCATGGTCGGTGGTCTCTCGCTGATGACGGCAATGGCGACCCGCAGCGCCCCGCCCGTGTTCAGCAAGCGGCTCGGATTTCTGCTGGTGAATGTGCTCTGGGCGGTCTTCTCGCTGGTCGGGGCGATACCGCTGCTTTTTTCCGGCCAGGGACTGAATTTCGCGCAGTCGCTGTTCGAGTCGATCTCCGCCATCACGACCACTGGATCGACGGTGATGGTCGGTCTCGATCACATGCCGCCTGGCCTTCTGCTGTGGCGATCGCTCCTGCAGTGGCTCGGAGGTATCGGCATCGTCGCGCTCGGTCTCTTTGTGCTGCCGTTTCTGCGCGTAGGCGGCATGTCCTTCTTCAAGATGGAATCGTCCGATATAAGCGACAAGCCCTTCGCCCGGCTGGCAAGCTTCACGCGCGCCTTTTTCGCCATCTATGTCGGCATCACCCTTCTGTGCGCGATCTCCTATGATTTTGCCGGCATGAGCCATTTCGATGCCATCAACCATTCGATGTCGACGGTCGCGACGGGTGGATTTTCCACCCATGACGCATCCTTTGGTCATTTCAGGAGCGAAATGCTGCTGTGGATATCGACCTTCTTCATGGCGATCTGCAGCCTGCCGTTCTCGATTCTGATCGTCTTCATCGTGCGTGGCAGGCTGGACGCGTTGCGCGATCCGCAGATTGGTGTGTTCTTCGGATATCTGACCGCCTTCGCAATTGCCACGGCGGTCTACAGCCACCTTGCCAACGACGTCGATTTCGCCACTGCCATCACGCATTCCTTCTTCAATTTCGCCTCGATCCTGTCGACCACCGGCTTCGCCAGCCAGGACTACACCCTCTGGGGACCCTTCGCCGTCTCGGCAGCCTTGTTCGCCACCTTTATGGGCGGATGCTCGGGCTCGACCGCTGGCGGGATCAAGGCCTATCGTTTCGTGATTCTCGCCAACATCATCACCATCGGCCTGAAAAAGCTGATCTATCCGAATGCAGTCTATTCAGTGCGCTATGGCCGGCAGACAGTCGACGCAGAGACGCAACGCACAGTCTTCCTGTTTTTCAGCGCCTATGTCTTTCTCTGGGTGATCGGCAGCATGCTTATGGGCGCATTCGGCTACGATATCGAGACTTCGACCTCGGCGGTGATCACCGCGCTCTCCAATGTCGGCCCCGGCATCGGCCCGATCATTGGGCCTGCGGGGAATTTCGCCACGATGAGCGACCCCGCCCTCTATCTCCTCTCCCTGATGATGCTGCTCGGGCGCCTGGAGGTGCTGACGGTTCTTGTCCTCCTGATGCCAATGTTCTGGAAGAACTGATCATCCTCCACTTGACTGTCCGGTGTTTTGGCTCAAATTGTTGAAAACAGAAGCAAACCGGGAGGCTGGTGTGACAATGTTTACAAACAGGGGAATAGGCGGCGCTTTGCTTGGCGCCACGACTGCGATCGCTGTTTCTCTGGCGAGTGCACCGGCGATCTTGGCGGGCCCGCTTGCCGATGCCGCCGCGCAGGCCGAAGAGAAAGCCGCCGCGGGCGATGCGGTCGGCGCCCACGACATCATCATCGGCGCGGTCGCCGACTTCACGATGTCGCTGCCGTTCTCCGTCAAGAAGGCCATCTTCGTGTCGCAAAAGCCTTCGGCCTTTGGCGCCTATGCGGAGCGCCCCGATTCGAAATTCCCGCCAGGCGAGCCGCTCGTCACCTATATCGAACTGATCGGGCTCACCTGGAAGGCGATCGGCGATGGAAAGCAGCAGTCGAATTTCAGCGTTGATTTCGAGATCGCCGATAGCAAGGGCGAAGTGCTCGCCTCGCAAAAGGGCTTTGGAAACTTCACCTTTACCGGGCTTGTGCGGAACCAGGAGATCTTCACCAATCTGACGCTCGACGTCACCGGCGCCGCGCCCGGCGACTATCTCCTGCGTTACACCATAAACGACAAGGTCGGCGGCCATTTTACCACGACGGAGCAGCCTTTCACCGTGGTCGCACAGTAATCAGGCGGACAGAACGTTTGAGGCGTCTGCGCGGATGCAAATTGGTGCGGACGACGGGGGTCAACAGATAAGAACCAACACTGTATCTCCTTAATTTTTCTTCCGTATCCGCACCACGTGTGGCCCAGATTGCGGCCCTGTTTGTGGCGCAGATGGTGCGGTGAAATAGGAAGCATGTGGCATTCTTGTTTCATCAACACCGTGACTACTGGCCCAATACCCAATCACCGAGACGAGCATCAATCGGCCAGAAAGCAATTGACGGTGTGTGTGAGACCGCGAACCGCTTGACATCTGCAGCAATGGTCGGACATGATTTTCGATAGAGGTGACCTAATGACCCGTTTTGCGAACTGGATCCTATCTTACTTTCGTTCCGTCGAATGGGACTACTATTATAATGGGAAGATGTTTGTCATGCGGCGCTGGTGCAACAGAGACTACGAGATCCGGCCGATGACCTCAGTCGAAGAACGCGGCCTTATGGCCTGGCAGTCTGTAAAATAGATGCTTACGGGTAACTCCACACCCCTCTCTTCATCTGACGATAATTGACGCGCGGTGCTTCCTATGGGGCGAGTATTCGCTCGGACTATCTGGCTATTTGCTCACGGTAACCCACCTCAGCACTTCGAGAGATTGTGTGCTTGAGAGATACGCGGCTGAAGTCCATCCGGGTGCGCCGAACTGCCAAATTCATAAGAAACGGACGCACGATTCCGACAGCGACAATGCTGTGTGTTGATTTCCACTGAGAGTTGACCCGGCGCAGCCAGATATTTCCATTGAGAATTGACCCATGTTTCAACCGTCCCTCGCATGTTTTCAGCGGGGGCTCTGGAGTGATCGACATGGCGTTAC
>Ga0172380_10001508_pt1 | contig 39803 bp, 60 predicted proteins | sample Leawe162metaG_FD_119747 | JGI IMG/M metagenome (GOLD analysis project Ga0172380, IMG submission 119747) | Leachate microbial communities from a municipal landfill in Southern Ontario, Canada - Leachate well 162 metaG | ecosystem: Engineered > Solid waste > Landfill > Unclassified | place...
ATCGAGGTACTCGTCTACGGTCATGCCGATGCTCACCGATTCACCCTCCTGAGTCCCCTGACCACGATGCCGAGCGTCCAGTTGACGGCCCGGAGTGCTCTAGTTCGCATCCTCATCCCACCCTGGCAACTGCTCGGCTATCCGCCTGATGATTGCAACGGCCTGCTCCGTGGTCAGTTCGGGTTCGGTCATTGTGGCTCGTCCGCTCCGGCGCTGGTGGTGATGGGTAGTCGGAACGCTGGTCGTCCTGACTCCGTTACGTAGTGGTCGGGCAGTTCATCCCGCAGGCAGTACGGTAGGTACTTCGGGGATGTGTTGGGGTCACCAGATCGGCAGAATGGCCGCTGCACGAATCCATCCCGACAGATCAACCCCACTTGATACGAACTGCATGGATGTAGTTCCATCTACCCCTCCTCTGCGCTGCGTGCCGTGCCGGTTCGGTCGGCGGTCATCGTGCAATCAATTGCAAGCACGTCCACATCAGGACGACGGCAACCGCGAATACACCAACCCCCGCAAGTTGAACAACGATGCGCCCATACCAGGCGAAGTTTTGCGAGTCAAAGTCGGGGTCGGTTTCCGCCTTGCGAAAGATGCCAATCCCGATGTATCCAATCCAGACTGCAACCAACATCCCCAAATAACCGATGATGCTCATGCGGCCTTCCTGACCTCGACCACAATGGTTGGCTGACCTTTATGGGTTGCCCACTTGACCTGATCCACGGTGATTGCCCTGACGATCTCAGAGGTATCGTCCTCGATGACTCCGGCCTTGACCAGCCCATCCATTGCAGGCTTCATGGTGCTGGTCGCGTTGTCGCGGTCCATTGGTCGGCGCAGCTTGCCAAGGTAGATCGTCCAGTGCAGATCGACCGGGCCTGGTATCGGGTCGGCACCGAGGCAGGCAAGCATCGTGACCTGTTTCAGATGCTTGGTTTCGGCTGCCTTGGTCCGCCAATGCTTACGGCTGTTCGGACTGATGCTGTAGGCAGGGCCTGCGGGAATGGTAATCTCGATGGCATCCATCACTCCCCCTCCAGCACGGCGTCAATCGCCCGGAGTGCGGTGCGCCAGATCGGATCAGTGATCTCAACAACGTCGCCTCTGCCCGATGTCAATGAGTAGATTTCGATTCCAGAAATATCAGCCTCAATCCAACGATTGTCCTGGCAGAGTACGTACCCGTCCCGATGGTGCGAGACAACCCGAAAGCCCAGCCCGGTCAACGCGGTTTCAATGGCGGCAAGCTGCTGTTCGGTGATCATCGGTCGGAGGCCTTGGTGAGCGCGGCGGACTCGATGAACTCAGTTGCAGCATTGAACAACACCTCGTACTTGTGCTGCCACATCCTTGCTTCATCCTCAACCACCGGAACCTCGGCAGCCGGGGCCGGATCGGGGGACAGTATTCCCGCCTCAACCAGACACTCCATCACGACTGAATACTTGTCGTCATCCCACCCGCCCATTGTGTCAATTCGGTCAGCAATCGCCTGAAGCGCATCACTGACCGTTGGCCGCGTATCGACCGGACGCCGGTCAGTGAATCCTGCCTTCACGGCACGCAGGCAGTCCTCGAATGCAGTCGGGTAGAAGTCTGGGTCCAGTCCCCGATTGATCTGCATGAACAACCGTCGAGCGACAGCATCCTCGTCGGGCGCGGCTGGCTGGTCGGGGATTGTGAAGAATCCCGACTCTTTGAGCGCGTTGTAAATACGCACCGGCAAGGAAAGCGTGGAGACTTCCTCGATTCCTCTGTAGATGGCCTTCACAGCTTCGTCTCTGTGTATTGCTTCATCCCTGTTCATCATCACGCTCCATCGCGGGGTCGGTCGTCTCGGTCGGGGTGGTGAGGGCGGTGAGTAGTTCGTCAGCAAAGTCGTAGATCGGGTAGATAGACCCTTTGCCTGATCTCATTCGATCATTGAGGAATCGCATCAGATCCCCCCGCGCCACGGCCCGATTGGGGCGCTCGGCAAGGCGGCGAAGTTCAGCGTCAATCTTGGACAGGTTGGAGACATACGCATCAACTTCGTCGTGCTGGTATGCCGACTTCGCTCCTGAATGCGCGTATGACCGGAGTGCGTTCAGCATCCGGCTAACGTCCATGTTGGGAGCATAGGCAATCGTGTCGCCGGTCGGTTTGGTGGTGTCCATCATGGTGTGGTCATCGGCCATGCTGCACCTCTGTATCTGGTGTGAATTTCAGCGGGGCATCCTTCGGTATCCACCGGATGTGAATTGGTAGACATGGCAGTAGGCAAATCCAAATGTCTCGGATGAACGTGTCTTTCCAGAACACACCAATCCACATGTCCTGCTGCTTCCACTCAATTTTGATGCTGTGAATGCGTCCGATGCTCACTTTCCCCCTCCAATCGGTGTGTCGTAGGTCAGTCGGATGCCCAGCGATGCCAGGTCTTTGCGGAATTGCGCGATGATCTCCTGCGCCATGATCGTGCGCGACTCAATGTCGATGCCGGTCCATTCCTCGGACTTGTCCCCGATGATCGTGGTCAGCAGGTCATTCACCGTGTCGTCGATCTGCTCGGTGTCATCGGCGGACGGGGCGGGGGTGAACCGCAATCCGCCGTCATATAACGATGCAGCTGCCGCAATTGAACTGTGTCGATTGAACTCGATGATCTCCGCGATAGCCTCAATGTCGAGCTTTCGTTCCTGCTGTTCTGCCGTCATCCCGCTCACGACCCCACCTCGGCATCGAACAGGGAGGCGACGATCTGGTTTATGATTGTTTGGTTCTCCCAATCCTCACCGCAGTTGTCCCTGTGGTCGAGCAGAATTGATTTGACTATTGCCCAGTCAACCCTGCTCATCGTCACCACATCCGGCATCGGGGCGCGTGGCAGCAGGGCCATGAATGCATCGACTACGCACTTACGGAACTCCGGATCGACCTCAACAAGTGGCGTGTGGTCCATCGCAGCCTCCACCTGCTCCCGCTCGATCAGCGCATCGGCGCGTGGGGCGAGGCGGGTATCCACAATGTCGTATCGAGCATCACGCAGGTCTGTGATCAGTTGAACCCAATCGAATGACTCGCCGTCTAGACCTTGATAGCCGAGCGTTGATTGCAGGTCATAGGCAAGCACCTCAATTGGGTCATCCGCATCAATCGCATCATCGACCGGGCCGGTCACCTGGGTCTGGGTGGTATCGGTCATGTCAGATCTCCGTCCTCGTTGTATTCGTCCACCGAGCGGGTCATCTCGATAATGTCGTTGGCAAGATGGGCCGCATAGAAGTCATCCATCTCGATCCAGAACTTGTCCCCTTGGTCCGTTTGCAGGCACAGAATCAATGCACCGATTGTTCCGCGAACCTCAATCTTGGGTGCTTCGTCGTAGACGTAGATCGTGTTGACGCCCTCGTCATACTCTCCGAACTGAGCGCGTTCCCGTTTGCTCATCGTTCGCGCTCCTCCTCTCGGTCGTTCGTCAGGGCCACGGTTGGCGACTGGCGGGCTAGTGATCGCTTCAGGTCGATTGCCAACGCCTCAATCAGTTGCTCCCGTTCAGGAATCACGATGTCGTGGTACTCCTCATGGTCGGAAACGGTCAGGGCAATCAGGCGCATCAGTTGCTCTTTGGTCATCGTGCCTGGATCGGGCGCTTCGGGTGTGCTGCTGCTCATCGTCCACGCTCCGGACGGACATGCATTCTGTGCCCACATTTCGAGCACAGTTCGTATCGTCCCGGTACATGCGGGCCATGACCGAATACGATGCAGCGAAGGTCGCGTAGGCGTTGGCGCAGGGTGGTCATTGTGTTGCTCCTGTTCGGGTGCCGTACTGCTCGCGGTACGTCTCGTTCGTGCATTCCCGGCACGTAGACCGGGCGACCGTTCCGCTGGCTTTGACCATGAACTGCGCGATTGGCAGAGTAAATCCGCATCGTGGACACCACTTGTGGGTGTCTTTGCGCTGCGGCATCTTGCTATCGGCCACGGTCGGTACGGGTGGGTTGGCGGCGATGAACGCGGTGACGAGGTGGTCGATGCCGTTCCGGGCCGGGTTGTTGAGCCAGAGCCGGAGCGTGGTCGTGTCAACGCCGATATTCGCGGCAATCCAGTCCATCGACTTGTGACTGATGTCCCGATACTCGAGGACGGCGGCGCGAGTCAGTTGGCCGGTGATGTTCTCGTCTACCACGACATCACGACCCACTTGGCATCGAGGCGGATCCCGAACTGGATGCAGCGGTCAACCCATGCCTGTGCCAGCGCAAATGTCGGGAACCAGCGGGTGTCGTCACCGGAATACGCACGGCTGTTCGCCATCATCCGGTACCGGCGATACGACGGAATCACGATGATCGTGACTGGCGTCAGCGGTATCGGGACTCGCATGGGGTTACGGACGGTTGTGGGGGTCGTAGACTGTAGGTGCATGTGAGCCTCCTTGGGGCTTCGTGCCATGCCGGGGCTGTTTGCGCAGTGCCCGGCTTCTTCGTGCAGCGTAGCACCTATCCGTGCAGATGTACAGATAGCTTCTTTCACCGTGCCGCCATGCCCATTCCAGCCGGTTCGCGGCGGTAGTCCGGCCCCTCGACCACGATCACGGTTGACGAGTCGTAGAGGCGGCTGACGATGCGCTCTGAGACGTGGTTGGCAAAGTCGCCTTTGCTCAGGTTGCTGGTGATGATGGTCGGCTTCATCTCGTCGTACCGGGCACGCAGCAACTGGTCGATCACGGTCACGCCCCACTCGGTCACCCGCTCCGCGCCGAGGTCATCGAGCAGCAACAGCGACACCTTCTCGGCCTTGTGCAGCGGCTTGTTGTGCGGCGGGGTGTGCTTGTCGTCGAACGTCTGCTTGATGTTGTCGAGCAGCTCCTGGGCGTTGAAGTACGCGACCGAATGCCCGGCCTCGTGGAAGTGCCGTAGCGCCCCGATCGATGCCCCGGTCTTGCCCCGCCCGACGTTGCCCATGAGCAGCAGATTGCGGCCACTGGTCAACGGATCGGTGGCGAACCAGTCGTAGATGCTGATCACGATCTTGTCCGACGGGCAGGACTCGAGGGTGTAGTCGGCCATGCGCTTCGGGACCATGCCGCGCCACTTGGCCGTCCGCTTGTCCAGCGTCCCGGTTCGGTCTCCGGCGTCGCAGCAACAGAGCTGCCCGGCGAGTTCGTTCTGGTGATCGGGGTTGGCACGGGCGATGTACTTGCCGGTGTCCTCGCAGTGAACGCAGTAGACATCAGCCGGAACCGCGTAGGTCGACCGGATCAACGCCTCTCGAGCGATCTGGTGCTTGCGTTGCAGTGCCAGCATCGGCGGCATCTCGAACTGGACGCCCTTCGATGTCGTGGCGATCATGTCCGCGTCGGTCAATTCGGCGTAGCGCGGCTCGTCCCGGTAGCCGCCGATCTGCTGGGGGGTGATCCAGGTCATAGCGATGCCACCCCGTTCTCATCGAGCCACCCGGCCCCGGTTGCCCACTCGTCAGCGGTTGGCAGGTTGTCGCGTTGGGCTATCGGCTTGCCGTGCGTCTTGATCGGCGGCGTTTCCTCGTCGAGCCAGCGTTTCTGGTTCAGCCACGTCGCTGGTAGCGGGATGAAGTGCCGTTCACAGGCAGCAAATGCCGGAAGGAAACGTGGTAGCCCATCCGTGGCAGATTGACGTTCGGCCACGGTCATCCCACGCCATGCCTTCTCAGCAGCATGCCGACTCTCTTTCCGGGGATAGAGCCGATACCAGGACTCAAACCCGTTGATGTTTGGCTTTTGGACTTTGGGGGTTTGGGGGTTATCCCCCTTCTCTGTCTCTGGTTCTGTATCTGTATCTGTATATATAGCGTGACTGGGCGTGACTGGGCGTGACATGTCCGGTTTTGTAGCTGAGTCACGCTGTTTTGCCTTGCGTTCACGCGTTGCTTCTGGTGTGTCCGACGGCTTGTCGTACTGCCGTTTCTGGAAGTTCACGAACGACACGGTTTCGTCGTCGTTCTGGACTATCCGCAGGCGTACCAGTTTGGTCAGTGTCGCGGTCAGCAATTCGGTATCCCCCCTGGCAACCTCGATTGCCAACAGGTCCATATCCTCGTACTCAATCGTGCCCCTCTCTGGGCTGTCGCCTGCCATGCAAAGCAAGTTGAACCAGACCCGGAACTCGGCATCGGTCAATGTGTCGAGCTTCCGGTCTGATCGTGCTTCGGTATGCAGGCGCAGCCACTTCATCGGTTATCCCCTGTTCAGTCCGCGCACGGTCCCGTACACGTCGTCAATGCTGTATCGCTCGCCGGTGTTGGTGGTGTATTCGCCGATGCCCGGATCCCACTTGATCTGTGCCCCGCCGATCGCATTCCAGAGCGCCGCCGCCTGCTCCCGCTGGGCGTCCTGGACCTCGGTGCAGAACGCATCGAATCCGTGCCAGTTGTCGGGTCCGTCGCCGGCCGGGGCACTGCCGCGCATCGCTACCGGGTGGTCGAGCGGCAACCGGATCGGGTCACGGTCGGCATCGGTCGCGGGTGGCAGGTGGAAGGCGAGTTGCGCGATCATGCGGATACCCATGCGAACATTGGGGCGTCGTTATAGAGGCGATCCCGTGCCATCTGCGCGTACTCCGGGTTCAGTTCGACGCCGATGCCGTTTCTCCCCAGCCGGTCAGCCACAAGCAGCGTCGTGCCCGCCCCGGCGAACGGGTCGAGGATCGTGTCGCCTTCACGCGAACCGGCCAGGATGCAGCGGCGGGGAATCTCAGGCGGGAAGGTTGCGAAGTGCGCGCCGGGAAACGGGTGCGTGGCGATTGACCAGACGTTGCGTGCGTTAGCTCCGTTGGCCTGTTGCTCCGCTTTCGGCATCGCATCCCATCGGTCATTGAATCCATCGTGCCGGCGACTGTGACCGCGCTGTTTGCCCTCTACACCTCGAGACTCGCGTCGATCAGGATTCTTCCGAGCGCCACCGGTCAGCGTCGATGTGCCCTTCTCTCGCCCCTCTCGGTGAAACGCACCGTGGGATCCCGGTCCCGTATCCCAGCCGTCAGGCATTTTTGTCGTCGGTGATGTGATCTCAGTCCGAATCGCGTCGGCGTTGTAGTAATACCGGGCGCTCTTGGTCAGCAGGAAGATGTGTTCGTGCGCGGACGTTGGCCGGTCGGTCACGCTCTCCGGCATCGGGTTCGGCTTGTGCCAGATGATGTCCGACCGCAGATACCAGCCGTCATCCTGCAACGCAATGGCAAGCCGGGCCGGGACCATCATCAGGTCTTTATTCTTGAACGTGCCGGACTTGGCTGCGCTGCGACGGTTGCCGCCATTGCTTGCCGTCTGCGATGTGTCCCACGTCTTGCTGAACGACTCACCCGATGTCTTGCGAACCGGCGAGTCTGTCCAGTACGAGTCCCCGATGTTCAGCCAGAGCGTGCCATCGTCTGCCAGCACGTCGCGCACCAACCGGAACACGTCCACCATGCCGGTGATGTACTCGGCAAGCGTCGGCTCCAATCCCATCTGCCCATCGACGCCGTAGTCCCGCAAGCCGAAGTACGGCGGGGAAGTGACGCAGCATTGAACGGACTTGGGCGGCAGCGTGGCGAGGATGGTGCGGCAGTCTCCTACTCGCAGGTCGATCACGCTGCCTCCTCGGTGTTGCGCCGGTACGCCTCTTCGCAGCCAGCCGCATGGACAGACCGGTACAGGTCAGCCCAGTTGATCGCGGCGGCGGCATCGAACGACGGCACGACCACTTCGACGGTCGTCTCGTTCAGCGACCAGCCGTCCTTGATCGTCTTGCTGTGCTTGGCGCGTAGGCGAATCTGCTGATCGCCCTCGCTGATCAGAATCGCGTCGTAGGGTGTGCCTGATTCGGGCAAGGTCATGCTGCGCTCCTAAGCGATGCGACATACGCCTTCCAGGAGTCGAGGTTGATGACCCACCGGCTGCCCATCTTCACGGCCTGAACCTTCTTGCCGTAAATCAGGTTAGTGATCACGAAATCGGAACTCATGCCGATCTCGAGCGCGGCGTCACGGACCTTGATGAATGCGTGGGTGCTGATAACGTCTGCGTTCAATGCTGTCTCCTTGCCTCTGTTAGGCCGTTAGCGATGAGCGATGTGACTCGACGCCCTTGCGGAACGTGTCGGACTGCTCGATGCCCCGCTTGGACATCTCGTCGATCAGCCATGTGAGCGTCTTGCGGTCAGGCATCGACTCGTACATGAGCTGCCACAGATCGAGGTTCGTTCCGGCGATGGTGAAGCTGTCGGCAATCGCCTCCTTGGACTTGGTGCCGAACGCGATCTTCCACGACTGGAGGAACTGATCCGGGTTGATCGGTGGTGATGTTGTCGCAGAGTCGGGCACATGTTGCACCGGGCTACTACCGCGCTCTGGTTCAGGCTCCGACCGTCGTGGTGCGCGTGCGCGGTTGCCGTCGTCATCCTCGGTGGACAGGTTCAGCATCGCCATGAGCGCATATCGGCGGGTGTAGGTGATGCCCCCGCCGTACGCCTGCGGATCGGTCGTGTTGGTGTAGACGACCAGTGCATTGCCTTCGATCCGTTCGCCGGATGTGTGCAGCAGCGTGGTTCGTACCACCGGGCGACCGTCGATTACATCAAGCGGCTGAGCAACGACCAGCCCGTTGTCGTGCAGGGCATCGGTAACCGCATCAAGCACGCTGCCGAGGTCCGCATAGTTGTAGGAGTACTTCGCGCCCCTGACGGTCTTGTCTTTGGTGATGTCGCCGAACGCACGTTGCGATGCAATGAGCGCTGCGGCCAGCGTTTTGTGTTCAGTCATCTGCTATCCTTGAAGGGTGTTACCCACCCATAACTCGATGTGATCCGACGGCGGCTACCGTCTGGATCACGCTGCGTCCAATGGCGTGATCGGATCGAGCAATCGCAGCCCGTTCCGGATCCCGGCCTTGGCTGTTGCGGTCTCGAAGTTCCGGACGTCCTGCACGTCCTTGGTCAGCAGGCTCACGACCCGGAAGCGGTGATGCGCGAACAGCACCTTGCCGCGTGCGTCGTCTGTCGCCCGGTTCAATCGCACCTGCTCTGTCAGCGTGACAATCCCGTCCGCCAATACCTCCCGTTGAACCGTTACCAGTTCGTCCATTGCATCGACGGCATCCGTCGTAACTAACCTGGCCTGCCCCATGCCAAGTGCCCCTCTCTTGTTCGCCGCAACCGGCAAGATTTGAATCACAGCGCGTCCACGCCGGATTTGTTTCAATGGGAACCAATCGCCCCGACCTGGACTCGCAGGGAGCAAGTGCAGGTCGGGAGTACCGGAGACGTGGGCACATGTTTGGGGGCCAAGTGGCACAGGGGAGTTGGGACACATGACGGTGGTCAGACCAACCAACTCACCCTTACTCGCGGCTAGTCCGTCTACTGGCGCTGAAACGCCGAGCCGGAGCCAACACGGGGCCGGAGTCAGCCGATGCGACTGTCCCCCAAACATGCGACCACGATTGACGGCGGGGGGTTGTGCTATGGCGAACCACTGGCCCCCCGCCTGGTTGTCAAGCGTTCCGATTTCGTTGCGTTTGGCGTCGAGTCCGGCATCGACCTCGTACACGAAAGGCGTCAGACTGGCACGCTTGCCGGTCTGTTCAGCCCACGACGTGGAGGCAACGCCACGGGCTGAACAGACCCCCCGGTGTACATCCGGGGAGTCGTGGAAATTGCGGACACTGGCGGAGCTCAGCGCCTCTTTCGGGCTAGTGAATCGAGAACGAGGATCGTCAACATGACGGCGATCGCTAGGGTTGACCACATGAGTCGTCATCCTCTCCGTCGTCAGGCGCAACAAAGCCGGACGCGAACATCGTGGAAACGGCAACAGAGAACGCACCTAGGAAAACCAACCGGAGAACTTCTGACCAATCCACAGCAATCCTGCCCAGAGTGGGATGCTCAACAGCACGCCCCACGCAATGCCTCGGAAGGTGCGGATTCCTTCGTCGTTCAGCGAATACAGATCGCGGGGTTCGGGGTTGGGGGTATCCAGTGATCGGCGGAACATCAGGCGGCCAGTTCAACGACGTCGGCAATGTGCCCGTCGAGTTCAACGGCGTCAGCGGTCTGTGTGCGGATGCGATCCCATGCGACGATGTCGACCGAGCAGTAGACCGACTCATCGAGGCCGGCGGTGTACAGCACGTAATCGTCCGGGACGATCTGGTCACGGTCTCGCCCGTCAGGAACGAAGACGACCTGATAGGCCATGCTGAGTACCGAGCAATACGTGTCGTTGTCTGTGATGCTGAGATTCGACAACGTCTCGTCGAGATGCTTCCACTGCGCGACGGTGAGTTCTGTATCCACCTACGCCACCTTCCCGGCCACCTGGCCAATGCGCTCGGCTACGAGCGTCAGCAATCGCGCAACCACCCGGTCGGCGATGTCGTCCTTGTCGGAGTCGGTAATCGGTGCCGGGAACGCAACGAGGTTCGACCGGTCTTCCAGCGTGTAGACAAACGAGCGGTGGATGTGCAGCGAGCCGCCGACCTTCATCACCTTCGAGGCCGGGATGCCGAACGTACCGGCGCGGTTGCTGCGGCCCTTGGCGATTGCGTCACGGACCCACTGCTCGTCGTGCCCGAATGCGGCGGCTACCTGCTTGACGCTGAGCCATTGCTGGTCGTGTGGGATCATGCTGCGTTCCGTTCTGATGGTGCTGATTTATCCCCAGATGGGGACTCAAAGAGCACGTCGAATGGCACACCGATGAGTGTGGAAATCATCCGGGCGACGTCAGCGGATAAGGTCCGCCGACCGCGAGTCGCATGAGTCAGCAGCGGGGCATCGACGCCGACCTGTCGGGCCAGCCATGCCATTGTGCGACCCTGCAAAGCCATTGCTTCGGGAAGTCCGGGGGCGATGAATTGCTCTTGTTTCGTACTCATGGGGACAGAGTAGCACCACATGGGGATAAGCGCAAGCATTATTGCGTAATGAAACGGGGATTAAAATTCGCCACATGGTTTCACGGCCAACTGCTCTACCGGGAAATGTCTCCGGCGGACTTTGCGCGGCGAACCGAGATCAAGCCGCAGACGATCAGCAAGTGGCTGCTCGGCGAGCGTGTTCCCTCCCCGCTGTACTGCGACCTGATAGCCGATGCGTTCCTGCTGGACCCTGACATCGTCCTGGACGTGGCCGGTCACCGACCGATGCCAAAGCCGGTTGACCCTGACGATCCGAAGGTCGAGATACTAGGGCTGGTCGACCGGGTCGACTGGTCGAGCGAACGCAACGTACGGCTGGTCAGGTCGCTCTTGGGTGAGTTGATTAGAGAGGCGAAGGTGACCAAGTGAACCGCAGACACGCATTGGCCGGGCTGATCGCATCCGGAGCCGCGCTGGCCGCAACCGGGGCAAGCGCACAGGATGACACTGCCGCGAACCTCGAGACCGTGCGCCGGTTCTTTGCCGACTTTCGCGCCGGTCGTGACCCTGAACAGTTGCGCGGGATCGTGGCCGACGACTACGTATCGCAAGACCCGACTGCCGCACCGGGGATCGATGCGTACATTGCCCGGTCAGCGGAGTACTTCCGGAACATCGACTACAGCTACACCGAATACACCTGGACAGAAGACGCATTGATCGGGAGCGGCTCGACCGTCGTCTGGCGCGGACGTGAAGGCGGCACAACGACCGACGGCAAACTGACCGACGTTCGGTATCTGTACTGGTTTGATCTGAACGACGATCACCTAATCACGACGTTTTGGACCGGCGTGGATCCGGCAGAAGCGTTCCTGTTCCCATGACCGACAACATCTTCGGGCACAAGCCACCCGCCGCAATGGGTCTGCCTGACCTCGATGACATAGACGACGACCTGGAGAACGGCGAATGCACACTCGACCTCGCGGTGGACTGGTCGTTCGATTACGCGACGATGAAGTTCGTAGACAATCGCACCGGTCAACCCGTCATCAGGGACGGCGCATTGAACCCGGACATCGACTTCGCGTGAGACGCAGCCGCCCGGTTCCCGACCACAGTCAGGTCAGCGACAAACCGCTCACCGCGTTCGGGCACTTCCTCGCCGACGCGCTGAACGATCGGCACTGGTCAAAGGTCCAATTCGCCGAGCGGTCGGGCGTATCCGTCAACTCAATCGCAAGCTGGCTGTATCACGACAACCGCACACCGAAGCCCGACAAGTGCGCACTGATCGCCGTCGGGCTTGGCGTGCCCCTGTGGCGCGTTCTGGAGTCCGCTGGGCATCCATACGACGGAATGCTCGGTGTTCCCGCGACTGATGCGCGTGCGGCCCTGTGGCGACGTATCGAGCGCATGACCGACGACGAGGCGGCTGCGCTGCTGGAATCGATAGATGGCTAGGTCACGGTATCCCGGTATCTACTCGTACCTGACCCCGGTCGGCGGTCAGAAGTTGTGGGGTTGCCGGTACGACGAACCGGGCAAGGACGGCAAGCGGGTTCAGCGCAACCGGCGCGGATTCGCGACGCAGGCCGAGGCTATCGCCTACCAGCGTTCCCGCTCCGACCGGCACGCACGCGGCGGCGGAACCGTGGTCAGTTCAGGAATGCCGCTGGATGATTACCTGGAGTCGTGGCTGGCCGGCATGGTGGACATCAGCCCGAATACCCGACGCAACTACGTCAATCGTCTCAGGCCACTACAGCAACACGTAGGGCACATTCCGCTGAACCGCCTGACGCCTGCTGATCTTGACGGCGCGTACGGCACGATGCGACGGCAGAAGCAATCCGCGTCGGCTGTCCGGTACGCGCATCGGATCCTGAAGCAGGCACTCAGGCGGGCGGTCGTTCTGGACATGATCGCCGCTAATCCCTGCGATCGGGTGACGCCGCCGAAGGCCGAACGGCACGAACCGGACACCTGGACACAGGCGGAGATGCAAGCGTTCCTGTCCGCCGAGATTGAGCATCCGGTGTGGGGAGACTTCTGGGCGGTGCTGTGCGAGACGTGGCTGCGCGTCGGCGAGATCACGGACCTACGATGGGCGGACATTGACAGCAAGCAGAATCAAATCAGGATCAGCCACGCCGTTCGCCGGAACGATGCGCTCGAGAACGAGTCAGGCCCGGTCAAGACCGACAACGGACGCCGAACGATTCCCGTCTCACGGTCATTGATCGAGCGGTTGCTGCTACGCCGAATGCGACTCGGTAACCCGAAGGCGTCGGCGCTGGTCTTTCCGGCTGCCCGTACCGGCTCTTGGATCGAAGCGCACGTTGCCCGCAAGGCGTTGGTCGCCGCGTGCGAACGGGCAGGCGTTCCGGTGATCGGATTGCATGAGGTTCGCCACTCTGGCGGGTCGATTGCGTATCTGGCCGGGATCGACCTCAAGACCATCAGCGCGAGGCTCGGGCATTCCGACGTCGCGTTCACCGCACGCACGTATGTCCACCTGAACGACGCCCACCAGAAGAGCGCAGCCGACGTCATCTGGGGGCTTATTTCACCCGCTCGTGTCAAGTTGTGGCAACATTCAGACGGCGACGATCCGGAAAGTGGCGTAGTTACGGGCGAAAATAGAACCGCGTGAGACGCCTACCAGGCGTACCAGCCGTCGCCAGAGATCACCACAACCCCCAACAATTCACCGCTCACAGGCACGGATAGACGACACGCAGCCCGGTCAGGCTAGGCGTTTTCGATGATCTGCCTGGTTCCTGTTGTGTCAAATCGTGTCATGCCTTAACTCGCATTGTGCCCTTGAAGATGCCGGTGGTTGAGCCGACCTCGACCGTCACCGTGATCGTGTACGCGCCCTCGGTGACCGGGGCAATGCACTCCGCCCGCCATGTGTCGGCAGTCGTTGCGTCCTCGGTGAGCGTGCCGGTGCCGACCTCCGTCCCCGCGCTGTTTGCCAGCGAGTAGGCGACCGAGTCCCATGTGACTGACGCGCCGGTTGCCGAGCGGACAAGTCCGACCAGTTCGATGTCGACCGATTCGCCGGGGTCGCAGGTTATCGCTGTTACGTACGCCATTCGCTACCTCAATTCGTGTGCGCGAGGTCAAGCGACCCGCTGATTGTTTGTTGCATGTTCAGATCCGCGTCGATCGTCGGTGTCAGGTTCACGTCGCCGCGCAGGGTTGGGCGCAGGTTGACTTCAGCGGAGACCGTTGCCCGCAGGTTCACCGATCCCGCGAGGGTGGGGCGCAGGTTAACGAACGCCTGGAGTTCGCCAAAGCTCTGGTTCGTGTCGGTTGCCGTGACGTTGCCGCCCGCAATGACCACGGTCGAGCCGGTGACGATGGCATCAGCCGCTTCGCCCGCAGTTGCGTTGACCGTGCCACCGACAATCGAGACCGTGCCGACCGATACAGTTCCGGTGGCTGACGTGCCTGCGGTGGCCGATACTGACCCGCCGGTGATGACGACCGAGAACCCGGTCACATCGCCAAGAGCACCCGCCGTACCGGTGACACTGCCGCCCGCAATCGGGATCGTGTCGGCGGATACCGTTCCGGTTGCGTCCTCAGACGTATCTCCGGTGCCTGTGACGGATCCGCCGCTGATGACAACGGTCGACCCGGTGACCGTCCCGGTGTCACCCGTTCCCGCTGTTGCCGACACGTTTCCGTAGGCCAATGGCACGTTATCGACGCTGACGGTCGCAGTGTCGCCAGTACCAGCCGTGCCAGTGATTGACCCGTAGGCGAGCGGAATTGTGTCAGCGGTGACGGTTCCGGTATCGTCCGTCGGAAATGTCCCAGTGACGGAGCCGCCAGTAATCGGGATCGTGTCTGCACTGACGGTGCCAGTGGCGCCCTGCCCTGCGGTGCCGGTAACAGATCCACCTGCGATGGGAACTGTGTCGGCGGATACCGTTCCAGTGGCGCCACTACTCGCCTCAGCAATCGCCACCCACGCCCAGCTATTGGTCGATGACGCGCTCGATGTGAAGGTCAACGCATAGGCGCTCGCATCGGCAACTCGGCGGTAGGCGGTCGCATGAAATTGCAGCGTGCCCGATCCGGTTTGCCATTGCTCGGTCCAGAGCGCCGACGCACGCATTGCGGTCAGTGCCGACTGCGAACTGCTGGTAATGCCGCCCAGAAGCAACGCGGGTCCTGCGGCTGCCTGCGGACTGCCACAATCAAAGGTCGTATTGCTGCCGCTGTCATTCGATCCAGCGGTACTGGAGGCATTGATCGGTGACGACGTGTCGTGCCCGGTGATCTCGTACAGATCAAGCGCAGCGGCAAGTACCGTACCGGTAAATGTCACCGTCATGGTCGTGATCGAGGTTGCGTTCAGGCAGTACCAAACCTCGAGCTGAGAGTTGGTTGCCGCGACAAGACCATCCGTAATCTTTGCCCAGGTGTTCCCGGCAGAGTCGGCAAGTGTCGATATGGTCTGCGATGACGTCTTGCCGGAGATGAACGCGACCAGCAGGTGTCCGGTGGTTGTCGCTGCGACGCTGCTGAATGAGCTGACCGTGTTGGCGCTGGTCGTCTGGAAACTCTGCACGCGCTCGACGAATACCTTGGTTCCGTCATCGTGCATTCCCTGCGCATACACAAAGTCAACCGACGGAGTGGTGTGATCGGTGTAGAGGACACCGACGCCGGTTGCTGATGCCGCTGCATACACCGCCGGATCGTTGGCGAGACCGGTGACAATATCGGTATCAAGCCCAAACGTCGGACTGGCGTAATCGTCGGAAATGTCATGGTGGACCGTGCCGCGACCGTCGCCTGACCAGACGTTGACCCATTTACCATTCCACGGAACGACAACGCCACCCATACGACCGGGGTCACTGGTTGATGTCGGGGACGCATTGGCAACTGTTGTCCACGTCGGCGCGCTGCTCGAGGTTGAATGCAGGAAGTCGAACTCGCCGGTCGAGTCGTTGGACAGCGCGGCAATTCGATGAGTTCCGCCGTCGTTGACGTAGCCCATGAAGCTGCTGTAAATCGGTCCAGCCAGCGCGGTTGCATCCAGGTCACCATGCGTACCAAGCGTGTTGCTGCTGTCAATTGAGCGGTTCGATATGTCGTTGTTGACCTGCTCAAAGTACAGGGCATGGGCCATGTCGCTGTTGCCGGTCATGGTGATCGACAGCGGGATCGACGTTTGCGTAGTGTTCAGTTGGGCCGCCGCGGCCCAACTCGATCCTTCGTACCGGCGATAGGCCACATCGTTTGTGCCATCCCGGAAGAACACCAGAACATCGCCGTCTGACCGAACCGTGACACCAACGCCAAAGTCTGAATTAGCGGTCGTGCTGGCATCAGCACCGCCAACGTCTGACCCAGCGTGGGTATCGGTTGTTGTATCGAAGATGCGAACTCTGAGTGTGTTCGTTGCGCCAGTCGGTCGGTAGAGGATGTGCAGGTTTGTGCCGTCAAGCCATGCATCATACGAATGCGTTGCGCCGGAATGACCGAGACTGTTGCTGCTGTCCTGCTCTGTGAACGTCACGCCGCCGTCAGTGGACTTGTGAACCTCGATGAGAACAGCGGACGTGTTCAGGACGACCGCGTACCAGTCGTTGCCAACGGGGAACAGACTCCGAGCAACCCAGCCCGAAGTCGTTCCGTTTATGTATCCGTTTCTGGCATTGCTGATCGCCACGGACTACGCCTCTCTGGTGAACTCGCCGCGTCCGTACTGGTAGCAGACCTGCTCGGTCTTGAGCCCTGTCTTGAACAGAATCTTTGTCCAGTGCCCCTTGATCGTCGCGGGCGATATGAACAGTTGCGCTCCGATCTCGTCCCGACTCATGCCCGCATCGCAACGAAGCGCCACGATCTGCAATTGCCGACGAGACAACGACAGCGCGCGTGGCAGCTTCGGTATACGGGCGGTCATGCTAGTAGGTGAACTTGAATGTCGGAGCCGGAAACGTGATTGCGAGTGTGCCGGCCGTCGGCGCCAGCGCGGTGTCAAACGTGACGTAGCCGACGAGGTAGCTCGTAGAGTCAGTGCCGGAGTCCAGGTAGACCACCAATGTCTTGCCGTCCGTAAGCGTTACCGTCGCCTCACTGATGTCACTGATCTCGACCCGCACTTCATTCGTGCCCGCGTCGATGGTGACGGTCAGAGTGACCGCAATACCATCGGTCGCCCAGTTGGTGCCGGTACGCTCATTGGCACGCGGCCCGTCGTCAATAAACTCGTCGGTGTCCATGTTCGGCGAGTATGCCGTCGCGCACAACATGCCCCGATACGTTCCGGTGTCGAGTGCGAAGTCGCCGATGATGAGATGTTGTACTGCTTTGCCGTAGACCTGAAACGTGCCTGTCGCCATACTGTCCTACTTTCTCGTTACCATGTCGTTGACTTCATGCCGTACGCCCGTTGCGCCGGATCCCAATAGCAGCGGTTCATCTCGCCACGGACGTAGACAACGACCTTGTGCCCCCGCAGCCCCGTACGTGCCCCCTGCCGAGCGAGGCGGGCGCAGATGCCCTGCGTTGCCTGGTACTCGCCCCGCGCCACGTCGTCATTGCAGCCGAGTTGTCGCATCCGGTAGCTGTTGCGCGGGTTGTTGATCTCCGCTGCCCACGTCGCACAGTAGGCGTCGAGCACGTACGGCGGACTGGCGCTAACCGGCGCGACGAGCGCGAGCAGGAACAGGGCGGCGACTGCGATATGTCTCATGGGCGGGCGTCTCGCTTCTCGATGCGCTGCTGGATCAACTGCCAGTAGCGGGGCGACGTCCAGCGCGGATGAATCACGATTGCCCGTATCCACCGCACGCTGTTCACGCTGACATCAATTCGTACTGCGCCGTGGCAGTGGCGTCGGTCTCCAGCGCGTTGCTCACCGACAGTCGCATGTAGCTGAATCCGGCCACATCGGCGACGAACGAAACGGGGTCGCCATTGCCCATCTCCATTGGCACCGGACGCCCGATGTTGTCATCCGTGTCGTACCGGGTCACCACTGCGAGCTTCGAGAACGTGTCGTTATCGTGAGATACCCACAAGGTTGCGCGGCAGAATCCGTCGCTTGATAGCGTCAGATACGCTTTGCAGCCCTTGCATGCCACGCTCACGCTGTCGACCGATGATTCGGCTGGGATCGGGTTGGCAATGATGAATGTACCCATTAGGCCCGGTTGTCCTTGATCGCGCCGTGGTCCTTCAGGAAGTTCCACACGAACGCGGCCACGGCTGAAACTGCGGTCACCAGGAACGCGGTCTCGATGCCGTCCAGTCCCCATTCGAGGCGCTTGTCGGCCATGTAGACCGCGCCCGATGCCAGACCGGTGTACGCGCCGACCAATACGGTGTTGCTGCCGGTTGTCTGCTTGTCCGGGATGATGTTCACGATGACCTCCTAAACGATTGCGAGGCGGTTCAGTACCACCAACGCCAGAATGACCAGAATGAAGATGACGAGTGCGCGTTCTATGCTCATGCAGCCTCCCCGCCTCGCGGCGTTACGTCGAAGTCGGTATCAAATGCGGCTGCCCGAATCCGGGAACCGTCTGGCATCAGGAACCACTCGGTCCCCGATGGTGTCTGGAATACGCCGCGAATCTCAGCCTTGGCGCCCTTGCGGATCGACTTGCCGGTAGGCGGTGCGGCATCACTCGCCCACGCGCGCGGTGGAACCTGACGCAGCGCCGTCGCCTGTCCGTTGAACGCATAGACATCTACTCCGTTCAGGTCTTGCCAGCCGAGTTCACTGCCGAGGTTCCACGGAATCGCCGCCGGTTTCGCGTACGTCGGGACTGGTTCAGCCGGAGTGACGACTTCCTGGTATCGCCGCATGACGCCACGCACCATCGGGATCATCCGCGTCGCCATCCACTCCCAGACAACCGAACCGGGGCACGGCTTGTAATCGACGCCGCAGAAGTCCCGGTGTCCGTAGACGAACTCGGAGCCGTCATTGCGGAACGGGAACTGGTGATACGGGATACCGTCGTCATGGGCACGGCTGGCAATCCACTGCACCACGTCGTTCCACGTTTCCTCGGACACCGCGTCTGGATAGAAGCCCATGATCTCGATCGATTCGAGGTCCGTGTTTGTGCTGTTGGGATTGCCGTTATGTCGGGCGACAAAGTCCCTGCCCCGCTTACTGGCCGCGTGCGCCCGATACGGACCCTGTGCCCATCCGGATAGATCGCGGTCGGTTCCGGTGATGAAGTTGATTTGCGTCATGGTCGCGTCGGACTTCTCGGAGATAACCCAATCGGTCAGCCCCTTGACGGTCGGATTCAGCAGCCATGCAACCGATCCGTGTCCTTGTGCCCGGTGCAAGCAGACGCCGTCCAACTGTCGCGGCCCCAGCCGGTTCATGCCGACGCCTTCGACCTTTAGCCCCGCGCCCGTCTCAAACGAAACGACGTTATGTCCGGGCAATGGGATCAGCCCCGGTGTCATGTCGAGCGCCACTACTCCCCCCTCACATGTGCCGACCAGTCGTAATCGCGCACGGCAACATCGGGCCGTCGGAACGATGCCCACGACCGCAGATTCGAGCCGATCACGAACCGCTCCAGCCGCACGAACTCGCGCCGAATGCGCAGGTGGTCAGCGATCAACCAACCGGCCAGAACTCCGAGTGCAAACGTCATGCGTCCGCCTTCCAGTCGTTTTCCCGCCGCATAAACACAACCTCCCCGATCTTCTCCGGCGCTGACGATGCCCGCCCGCGCACAAGTCCGCCGTTGCGAATCCGCCACGACAGCCAGAACGTCAGCACGACCGGTACGCCGCGCAGGACGATCACCGATGTTGAGTTCGCCGCTGATGACCAATACGGCTCCAGGAACTTCGGCTCAATGCGAATGCGCACGATGTCCAGCGCGTTCAGGGCGAGGCTCAGCGCCGTCGCTGCCAGCACGTACCGCCCCGCAATCGGCCACCCGACCGGGCCGTCAATGTCGCGGGCTAACCGGAACGTGCCCCACGCGAGCCACAGGAACGCGAGGAACAGCGCGAACCACTCAGCGGCGATGACCAGCTCGCGGGTGTCGCTGTTCACGATGCGAAGTCCATCGGCAACACGGCCTGCTGTAACCGCTTGGCGGCTATCTCGCAGTACCGCTCTTCGATCTCGATGCCGATTGCCTTGCGGCCCAAGTCCTTTGCAGCGCGTAGGGTTGTGCCGCTGCCCATGAACGGGTCGATGATGGTGTCGCACTTATGACGCTGGATCAGATAGCGCAATAGGTCGAGTGGCTTTTGTGTCGGGTGGAGGTAATCCACCGTTGATCCTCGGCTGTATCGGAGAATGTCCCGATCACGTCCACCGACTAGCGCCACCCGTTGCTTGCGAGCGAACAGGATCGCCTCCCATTGTTGACCGTAGGTCGCGTCCAGATCACCCGCCGTGCAGTTGCCTTTGTCCCAGACAAGCACGTTGACCAATTCGCCAATCGACCGAACGATCCCCATTTGTTCGTCTAGCCGCTCCGGTGCGGCAAACCAGTAGATATGCGCCGTGTCGTTCAGCAATGGCGCGACCAACTCTGCCGTGTCGTTCAGCAATGGCGCGACCAACTCTGCCGTGTCGTTCAGCAATGGCGCGACGGCTAAGTCATAGGCGAGTCGCGTACTCGACCGGACGACGTTCTGTCGATGGCCGGTCGAGTACGCGACTCCATACGGCGGATCGGTCAACACAAGGTCAATCGACCCCGGCTCCAGCGTCGGCAGGATGTCTCGGCAATCGCCGTGGTAGATCGTGATGCCGTCACGTTCGTAGTAGGGCGTCATGATGCGTGCCTGTCCCGTTTGTGGACGTCGTCGATGACCTTGGCGAGATCGAAGTCGGGGTTGCGGGGCGACGGCATTGCCCGGATGACCGCTATGTCCTCGCGGGTCTGCGGCCCCATCAGGTCGGTCTGCTCAGGCCACTCGCCGTACTCGCGGTAGTACGCCTTGCGGGTGGCCCACATCAGGAATCGTGCCCAGAGACTCAATGCCTTAGCGCCTTGTTCTCGTCGCGCAATTCCTGATTCTCGGCTCGTAAATCCCGATTGTCGTTCCGGTAGTCGGCCAACTGTGCCCGCGCGTCCGTCAATGCTTCCTTGGTGTCGCTCAGGGTGTCCTCGGCGATATTCAGTCGGTTGGCCGCTGACAGGATACGGAGCAGACGGAACGGGGTACCCGTAGAAGACCGGCTGCGGAGCCAGACCGTAATGGCCGTCAGGAACGTAAGCAGGCCCCCGCCGAATATCCATTCCCTCATACTGCATCGCTGCCCCTCCGTAAGTGTGCAAATGCACAGTCACAGTCACCACTGTAGCACGGCGGCTCATCGCAGGATTTCACCGATAACCACCGGATTCTTGCGGCCAATCACCAGAATCTCATCGCTGACCGATATGGTTTCGCCGGTTCCGATGCGCGGGTAATACGCCGTGTTCCCTGTGGTCGCACCGACCTCTCGGAACTGCACAAGGTTGCTCGACAACGCCGTCACAATCGCCCGGTACGGCGTGACCTCAGCAATCAGTTGCCGGATGCGCTCGTCGTCAATGTTGGCCAGGTCCGCGAATCCACTCATTACAAAATAGTCCCATCGAAGCGAATCGTCTGCGCGACATCCAGCGTCAGTAGGCAGGTCTGCGGCGTCAGGCCCATCTTGGCCCCGCGAATCCACCACAACCCGGACAAGTCTTCCATCTCGCCGGTCAGGTTGAGCGCGACGGTCTGGTGCGGGATCAGCCCGGTCGGGTCAGGCAAGACGCTGAACGTCCCCGCCCGGTAATACGACCGCCCCTCGTTGATCATCTGCCGCGCTTTGCGGTTCAATGCCGCCTGCGTCGTTTCTCCGGTGATCACGAACGGACGCCCGCCGCAGATGATCTCGCGCCCCAGCGAGGCCGTGGACGACGGCGAAGCGGGGTCATCATTGCGGTGCGTGCCGGTCAGTGGAGCGGCGGCGTAGTTCTCATTGACGACGATTGCCACGTTGCAGATTTGTTGCTCAGACGGCGTGATCGTGAACGGGGTCCGCAGATCAGCGTCGGCGTAGGTGGCGAACGATTCGAGCAAGTGCAGATCGCGGTACTCGCCGGTTGTGGTCACCAGTCCGGTCAGGTCCGCGTGCATCGTGTACCAGCCGAGTTGGTTCAGGATGTCGTTGACGATCTCGCCGCGTGGCGTGCCCGGTGATCGGCTGAACGCCTGCGTAAATGTGTCGGACGTGTTCGGTATGCGCTTGCGGACAATGCCCGCATCGACCAGTAGCGTCTGTATGTAACTGGTCGGATTGAACCCCGCCGGAATCGAGAATGAATCACTGTCGCCCGACTCAAACGCCAGCGAGGTCAGGTCGTAGCCGTTGAACGTCGCAACCGATCGCTCGACCGTGTACTCGCCCTGCGGCACGCGGATTGCGTACAGGCCCAGCGGTGACTCGACGTCTGCCCGACCGTCGGCGTATTCGTACCGGATGATCGGCATCAGGTAGTCGCTGAACGGTTCGATGATGCCAGGATTGCGGACCCGAATCTGGCACGACATCTTGATTGCCCGGTCAACGCTCATGTCAATCATGCCGTCGATCAGGTATTCGGTGATGTCGGTATGCCGGAACCCCGCGCTGTTGGCGATCCACAACTCCGGCGTCATGGTGATCATGTCGGAATCGACGCCGGTTTCGGGCATGATCGGTTCTATATGTGGCGCGAGCGAGATGGCGCAGATTGTCCACTTCTGCGTGCCGCTCATGGACCACGACAGCGTCACTGTGGCATTAGCGTATGCGATGTCCTGATCATCTTCGGAGTCGTTCGGGTCAGCAGCGACCCCTCTGCCCGCCACGTATCCGCCGCGACCGTGAAGGAACGAATTGCTGTCTGTCCACAGAAGCGTCTGCGGCGATGTGGCGGTCAATGCGCTGACAGACGAGACGGCACTTATGGCAACGTGCCCGCTCGGTGCGTAAATGCTTACCGTTGGGGTTGCGTCCTCCCCTGACTCGAAGTCCTGGGTGTCGACGATTGGCTCAAACAGATTGACATTGAACCATGATGCAGCGCCGCCGACGATGTTGGTTGGTGCGGTGTCCGTCGTGATTACGACGTCATCTGTACCAATGACAGGGTCGATAAGTCTCCAGAGCGAGACGGACGTTTTCCCGTCGTTCCCGGTCTCTGCTGTGACCGTGAGCGGTACTCCGCCATACGTTACGCTATCGACGTTGGGGCGCGGGTCAGACTCCTTGCGGATATGTACGCTTACGATCAGAATGCGTCGATTGCCCAAACCGACCGTATGCGACCACGTTAGCGGAGATGCTGTTCCGTCGGCTGAACTGGTTGCGTCAAGAACGATTGCCACTAGCTCACGCCTTCCGTGACGTTCTCTTGCCGTAATCCGAACGCGAGTTGATACCAGACGCCGGAGTCGTCACCGATTCGCGCCTGATGTGTTGCGTCGATGATCATGCCGAACAGCTTGCGCCCGGTGCCGTCGCGGTAGCAGACTGGTCGGGCTATGTTGGTCGTGTCGTTGTTGTCGCCGTCGAGCGCCAGGAATGCGTCCAGACGTGCCTCAGCCGACGCTACGCTGTCCGCGATCAGTGACGCGGTGAACGCCCCGGTCTTGGTGACTGCCCGCCCACGCACCGTAACCGCAGGGCCACCGGCAAGCGATGGGAATACCGCCTCGTCAACGCCTCGCCCGAAGTTCTTGTCGGTGACGTTGGTCAGGACGGCCCGATACGTTCCGCCGTTACCGACGCGGGTCATAACGTGGTACTGACCGAGCGCCAGTTCAGCCGAACCGCTTGCCTCTTCCGATAGCACCTCGTCGCCGCCGTAGCTGATCAACTGGTAGCACTCGTACGTGTATTCGTAGCCGCTTGCCGCCGTGTAATCGACGAACGTCGTTGATGATGGGTTCGTGTCCAGTTCGTGCAACTGAATCCGCGCCTGATCCGGCCCGCCGTCGGCTGACCGATACCGCAGGTAGCCCATGAACGCGCCCGCGCCGGAATCGACCAGCGGATACTCAGTCGGGTCGTGCGTGACCATGATTGCCGTCTCGACCGGATCGTAGCTGTCGGCGAACACAATGGACGCCTGGACATTGCCGAGCGCCGTCGCCGGGGCATAGTCAATCGAGATGTCAATCGATGACGAGCCTTCGAGTAGCAGCGAGTCCTGCGCCATGACGTACAGGTCGTAGTCGGTCTCGTTCTCGTAACTGCCCGACGGAATCAGGTGCTCGGACGTGGTCGAGGTGATCAGCCCGGAGTCGTAAGCGATGGTGCTTGTGCCCGACAAGTACAGAATCACCTGGTACTTCTGCTGATCCGTCGTTGTCCACTCGACCGTGAATGACGACGTTGTGATCACGTCGTTGTCGGCAGGGCTGTCGATGGTGACCGTGACGCCGTCGGCATAGATGAACGTTGCTGTGTTCGACCGTGTAGCTGACCCGTAAACGGTCGTCTCACCGCTGTAGAGCGTACCGTCGTAGGAAATCGCGGACACCGCCCACTCGCCGTACTGAGTCCCGCCTTCGGTGTACGTGTCTACGACAATGCTGTGGCCACTGCCACCAGTTAGCCCCGCCGCGCTGCCGGTCATCTCGACAACATCGGTCAGAGCCAATGCGTTCGTGAACGTCACGTAGACGGTTCCGGTCGGCAGTGTCCCGTCTATGAAAACCGTGACATCACCCGCGCCGATATTGGATAGCGCCTCCAATGCCGCGTCGATCGTGGCCGCGTTGGCATTGTGGTTGATGGTTCCGGTTGTCTGCCCGGAATAGGTCAATGTGAACGTGCCGCCGGTTGGCGGGGATGCCGACGATATGGTGACCGTCTGCACCTCGTACGTCTTCATGTCGGTGTCGGTGAGCTGGTATTCCCATCTCCCCGTGCCGCTGTTGTATGTTGGCGTGAATGTCCCTGTGGCGTTGCCGTTCGGGATGTCCACGATGAAGTACCCGGTCAGCCCGGTTCCGGTCGTGTCGTCCGCGTCCGTCCAGACCGCCGACAGTTTCGGCGGAGACGTGTAGACGGCGGCATTGTTCGGCTGCAACGATGCCGGGATGGACGGCGCGGCGTTGGTCGTGAAGCCCGGAATTGGCGAGGCGTAGTAGTTCGTCCAGACGTCGTCCGAGTCCTTGCCCGACATCGCGTAGTAGTAACTGCGGCCCCAGCCCAAATCGTCGAACCCGGTATCCGCCCACGTCACCGTGAACAGCGTGCCCGGTGACGCGCTGCTAACTGCCGCCTTGGTGATGACGCCCGATTGCTGCAAGAGCGCGTTCGTAGTCGCGTCGTACAGCCGAACGACCACCTCTTCCATCGCCAGTGCGGTGATGTGCGTCCACTTGCCCTCAAACGAGATGCCGGTGATCGCTTCCAGTTTCCCGGTCGGATCGTCGGCGAGTGTGATGACGCCCGCGTCTGCCGGGGTGAACGTCAGCCAGGTTGACCAGTCGCCGAACTCGCCCGCCTGATCGCTGACCTGCGTGCGCCATTCGTAATCGGTGCCGCGTACCAGCGTCGTGCCCGCGTAGGTGCGCGAGAACAGATCGGCTGCCTGCTCGGTGCTGTTGGCGGTGAGTGTCGTATTCCAGAACAGCGTGCCGTCGCCGCCGAGTTCCCGCACCTGAATGCGTATCTGGTTGAGCACGTCGCCCTGATCGAGTCCGGTTCCGGACGTGTCGCCATACGCGCCGTTCAGATCCCGGAACGATCCCTCAAACGTCGGGGTGAGGCTGTAGACGGTTCCGGTCGGTATCCTGCTGGCCGGGGCGAGCGGCGGTTCGTTCTCCCACCCGTACGCCCACAATGCCAAGCGCCCGTAACTGGCCGACGACGACGACGGCACGAACGGGTCAGGCAGCGCGGACAGCCCCGACTTGTTGTAGAGCGTGTTATTGCCAGATGTGAACGCCCCACCGCCGGTCACTGCGCCGACGGCGAGGTCTTCGGAGATCGGCAATGTGCCGAGCGCGTAAATGCTGCCCGGTTTGATCAGCACGCCGTCGCTGTCGCTCAGGTCCGCCTCGTACGATGCACCGCCCGATGCCGATGTCATTGACGTGGCCGGGTTGTTGATCGAGGTTCGGGCCAGATACGTTGACGGCGTCGTGCCCGATGGGGTTGTCCCGGCGTAGTAGATGCCGAAGCGAACGATCGGAGCGGTTGCCCCATTCTTGCCCATCCAGCCGCCCAGCCCGACAACCCACATCGCCGTCGTTGGCTCGCCCTGGTGCGTCATGCGCAGCGTTCCGGCGCTGATCGTGGTGAAGTCGGAATCGGCCGACGTGCGATACCGACCGAAGCGCGAAAGTGTCAGGGCTGACGTCATGCGGGCACTCCAAACATCATGCGCTTCTGATGCGCGATCACACTGGCGACCTCGTTGGCGAGTTCGGTCTTGTCCTTGTCGTAGCCGAGAATCTGGATCGTGATGCCGCCGACGTTGGTCGTGGCGTTACCGCTGCCCGATGGGGTGAATGACGACGATGCGTAGCCGCTGGACATACCAGCGGCGCCCATACCCATGCCAAGGCCGGGGATCAGGTTCCACGGAATCTTGTCGAGCAGCGGCTTGATGTAGCTATCCCAAACGGACAGCATCCCCGTAAACAGTCCCCACATCATCTGGAAGCCCGCGTTGTACAGAATCCCCGACAGGTCACCGACCGCGCCGATAGACTTCGACGCCAACCCGGCCAACCAACCGCGCACGCTTGATCCGCCACCAACGCCGCCGTCCCATGCTGCGGCAATGCCGTTCTTGAATCCCATCAGCAGGTCGTACCCGCGTGGGTTCAGCGTTTGCAGCATGACCGGGGTAGCCCGAAGAATCATCGCGGGCATCCCGTCGAACCACGACTTGACGCCGAACTCGCCGCCCCACTTCTCGTTCAGGCCGTCTTTCATGCCCTGCAACAAGTCCTTGCCCTTCTGGACAAGCAGCGTGATCGCGTTGACGAATACGTCCTTGATGATGCCGGGGCGCTGGTTCAGCCATTCCTTCAGTGCGGGCCACCGTTCCCGGAACCCCTGCGCGAGTCCAGCAATGGCACGGATACCAGCGGGGATCAGCCAGTCAGCCGCCGCGCTCATCGCGTCTTTCAGCCAGCCCGGAATCTTCTTGATGAACGCGAGCACTGCGGGCCACGCCGCTTTCAGCCCCTTCAGGAACAGCTCAATGACGGCCTTGTGCAGATCGAACCACGCCTTGGCTATCTGCTTGATCTTGCCCGGCAGTTCGTCCAGTAGCCCCTCGAGACCGCCTGACTTGAATGCGGCAACCAGATCGCCAATCGCGTCGGCAATCAGCAGGAACGGCTCGATGATCGGTTGCAGAATGCCGGGGAATTGCTTGAGCATGTCCTTGACTGGAGTGCCCGACCGGAACGCCTCAATCAGTGCCGCGCCGAATGCGATGATCGGCTTGATGAACTCCCACAGGACTTTCGCCGTAGCGTTGACCGCGTCCCGGAACCCGAACAGGTTCAGCGCGTAGGCGGTGCCCAATGCGGCCAGTGCCAGCACAATCAGGCCAATCGGCCCGGTCAGCATGACCAGCGCGGGCATCATCAGCGACAGACCGATCAGCACCGGGCCAATCGCAGCTGCGACAGCCAGGAACGCAATCGCCCATTTCTTCTGCTTGTCCGATAGCCCCTCGACAAAGTCGGCGAACTTCGACAGATACTTGGTGCCCTTGATCATGTACGGGATCAGTATCTTGCCGAACTGCGCGGAGATGTCCTTGAATCGTGCCTTCAGGATGCGCATCTGGTTAGCGAGTCCGTCGGACGTGCGGGCAAAGTCGCCGGTCGCGTCGCCCATGTTCTCGGTGATGTACGCCTGCCGTGCCGCAACCTTCTGCGATTCGGTCATAGCGTCAACGCCGTCCCACAGGCCGTTTTCAAGTGCGTACTGTTGCAGCGTGGCCTCGTTGAGCATGATGCCGAACTTGCGGAGCGGTTCGTACTCGCCCATCAGCCCGGACTGAATCGCGGCCAACGCCTCCGGTACCGGCACGTTGTAGAACGATGCCAGGTCTGCGGCTGCGCCAATCGAGTCGTTGCCGAACGCAGTCAGATCGTCTCCGGTCTTGCCCGCCATCTTGCCGAACACACCGAGCGTGGTCGACGCCTGCAGGTATTCCGCCTGCGACAGCCCGACCGCCTCTGCGCTGTTCTCGGACGCCTTGATGATGCCGTCAGCCGCTTCACCGTAGGTTGTCGTGACCGCGCTGGTTGCCTCAGCGAGATCGGACGCGGACGCAATCGCAAAACCGAACGCGGTGATGATCGGCATGGTGACGCCAGCGGTCAGCTCACGGCCCATGCTGCCAAGATGCTCGCCGAGCTTGCCGACCTTCTCCTTGACGGACTTCGCGCCCTCGTCAACGCCGGAGTCGTCTAGCCCGATCTGGATTGTCAGGTCACTCAGTACGCTCATGTGGCACCAATACGTCGGGTTCGGTTACGACCCGGCCAAATATCTGACTGATCTGCGCGACAAGCTGTTCCGGTGATGGTTTCGGCTTCTCCAGGAATCCCGGCAACATCTGCCACGGCTGGTACGGCTGACCCTTTTTCGGATCGCGGTTTATGTTGGCAAGCAGCGCCATGTGGTGACCGGTCAGCAATACCGCCCGACGGTCGCTGAATGGCTCCAGTTGATCGAAGATGCGCCATTCCTGTACCTCCACGGCTGATAACTGATCGATCTCAGCAACGCTCTTGCCGAGTTCACGGGCTAGTCGGAAACGGAATCGCCACTCTTCGGAGCGGCCACCGCTTTTCCCGTTATCTCCTCAAGTTGCGATTCGCTCAAACCGGACAAGGACATCGCAGCCGTCGCTATCCGGGTGGTCAGGTCTGCGGGCATATCGCTGATGATGTCGTCATCCTCGTCTCGAAAGACGCGGTTGCCTTCGCCGTCAACGGTGCAGAACTTGACCAACGCCGCACGGGCAAGTGCCCCGCCAACCATCTCGTCCTGCGTGGTCTGAATCTCGGCGATGGTGAGCTGTTCACCTGCCGTCAATCCGCGAACGGTGAATACGACGTCCTTGCCCAACTCCGGCGCGTCCACGTCTTTCGTCTTGGTGGAACGCGCCGCCCTGATCTGATCTCGGTCGAACCTGACTACCTTGCTCATCAACTACTCCTTGATGTTGGCGCTCCGGTCACTCCAGGGGGAGTAGCTCCGGAACGACCAGAACGCCCGATTACTACGCCCAGGTGACTGCTGCGGTGATCTGGATGGTCATGTCAGCGGTTAGCACGCCGTCAGCGGCCATGCTCGGATTCCACGCGGTCACGTACCCAGAGAATGAGCCGGTTGATGACACGGTGGTCGGAAGCACGATCTGGAAGTTGCGCCGGGTGCGGGCTGCCATGTCGGCATACGCGCCGGTGCTGAATCCCTGCGTTGCCGCCTTGTTGAAGTTGAGCGAGAACGAAACCTCGCCGCCGTCCAGGATGGTAGCGATGCGCTCAACCCATCCAGATCCGTCGTGCGGGGTGACGTCCTCAGTGCCGAGCGATACGCCCATGCTGATGTCGGTAATGTCGGCGATCGTGGTGAATACTTCACCGCCGCCGCCGTCTCCGATCTTGAGTAGGGTTCCGAACGAACGAACTGCAACTGTTGCCATAACGGTCTACCTTCCTGCCTTACGGCAACGTGATCACGCCGAACTTCACGGCGGCGTTCGATGCGTCCAACTGAATCGTCTTGTCGGTCTGCTGCCATCCGGGGAGTTGCGCACTGAACGGCCCGACGATCTTGATCTGGCCCGCCGTGACGTTCTCGGTCGTGATATTTCCGGTACGTCCGTGCTGGTCAGCAACGCCGGTCACGGTGAATGTGTAGGTAGTCGATCCGTGCGTGTTGTGCACGACAACGAGTTCCTTGCCGGTGTTCGTGAACGCGCTGTGGTCGGTCACGTTCTCTGCGGTCATCGTTAGCTCAACGCCCGCCGTCGGGAACCCCGTGGCGGTAGCGGTGGACTTGGTTAGCGATTGGCGTGCCATTAGGCCGCGTCACCTTCTACCGGGACTCCCCCGGAATAATCAACAGGCACCGGCTCGACAATCTCCGGCACGACCTCGATTACCGGCAACGGATGCACGGCGTTCATGTGGTCGATGACCTTCGACTTCTCCAGGTGCTCAAAGTCGCCGTACGGGCTGACGTACTGCACATGGCCGCACCAGTCCCGCTCTTCAATGGGCGGGTGCTCAGTTGGCCCCGCCGGTTTCGTCTTGGCTTTACCCAACTTCGACCTCCCGCTCTACGGTTACGTCAATCTCGAATCGAATGCCGATGGTGTTATCCCCGGCCCATGTGCCTGCTAGCTTCTCGTGCCGAACGGGCGGCGTTGACGACTGGCGCATCATGTTGCCGAGGTCAGTCACGGTGCCGCCGAACTTGTTGGCGTTGGCCGCTTTCCAGAGCACGTCAACGACCTCGTCCGTGATCGGTCGGAGCGTCGCCATATCCCGCTTCAGGTCTTTGCGGGCGACAGCAACCTCTGCCACGAACGTATGCACGCCCATGACTGAACCGTGTCCGTTGGCGCTCGCATGGGTTGACCGCTGCCATGACCCGGACTCGTGCCAGACCAGCAGCGCGGGGTATTCGTTGACCGTCTCCGGTGGATCCGTGTAGAACCGCCGAACGCTGGTCACCTGATCTTCGAGCGCGGACTTGATGCCCTCTTCGACGTCGCTCAGGACGGTCGTGAAGCTCATGGCATCTGCTCCGCCGCTTCCTCAATCTCACGCGCCATGATGGGCAGCAAGGCGCGGATCTTCTTTTTGTTTGTTGTGAGCGCGGGCGTCAGGAACGGCTTGGCTGGCGTGCCCTGCGAGGCCATCATCAACGCGAACGCGGCCTCGAGCTGGTAGTACCCTCGCTTGTTTTTCTTGGGCGTGATCTCCGTACCATCAGCACGCTTACCACCAAGTCCGATGCCCTTACGGGTCATCCACGCGGCCAACGGCCCCGGTGGCGGTGGGGGTTTGCCTGGCGTACGCCCGAACTCAATGACCTTGGCATAGTCTTTGGTCATCGTGTTTGTACCGACCTTGCCCCACTTCGGCAATGCGGCGGAATCGATCTGCGTCTGGATGCTGTTTCGCAACATGCCACGGTCTGTCGGCGCGTTCTTCACGGCAGAAGCCGCAACGATGTCGGTCGCCCGCTGCATGAAACGCCGCGCCGGTGGTCCGACAACATCGTCAGGGAGCTTATCGAGTTTGCGGTACAACTCAGCGAGGCCGACGACCTTGACCGATGCGAGATTGCCCTTGGCCTTTGCCTTAGCCATCAGAACGCACCCACCGTGAACTTGCGATACGGCTCCAGCATTGCCTTCACGTCGGGGTCTCGGGTGGCCATCATCTGGACCTGCCCCAACTCGTTCGATCCGGCAATGCCGAACGGCGAGTCCTTGCGTTTGAACCAGCGGATGGTCAGCAGAATGCACGCCTCCTGTACCGGGTACGGAATCGAAGGCCAGCCCCATGTTCCTGTGATCTTGACGCTGCGCCGCACGGTCGGAAACGAGTAGTTGCCGTCCGGCGCGATCATCAGCCGCGTGTACGGCCACTCCTGTTGAGCGGCGTTGTACGGCTCCAGGTCGTAATCCGTGGCTGCCCACGTATCCTCGTAGACCCGATCACCGTCACTGTCGGTGGCAAGCGTGGTGACACTCACCAAGTCGTCAACATCGATGTACCCGGAACAGTCAGCGGTGAAGTAGCGGACCTGTGCTACCTCACTCGAAAACAGGCGATTGCAGAATGAGTCGATTGAACGCGACGCAGCCGATATGACCGACGTGATCATTCCATCGTCGATCGTGTCGGCTATGTCGAGACGGGCCTTGACCGCCTCCAGCGTCGCGTAATCGTCCGGCATGGTTGGCTACGCCTTTCGCGTCGCCGAGGTCTTCACCTGGCGATCAGACGGCGGTTCGGCAACCTCTCGCTTTTTCGGTTCGGGCTTGTCCTCGAATGGCACAACGACACCGGGGCTATCAGCATTGAGCTGCGCGGCGAATGCGTCATCACACTCGATGACCTCGCCCGCCTCGCCCCGTGCAATCCCCGATGCGTACCGCCACTGGAATACGTACTTGCCCATGCTGCTACTCCTAGCTGGTCTTGAACGGCGTTGCGGTTGAACCGGTGGCGGTGTTCAGACCACGGATTTCCCACTGCGTGTCAGAGATCGCGGTTACCCACATGTGGTCACCGATGATCCCGCCGGTTGTGGATCCGTCGCCTTCCCATGCCAGGTGGGTTGAACCGTTCGCCGTTCGTGCGGTCTGCGTGAACGTGGTCGGCTGCCCCTGAAGGACTGTGCCGATCAGGAAGTCACCGGTAGCGCACGCAAGACGATGGACAAGCGAGGTAGCCGTGGTGTCGACCACGATCTCGAATTCCATGCCTGCGACGGCTGCCGGTAGGGTGAAGGTGTATCCAGCGGCTGCCGCGAATCGCAGCAACGCGCCGGAGTCGGCTTCGGTGAGTGTGGTAGCGGCTGCGTAGACCTTGCGGTACTGCGTGCCGCCTTCGAGCATTCGTTCAGCGCCTGCATACTGTGGCATCTAGTCCTCCTAGCTCGTGGCGAACGGCGTTGCTTCCGCTCCGGTCGCTCGGCCCATGCCGAAGATGTGCCACTGCGTGTCGCTGATCGCGGTCACCCGGAACCAGTCGCCGATATACCCGCCGGTCGTTGTGCCGTTGCCGACCCACGAAACGATGGTCGTACCGTTAGCTGCGTGCGACGTACTGGTGTACGTGCCGTCCGTTGACTGGATGAAGTTGCCCACCAGGAAGTCGCCCGACGAGCAGATGACCTTGGCCCCGACCGACGTGATCGTGGTATGCACCACGAAGTCATAGGTCAGCCCGACCTCAGCCGGTGGCAACGTGAATGTGTACCCGGCTGCCGTTGTGAACAGGCACAACGCCCCGGACTCGTTTGCGGTGAGCGTCGCCGCTGCACCCTGTTTGACGACGCGCTTACTGCCGCGTAGTCCCTTGATTTCTTTGCTCTGCCTGAAGTCGTGAGGCACTGTCGTCCCTTTCCGTGGGAGGGGTGGCCGGTGGGACAATCACCACCGGCCCGAATCAGTCGCTTAGACCGTGATGTCTCGTGCGCCTGCAACCCACTTGATGCCCGACGCTGCGCCCGTTGGGGTGTAGCGGCCAAGGCCAAGTCGGAGCGAGGCAACAATGCGGGTCTGGTCAGTGGCAGGGATGCGCTCTGTTTCGATCTTGACGCGCCGACGCCAGCCAGCGGTGACGCCCATGCGGTTAAATGCGGTGATCGAACCTTTGGTGTTGTTGCCGCCAGTCGTGCTGACCTTGCCGTCGGCTTCCGTCAGGCTGTACGCGATAGACGTAACGACCGGGTGACCGAGGATGGACGATACCTGGCCGTTGAGCAGATCAGCGTTGGAGCCGTTCTGAATCTTGGCGCTGGTGACCTCGTCGAGCAGTGCGATCGCGTCGCCGGTGGCAACGTCGGTCAGGAACACCAACTGACTGCGGTCGTTCGGGTGACCCCAATCGTGGTAGTACGTGGTGTCGACCATCCGTGAGCGAAGTCCGCGCATATCGTCCAGATCAAGCGCACCGGAGACCGCCGCGCCCTGTCCGGTTGCGTCAACGATCCATGCATGTCGCAGGCCGTCGAACGCGAGGTAGTGCTTGGTGTCCGCCGGGTCAGCATCGTCAAGGTTGATGTTGCCGGTACCCGCGTTGGTCGTGTCACCGTTGAGCACAAGGCTGTCGGTGTAGAACGCAAGCGACTTGGCAAGCTGTCCGCGCAGGAACGGCACGAACGGGATGATGCTGTCCTCTTCCATCTCGCCCGACCACATCTGGTGGATGACGAACTTGGAGGCGGACACGCTGACCCGGTTCGATCCGGTCTTGACCGTGGTGTAGTTGCTGGAGTTGTTGGCAGTCGACTCCGAGACCAGCAACATCTCCGGCATGTCCACTTCGACCGGCAGATATGCTGTCGGGGCGGTCATCTCGAATGTGTTGATAAGGTTGAAGACGTTGGATGCGGGCCGTGCCGCCTCCCAGAGATCGCCGACGTACTGCGCGCCGATGAGCTGCGAGCCGAAGCCCGACTCAGCAGTGTCCATCGCACGCATCGCGGATTCCCACTTGCGGATGTTGGCCTTGTTGACGCGGGGGTACATATCGTCGATGGCGGCGCGGTCAATCTTGCGCACCTCTTCATCTGACAGGTACTGCGCGTCGCTGATGGCCTTGAATGACCGGGTGAGTTCTTCTGACGGCCCGGTGCCGAGTCCACGCGCTGCGCGGCTCTGCATGATGTCGTACAGGAACTCGATGTCCTCCGCCTTGAGATTGTGGCGGGCGAACTTGGACCCGATGAGTTCAGGCGCAGCGGTCGAGAACCGCATCTTGCGCACGAACGGATCGTCATCGTTCAGCGATGCCAGGTATGTGGCAATGTGCTGCTGGATGGTTTCGGCACTGGTGGATGCCTCGATGGAGGCAAACCGTGCGTGCAAGTCTTCGGCAAGCTGTGTGATCGTTGGTTCAGTCACGGGTTAGTTCCCTTTGAGTCGTTGCAATTCGAGTAAGAGCGTGCGGGCGGAATCGTCCGGCTCCGCAGGTGGGGGATCGGCTGTCTCGGCTTCCTTGACCGACCGGGCCAGAATCCCCAACGCGAGGTCAGAGATCGCTTGCAGGTCGTCCAGGTTGCGCTTGCTCAGCACAGCCCCGGCCCGGTAGTCCATCACCGCGAACGACCGTGGCAACATCTCCGGCTCACCTTCGAGGAACAATCCCCGAATCGTGTCGCCGTCGAATGCGTCCAGATCAGCCGCTGGCATGAACTCAGGCGGTGTCTTGTCGAGACGCGAGTATTCCCGCGCCAACCGGATATGCTCAGCCTTGCGCTCATCGTCCGGTCGTGGCGAGTAGGGCGCGTACAGGTCAACCATTGCGGCTGCTGTGCGCTCCCACGTCTCGCTCGCGGGCGGTGTGTTCGGCTGATTCGGTTCAGTGATGGATAGCGCCTCTTGCAGCGCCCGTAGTTGACGCTCAATCAGTGCGCCGGGATCGCCGGGGATGTTCACGGCGGAGATGTCGAGCAATTCGGCCTTGGTGACCCGTGCCGCGCCCTCTGCGCCGCGTGGTGGCTCGATCTGCTTGGTTTCCCATCCGACCGATACCGCGTTCAGGAAGCCGTCACGGTACTTGCGCTCGATCTGGCGGGCGAACTCGTCGCCCTGATCGAACACGACGTCGGCGACCATGTTGCCGTCCTTGATCGACACGTCAGCGACGCGGCCAATCGGAGGGCGATTGCCGGTGTAGTCGTGGGACCACAGAAACGTTGGGTTAGCCCGGAAGTTGTCCAGATCCCAGCCGTCCTGCGCGATGACCAGACCGTCGCGGCCTATCCCCTCGGTGGACGCGATGAAACGAATGGGCGAACCCGGCTCAGCCGATGCCGCGCTGCGCTCTTGGATTGCCCGGATGTACTGCGTCATGGGATGCGACCTTTCGCTAAGTGTGCATCTGCACAGATGGTAGCACGCGACAACCGCGTTTCATGGCTTTGTGGTATCGGCGGGCAGGGGGAATGTGGGCCGTCGATGATGCGGCGGGCGTCTTCTCTGCCGATCTTCTGGAGCTCTTCGGTGACCCGTCGGTCGATGAACTCACGTAGTTGCTGTTCTGGTGTCACGCTAAACCTCCACATCGATAACCGGGACCACAACGCAGCGGCAATTTACGGACTCGCCCGCCGAACTCATGTTGCCGGGACCGGGGCCAGTCGCCCCGCCGACGGTGAAGTCAGCATCGAGCGCGACCGTCTGACCGTGGGCGGTGACGTGACTCTCGCGGGTGCGTTCGTCCAGTGCGGCCACCCACTCCTTCTTGTCAACCGTGCCCGATTGCTTCCAGCCCTCAATCCGGGCGGCGTTGCTGCTGCTGATGACCTCGGTACGGGCAATCGCCTCACCGCTCGACTTGATCCGGTCGCCCATGATCGCCTCGATGCGCTTGGCCATCAGGTCTAGGCTGTCGCCGTCGGTGATGCCAGCGGTCAGCGTGTCCTTCAGTTGCTGCCAGGTCGTGTCGTTGACCTGCACAGCGAATCGCTGGGCCTGCTTCTCGATCATCCGCTTTACCGGACCCGCGTCCATATCGAACGTCATGGCCACGTTGATCTCCTCGATTGCCGCCTCGCCTGCGCTCTTGACAACTTTGGCGTACAGGTCGCGGGTCTGTTCGCGGAATTCCTTGACCCAACGCGGCATATCGAACGGATCGTCGGCAACCTGCTCAATCGTGCGCACGCTGCGATCCTGCCGCAACCGGGCCAGTACGGCCTGACGCTGACGGCGCATCAACTCCGCGACCTTGTTGCCGAACTGCACTTCCCACGGTTCCATCTGGGCAATCGCCCGGTTCCACATGCGTTCATGCTCGGCGCTGCCATATTCGGCAGTGCGCATTGAGCGGGCACTGCGCGGCTCATCCTCGGTCTTGGCCGGGATCGCCTTCGGGTCAGCGGGTGAAATCGTGGGTGGTGCAGGCGGCTCGAAGTCATCGACCGACGTGATCGGAGTCAGTCCGGGAGGTGCCCACCATGCGTCGCCCCACTTGGTTTTCGGCAATCCCTGCGAAGTGCGAATCTCATTGACCGTGATGCCGCCCTTGTCGAGTAGCTGCGTCGGCGAGACAGGCGGCGCGTCGGTCTTGATCGGGACGACACCGCCACCGGCTGCGGGTGCCCACCAGACCTTGCCCCACGGCACCGGGTCTTTCCCGACGGACTCGAGATAGTCGTTGATCGTGGCCGCGCCCTTGTCGAGCTGACGCTCCCACCGATCCCACTTGGCATCCTCTGCCTCTTGCAGAACGTCAACGTCAGACAGATCGAACGCGCATTCATCGGCCTGACCCTTGAACATGGGCAGCAATTGCTCATTGAGCTCGTTGGCGATGAACGTCGATTCGATCTTGAGCGTGTCGTTCCACAAGGCAAGCCGCGCCTCTTTGTAGTTCTGGTAGGTGCGTTGCCCGCCGAGCAGGTCTTCCGGGATGCCATACGCCCGGCACAGGTCAGCGAACGACCACTGCATCATGCCCAGGAACTCAGCGTCCTTGGGCGAGAGGCTAATCGACTGCAACTTGGCTTCACGCGGGATGACGCCCACCCGGTGCGCGTTCTTGACGCCACTGAGCTTGTTGCGCAATCCCTCGCTGATGTCCTTGACCTGCGTCTCTGTCCACATCGTATCGGACGATGCGGGGGATATGATCCCGGACAACTGCATGCCGTTGCGGAATATGTTGGCGTTGCTGAGCGATGCCGCATTCGCCATATCAGCGGTCAGCTTTGCCGACATCAGCGGGGACAGGCCGGAGAGTTCATTGAGCGGGTTCGGATAGCGCAACCAGACCGCCTCGTCACGGTTGAACCTGATCGGCTGCCCGGTGCCTGAGTCGTACTCGTAGTGGCTGATATAGCCCTTGGTGTCGGGAACAACCTTCATGCGGTCAGCGCGAACCCACCAGATTTCGCCCGGTAGACCACCCCGCTCGCCTCGGTCGAGCACCCAAAAGTTAGAACCCCAGACGCACATCGAGTACTCGGTCATCTCCATCAGCCGCCCGAACGTCCAGAACGGATTGACGCGGTCGAGCAGTTCGCGCAGTGGCCCAGCGGTAACCTCAGTGCGCTTGGTTCCGCCCGACTTGTAGAGTTTGAGCGGAAGGCTGGCGATCAGTTGCGACCTGTAGCGGGAACAGACATAGACCCCGGTATTGGTGGCGAGGTATTCGGCCATCTTGGTCTGCGTCGTCTGCTCATCTTGCCCAGTGAGCGCGGCTAGGTAGGGATCGCCGCCATAGCCATCCATTGGCACCACAGCCCGCGAGTTCATCGACCGGACATCTTTGCCGAGTAGTTCTTTGATCCAGCCCATTAGTAGAACATCCTTGCATTCGGCGGGTATTCCGATATGTCAAACACCACATACCGAAGGGCGTCCATTGCGTGGTCGTGATCCTTCACCGGAGCGTCGGACGTTGATCGAACACCGTCGGGATACTTGTACGTCTCGAACTCTTCGATCATGTTGACGCACGATGGATCAACGGTCAGATCAGGCAGCACGGACGTAACGCGAGCAATGCCCACCTGGACATCGTTCTTGGCCTTCCTGACCGGGATGTCGCGCTCAAGCAATGACTGGATCAACGATGCTGCCGACGGGTCGATGACGACGTGCGATGCTTCGCTCTCACGGAAGGCATCCACCGCCGCATCTACCATCGAATCAGAACTCATGCCGCGCTGGTAGCGTTCGCGCTCAACGTGGATACGATCGCCGGCGTACCGAACGACATATATCGCGGTCGGGTTTCGGGTGCCGACATCCATGCCGACAATCGCGCCCCATCCTTCGACGTCAACCTCGTCAGTACCCTTGCCCGTTTTGCGAACATGCGTTTGTCGGTCGAAGTGCGGATAGACGGCACCCTCGGCTGCTGTCCACTTGCCGTCCCGCAATCGATCGCGGCGGAACCCAGCGAGACCATCCAGCCGAGTCATGTAAGCAACGCCCTGCTCGGTCCATTCCTGATTGTCAGCGTCCCACAGGACCGGGTTGTCCTTGTGGGTGCTGTTGAACATGGTGAGCTTGCCGTCTTTCCACCACTTGTGGATCCAGTGGCCCGGTCCTTGCGGGTTGCAGTCGCCGTAAATCTGCTGGTACGGCATGACGCCCCACCGCATGCGAGTCGATAGCTTCTCGATGTCATCCTCGAAGAACTCAGTGGCCTCAATCAGACAGGCAAGATCGTACTCGCGGCTCATCACCTTGTCGGCCTTGTCCAGACCGCCCACAAGCACCGCTGACCCGTTCGGGTACTGGTACGACGCCGGAGTGAACTTCGATCCGCCATACGGCCTGACGTTGAAATTGCCAGAGCCAAGCACGCGCTCTTGAAACGTGACCAACGCGGACGCGGTCAAGTCCTCTTGCACCTTGCGGAGAATGATGCCCCGCATACCTGGGTACTTGAGTGCGCACAGGTGGACCTTCCAGAGATCGCCGAGGGTCTTACCTGTTCCGGCTGGCCCTGCAACGATGGCAATGGGATCGTGGCACCGGAACATGTCGGCTGATGCACCACGCGGCCAATAGCGGACAGTGGACACGTCACGCTGTTCAGGTCGGCGCAGCGCAACCACTAAACGTCACCAGGATCGACGCCGACGATCTCAACGGTGGACGTAAGCGAGCCGGACAGATCGAGACGGTCGGTAAACAGACCGTGGGCCTTGCCCAATAGCTCTAGTGCCTTGATGCGGTCCTGTGGGGTGATCGTGGGGCTGAATGCGAGTTGGGCGATTGCATCGAGGACGACTTCACTCGATGCGGCTCTTGCCCTGAGCTCTTCGTCTATACGCGCACGGAGAATCGGATTCTTACGGTTCGTGAACCCGGCAGAGTCGCAGTCCTTGTATCCAGCCATCCGTGCAGCTTCGGTCGCATTGAGGGATGCACCGCCGAGGTAGTGGCTGATCCATAGCTCTTGCTTGTCCGTCAGCCGCTGGTTGGTTGCCAAGTCGCGCCCTTACCACACTATCCGTGCAAATGCACAGTCATGCGGCTACTTTAGCATGTCGACCAGCAGCGAAACGCCGATTGCGCCGCAGATCAGGCCGGCAATGCAGAGCAGGCCGTAGAACCAGACGCGCAGGGCGGTCATGGTTGTGACTCGTCTACTTCGATGCAACTACCGGGCAATGGTTCCGATAGCACCAACTCGAATGATCGTTCTGCCTGTTCGCGGGTCAGGCCAGTCGCTTCAACCACGCCATCG
>Ga0172380_10001509_pt1 | contig 39796 bp, 63 predicted proteins | sample Leawe162metaG_FD_119747 | JGI IMG/M metagenome (GOLD analysis project Ga0172380, IMG submission 119747) | Leachate microbial communities from a municipal landfill in Southern Ontario, Canada - Leachate well 162 metaG | ecosystem: Engineered > Solid waste > Landfill > Unclassified | place...
AGCGCGGGTGAACGGCGCCGTAATGTCGGCAGCCAATCCCGCATTTTGCCATAGTTGAACCGGGTCAACCCCGTTGCTGATGATCGCCCAGGTGTCCCATGGGACAAACTGATACACGCCGCCGGGCGAAGCGAAGTTGGCGATTTGCGTTAGTCCGTCGCTGCTGCGATAGCGAAAGGCCCCGTCGCCGCAGCCGACGAACAGCCGCGGCTCTGTCCCTGCCACCGTCGACTTCAACCCCGTCGGCCGGGCTGAAGGCTGAGCTAACGTTAGCATTCCATGGTCCTTACGGACGCCGCCATTCTCGAAAATCACATTGTAACCGTCGCGCCAAAGCGGCCCCGCAATCCGGTCCAATCCCGGAAAGAGGCCGCTCGACAGAAAGTCACCAGATACGAGTTCAGCTAACGGGCCCATTCGGGACTCCAAGTCGGTTCAGCCGATTGTTGTAATCGGCACAGGCTTCGAGAGCATCTGAAGCCTTGGCGTTGGCACGATCCAGTGCCGCTTCATGGCCCACTTCGCGATCGAGAATATACCGCTGGTCGTCGTCGTTGAGCCGCCCGATGAACTCGGCGTCAATTTCCGACTGGCCCTGCTCAAGGCTCAACAGCGACGGTGGACAGATAATCGGCCCGAGCCCGAGCGTGATTGGCTGCTGTGGTGTCGCGCAAGCTGCTGCGAAGCTCACGATAAGCAGCAATCCGGCTTTCTGTATCAATCGCATTGGCAATCTCCGTTTGAGCCTGTGTGACTACGCGGGACCGTAGTCTGTCTCGTTCTGACCGGGCGATGTCGCGTTCGTTGCGAACCGCCACCAGTTCCTGCTCGGCAGCCAGCGTACGCTGCTGCGCCTTTTGGACCACTTCGAACCAAACGGCGCGTTCCTCCGTACGGCCCTCTTTGTACCGAGCATCGCCGTACATTATTACAAGCGCGTACATGCCCGCGAGCAGGACAAAAATTCCAACCGCCAGCCAGACGCGTTTATCAGACAATAGCGCTAGCGGCATCTTCTGGCACCTTGTGTGGTTGGTTTTGGGCCCACGGAAGCTGGTTGTTTTCGATTTGCTTCCGGCGCTCCCAGGAACGGGTGACTTGATCCATGATTTGCGGGAATTGGCTGACGAGCAGAATCATGATCGCTTCGCCGGGCAACGGCGGAATTGGACTGCCCATCGCCCACCGCCAGAATGCAAACGCGATCGCGGCGCCAATCACTGCTGTCAGTACAACGCCGATGAGGCGAAGTGTCGGTCTACCGAGCCCGTCCAGGACCTGCAGTCTGCGCATTGTTCTTCTCCGTTTGTTCGATTAACGAGTCCATTTGTTGCTGAAACGTAATCATCGACGCCATAACTTCGCGGTATTGTTCTTCGCGGGAGTGATTGTTGTCAGCAATCTGTTTCGTCAGGGCAGCGACAGCGATTGTAAGTTCGGTGATCACTTTGGTATACGCCAGTGCATCGATGTAGGGTCGGGTTTCCAGTTTGACGACGCGCAAATCCATCTGGTGCAAGTCGTCTGCGTGAAGGCGCGTAAGTAACCGAACCTCCTTATGATGGTCCGTGATGGTTTTGATTATCCAGCCGATCGCTGCGCCGTAAAACGCAGAGAGCATACCGAGTATCCATTTGAACCATTCACCATCCATCGTATCATCCCGCCAATGCGATTGTTTGAGCAACCCATTGCTCAGAGGCCGAAACCGCCCAAGCGCCAGGGTTGTAACTGGCGGCGTTCAAGTCTATGTATCCAAAACCCAAACCACACCCCGATGCCGCGTCGTTTTCGTTGTATGCGTCGACTGTCAGTGACGGGTCTGTAACGGGATCAGCAGTATTGCCGTCAATAGCAAATGCCGTAATCCAAGTAGTATTCCGAGAACTCCACGGTGGAGTTAAATTTGAAGAATCGGGCGCGGTACTAGTGCCTGTGGCCGCAGTTCCTGTTTGAATGAGGCTGACGCCTGAGTACCGTACGATACGATAGGCATACCGGCTGGCACCTGACATTTCTATAGACTCAATGGCGCCGTCTTCCCCGCCAGTCGCCGTCCGTTGGAACACAACCAAACGCACGTCTGTTCCATTGGCGTCGTCGCAAAGCAACGTCCACCCTGCTGGCGGCGTTATCGCGGCACCAGTAGTAGACAAGGCCAGGAACAACAACAACAGGTCATTAGGGTCAATAACAACAGGCAACACGATCGTGATTGCCCACACTCCCGCAGGAGCTTCTGTATTAGCGTTACCGTCGCCGGTAGCTCCGCCTGACCCCAAATAGAAGGGAAAAGCCTTAAGCCCCCCGGCAGCCATCATGAGGGTGAGCGCACCACTCATTTGATCGCCTGCGCAACTGCCGCCAGCTTGGCCGTCAGCGTCTGGTTCGTCTTGTTCTCGCGCGCGATGTAGGCTTCGAGTTCGGCGATGCGGGCTTCTAGGGACGTCTTTTCGTCAGCCCATTCGGCCCGTTCGTCGGCCAGAACTTGCTCAACTTCCGCCAGTTTCTTGACGTGTTCTGCCGACGTCTTGCCCAGGATATCGCCCAAATCGGCGACGTCGACCGGCTCGTTTGAGTTCGGCAGGTGACCTTCCAGCTTGTCATCTTCCATCACGGAACGCTGGACGCACCGGGTTGCGCCCGCGAACGCGCCCGTTTCCGGGTCTACGTCGATGATGATTTGGCGCGTTTTGCTAACGATAGGCATTGATTTCTCCTAGGTGAAAAGGCCGAATATGTACCACTCGTTGGTACCACGCTTCCAAATCCATGCTGACGCATTGGCCGCCACGACACGATCGCCAGTTCCAGCAGTACCATCGCCCCGCCGCAGCGTGACGCCAGTGTCCGGGTGAACGGTCAAGTTGCCACCGCCGTTGAGCGAAGGCAGCATAATGACAGTTCCAAGTGGATGTGGCACCGCGGAGTTGGCCGGGATCGTGTACTGTGCGGTCGCGGTGAACGGCACCGCAGCGCCAGCATCCACTGCGACCCCAGTGAAGTTCGCGGCCTTCTCGCCGGAGTTCGACGGGACACCCCGGAAACCAACCGAAGTAACGCTTCCCGGAACTGTCGCCGCATTGAGTTGAATGTCAACTGCTGAGCCCATCAGCAACCGGGTGGCACTGAGGTCCATCTTCAGGCTATTGTCAATTGTCCAGCCAATTGACGTTGTCGTCGGAAAATACATACCGACGTCAGTGTTGGTTGATAAAGCGAAAGTGGGCGCGCTTGCTGAACCTGCAGGGCCCCAAAGCGGTATAACGCTGTTTAACCGAGCGCCGTTGAAATACCACATCGCCACGCCGCCATTGGCAAAGGCAACTTCGCCTGCTACGTAGTACATGCCGGAAGTTGCTGACCCGGCGAACGAGTAAGCTGGCGCTCCAACAGCACCATTCGGCGCGATGACAACAGTTCCAAGCGTAAGATTTGTCAGCGCAGTCCCTGTACCGCGAGTAAACGACAGCGCGTTGACGCCAGCCGCATCGGCATCTGTGCGCGTGCGGATTTGCAAGTCACCACCCGTGACTGTAACATCCCACAGCTTTTCGTCGACAGCTTGGTCGTTTTCTTCGAACAGCAATCGAGGCTGAGTTCCGGTAATCGTTTTGTCGCCGGTGATGTCTTCGGCGCCAGCTACGTGCAACAGACCGCTGTCTGCCACAAATGCCGCGGTACCGAAGTCGCCCGTGACCGACGCCAGTTCTGACACTGACAGCGGGTCAGCAGCGTATTCTTCAAGCGAAGGGTCCAGTTCGATCAGCGGGTCGCCCGCGACACCGTTCGGATTTGTTATAATCAACGAGGTACCGACGGTCAACTCTCGCAGAGCCCAGTCGTTGGCTCCGATCTTGAACAGACCGCCTTCGGTTCCAGCTAGCGCTTCGATATCGACCAAGTCAGGGTTTGCAGTTGCCCACGAACTTGTCGTGTACAGCGTTAGGTCGGAGATAAAATCGGCTTGGCTTTGGTAGCTTCCGCCAGTGCCTCCCAGCCACCACGGAACGGGCCACGTGTCACTTTGCAGACCTGGAATCGTACCCGGCCGAATGTCATCATTCGCGACATCGATCGTCATGGTGACGTTGAGCGGCAGGTCCAGTGTCAGAACCAGCGCATCATCAACACCTGAACCGATCGTTTTGCCCGTAATCGCAGGCAGCGTGACAGTGATGTCGAACCGTTGCCATGTGTCGGTAACCGACAGGTTCTCCGTGTCCGCTTCGACATCGGCGCTCGGGCTCCCACCAGTGCCGAAATCTTGGATCAGCTTCGCAACGACCGTCCGCGCAGTATCGGCCTTTAGCCAAACGCTACGTGTGACAGTCTCACCGGCCCGCCAGTGCACGCCCGGCAATGGAACTCGGAGCCTACGCAGCGTCGACCCGCTGCCGGCCGCCGACTGGTCCCACCTCAAGAAATACCGCGGATCGCCGGGGACATCAGTTTGCCCCAGCGTAAACGTCTGACGCGTGATTGAGAAGGCGCTGATAGTTCCGTCGTACTCGGGATACCAGCCGTCGGCGGTTTCGGCCAAACTCGCCGGCGTATTGAACGTAACGCCGCCGCGCCAGAAATCCAACCGGCCGTTGGGATGGCGACTGACGCCGGGCAATGGACCATCGTTGATTTGCGTCGCATGCTGTTGATAGGAGGCTGACTCTACCAAATACCATGCGTCTTCGGTCGCATCGAAGTGCAAATCGGCTAACCAATCGGCGGCAAAAGCACCCGCCTCCAGCGGCTGTCCGTTCATGAACAGCACTGACTTTGTATCGATTGTCGTAGTGCCGTCGGTGACGTTAACTGTGACAGGGCCCGTATTGTCGGCCGGGATCAGGAAAGTAAGCCGGTCGCCAGTGAACAGATTAGGCAGCGTGTTACCGACACCAACATCGACCGTGTACAGATCGCCGACGTTTGTCGCAGTTCCGCTGAACTTTGACGTCGCGGCAATCGAAGCGTTGATGACGACTTCCAACAGTTCAGCCGTCGGCGTATGAATGATCTTGGTGCCCGACTCCCAGTCGCGCGCCGCGGTGCTTTCCTGGGCCCGCTCGATCGTCAGCGTACCGTCGGTGTTCCACGCCGTGATGTTGACGATTTCGCAATAATCGGAATTGAACAAAACCGCTTTGGCCTTGTCGCCAACTCCCAGTGCCGGCAGGTCATCGACTTCATCTGCATCGATATAAGCTGTTGTCGCGGCAAGCGCGAGCGACTGACGAAGGGTCGACGATGCGAAATTGCTAAGTTTCCAACTCATGTCGGAACCCCTCCCATGTAGGTACCCTTCCACACGTCATCGTCGTCCTGGTCAATGAACGGGACCGTGATGATACCTAGTGCGTAAATTTGATGCCTGTCGTCGCCAGCCGTAACCGGCGTCGCGGGCCCAATAGCTTCCCATACAGTGGCTCCGACCGGAGCTATGTACTCGCCATTAGGCCCGTAACCTGGATCAGGCATTAGTGGTTGGTGCCGTACGGGAAGTAGTCGGACTCATCCCACTCGACCCGGAACGTGCAGGCCCAAACGCCAGTCGCCGGCGCGCGGCAGCGGACGATGAAGCCCTCAGCCGCAACCAGTTCCAACGGGTGTTCGCCTTTCGACAGATCGGCTTCGAACAGCGGAGTGTTCGGCGGCAAGATTTGGCCCGACAGGCTAGCCGTAATTGGCGCGCCCGACAATTGGAAACCAAGCGCCGGCGTAGCGATCGTCTTGGTGCCAGCGGTAAGGCCTGCCGTGGTCGCAATCCGGAAGTCACCGGCGACAACTTCAGTAGCCTTCATCGTGGACGGACCGCGACGGTTAGCGGCGCCTGGATCAACTGCAGCACCGCCGGAGCCGGCAGCCGACCAACCGGTGCACTTCAGAAGCTCAAGTTGCACTGGAATGCCTGCGGCGAAATAGGTCGTCGATACGGCGGCGTCGACCAGCACCTTGCGGATATGCGCCCGCTTGGAAGCGTCGACTGGGTTCCAACGGAACTGCAATAGTTCGGCATCGTTGGTGATGCCTGCAGCGATGACACCGGTCCGCGCGGCAGCGCCGTACTGGCCGTAAGTAACCTCGTTCCGGGCGCTTGGCACCGGACGCACATAACGTTGAAGCGACATTCTATGTACTCCTTAAAGGCTCAGTTGACTGAGCGTACACTGGGGGTTCCCAGACCTGAACGACTTCGCCAGATTTCAGTTCTTCTTCCGACACGTTGAAGGATTGGACCTCTAGGTCGAACTCGGATTTGTAAACTCCGTAAAGGGCAGGATCGCGAATCCGGACCGACATCATCATTAGGGTGCGGGCCAGCAACATATTCGTCATGTTGTCTAGCATGTAGTGGCGCCATGAGTCGCCAGAACCCCACTTGGTAAATTGCTGCAGGTGGGCTTCGAAAACCATATTCTCATCGGGAATGGAGCCGAGGATAATGCTCGACATTCCGTTGAGCCAATAGGATTCGGGAACGCCCGCTGGGCGATCGGACCGATCCACAGGATTGATCTTTTTCAACGGGGCGTGGAAGACGATGTTACCATCGCTGTCGGTGTCCCGAAGCCGAATAGCCTCAATCCCACGAATGTTTAAATCGTGGAGACTGAGGATATACGGGTATTCCGCTGTTATGTCCACGTTCAGGACCTTCCACGTGCGCATGTACTGGAAGAGGTAGTTACCCTCTATCCAGCGCGCTGCGAGTTTGGTCCTGACCGGGATAAGCGAGTCCAAGCTGGTGCCCCTACCAAGAGCATCGGACACCAGCGCATGGAACTCGCCCAGCGTGAATGACATCTTACGACGGCTTCAGGATCGCGGTGGCAATCAGTTCGCCCGTCGTATCGCCGCCGGTGAAGGTCCAGCAGTAAGCCTCGCCTTTGACCGCTGCCAGCGAAACGACTGCCGCATTGGCGGACAGGTCTTGATAACCCGTTGCCGCGTTTTGCAAGTCGATGGCCGTGAAGCCGCTGTCGGTGTTGCTGACAAGGCCGAACAACAGGTCCGACGTCGCATGAGTTGGCGTCGTGGTGACGTTGACGCCAAGCTCGAACGTTCCATCGCACGGGGCGATGAAGTGACCGAACGTGACGCCGGCAGCCGAAGCGACGATGCGGCCGTGAAATTCGGCCACCATCTTCCCATCGAACTGAACGTCGCCAGAACGGTAAGTTTGTCCACGTGACATTTGCGTAGTCCCCTATTCTGTTGACGATCAGACGTCTTCGATGCCTTGATCCATTTCGGTCCACAGGAAGTGCGTGGACGGGTGGTGAAGTTCGACGCCGCACTCGGCGATGTAGCCCGCCTTGATAGCGTCTTGGCCGACCGCACGCAGATCGCCTTCGTACTTCAGGTCGCTGTCGGTGAGGTAGCGGTACTCGATTTCCGACATGTCGAGGATGAAGGCCGAAGTGTTCATGCCGTAGTAGGCGCCACCGGTCGTCGTGCCGCCAGTGTTTTGCGTGAACAGCGGGTGGGTTTTGAACACGAGGTCGCCGAACGGCGTCGTCAGCCGCGTGACTTTCATCCCGTATTCTTTTTCGCCCGACTTAACTTGGTACTGGGTGTTCTTGCGAACGACTTGGCCCAGCGACGCCAGCATTTTGTTGCCGGCGAAGACCATCTTCTCGGACGAACCTTCCCGGAACAGCAGTTCAAGGTTGGTTTCCAGCGTGTCCATGTCGTACTGACCGCCGAACGGAACGATGTTCGCTGCCGACATCTGGTTGTACACGCCAGCGCTGGTGCGGATCGGCTTGGAGTTCTTCACCGAAGCCGACCGGATGCCGAGCCAGAAGGCCCGTTCCATGTCAATGCCGATGTATTCCAAGCATTCACGCCGAGCTTCCTTGACAGCCTTGACGGTGCGAAGACGCGTCTTGGCGGCCGTGCGGGTGATTTCCAGCGTGCGGCGGAAAATCTGCGTGTAGTTGTAGCGCTCGGTCGGGTCATAGCTGACGCCAGTTGGAGCCAGCGAACCTTCTTCGAACGCCGAACCGACGCAGAGCAGGTTCGGGTTGATACCGACGCCGTTCGCATCGACAGTGGCCGGAGTCGTACCGGCCCAACCGCGGATAACCGTGATCGCCGTGTTCGACGTCGGATCGCTATAGACGAGCATCTGTTCGTCGGTTTCTTCAACCAACAGGATGTCGTTGGCAACGAACGTCATGGCGTTGGAGCCAGCCGCCAGAGTCAGCGTTTGCTGGGTACCAGCCGCCGGTGCCGTCAGGTCACCAGACGTGGCATGCAATTGCAGGCGGCGATCGTCAAGCGCCTTTTCCCACCAGTGGAACACCGGGTCATCGGTGCTGGATTCTTTCATCGCTGCTGTCAGTGCCGTGAGCGGCAACTTGCCGTTCGGATACAGCATGAGCAGCATGGACCGCCAATTTTCGGGGCGCTCGTTCGCCGCGAAGTTGGACGTGTCACGCAGGCCTTGGATTGACATTTGTTACTCCCTTAAAGGACTAGATCACGTAAGTCCGCCGACTGTCCATTAAGGTTTCCATTGGGACCGGCCGGCGGGCGCGCTCCCCCTGGGGTATAGAATGTTTCCTTGCGCTTTGGCTGCTGAGCAACGCGAGGCGCTGGGGAAACAATTGGTTGGGCACCGGCGCGGGGAATTTCCACGCCGAGGTTTTCTTTGACATACGCGTGAATCGCGTTGCCGATTTCGTCATACAACGCGTCGTTGTATTGGAGGGTGCCGGCTTTCTTGTGCTTCTCGACGATCTGCGACGTGATCGCATTGACCGTCGGGCGCAGAGCGGGCTTGTCGAGTTCGGCGAATTTGGAGAAGAACTTTTGCGTATTGGTGGCCTGGACCGATTGCGTCTGCACCATTTGCGGTACACGCTGCATCATGGCCTGCATCATTTGGACCTGCAACTTCGCCACGTCCTGCATGACTTGGTTGCCGATGCCGTTAATGATTGCGTTCAAGGCGCCGGCAGCCTTCGCTGGATCGTCAGGATTGAACAGGTCGGCCAGGACCGTTTCGCTGACATTCAGCGCCGGGTTCACGTCGCCGTAGAAAGCTTTCGGTTGGGCCGGCGCCGCCGGCGCGTTGGGATTCGCCGGCGCTTGGGGCTGATTGCCCTTGATCGCTGCGACGATTGCGGCTGTGAGCGCTTCGGTTGTCGGCGCTGCAGGCTGAACCGGAGGAACAGCCGGAGCGTTCGGGTCAACGGGCGGCGTAGCTGCTGCTGGTGCATTCGGATTCGCAGGCGCGTTCGGATCGACAGGCGCAGCCGCTTTCTTCGGGCCGATCGGCGGATTGAACCCGATCAGGGCGCCGATGTCCTTCATCGACAGGCGCGCGTTGGGATCGTTTTCGGTATCGAGGATTCCACGGACGTGAGCGGCTTCCTCTTGCGACGGACCATCATCGTAGTCGAAGCTATCGCCGTAGTCCTGATTGGCCTCGTGAGCCCCGCCGCCGTGATCGTCCAGCCCGGTTACGGGCTCATTGCCGCCACCGCCACCTGGATCGTTGCCTTCCGGCTCGACAGTAAACACACCCGCGATGCGGGCGAACAGGTTATTCTTCCGGGACTTCATCAGTTCTCTCCGCATTTTCAGCTTGGGACAGGCACTCGGCTAGGATGGTGTAGTAGCGTTCCAGACCGGCGATTGTGCCCTGTGAATGTTTCAACTCTTCGATCGTGTTCCCAGTGCGAAGGATTTTCTCGGCTTCCCTCGCCACTTCCAGACTGAACATGAACGCCGACCGCAGGACTTGGTGCGAGCGGAGCAGAATGAGAAGCTCTGGCGACCATGCCCCGTTCCAGGCAGGCGACTCGTCGAGTAGTTGAATGATCGACTTCGTCGGGTCGTTGAGTTCTCGTTCTAACTGTGGCCCATTGGTCGGCAGTTGTATCCCCTCATCGGGACCGACCTCAGGTTCGTCATCGTCGTCTGGTATTCCAAAATTACGCGGCATTGGGTAATCCTGCGGCAGCTTCTGGCAGTGGGACTGCATTACCGGCTTTCGCCATTTGATCCAGTTCCGTGTCGCTGACGAGCCGGAAACTGGTGATGTTCGGTGCGCCTCCTAGCGCGCAAACGTGTTCGAAAATCCGTGGCAGACTGTGGCTCCGAGACAGGATTGGCGACTGGGCCATTCCCATCAGGATTTCCTTCCAAGTATCGAAGCTTCCAATCCTGTCTAATGGTAAGGTACCATCGTGCACAGTGTATGTAAAGTTCCCCATCAATAATTGGGCACCGACATTCGTGTAGGACTCCTGCCCGATTACTTTAAGCCACTGGTCCTCTTCCTGGAACTGCTGGATGTTGAGGACATATTGATCGGTGAGCCTCGTCAGGCACATTTGGCTTATTAGCTGCGCATGGACCGAGAGGCGCCCGAAGCCACTTTCGTTTGTCATCCGTGCGTCTGCGGCTGTGCGTCGGCCCGCAGTCGGGGTGCCCCGCATCGAGTCGTTCACTGACGACACCATGTCGCCGATCTTGAGGAACGTGGCCAAGTCGCTGATGTGGCCCCGTGTCACGTCGTTGACAGGGAACTGTGTCAGCGCCGCACGAACGTCAGTGCCGTAGGCCAGAGGCTTCAGGCGAATGTGCTTGCCCGGTTGAGGATACTTCAGTGACGTCTCGTCGATCTTGGAGGGATCGTACAGCCATTGGTTGTTGAGACTTGCACGGACGTTGTAGATGTGGCTGTCAATGAACCACGACAGGATGTCCTGGATCGGGCTGATGTAGTCGCTAAGTGACGGTTGGCCGAAGCCATAACCCAGTGAATAGGGCTCGCTGACTTCAACCGGATGGCGCCCGTGATCCATGTCGAGCGGCTCAGCCTGGACGATCTGAGTCTTGTTCAGGATCGTGAACAGGTACTTGACGGGATAGTCTTCGGGGCCAAGACCCAACTCAAGTGGGATAATCGTGCACGAGCCCTGGTCGACTTTGTACGAATTGTGAAGGCCCGTTTGGCCCCGCCCCTCGGTACCGCCCGCGTGCGCGTTACCGCCGCTGATCGCCGAACGGTGCGACAGGTTGTACCACTTGTCGTCGGCCGTGGAACCGGTACCGGGTTCGATCGTCCGGACATACTTCAAGGCGCCGGCGCGCTCGGCTTCCAGCAGAATATGCTTGCCGACATATTCGCGCCAGAAAACGAACTCGCCTTTTTCGGAGACTTCGGCCATCGGCACGTTCGGGTCCGGGAAGAACATGAACGGGTCGATGTTCATTGTTTCGTTGCCGGCGTAGATTACTTTTTCTTCATAGTCCTTGAGCAGCGCCGGCAAGTCTTGCGGATTGTTGGCGTACGACAGGCGTTCGGTTTCGTTCGGCGGCCGGATCACCCGACGCTTGCCACGTTTGATGGCCCAAATGTTCCGCACGACACCGAGCCCGTAGAGTTCGCCATCCAACAACAGTTGGAAAATCCGCATGATCATTTTGTTCATGTCGTACTGGTACTGGAGCATTGCTTCCATGTACTTGACGTTGTCGGCCGCTTCCTTACCATTGGCGCCGAGCGGCGTGAAAGGTTTCTTGGAGCAGTAGACTTTCATGCAGTACGTGACGATGGTGGAGATTGAGGCGAAGTTGTAGGGGAACAGGATGATGGCGGGGGCCGGCGGTGCCGACTTGTCGTTCATGTCCTTGAGCATTTGCTCATAGTCAGGCAGCGTGAGGTAGGCTTGGATTTTGCGCTCGGCGACCTGCCACCGCGAGTAGAACTTGGTCATCTGTTCTTCGCTGGAGCGGATGCGCTTTAGAATGTACTCAAGCACAAACTTGTGGTGATCGCTGCCCGGCGTGAGCAAGTCGATCGGTTCTTGTTCCGGCTTCAGAGTCTTGAACTTGGGCGGTGCGACTTCGTTATCGCCGAGAAACGGTGCGGTAGCCATTTGTAGTTTCCTTAAGGTACGTAGCCGGTTCCGGCGGGACAAGGTGCTTGGTAATCAGGGTCGATGTCGGAGCCTCTGCCCATGGCTTCGTTGTCGCCAGAGAGCGGAGAGAATACTTCGAGGTTGCTGACAGCGCCCGCGATAGCATCAGGGCCGTCGAGTTCCGCATTGGGCCAATCAAGGAACATTACTTCAAGTTCAGGCCAGATTTGCTGGAACGTGAGGTACCCCGACTGCATCAAGGGCTGGAGGATACCTTCGACACGTTCCAGTTTGCGGCCCGCGGGCCACGTGTCTTGGATTTCAAAGTACGCCTCGATGCCATGGACTTTGGCCTTTTGGAACATCAAGGTGCGGATGACTTGGGCGAGCGCAGCTTGGTAGGCGACGGACTCCGACGAGTGGTGGGTGCACTTCCACCGCATTCGCATGTTGAAGTATTCGTCGGCTTGGTCGGCCATTGACATGCCCTTGCGGGCGAGGAAGTCGCAGACGTGCTTGTGGCCGTTTTCCATAATCCCGACAACCGCGATTGCAGCATAGCAGGCATCGGAGCCCTTGCCGATGGCAGGGTCGATGTGGATGGAGCGGGCCACGAAGTCTTCCGGCTTGTAGGTCCGGTAGCGAATGTACTCGGCTTTGAACTTCAGCTTCGTATCATCGCGGATCGTGGACATGAACTCCAGGTAGAACTCGTAGAGTTTGCCCTTCGCAGCCATCGACTGCTTTTTCTTCTCGATGGCTTCGAGGGACAGGCCGGCACGATCATCCCAAAGGGCCTCTTCGACCTCTTTGAGGATCGGGTTACCGTCTTTGTCGTTTTGCCCTGTCGCAACTACTTCGCCAGTCTTGACGGTGCAGCCGAACTGGACTGTGGTGTAATCGGGATCGCGAGACAGGACCGGGAGCAAAGCTTCGTGATGCAGCAGCGTGCCGATCGCGTAGATGCAGGCGTCTTCAGCGTCACGATCCAGCGCTTGTTCGACATCGGATGCGAACCACGACAGGGTCTTCTCGCGTTGGACATCAGTGCTGACGGATTCTTTGTCCTCGACGTCATCGAGAACGATTGTGTCAGGGCGGTTGCCGAACTTGTTCAGTCCGCGAATCTGCGCGCCGTGTCCTTTGGCCGCGAACTTGACGCCAGTTGTGGTTTCGAAGGACTTCGCGCCCCATGTCTCATCGTCAGTACGTTCGGGTTTCAGGCGTCCGAACAGCGCTATAATGCGCGAGTTTGAGGACAGTTCGCGGCGGATTGTAGCAAGCTGGTCTTCCGCGTGCGGCGCTGCTTCGGAAATATAGACGGTGAACTTCGTCAGCTTAAAGAGCGTTTTATAGGTATTCGCAAAGTTGATGATTGTAGTTTTGGCGAACCCGCGTGGTATGATGAAGCAGACGTGTTGCCCAAGGACCATGTCGATGGCAACAGGTGTTCGGCCGTCTTCCCCGTAACGGATGTGAAAGATGGGAACCAGAGGCGACTTGGGGTCATTTGGGCGCAACTTGTATTTGAAATGTTTGACTAGCTTCGCGAGGTCTTTCTTGGTCCAGTGGCGTGTGCCTTGGTCCCAGACTTCGGGTTCGCCGGGCTTGTTGAAGTTCAGCAGGAAGTCGGACTGCCGCAGCAAGATCGCCACCATGCCCCGGTGGAACCACGGCATTGGGCGCTTGAACCAATGTGGGAATAGCTGGCGGGCACAGAGGATCGGGTCCTTACCGTAGGCAAGGATCAGTTCGGCATTTTCCTTGGAGATTTGGTCAGGACTCATAGGTATCTAGTAGACAGTGCCAGCAAGTTGACGATTTCGGGCAGTACGGTTGGTAAATCGTTGTAGGATTGGATATTGAACCCCATCATGTCAGCCAACTCTAGCTGGCGCGTCTTGTCGAGATTGTTCACGTGCAATTCCAACTGCCGCATATTCCATTTTGGTGATATTGCAAAAGTGTTAAAGGCCTCCCGGGCCGCGGCAATATCGCCTTTCTGCTCGTCGATACCTTGCTGGAACGGGTTAGTTTTAGTATCCGCGGATACTTCGTCGAACCAGGGATCACGGCTGATCGGCGGAGGTTGCTCGGGAAATGGGAGCGCGTTATCCGGTGGCGGACCGGGGCCAAACTGATCCGGAAACGTCCGCTCCCGCATGTACTGACGAGCGCCAGCACTGGGGCGCGCATTGAGGCGGTGGCCACCCTCTTGCATCAGCCGCATGATCAGGTCGTGGACGCCGTTTGCTGGACCTGACATTAGACGTTCCTCCGCGGAGTCTGTGGGCCCGCCATCCCCATCAGGCGCATGAGCATGTCAGTATCGCCGCCAGGGTTGTCGCGATCGAGCAGTTGTTTGAGGACGTTAGGATCGAAGTCCGGAGCCAGTGAGCGACGGGAGACAGGATCGTCGCCGGCCATACCACCGCTACCGACGCCAGACGTGCGGACCGCGTCAGTCATTGCTCCGGTTGTAACGAACTCTGGCACGTGTTCTGACGTGCTTTGCATGAACGCCAGGAGTTCCTTCTGCGACTGGACTGGGTCTTCCATGCGGGCGATCTGCGCCAGCCATTTGATTTCATCCAGCAGTTGGGCCATGCGGCCCATCGGATCGAAGTCGCCTTCACGGCTTTCAACAGCTTCGGCGGTGCCTGCGTCGAGGTCGCCGCTTTCGGCCATGATTTCTTCAGTCGCAGCACGTTGTCCGTACTGGGCATCAGGCTCTAGAAGTTCCATTCGCGACAGAAGTTCTTCGACTTTTTGATCAATGATTTCAGGGTTGTCGATAGGCGAGGCACCGGAGAAGAATGTGGACAGTCGCGGTGAGCCGCTGTCGGCAGCCGCATATAGTTCGTCGATGGAGGGGTTGTTGTTGCCTTGCAGCAGACGGCGGGCAAGCGACGGTTGCAGGTTTGCTTCGGAATCCAACTCACGGATCAGTGCGTCTGAGAGACTCTCAAGCATTGAGCGCTTGAGCGCAGGAAAGGCGCCAGTTGCTCCGTAGTTCATCGACATGATGGTGCTGTCAGTGCCCAGCAGTTGCGGGTTGACGTTACGCGGGTCCGGGTTGTTGACGCCAGCCGCGTATTCGGCCTCGGTACCTGGGATAATTTGGTCCGGATGTAATGTGTTCTGCGTGCCCGACTCAGCCATGATGTCCATGAGGTCGGGCGCACGACCTGCTGCCGGATGTGAACTGAGCCTCGGCACCCGGCGCGGAGTTGGAAAGGGGATCGTTGGCATTACGGCCTCGCCTTCACTATGCCCGGACGCTGGGGCTTCGGTTCTTCCATCGCCGGCTTCGGATTGCGCCGATCGCGCGTGATACGGAGAGCTTCCTCAAGCAGTTGTTGCTTGAGGATTTCCGGCATTTCGTTGCCCGGTTGCAGGCCCTGGAGGCTTGCATCCAGCGGTGCCGCTGAAGGCGGAACTGGAACTGGAGGCTGCGGTGCAGGCGGGGCCGCACGGAGTGGAGTCGGAGCCGGTGCCGCTGGAGCCTGCGGAGCCGGTGCTTGTGGGGTAGGCGCCGCGGTAGCGAACCGTTGAGCGGCAACTTCGGCCGGTGCTGGCGCAGCAGTCGCGGGTCCGCCGGCGCCAGTCGGACGCGGAGCCGCATTAGCGAAAGGGTTTTGGACCCTCCGTGGCGGATTAACTTGGGGCCCTTGGGCCAACTGTTGCATGACGTCTGCCGGAACTGGCGGGGCCGTGAGGCGAATACCGACGGATGGGTCCATCGGAACCTGAGCTTGCACTGGCGGCCTCGGAGCCACCGGGGCCACCGGGGGAGCAGCGGGCGCAGGAGTCCCGGCCTGCGCTGTTTGTGGTGTGCTGCTCCCCGTCGGGCCCCTCTGGCCGAATACGGCACGGAACACCGCTTGCAAAGCCGGGTTCGGCTGAGCGGGCCCTGGCGCAACGGCCGGAGTCTGTGGTTGTTGCGGTGCCTGTGCGACCATGGCTGGCGGCGCAGGCGGTGTCGGCAATGGTTGTGTCGGCCGCTGGGGTTCGAGCGCCTCAATTGGCGGCGGCGGTGGGTTCTGCGGAACTCCGTGAGGATACTCGACCGGTGGCGGCGTGTGGCCTTCAACTCCGTCGAACCAGGGTCCGTTCTGGAAGCCGGTGTAGCCCGGCGGCCGGCCCGTTTCAGCGAACGATTGTGCGAACTCGGGCGAACGATCCTTGTGGGAATATGCCCAGTCCAGCGGCGCATTCGGGTCAATCTCTTCCTTGCGCGTGGGGTATAGCATGGGGAGATTAGTGCGGGGCGCAGGCAGCGGTGGGGCACCGTTGTCGATCAACGGCATTTGGGGCCGGAAGCCTGACTCGGGACCCGGAGCCACACTCGGGGCCGTAGGCGCTGGCACTGATGCACGGAGCCGCGGGGCCGCGGTGGCCGCATGATCCACTGACGGATATTGCTCCGGATTCCGGAGGTAATCCTGGAGGTTGACGCGATTGGAGGCGGGGCCTTCGTCGCGCGGCCGCCCCATGATCATCGCGAGCAGTTGTTCCATGTCCATTGTGGACCCCTACATTACATGCCAGCCCAGTGGGGCCTTGAGAGAACGCAACGGGCGTTGGAGAAGTGCTAGAGGATTGTCGACAGTTTCGATCGGCTCTTTGCCGTCGACCAGGCGAATCCAGTTGTTGAACGCGACGAGCAGCACTGCGGGTTTGTCGAAGATGATTTCGACCACAGGCTGGTAGAGTTTGCTAAGTTGTGCCTTCGCTTGATCCAATCGCATCAAGCTGAGCTTGGCTTCCACGATTAGGACCCGGTCGTTGGTTTCGACCAGTGAATCTGGTTGGCACCAGTGGACTCCGTAGGTGTCAGTGTAGCGAATCCATGGGCCCTCGTGCAGGTCGCCGAACTTCCCCAGTGCCGTCAGCCGTTGATGGACGCGCTTTTGGAACCGGATGCCTTCGGCAGCCCGGCCTTTCAGTTTGCGCTTGTCTGCGAAGGGACCTGTAGGCCGTAACTCAGCCTTCAACAGTCCCCGCACTTGGCGTGGCTTCGACAATTTCTACCTCGGTGAACTCGGCTTCGATTGCTTCTCGGCTGATGATGCGGCCGCGCTTCTCGACGGCCTGCATTTCTTTAAGTTGTTGGATCACGTGCGACGGATCGTTGACGCTGACGTTGACTTTGGTGCTGCTGCCGTGGCCGATCCGGTCCAGGCCCGCGTCGCGAAGCGCTTGGAGTTCCTTGATCGTGAACTCGTCAGGATTTTGCTCCAGACGCTCCATCAGGATTGCGCCAGCGGTCAGCGTCACGTGGCGGATTTGGGCCACGATGTCTGGTTGAGCAAAGACGTTCTGTTCCTCGTAATGTGCGACGAGTTCCATGAACGCAGGATCGCTGCGGAGCGTATCGATGCGGGACGGCGAGTAGCCGGTGACCGCAGAAATCTCCACCGTCTTCTTCCCGTCAGCAACCATTTGCGCCAGGTAGTGGTGGGGATCGCGGATTTTCGCCAATGGGGCCCGTGAGTTTGTAGGCAAATTCGACGAATGGAACTGGATCAAATCGTCGGGCGTGATTTCGCGATGATACATCGCCTGCCAGGGTTCCTGGCGGCTGGAGCGGCGTGCGAGCGCCGATTCGCGAATGTCAAGCGGCAGATTCACGGCAAGCATGGTTATCCTTAGCTTGAACATACCCTAGCTCCGGAACTTCGTCAACTGCGCGATCAATAAGTCAAGCTGGTTTATTTTTTGGCGAGAAATTTTCAGAAGCTCTTGCTATACGAAGGGGGCCGGGCCTAAGGGGGTGCTGGCCGGGTCGCTTTGTTTTGGCTTTTGTCGATTGTGTTCTGAATGCTTTGTTCATTGTTCAGTGTTCAGTGATCTGACGTCAGGCGTCAGCGCGTGATGTGTAGTGTAGCTTACGCTTTGTAACAATTCGTGATAGTGTAATTTGCATTACTTTCTTGACCCGGCCAGCGGCATGTGGTACTGTTTGCGTGTCGCTGGGGAATCAACTCCAGCGCATTACACACAGGTGTCCGATGCAAGCTCTTATTCTCCACCCCACTGAATCGACCCCGGTTCCGGTCACGTTGGTTGCTACTAAGCGTCCCCGCAAGGCGCGCAAGGCGCAAGTGCGCCAAGAGCCAACCGTTGTTGACCTCCGCCAGATGTGCAAGGCGCGCGGCTTGAAGGTGACGACCAAACACACGAAGCGCGAGCTTATGGCAATGTTCGCCACTGGCGAGTATATCCGCCCAGCCGCGTATGACCGCGCCGCCGCACAGCGCCAAGCCGCCAAGGCCTGAGCGTTACCGTTCACCCAACACCGCCAGTGGCTTCAGTGCTGCTGGCGGCAAAGGAGTATTGACCAATGCTAGTCTATCGTCTGCTAGTCCCTGAGTTCGGCATCGACGTCTGCTTCACTCATGAAGCCTACGCGCATGCAACGTACCGAAACACGTTCGGCGAAAGGCCGACGTCAACCAAACCGCTATACGAGATTGTCCCCATCCCTGTTCACACTTGCGCAGGACAACTTCCGATATAGCAGGATTGAGACAGTCACACGCCTAGCGGCGGAGCATTTCTTGGTGTGCTATCGCTGCTAGGCGGTTTGGAGTTGGTATCTCTTTTATATTAATTTTTTTTCATATAAACTAAGTAAGAGACTGCCCACGAAATCCCGTTAGCGTCGATAGCACACCGAGAAATGATCGGCGACTGTTAGCGTGAGCAGTCACAACCACGAGTCCACTCCCAAGGATACATTAACAATTTGTAATTTGACACCTCCACAGGCGTATGAGATAATGGTAGTTCAATGGGAGTTCGGCTTGGTCACTGGACCGCGCCCTCTCCCGCAACAGGAGTGCTGCCCGCATGACCTACGAGTTCGCCCAAACCATTCTCCCCTACGCCATCGTTGGCTTCGGAGGCATCTGCATCGCTGTCGGCTACGTTGCCGGTTCTATGCGGACTTTCGCCGGCCTTGGCTATGGCTCGGAGAACCTGAGCATGATCCTCTCCACGCTCAAGCCATGCTACGGCAACCGCTGGCAGACCTACTACTGCGCCCCCGGCCCATACAGCAGCTTCGTTTTGTGGCTGAAGGGCAAGAGCCCACGCAACCCAAACGCCCGTTAACCCAATTCAGGCGAGGTCCAGTCGGTCCCTCGCCTGCTCGGCTGACTAGCTATCAGTCCCACTAGTGAAATGCCGACCGTTCGCATGTGACGCCCACACGCACCAAAGTCTTTGAAAGGACTTAAAACTATGACTAAGCAACTTACCATCACGCTGTCCGGTGAAGGCAAATTCACCGCGCCGATCGTTAACTCCGAGCGCTCCAAGCTTGGCAAACGCGGCATCACTGGCGGCGTCGAAGTCGATCTGACGGAAATCCCGGAAAAGGTCCTCCGTGACCTGCTCATGACCGCCGTCACCGACTACATGCAACTCGCGCTGAAGAACGTCGACCAAGACAAGGCGACGGTCGAAGACTGCCAGGAAGCCATGACCGGCCGACTGGAAATGCTCAAGACCGGCACCAAGACGGCCGAACGTAAGGCCGGCACCCGCGACCCGATCAAGGCCGCCGCCCGAGTGATTCTGAAGAAGGCCATCCAGGCCGGCTCTGAAGAAAAGCTCGACGGCAAGACCCTGACCACCGCCGTTGCCGCCCTCTTCAAGTCGCACACGACCTGGGCCAAGACCAAGGACGCGGAAGTCAAGGAAGCCCTTGCCGACCAAGCCCAACTCGTCGAAGAAGCCCTGGCTCAGGCGCGCGAAGCTGCCAAGAAGCAGGACAAGATGAACAAGACGCTGATCGACGTGCTGAAGCAGGCACAAGCGTCGACCGCATCGGCAGCCAAGGAAGCCCCGGCTCCCAAGGCGACCGCTGCCAAAGGCAAGAAGCGCGCTCCGGCCGCTTCCGGCCCGACCGCGTAACTGACGAACAACACCTGTGCAACTTCGAGAGCGGGCTTCGGTCCGCTCTCTTTTTGTCCAGTTCCCAGTGAAGATTGAAGGCTAAATTAAATCTTCAGTGGCTACTAGACACACGTCCAGTAGTATGAGATAATAATGATGGACGACAGGTTTATTTGATTGAAAGGCTGCCCAAATGACTATCAAAGTACCGTTCCAAATCGAGCTTGACTTCTCCAAGGAAACCAAGCGCACCGTAGTCTACGCCACCGACGATGAAACGTCGCCAATTTCCACGCTATACGTCTCCAAGTCGGCGTTCGAAGATCGGCCCGAATACCCGGCCCAAATCAGCATCACGGTGGACGCACAATGACCGACCATGAAACCAACACCTACGAACCGCTGACTGTCCCAGTCGCGCTGGTCAAGATCGAGGCATTGATCGCTGACCCTAAACATTGGGTCAAAGGCAAAACCAAAGGACTCAACTCCGAAGGCGGTGTCTGCTACTGCCTAATCGGCGCCATACAGGCGATCTGCGGAAACCAGACGATGAAAGTCTACGCTGTCGTACACAAAGCTTTGCCATGCGAGTCAGCTATCTGCGACTTCAACGACCACTTCGACACCACCCACGCCGACATCATGAACGTGATCAAGAAGGCCAAAGAACTGGCAGGGGAGACTGAGTAATGTTTCGCATTCGTTACTACACCGACATGCATGGCATTGACTTTGTCGAACCGACCGAAGACATCGCCGAATGCCAACGTATGATCGAGAACTGGAAGAAGTGCTGGGAACGAGACGTGATTGTTCACCTAGACAAAATGGTCATTCCAGCTCGCGAAATCCGCTATATGTACGTCGAGGAGGTTTAAGTAATGTCCGCCACACACATCCTCACGCCCCGCAAGCGCCGACTGAAGCCAACGCTGAAGGTGCTGAAGAACAAAATCACCATGGCCCGTGTCACCCACACGCTCCGTTGCGGCTGCGAACTCAAGCCCGGCTTCCAGTATCACCAAGTGGTTGCGCTTGTCAACGGCCAATTCACCATCACCAAGCAACACTTCTCAGGCAAGTGCATTGAGTTAGTGAACTAAGGAGCCTCCCACCGATGCACGCTGACCTCCGCCTTTTGCTGACAAACAACGACCCTTTAGTTCGGCTCCGGATGCGAAAGCCGGGCCTGATCGGCGACGTCTGCATCACCTTGAGTGAAGCACACACCCTAGAGACGGTGAAGAATTGGGTCGAGGAACCTGAATCGTTCCCCGAAACCACCGTCGACCAACACCGCATGATTCCCTGGAGTTCGCGCGAAGTCTCGTACTCGCACGAAACGAACCAGATCACGATCCACCACCCCGCCGGTGACACCCACTTCGATGCCTCGTGCGACGAATCGATCACAAAGTTCGTCCGCAAGCTGAAGTCGATTGCTTCGTTCTCGACCGCGCACAAGGACCAGATGGAACTCCCAGTTCCGTTGCCGCGCCCGACCGCCGAGCAACTCGCAAATGCCACGAAGCTAGCCCAAGTCGGCAGCGCCGGCGGCATCCCTTCGTACAAGCGCCCCAAGCCCCGCTACAATCCACCAACTGCTTCGCAACTCCGGAGCAAACAAATCATCGACGGGATTTTGGGAACCTTGCTGAAACAAGGACTCACCTAGATGGAATACCAAACCCCACACCCCAATGCGAAGCCGGTCTTCGTCGGCATCCTACGCAACCTCCCCTGCTTCAAACACGTTCTCGTCTGTATCGAGCAACCGTGGATGAACCAGTGGGAAGTTCGCGCCGTGACGCCCGACACAGTCGCCGAAAAGTTCAACTGGCCCCACAACCGTATCCTGAGCATCGGCGTCATAATGCTACTAGTTCCTGACGACCAGCACATCTTCAGCAACTACCGTACCGACAACGTCCACAAGCACGAAGGCTTCAACGGCTTTAAGCTGCTACCGAACTCCATCGCAGCCTACGTCTGCCGCGACGTATTGAATCCCATCATGCCCATGCCGCCAAAGACTGCGCTCATGGGCCGTTCGGAAATCTTCATCAACCAATCGTTCGGCGAAACAGGCTATATCGAAGCCACCAAGTTCCTCACCCGAGTCGCCACCGAAGGCTACAAAGCCGCCGAACAACTCTCCGAGTACTACTCCATTAAGCGAAACGCGTTTCTGCGCGAATACCAACGAGCAACGGGGACCACCATTGAGCGCCGCTAAAGAACACACGCCCGAGCAGCAGTTGATCCTCGACACTGTTACGGGCCCCAAACCCCCACCCGCGCTTATCCTCAACGCCGGCCCCGGCTGCGGCAAAACCTACATTCTTGAGGAAATAATTCGGAGCCTACCAAAGGCCGATCGGCCCGACATGCTCTGCACGGCCTTCAACAAGGACATCGTTGGAGTATTAGTCAAACGCATTCCGCGCCCAGTTAAGATTTCCACCATCCATGCTTTGTGCTTAGGCATATGGGGAGCCCACATTGAACAACCCTACCTCAAACCAGACACCTCAAAGTCCAAACAGATCCTCGAAGCCATCGCCGAAGACGGCCGATGGACCATTGCGCCTGAGGAGTATGAGGACCTTCTTTCCATCATCCGTTTGGCAAAGTCCCAAGGCTATTTACCTCCGGGTTCCGCCTCTGCCTACCGGAGCCTATGCACCTTCGACCAACTAATCGACCTCGCCGACATCACCACCTATCCCCACTACGAGGAACTAATCAACCTCGCCATGAACATGTCCGTCATCAGCGCCTTTCAGGGTCTGATCGATTTCGACGACATGTGCTACATGGCCGCGTTCTTCGCCACCGGCTACCCCAAAGTCAAATGGCTGTTCGTCGACGAAGCCCAGGACTTAACTCCGCTTCAGCTATTGTTCCTCCGTCGCCTCAAAGCACAGCACGTCGTCCTCGTCGGCGATCCTTTGCAAGCTATCTACGCCTTCCGGGGTGCGATGACCGATAGCTTCCAACAGATCGCCAAGAGTTGGCCGAAGGCAGTCACTCTGCCGCTGCAAATCAGCTTCCGCGTCCCAACCTCGTTGCTGCCGCTGCTCCAATCCCACAACCCTTTGCTCCGCAGCAACAGCAAAATCTTCGGCACCATGTCGACCCTCCAACACCACCACGACATGGAATACATGATGCGCAAGCTGGCCCCAATGGAATGCAAATCTCGCGCAATCTTGTGCCGTAACAATGCCCCATTGTACCGCGCTGCCCTCTCCTGTCTCGCGTCGCAAGTCCGCTTCACCATGCGCGACAACGGCTGGGGATTCAACATCGTCCGCGACATCAAACGCGTTGCGCGTAACCTTTCTACATTCCCTGCCGAAGACCTCTTCAAGGCGCTCGAAGACCACTGGACTCGCGCCGACATGACCGACGTACAAATCGAGCGAATGATGGACAAACTCAACTGCATCGCGTTTTTGGCCGAACGACACCAGACCGCATCCGGAGTCGTTAAGGATATTGAGAATTTGGTGCGTTCCTCCAATATGTCTGACAGCGCCCAACCCTTGTTGCTGTCGACCGCCCACAAAGCCAAAGGCCTTGAGTTCGACTGGGTCCTCCACCTTGACCCCCACCTAATCCCCTCGAAGTTCGCCAAGACTCCGGAGGACTTCAAGCAAGAAGCTAACATCGCCTACGTGATCAACTCACGTTCGAAGCACACGCTGCTGTTCTGCGACAGCGAACTGCTGAACATCCCCGGCCCCACCTACGGTAAGCGCCCAAATACTAGAACGGAGCAACCAGTATGAAGCTTTACCTACTAACAGGAAACAGCCAAGGCTACGATTGCGCCCACGGCTTCGTTGTCCGTGCACCTGACGAAGAGCAAGCCCGCCGCCTCGCAGCCCGCGAGTGTGGCGACGAAGGTCCACGTTTTTGGATCGCCCAACGCCATACCAAATGTGTCGAACTTCTGCCCGAAGGCGACGCTAAAGTCATACTGCGGGACTTCAACGCCGGATGACGAAACGCACACGCGGGTACAAAATCCCGCCCCCTTACACCAAACAGCCCAACGAAATGCTCGACCGCGTCGAAGCCATGCGGGCCATTCAGGCGTTTGAGAAGGCCACAGGCAAGCCACACCCAAACCGGCCCAAGTACCCTGAACTACCTCCGTTCGACTCTGACTTCAAACTCGACAACCCATCAGGATAACAAATGCCACAACCTCGCTACCTCAAAGCCATCACCACCAAAGCCTCCATTACCTCCCTATGGGCCGCAGCCGAAATCCATGGCGAAATCACCGTCCGCCTTGCCGACAAACGCGCCTGCTATGCGTTCCGTAATAAGCTCTACGCCCACCGCTCTGCCCTCCGCAAGGCCGCTCACGCCCACGTCGGAGTCGAAGCTTCCAACCTCGACGGCTTCAAGATTAGCTACCGTGAGGAACTTGAGTGGCGTGAAGTCGAAGGCAGCCTGAACTCTGCCGAACGTCCCACCGGCAAGTGGCTCCTGACCATCGCCTATGAAGAACTCGTCGAGTTCGAACTCCTGATCCCCGACGACTGGGTCGGCGACATTCCCCACTTGGACACGACTTTGGAAGACGAATGGGCTGCAGGCCCTTCCGACCTTATCGACCCTGTCCCGCCTCCAACCCCACCTGCAGACCTGCGTGGCTCACATCCCGGTTACGACGACGAAATCCCCTTCTAAAATAAAAACACCGCCGACCCTTGACGCAGACTGGGGTCTATGTTATTATAATAGTCTGCCCCCTTTGCCCAAGGAAGCTGCCACTCATACGAACCATAGACTTAATGTCTGCCCGCCAACTACAGGATTTGCGCGATGCCGGCCGTGGCCATCTGATTGATGGCTCGTCCCTACTCAATCGCGCTGACGAGCTTCGCACTCTTGCGAAGGAAGAAGGACCTACCCTCATGAGTGGCAACACTGACTACCCGATCCCAGCGTCGGAAATGGAAAAGCAACCGAAGCGCGAAACCACCGAAGTAGAAGCCTCCACGCCGAACGACGTGGCTGACGAAGCTGCCGATGGCGAGCCGGAAGAAGTCGAAGGCGACGGCACCGAACCTGAAGCCGACGAAGACTCCGACCCCCAGTAAATCTTTCGGCACCTGAACCCCGCCGGAAGCTGGCGGCAGCACCCTAACCCTCCCGCCACCTGCTGCCGCCAGTCCTTCTTCTCCCACAAGCCCCAACCGAAAGTCCCAACATGATCGACAATACTCCGGCAGCCAACGCTGCCAAAAAAGCCCCTCCCCACGACATCCCCCAGCAAGAGCTTCGCCCGCCGAACGCCGACGAACGCATCGTTCGTGTCGCTGGCCTGCGCTTCATCCTTCCTTGCCCGTTCAAGCCGGGCGACGTCCTCGACGACAACTCCGCGCTGCTGATCAACACCGCCTTCCACACGGCGCTGATCAACCGCTTCGGCGAGCAAAAGCGCTCCGTCCTCGAAGGCCCCAACCCCACCTACAACAAGCTCGACGCCGCCTTGCAAGCCCATTACGAGTCCTTCAAGTACTCGCCGCGCCCGTTGGACAGCAGCGACCCGAAGGCTACGTTGTCGGACGCGGAGAAAGCCTTCCAGTCCTTCGCCCGCGCCAAGTTCAACAAGGTCCTTGGTGGCCAAGGCATTGAACGCGACGTCTATGAGGCTACGCTGGCTAATTGGATCAAGTCCAACCGGGCTGACATCGAGGACGCCTTCAATCAAGAGTCCAAGGCCGTCACGTCCCTCACCAACGCCTTCGCGGGCCTCAACGACGAGGGCTAACAACTACCCAGCCAGCAGGGGATGCTCTGGCTTCCATGGAGAACCACAAATGCGTATCACACGAAACCACTACATCGGACTGGCCGTCGGCATCGCACTGATCGCTGTCGGCGTCTTCGCCTGCTCCAGCGCCAACGCCTCGGAGTTCTACGTCAAGGCCGAAGTCGGCACGACCGTCAGTGCTGATATCGGCGCCGAACTGTCGGACGAACTGACCTACGGCGCTTACATCGGCACGTCCGTTGGCCCGTTCCGCGTTGAAGCCGGCGCCTCACATCTGGCCGGCGACATCGACCTGGGCGGCATCGCCTTGGAAACCTCGGCCATCGACTACAACGCCACCGCCTACATCGACACCCAATCCGGCTTCTACGTCGGCGCCGGCGTCGATTACATCGAAGCGGAAGCGAACATCGGCCCCTGGTTCAGCGCCAACGACAGCGGCTGGGGCTACCACGTCTCTGCCGGCTACGCGGCCCGCGTCAGCGACCGCTCTGTCATCGAGTTCCAGGCCCGCTACCTCGAAGCCGACCTCGACAACGTCGACCTATCAGGCACCGCCCTGACGGTCGGCTATCGCCACCGTATTTAACAACTAACGCCGAAAGGAGTAGGGCGGATGAACCGTAAAACTGAACTCACCGCCCTACTTCTGAAGGCCTTGGACTCCGAACGTGGGATCATCGTCAAAGTCTTTGGCGACTCTCCCAACAAACGCCAGTCAGCCTTGAGCGCTCTAGTCGCATTGAAGAGAGAGCTTCAGCCTGACGAGCCCCGTCTTTTGGATTTGCGGATTTTGTTAGTCCCAAGTTCCCAAGACGAAATCGCCTTACAACGCATTGACTTCAACCCGGAGGGATCATGATCGAACTATTTGGTTGGCTATTCGCAGTTGCTGTCGCCGCCTTTATCATTTGGGCAACTGACCCCAAGCACACCGACGCCGACTACGACAATCCTGACTACTGGGACTAAAGACTCCATCGTAGAAGAGGCGGGCAGTTGTTGACTCCGCGAGGCAGCATTCGGCCTGACTGGGCAGCCAGGACAATTGCGCTTCGACGTTGTAGCGCTTCTGAAAAGCGAGGTCCGGTTTCGTACCGCTCGCGTTCCCGCCTCTTCTACCATTGAGTTTTAACCGGAGCAAGTAAATGACCAAAGACCTCATGGACGACGGGCAACTTCCCGTCAATGAAGACCCTGACGTAACGACCAAAATCGTCAAGGCCTTCAACCCCTCCAAAGACGCCCGTGTCGTGATCGTGTCCATGGAGCGCAAGGACGGCGAACCTGTCGAACATCCCGAAGCCAAGGTCGTTCGCCGCTTCAACATGCCCCGCGAACTCGAAGCCAAAGAGTTCGTTGAAAAACTCGACCCCAACCCCCGCCAAGTGTTCGGCTCCCCGAAGCAAGCACTTGCCGCCAAAGCCAAGCTGCTCCGCCTCCAAGACCCCACGGTCCTCCGGGACCACCACCTTTGCATAACAATCGAGGCCGTTAATGTCCCAAAACCCGCTGGCCGCACTGAACCAGAAACTGAAGTCGACGACGACACAAGCCTTGGCGCCGAAGACGACGGCGTCGATAGCTTCGAACCCGGAGCCGACGACGACGGAGAATACTCCGACGACAGTGACGCAGCCACCGACACCAATAACTGACGTCCCTCCGGAGCTAGGGCTCCCCGTCGACAGCCTCTTCATGCTCGACCCCCTGGACCTCACCGTCGAGGACTGCACCCTGCTGGCTCAGCACTACCGCAACGCCCGACTTAACTTCCAAAAGATGGAAGAAGAGAAACCCAAAACTGTCGAGCGCTCGCGGGCCGCAAAGCTGGACGCCGCAGCCACCAAGGACCGCGTCAACAACATCCTCGGCGCGCTGCTGACGAAAGGCCTGAAAGGGGACTCTGATGAATGACCACAACCCCATCGCCTACGTCGTCGGTATCGGCGCCGCTTTGGGCACCGGCATATTCTGGATGTACTACCTCCTAGTCAGCGTCCTACGCATAATCTTCGGAGGTAAACACAATGACGACCCTTCTTGACACTACCTCCGCTGTCGACCGCCACGACGCCACCCCGCGCACCTACGAGAACCTCTTCTCGGCCGCTGTCCCCAAGCTCCAAATCGCCTGGGACTCCGTCAGCCTGGGCCTGCTCAAAGAATGCGCCCGTAAGTATTACTACGTCATCATCCAGGGCTGGCAACCGTCGGGCTTCGCGGCCCACTTAGCCTTCGGCCTTGCCTACCACAAGGCCCTGGAAACCTACGACATCGACCTCGCGCTCGGCCTCGGCCGCGATGAAGCGCTGCTCAACGCAATCCGCTTCTGCATGTCCTACGGCACGCGCGATGAACATGGCAAGTTCCGCGCCTACGACAGCATGTTCACGCGTGAACCCGCCAAGACCCGCGACACCTTGCTCCGCTCCGTCGTCTGGTATCTGGAGCAGTTCAAAAACGACGCCGCCCAAACCCTAATTCTCTCCGACGGAAGTCCCGCCGTCGAACTGACCTTCAAGATCAACCTCGATTGGGAAACCCCCGACGGCAATCCATTCCTCCTTTGCGGCCACCTTGACCGCGTTGTCACCCTCGACGATGCCGTCTATTTCATGGATCGCAAAACCACCAAGGGCCAAATCGGCTCCCGCTTCTGGCGCCAATTCACCCCCAACAACCAAATGAGTTTGTACTATGCGGCAACTCAACTCGTACTCAAAGAACCCGCTCGTGGCGGCATCATCGATGCGGTGGAGTTGGGAGCCACTTACGCCCGCTTTGGACGCCATATCATCCACCGAACCGTTGCCCAACAAGCCGAGTGGCTCCAAGACACCTACCACTGGCTTGGCGTCGCCACCCAATACGCCACTGAAGAATACTGGCCCATGAACGACAAGTCATGTTCCAACTACGGCGGCTGCCCCTTCCAAGGCATCTGCTCCAAAGACCCTAAGGTCCGCGAAACATTCCTGCAACACGAAGGGTTCCACAAGCGCCAATGGAACCCACTGGAGAGCCGCTAATGCCCCCTCTCCAGTTGCCAACTATAGTTATCATCAGTGCCGACGAATACAAGAAACTTGTCCGCGACTCGAAGATACTAAGCGCCCTTGAACAAGGCGGCGTTGACAACTGGGACTGGTACTCTGACTCCATCAACCAATACTGCCCTGAAGTATGGGAGGAATAAAATGCACCAACCTCCCGTCCCACCGATCCCCGTAGACTTCGCCGAAATCGTCTACAGAGAAATGTACTGGCAACTTTATCAGGAGTTAATACCCGAAATGCCCCGCAAACTTATCAAAGCCCCAATCACCACCGGCGGTCGCCTCTACACCTACCACTGCGACGACGCCACTGTCCAGGTCGGCGACAAGGTCTCCATCACGACGCCCCACGGCGCCATGCTGGAAGTCGAAGTCCAGGAGGTCGAAGACGACCACCCACTCCCTTTCACCACCAAGCCCTGCTTTAAGGTCTAACATGCCAGCATCAGGACAGCCCGGTCCCCTCGACGCCATCATCGGTAAGCGCATCCGCAAGCGCCGCAAGTTCATGGGCATGTCCCAGTCTGATCTTGCCGAGCCCATCGGCATCCGCTTCCAGCAGATCAACAAGTACGAATGCGGCGCCTGCAAAGTAGCTGCGGTACGTCTGTTCGAAATCTCATTAATCCTCGACGTACCGATTACGTACTTCTACGCCGAACTGCCCAAGGAGCAAGCATTCCATGCCCGCACTTAGCGATATCAAAGACCCAATTAAAGCCATCATCGCAGCCGACTCCGGGACTGGCAAAACCGGCGCCCTGTGGTCCCTTGCGGCTGCCGGCTTCAAACTCAAGATTTTCGACTCCGACAAGGGCACTCCGATCCTCCACTCGATTATGAAAAAGGCCGCGCCCGGAGCCATTAAAAACATCGAGGTCAACTCGTTCACCAACGTCATGACGCTGGACCCAACTTCAGGTTTCATGAAACCCAAGGGAACTCCCAAAGCCTGGACCGGGATGCTGAACGCGTTGAACAAATGGCCCGACTCCCCCGACAAAGGCATCCAGGACTGGGGCCCCGACACCGTCGCAGTTTTCGATTCCCTGACATTGTTCGGCCGCCATGCCCTGATCAGCGCCCAACACCTGGAAGGCAAAGGCCGCTGGAAGCCCGAACTCCAGCACTACGGTACCGCCATGGCGCAGATCGAAGCGCTATTTGCGGCCAACTACGGCGACAACGTCACTTGCCACATCCTCTACCTTACGCACATAAAGGCCGAATACGCCAAGCCAGAGTCCGCGAACGACGACCCCGAGTTCCTCGGTGCCTACCCGTCTTCCCTCGGCAAGTCCCTCAATGGCGTCATCCCGCGCTACGTCAACGACATCCTGACGATTAAAATGAACGGGTCGGGCCCGACTGCCAAGCGCCTGCTGTCCACCAAGCCGACCCAAAATCGCATGGCCACCAAGACCCGCGACTTGCTGCCCAAGCACGAATACCTCTTGGCCGACGGCGCCGAACCAAAACCCGGCCTCGCCGAGTTCTTCGCAGACTGCGGATGGAGCGGACCCAAATGAGCAAACTAAAAGGCACCATCAACCTCAACTCCAGCAGTCGTTGGAACATGATGCGTCATCACGTCTTCGGTAAAACCACCTTCGTCCCGCACCCGCACGCCATCCTCGGTTGTGACAAACAAGTCATCGCCATCCGCAACTACCCGCGCGACACGACCAGCAACAACGTAGTCCCAATCCCTGATGGCGAGCCTGTAAAGGTGGGTTGGGTCTACAAGCAAGGCAAGTTCCTGCCCCCGGAGCCAACCCATGAAACGTGACCAACTGCGAGACGCACTCGCTAAAGCCTTTCACGAAGGCGTCCAGTTCGCCCTCTCGGAGCCCGACCCGGAGCATCTGATACCGCACAAGAACCCCCTCGACGCCCTCGCCGCCGCTGCCGTCGAATACGCCAACCGCATCACGCGCTTGTACGCAAGCGTGCTGGAGGATTAACCCATGAAACAGAAAGTAAAACTTCCCGAAGGCATGTTCGAAGTTATGTTCGATGGGACTGGTAGCCTACGCCACTTCGGGGAGGTTGACATCGAAGTCGAGGAAGTCATCTGTCTGGAAACAGGTTGTGCTGTAGACGAAACCATCATTACAAACAACGACCTAGTCATGGAAGAACTCAAAAAGACCTTCATTGAAAACTACGAACCGCCTGGAGACTAACAAATGTACATGATCTGCCCGATCAGCGCCATCGAAGACTTCGAGACGCTCACGGAAGCCAAAACTCAAGCGGAGCTTCTCACCAAGAAACTTGGCGAAAATGCCGGCGGTTTCGTCGTTTACGAGGTCTACGAAATCGGCCGCTACGAACACGTCTCTCCGATCTGGAATGACGCCAAAGGCATACTGCGCGACAAGAAAGAGCCGCTCTAATGGCTGAAGCCGGTCGTTGTTTCAACTTCGAATGCCCGAACTGCTACACGCGCCTTATAACTTTACAAGGCGACTGGTCGTGGTTCCGCAACGGTTTCAAGCGCCGTAAAACCTGCCCAAAATGCAACTGGCGCTGCACCACAATTGAAACCATCATTCCGCCAGACCAACTCAAAAGAGGACGCAGAGCCAATGTCAAAACAGCCCCTAGCGGTGGTGAAGAAACTCCGCCAACAGAAGACCCTGGTCAAACTAAACGATCGTGATCCGCGCCAGCTTTGGTTGCTGATCCGCCAAGAACCCATGGACGGCAACCAAGGCTCCTTCTTCGTCACTCACGGCCGGAACTTCCAGAAGTTCGAAAAGCGCAAAGGCTTCTCCGTCATCGGCCACGGCTATGACAAAGACGCCCTGACCGCTGCGGCGCGCTCCGCTACGCTCGCCTGCGGCCCCGCATACCAACCCAAATTTAGCGCCCATAAAACGGCCGCTAAACCATCGGACGACGACTCCGATGACGCCACCGGGGACGGTGCTACCAAGCCGCCCCTTATCATCTAACTGCACGTGCAACCAAGGAACTAAAACACAATGGCTAAAATCGATTACTCGGAAATCCTGGGCAAGCAGGTCGGCTCGGCCCCGGAACCCAAGCCTCTGCCAGAGGGCACCTACACCGGCGTTATCTCCGGCCTGCCAAAGCCGCGCACGATCAGCACGAAGGAGGGCGAAAAGGGCCTGATCAGCTTCAAGATCGCCATCACCGAAGCCATGACCGACGTTGACGAAGACCTGCTGGCAGAGTCGGGTGGCCTGCGCCGCAACGACGGCCAGCCGCGCCAAGTCACTAAGGACTTCTGGCTGGACGAAGCGTCGATGTACCAACTCGATCGCTTCCTGGCGACGCTGGGCTACGGTGCAGAAACCAACCCCGGCAAGTCCTACACCGACATCTTCGAAGAACTCGACGGCAAGGAGGTGACGTTCGAAATCGCCAACCGCACCTACACGCAGAACGGCGAAGAGAAGACCGTCGCCGACGTCAAGCGGATTTTCGCCACCGAGGGCTAACGAGGCCAACGTGGGGTGGGGCGGTTAAGGAGCCGCCCCCTTCACCCTAGGGAGTAAACAACAATGAGAACCAACACCATCCGCACGTTGCACCCAAGCGCCGACGTGCCCGACAAACGCTACACCAAACAAGAACTGCTCAACTGGATCGACACCCTCGGCAGCGAGCCCCCGCCGCCAGTGACCCATGTCACCCGCCACCAGCTGCTGAACTTCGACTTCTGGTTCATCTTCGCTGCCCTCGGTTGCATGCTTGCAATCACTTCCAGTTTCATCCCGTTGGACATGTTCGAACCCCTGGTCTTCGGCGCCATCACGCTGCTCATTTTCGCCATGATCAGCAACCTCACCCGCGATCGCCAGATCATTCAAATCAACCGCACCATCCGCATGTACCACGTCAAGTGGGGCGTATGGGGTTGGCTGCCGAAGGTCTACCGTATTGAGTTCTAAGCTAATCCTAGGCATGGGGCCGTCGCCCAGCCCCATCTGCCTAGTTGGCGAAGCGCCCGGCGATACTGAAGCCCTCTACGGCCGCCCTTTCATCGGTGAGTCGGGCCAAGAACTTACCCGCATGCTGGCTGACGCCGGCCTCGACCGGAGTACCATGTATGTCACTAATGTATTTAAGCAACATCCCCCGCGAAACGATTTGGGATTTTTCTTCACTAGCCGCACCGACCCTGACGCTTGCACCGACCTACCAGCCAACGGAAAAGGAAAGTATCTCCGAGCCGAGTTTCGACCAATGGTCGACGACCTACTCCGAGAGTTGGACGACGTGGGCGCTCAAGTTGTCGTCGCCCTCGGCGCCACCGCCTTATGGGCCCTACTCGGTTACTCTAAGATTTCTCCATACGTTGGGACTGTCCATCCACCAAGCGGGAAGCGCCGCTTCTCCGTCATCCCCACCTTCCACCCCTCAATGGTCATCCGAAACTGGTCCTACCGAACAACCGTCGTTGGGAATCTACTCAAGGTCAAGGACCAACCAATACGACGACTGGGGTCAACGGCGGTACCCGCCAGGGCCCCATCACCCAATGGACTCCGCGTCAAAGTCAACCCTACACTGGCAGAATGTCTGGCCTTTACCTCTCGTGCGGTCAAGGCTCCTGAAATGGGCATCGACATTGAAACCGCCCACGGACAAATCCGCACAATCTCATTCGCCATCGCCGCCGATTACGCTTTCACTATTCCCTTTTGGGAGCCTCCCGCAGACTCCTATTGGCCCACTGTCGCCGGCGAAATCGCCGCCTGGAACTGTGTCCGACGCATCCTCGCCTGCCCCGCCACCAAAATCTTCCAACTCGGAACCTACGATATCCAATACCTATGGCGCGTCCACGGCATTGTCGTCCGAGGACCCATTGAAGATACCGGACTGGCCCACCACGCCCTTGAACCCGAGCTTCCCAAGACTCTCGGATACATGGCAGCCTCCTACTTAGACATCCCTGAATGGAAAACCATGCGCGGTTTGCGCAGCGAAAAGGAAGAAGAATAATGACTGACCATACGATCAACCATCAAGACGGAGCAGCCTTCGCCAACGCGATCAACGACATCACCGATGTTATCCATTCCGCCAACGTCGACGCTGGTTGGTGGATCGACATCCCACAAGACCTAGACCTCAAATCGCCGCACATGCTCAAGTACGTCGTCCCAGTCAAGCTCGCTCTGGTCCACAGTGAAGTCTCCGAAGCTCTCGAAGGCTTCCGGAAGAACCTCAAGGACGACCACCTGCCCAACCGCCTAATGATCGAAGTCGAACTGGCCGACGCGATCATCCGCATCCTCGACTTGGCTGGCGCTCTCAACCTCGACGTCGGTGGCGCGTTGGTTGAGAAGTTCAATTACAACCAGCATCGCCCCGACCACAAGCCGGAAAACCGCAATGCACCTGGAGGCAAGTCAGTATGATTAAGATTTACGGGGCTTCTAAAATTGAGGCACACGAGTTCTGGCGATCGATCCGCCACAAGTTCGTCGGTGTAGAATGGACTGCCCGCTGGCCCGACCTTTGCTTGGCCGCTACGACCGGCAAGGACCAAATGCCCAACCCACGCCAAGCCGAACGGGCATGGTTCATCGATTTCCAGGACGTCCGGAACTCCGACGCTGTTATGGTCCTGGCGCCGACCGAAGACAAGCACCTGCGTGGGGCCTTGGTCGAAGCCGGCTACGGCCTAGCGTTGGGCAAGCCTGTCTTACTAATCGGCGGTCACCCCGACTTCGGCTCCTGGCAACACTACCCCCTGGTCAAACGCTTCTCGCAGCGTTGCGAAGTTCTCGGCAACATCCGCGACGCAGTCGACTTCTTGCAGGGGATTGGCACATGAAACGCCCCAAACTCATGATCCTCGGCGACGCCGGCCACGGCAAGGATACCGTCGCCGAAATCCTCCGCTCCGTTGGAGGCTACCAGTTCGAGTCCTCGTCCCACGCCGCAATGCGCATTGCGATATTTGAGCCTTTAGCTGCCAAGTACGGCTACGCCAACCTCGACGAATGCTACGCCGACCGCGTCAACCACAGGGCCGAATGGTACGACTTGATCACCGCGTTTAATACTCCGGACAAGACCCGGTTGGCCCGCGAAATCCTCTCCACCAACGACATCTACGTCGGCATGCGCCACCACGCCGAACTCTCCGCCTGCAAGGAACAGAAACTCGTCGACTACATCTTTTGGGTCGACGCCTACCCTCGTGTGCGCCGTGAGTCCAACGACAGCATGACGGTCAAGCAACACCAAGCTGACTGGGTAATCCCGAACAAGGGCACGGAGGCCGAGCTTACGACTCGCGTTATCAACATCTGGCGTGGCTTCCTACACCCTTGGGAACTGCGTCTAAACAACCCCAAGCGTCCCGACAACGCAGCCACACAGGTAGTCCCATGAACTTGACGAGACGATTTTTCTTCGGCGTCGCAGGCGGCGCCATGGCGACAGCGGCTATGCCAAAGTTGGGCAGTGCGATGCCCGGCCCGCCAAAGTATTGGCCACCGCCGGCTGTCGAAGGCGGACCCAGTAACATCACCGGTCGTCGTTCTCACACGATCATCGCTGACGCCCTTGACGCAGCTAACTGGCAGCCCAACGCCACCGAAGCCTTCATCGAGCGCTGGGAAGTTCCTGCCGACAGCTTCCACCTTCAGTGGCCGCTATGATCTACAACATCACACCCGACCCCGAACATATCAAGCGCTTTAAACGGCATTGTCGGTTCCATGCAATCGGCTGGCGCATTCACGCGTGGTTGGCCTTTTACAAATGGCATAAGACCAAGCCTTGGCAAGACAGTCGTCACGATGAATGGTGGTTGAAGCCGTTGGTACCTTACAAAGGCGACTACCTCTTGGATGACGACCAATGACCAAACTCCAGCGCTACAACGGACTCGACTCAATTGCCACCCTCCAACTCTGGCAGGTGATGAAGGAGCAGTTCGCTGCCCACCCGGAGGCCTTGGAGACTTACCGGATTTCCAAGGCCCTCCAGGCCCCAATCCTCTACATGATGCTACGCGGCATCCTTGTCAACAAGGAAACAATTGACGAACTTCGCGAGAAGTTTACTGAAGAGTGCAAGTTCCTCGAATCCCGAATGGACATCATCACCCGCTCACTCGGCATGGGCGTGGTGAACTTCGGCAGCCCTGTCCAAGTCCTCTGGTTGATTGAGTCCTTTGGCGCCAAAGTCCCAGTCAAATTCGTCAAAGGCAAACCGTCCAAATCCGCCAACGCCGAGAACCTGGAGCAAATCGCCAAGGCCGACCCTGAACTGGCGCCTATCTGCAACATCATCTTGGCATGGCGGAACCGTAAGAAAATGCTGGACGTCCTGGGCCCGACCCTGGCGAACAAAGACGGCCGCGTCCACTGCACCTATAAAATCGGAGGAACCGTAACCGGGCGCCTGTCCTCCGGCGCCGACATGTTCGCCAACAAACGCCTGAAGCTCAAATCCGGCATGAACATGCAGAACATCAAACAGGACGAGGACGAAAGCAAAACAGGCCACGCCTCCATCCGGTCTATGTTCGTCGCCGACGACGGCTACAAGTCCTTCAACATCGACCTCGAACGCGCCGACAGTTGGGCCGTTGCATTAGAAGTCTTCAAAGCCACCGGCGACCGCAAGTACCTCGACGCCTGTAGCGCAGGCGACATGCACACCTATGTCTCGAAACTCGTATGGCCTGATCTAGGCTGGACTGGTGATGAAGAGGCCGATACCAAGATTGCCAAGCAATACTTCTATCGTCAGCACAGCTACCGCTTCATGTCCAAGAAACTCCAGCACGGCGGTAACTACCTGGGCAAACCCCGCACCTTGGCGATCCAGATGAAAATCCCCGTCGCTTTGGCGCAAGCGGGCCACGACTCCTACTTCGGCGAGTTCCCCGCCATTCCAACTTGGCACGCGATTAAGAAAAAAGAACTCCAGACGACCGGTTCGCTGACGAACCTCTTCGGCAGAAAGAGAAACTTCCATGGACGTCTTGACGCCGACAGTACGCTACGTGAGGCGATTGCCTACCTCGGCCAATCCGTCACAGCAGAAGTCATCAACCGAGCCTTCCTCCGCCTATGGGCCATCCAATGCCAAATGCCCTGGTATGACTTACAGTTACTCGCGCAAGTCCATGACAGTATGTTCGGCCAATACCTTGCCCAGTTTGACCAAGCCGAAGTCATCCCCCTCCTGACCCACGTGATGCAAATTCCCATCACCGTGACGTCGCCGCAGGGCAAAACGATCACCGTCTGCATACCCCTCGAAGCCTCTACCGGATGGAATTGGGCAGGCCACTCGCCCGCTAACCCTGACGGCCAAATCAAGTTCAAGCCAGGAAAACTAGATGACCGCCAGCGCCAACGACCGGCTCCCCAAACGCAACTTCGACTCATGGATCGACGCCTATCTTCGCTATACTGAAGGGCTGTCGTCGCCAAAGTTGTTCCGTAAATGGGCCGCGATTACCACAATCGGAGCCTGTCTGGAACGCCGTGTCTGGTGCATCACAGCACAGCAGCCGAACTTCCCCAACCTCTTTGTGATCCTTGTCGGCCGCCCTGGAGTCGGCAAATCAAAAGCCATCAACGCCGCAAGGAACTTAATCCGTGCCACGAAAGTCGAACAAGTCTTCGAACAAGCCTGCAATCTGGCCCCCGTCGACGTCACGAAAGCTTCCCTTTATGACTATCTCGCCAATCCTAAGGTTCGCCGCAGCGGCCCCGATCCGGAGGCCGAAGCCCTCGATATCAAGGAAGATTTTCACTACCACAGTGCCTTCCTGGCAGTGTCCGAACTGTCAGACCTTCTTAAAGACCACGACACACAGTTGCTCGGTAGCCTACACGGGCTTTTCGATTGTCTTCCATTCATCGAGGAGGAACGCCGCTATCGTAGCGACAAACCCATTCGAATCCAACGCCCGCAAATTAGCCTCATCGGAGGTACGACGCCGGCTTATATCTCACGTACTTTCCCGCCTGCCGCCTGGGACGAAGGTTTTATGGCTCGATCAATCTTGATCTATTCGAGCGATTATGTCGAGCCGGATTTGTTCGGCCATGAGGAAGTCGTCGATCCGATGATCGCGCGTGAGCTAGTGGAGGACCTCCGGCAGATCGGCAAGATCACCGGCCGCATGGAGTTTACTGACGCCGCCAAGAAAGCAATCATGGCTTGGCAAAAGGGTGGTAAGCAACCGGCGCCAATGCACTTGCGACTAGAGCATTACAGAACTCGTCGTATGGTCCACGCGTTGAAGCTGACGATGATCGCCGTTGCGAACCGGACCAACCGCCTGCTGATAGATGCCGAAGATTTCCAGGAAGCGCTCGGCTGGATGATCGAGGCCGAAAACCAAATGCCCCAAGTCTTCATGGAAATGGTCGGCAAATCCGATGGCCAAGTTGTCAACGAACTCTACCACTACGTCTGCCAACTCTACGAGGGCCCGCTAACGAAAAACCAGCCGGTCCGTAAGGGCCTGCTGGTCAATTTCCTAAAGCACAAAGTGCCAATCTACGCGATCGACAAAGTCATCGAAGTGGCCTGCGAGGCGGACCTAATTATCAAAGTCCAAATGGCGAACGATATTCGGTATAAGCCGGTACCGAAGCTCCGGAGCAAGGGGGCTTAAAACTCCCGCCTTGCCGTAACCATTTCATCCTCAATCCCGAACTCCCAATTCCCCACCTGCACTTCCGGCCGAAGTTGTCGGATTCGATCCGCTAACGAGGGCCCACTTGAGACTGACGGAACTTACAGCTGTTGAACTTCATCCGGACTTAGCTGAAGCCGCTGCGCCAGCCGACCCCAGTCGATCATTTCCGGATCATTCAAATCCACGGCCCTATCCTTCGGCCCACCGAAGTCCTGTGCAACTGGCTCCGCAGGCGTACCACCCGGCGCACCCATCATTTGTATCAACAACTGCGCTTTGTCCATCAGAGTTTGCCTCCGAGCCATTCCTGTATGGCCGTACGTTTTGCCTGCTCAATCGATATTTCATTCTTTTCTGCAAGAGCTTTAGCCCTAAGCGCAACCAAGTTGCGGTCCTGCTTAGTCATAGCTGTAACTTTACGTTCTACTTTAGGCGCGGCGGCGCCAAGCATTTCGAACACGTCAGGTATTCTGGCCATCACCGACCTCCCGTTTCCAACGTCTGCTGATACCGGTCCAGTTGCTCCGACGTGAAGTTCCGGCCGAACATATCGTACCCGGCGTTCCGCATCCGAACCTGCGACGACCGCATCACAGAGCTAATGTCGACGCCGCTGACTGCCGCTTGCTGCAGAATCTCCATCATCTGCTGGCGATTACCTTCAAGGCTCGCTCGCGCATATGCGTCACCGAACAGCGACACTTTGTCCCGCATCGCATTGCGGTCTTTCAGCAAATGCTCATACGCCGCATACTGGATCGCAATGTCCGTGGTCCGGAACCCCAAGCTGTGCATGATCCTGGAGCCCCAGCCAAACTCGTTGATCAATGGGTATCCGGTAGCCGCACTTCGCAACGATTCGTCCATCAGCGATTCCATCGTCCGATACACAGCACGTGGCGCAAACGCCTGAACGAATTGCTTCCGGAACAACTCGTCTTTTAGCGGGTTCATTCCCAACGTTACTTGATCATCCCAGCCCCGCCCAAGGGCCCGACCCATTAGCTTCGCCCGTTCAAATGCGACAATCGTCGTAAAGAACTCGGCGTCATGAGCAAGGTTCGATCCAGGCGCCGCGACGTTCCCGGACAGTGACATTCCGAAAAGCGCTGGCAAGCCGAACGAAACCCCATTCCCGCCCTCGCCCATCCGCTCATAGATGAACTCACGTGCGTCTTGATCCGCAAACGTCTCCGTAAACGCATCGATCCCGGCGCCCAACAACGGGACAGCGAACACACCACCCAGCGCCGTAGTCGTGCCCAACGTGAACATCAAGGGGGCCATGTTGCCTTTTTGAGCCAACCCTAAATAGTGTCCCATCATAAACAAATAGTTCGTCATCCAGGTCTTCTGGTTTCCGAACAAGGCCCCGAGCGGAGTCGTAAACATCATCGGCCGATCGGCCGCAAAGTAACCATAGTTCGAAAGCTGGACCATCCGCAACGCATTGTGAATCTTCTGGTCCATTGTAAACTTGACGCCGTTCGATTGCTCG
>Ga0172380_10001510_pt1 | contig 39793 bp, 37 predicted proteins | sample Leawe162metaG_FD_119747 | JGI IMG/M metagenome (GOLD analysis project Ga0172380, IMG submission 119747) | Leachate microbial communities from a municipal landfill in Southern Ontario, Canada - Leachate well 162 metaG | ecosystem: Engineered > Solid waste > Landfill > Unclassified | place...
CCCGCATACTGGCGCATCGTCCACAGCCTGCTGCGGTACATCGCGGGCTGAATTCCGCGGGTGAAGGGGTACTCACCCGGGTAGCCCAGCGACGACTGGTAGTCGAAATCGGAAAGGTCTTCCGGCGTGTAAAGCGGATCGATATCTATGCCCGAGCTGTTCTCGAATCTCTCCCGTCTGCCGGGGAAACTTCCCAGCGCTTTGGCCAGCGCCGTATCCTGCCATTCCTTTTTGCTGTTATTCACATCTCATTTCCTGATTAATTTAACGGTGCTGTTATTATACACGCCTGTAATTGTTCCTGTTGATTATATATGTACTTTCCCTGCCATGCAGAGAGTCCTGATATTTAGACAAACATGTAATATAATGTCTTGGGAGTTTAAGATGCGCAAGAAGAATTACGTTGTCCGTCGAAAGCGCGCAATGGCCCTGAGGAAAAAGCTATTTGAAACTGCGGCTGTCCTGTTTGATAAAAAAGGCTACGATAATGTCAGCATTGACGAGATATGCAGCCAGGTAGGGGTTACCAAGGGTGCTTTTTACGGGCATTTCAAGTCCAAGGACCAGATCGTTCTGGAACAGATGGCGGCCAGCGATAAAGGCTACAGCACACATCTGCTCGACAGGGTAGCTCATGTCAAGCCGGGCCTGGATAGGCTGTTGGAGTATATCCGGGCGGTGATGGAATACCAGGAAGGCTTTACCAAGAAATTGGTCAGAATGAGCTACGTAATCAGGATATCGAATACGAATACCGCGCACATACTGATCCCCAACAAAAGGGAGCTGTACTATGTGCTGGAAAAGCTGATTGACGAAGGACAGCAATGCGGCGAGATCCGGGACGACCTCACACCGGCACAGATTGCCGAAATACTCTTGTACAGCATACGGGGCACGGTGTTCAGCTGGTGTCTCCCGGGTAATCGATTTGACATAAAGAAAAAGGGCGACATGTTGGCCGGAATACTGGGGCAGGGATTAGAGAAAGAGTGACCAGTTAGACGGGGCGTAGAATCAGGTCTTTTTCTTTCGACTGCGCTTTGTCATCGAGCTTGCAGTAGGTGCTTTTGGTTCCGCACTTCGATATATCCCTGTAACAGCCACCGGCGCGGTGCCCATAGGCAAATCCTTCCATCTCGTTGCAAACTATGCAGGATTCATAGAATCTGCATATTTTCCAATATTCGCATTTGCCTTTCATGATGCACCCTCCTGTGCACGATTTAATATCGATGACTCTGATTTTATTCTATCCCACTTATTTGACTAATGCAATGTACCTCTGGAATCATGTAAATTATTAACGCTGTATCTATAATAATTAGCGCCGGAACATGGAATATCTGTATTATATCGATGAATTATTATGAAAATATTAGTGATACTCGGTCATCCGGATGAACAGAGCTTCAACCATGCCGTTGCAGAGACGGTCGTTACCACTTTACGGACATCCGGCCATCAGATCGTTTTCCATGACCTGTACAGGGAGGAGTTTCCTCCCGTGCTGCCTTCTGATGAGATCCCTCAGCCGGCGTACCTGTCGCCGCTGATATCCGGGCACGTCAACGATCTCGTTTCAGCCGACGGCATCATTGTGGTGCATCCCAACTGGTGGGGACAGCCCCCCGCCATTTTGAAGGGCTGGATCGACAGGGTCATTCGTCCGGGCGCGGCTTACGAGTTCAACGAGGGGGACAGTGGTGAGGGTGTGCCCAACGGTTTGCTCAAGGCCGGGACGGCTATCGTGTTTACGACATCAAATACGCCGGAGTCCAGGGAACAGGCGGTCTTCGGCGATCCGCTGGAGACGATCTGGAGGAATTGCGTTTTCGGCCTTTGCGGCGTGGACAACTACTATCGGAAGAACTTCGGAGTGATCGCCACCAGCACGCCAACGCAAAGAAAAGAATGGCTTGAGGAAGTCCGGGACATCACGAATAAATATTTCCCCAAATAGCTCAATAATAGCCACTGTGTATCTTTGCTATGTTGCCGTCATCAGCAAATAAACCAGCGGGATCGTCGCAAGGCTCAGCACATACATCGTGATAGTCAGCGCTGAAGCGAGACCTCCGTTGCATCCGTATCTTGCGGCGATCACCGCCGCCACCGCGCCCGCCGGCATGGACGCTTCGATTACCAGTACCTGTTCCTCAATCTGCGGCAGTCCGAACAGGTGCGCTCCCGCCAGGGCTATTAGTGGTTCGGCGATCAGGTTGATGCAGAAAAGGGCCGCAATGGGGGGCAGAAGCTGTCTGACCGGTATTTTCTGCAGCATCAGGCCGATGGCGAAGGCTGCAAATACCTCAAGGGTGCTTGCGATGATATCCAGCAGGGTGTCCAGGGTTCTCAGCGCCGTATCGTTCCAGGGTAAGTTGAGAAATGAACAGGCGATGCCCAGCACCAGCGCTATGAAAATGGGGGATAGGAAGAACTCGCGTATTGAAGCCAGTACGCTTTTGGTATCGGCGTGTTCCTGGCCGAAATACATGGCGACGGGTATAGCCAGCAGGAAAAGCGGAACCCCCGCGCCAAGCTCACTGATGACCAGCGCGTCCTGCATCGCCTCACAGTTGTTGGGAAAGACCTGCGTGATCAGGGCGTAGCCGAGAGTGGATGAGCTGCCCCAGCCGGATACAAGCACGAATGCACCCAGCGATTTTCGGTCCATTTTCAATATCTTGCCGGCAGCGAAACCGAGGGAGCAGGCTATTAAGATGGTGATGAACATAATCAGCGCGGGCAGCAGCTTCTCGACTTCAAAAGAGCGTCTGGCCAGGTTGATAAATATCAGCGCTGGCAGGGAGAAGTCCGTTACGAGACGAGAGAAGAGAGATTGATGTTGGGTGGTTAGTATGGAACGGTTTCTCAGCAGTAGTGTGAGCAGAACCAGCGCAACCAGGATGAAAAGAGACCCGAGCAATGTATAGAAGTAGTTCATCGGATTTTAAACAGGTATTCCCTGCTCCAGCAGGAGGCGGTCTAAGACGCCGCGCGGCTCTCCACGGAGCAGCATTCTGCCGTCTTTTAAGAGGAAGGTCTGGGTGCATCCGCCGCCGGAAGGACGCAGTTCCAGTGATGAGGATGGTGCGGAAAATTGCTTCATTTTCCCCGCTGCCTGCTGCCTGAATTTCTTAAAAGGCCGCCTTATATTACCCTGTGCAATCGTCCTTATCAACAGGGACAGCCCGATACCGGTTTAAATGATAAAATGTCCGACGGTAAATATGAACATGATATATGTGTCGGGAACAATCCGAAGAGGTAAGCGGGAATTCAGATATGGTCAAAAAACACATCGATACGGATGCGGTCGATCCGTCCAAAGTGCCTTACAGGACGCTGAGCAGCGGGGCCAGATACCGATACCCTTCTCGATCAAGAGGAAGAACTATCTTTCCAATCTTAAGGCCGTTACCGAGGATCCGTTCTCAGATGAGGATATGAAACTGATCTCGGGAATCGACCGGGACTGCAGGCTGATCAAGGGTCGAGTGTTTCTCTGGCCCGGCGCAAAAGACTGGGAAGATCTGTGGGACATTGAAGGAGGACAAGGTCAATGATGCTCAACACTTTAATCGAATAATTTTGGAACGGAGTATATAAGAGCAAATGGAATGATTAAACGATTCGGCAGGCTGATAACAGCCTTCAAATCCGCAATCAATACTTTGGCTTACCCTAAATATTTGCATGTGCGGCTTTGCTGTTGTATGCTTCCTTCGATAAATTTACCGGGATAGACTATTTTTATCAACCGCTACTGGGACTGCTTGCAGCTACTTGAAATCAAATAGTAATGGACAATACTATTGAAGGAGTAGAACATGCCCAAGCAATATAACCACGATGAGGTCCTTTCACTATGTGCCCGTTTAGAAAAAACCTATACTCCGGCGGTAGCGGATACACTCGATGATATGGGATTTATGAACCAGTCATTGGAATCGGGCTTTACCCCGATTATCCCCAATGCGGTCGTGGCCGGGCCAGCTTATACAATTGAAGAAGCCAAGACCAAAAAATCAACCAGGCTCACTGAGTATGATCCCAGCTTTGTGGCACAGGCCTTAAGTACCGTTTTCGGGAGTATGCAGAAAGGACAAATTATTGCCGTTACTGCCAATGGATTCCGGGGCGCCGGGGCTTTCGGTGAGCTGATGGCCACCACTTCCAGATACGTGGGTGGAGTTAAGGCCGCTGTGGTGGACGGTCCAATCCGCGATATAAGCCGCATTCTGGAAATTGAGTTTCCCGTGTGGGCCAGGGGAAATATACCTACCGATTCGATAGGCCGCGTTGATTTAATCGGTGTTGGTAGCCCGATTTTCTGTGGTGGCGTGCGTATCAACCCGGGTGATATTATCTTTGCAGACCGGGACGGCGTGGTTGTCATCCCCCAGCCTGACGTTGATCTTGAAGAGGTAGTTATCAAAGCCGAGGAAGTGGTTGCCTCAGAGCGCAAATCGAGATTAGAGATCAGGGGTGGCATGTCATTGCCGGATGTTTATAAAAAATATGGTAAGTTGTGAAGAAGATGGATGATAAAGAGCGCAAAAGCAAGAGCCTTCTAAAGAACACCGACCGCCTGGCAACCGCAATGGTCCGCGCAGAGATGATTAAAGCCTGCGGCGTTCCTCTTAAAGATCTGGAGGGTAGGCCGCTGATAGGTATAGTCAATTCCTGGAATGAGTTGCTTCCCGGACATCTTCATCTGCGTGAGGTTGCCCGGTTTGTAAAAGATGGCGTATTGATGGCGGGCGGCGTTCCCTTAGAATTCAACACTGTTGCGCCGTGCGACGGCTACTCCAACGGCCTCGATGGGATGAAGTACGTGCTCCCCATGAGGGACATCATTGCAGATGCCATAGAGACCATGACTCTCGCCCATTGCTTCGACGGGCTGGTGTTTTTATCGACCTGCGATAAGATAGTTCCCGGGCAGCTGATAGCAGCGGCGCGCCTCAACCTACCCGCCATATTCGTTACCGGAGGTCCTATGCTTCCCTTCAACGAATTTGCCCCCAGGGGCACCCCGCCCATCATGTCTATGTTAAGCTGTCCCGGACCAGGCGCATGCAGTGGCATGGGAACAGCCAACTCCATGCAGTTCATCGTGGAGGCGATGGGAATGTCACTGCCCAACAGCGCAGTCACACATGCCGTACACAACCAAAAATACCTTATGGCAAAGGAGAGCGGAAGACGCATCGTATCCCTGGTCGATGAGTCGCTGGCGCCCCGCGATATTTTGACACCGGACGCGTTTCATAACGCGCTGGTCACAACGGCAGCGGCAGGTTGCTCCACTAACGTGACCATACATCTTCTGGCGCTGGCGTATGAGCTTGGCATTCCCCTGGACCTCTCGGACTTCGACCGCATATCGAATCAAGTCCCGCACATACTCGGTGTATATCCATCGGGGCCGTTTTTCCTCCTCGATGTATACAGGGCCGGCGGCCTGCCGGCCTTGCTGAATAAATTGAAAAGCCATCTGAAAAATGACGCAATGACGGTCACAGGTAAAACGCTTGAAGAAAACAACGCTCCCTTCAGCTGTTTAGATGACGACGTGATACGCGACCTCGATAATCCCTATCATCAGCAGGGAGGCATAGCTGTCTTAAAGGGCAATCTGGCGCCGACCGGCGCAGTCGTTAAAAGCTCGGGTGTCCCTGATAATATGCTGGTTTTCTCCGGGCCAGCTCGGGTGTTCGACAGCGAAGAGAAAGCCATTGACGCCGCTATGAACAAGGAGTACAGGGAGGGTGATATCATAGTGATCCGGTATGAAGGTCCAAAAGGCGGACCCGGCATGAGAGAGTTGCTGACAGTGACCGAGTTACTCTTTCAGTTGAACCTTTCTGACAAAGTCTCCCTGGTTACAGACGGGCGTTTCTCAGGTTTCAGCCGAGGGCCGGCTATCGGCCATGTTACCCCGGAGGCTTACAACGGTGGCCCCCTGGCACTGATCAGTGACGGGGACATAATAAAAATAGATATACCCGGGCGTAAACTGGATGTGAAGCTATCGGCCGTCGAGATGGAAAAAAGGCGTGCGGCCTGGAAACGGCCGGCGCGGACACTCACAGGGCATCTGAGGAAGTATGCGGCGATGGTCTCTGAAGCCGATACGGGCTGTGTGGTAATACCTGCCGAGAACTGAGTCAATTTCCTTAAAAAAGCGGCGCAAACTCTCACAGGGTAATCACACTTCATCTAATGCTGAGGTAAGAGGTAGATGTACTGAATGGAAAACAATGAAGTCGCGACCGGACAAACGGTGACCAACGGCCAAAGGAACTATGTATTCATTCTTCTGTTCATATTGATGCTATGCGACCAGGCGGACAGAATGGTGATCTCCTCGCTTTTCCCCTACATCCAGAAGGACTGGGGCATTTCCGATTTTGAGTGCGGCATGCTGATCTCGATGTTTTACTGGGCCGCTGTTATCTGCGTTTTACCTGCCTCGATTTTGGTCGACCGCTGGAGCCGTAAAAAAAGCATAGGTATTCTCTCGATTATCTGGAGCTTAGCTTCATTTGCCGGCGCCTTCACGCTCAATTTCAGGCAATTGCTCACCACCAGGACGATTATCGGAGTTGGTGAAGCCGGCTATGGTCCGGCGGGGGCTGCCATGCTTTCCTGGCTTTATCCCATTGAAAAGCGAGCGCGAATCTTCGGTATTTGGAATGCAGCACAGCCGCTGGGCATGGCGATTGGTGTGGCGCTGGGTGGTATCATAGCTGTAAACTTGGGATGGCGGCACGCATTCGGTATAGTCGCAATACCTGGCTTGATAGCGGCCATCCTTTTCTTCTTTGCCAAGGACTATAAGTCGGTGCCTCTGATGAAAACGGTTGCCGGTTCCGGCGCCGAAGGGGCTTCCAAGTTTAAGATGAAGGCAATGGACGTGGCCAAAGAATTCCTGGGCACGCCGACGCTGATACTCACATATCTGGGATTTGCAGGCGTGATCTTTGTAGTCACTGCGATATCCACCTGGCTTCCCAGCTATTTTCACCGTATAGGCGGCATGCCGCAGGACCAGGCTGGCCTGAAGGCCAGCCTGGTCCTCGTACTATCTATGGTGGGTTTCTTTATAGGTGGATTCCTTTCGGACAGCTGGGTCAAGAAAAAGCTTAACTCCCGCCCGCTATTTGCTGCTATAACTACACTTATTTCGGCATTGCTTGTTTTCGTTGCATTCTCCTTAACAGGTGATGCGCAGTACGCAGTACTCATTGTAATGGGTGTATTGATTACCACCTTTGCGCCGGCCGGTCTGGCCGTGGTACAGGAAGTAGTGCATCCCGGTCTGCGGGGCATGTCCTACGCCCTCGCAGTGCTGTGTATGAATCTGCTGGGTGGTTCATTGGGTCCCATCGTGGTAGGTTCAATTTCAGACGCTTCCAATCTTCAAACCGCCATGCTGACGCTTCCCATTTTCCTTGTTGTTGCAGCGGGACTATTCTTTACCGCATCCTTTTTCTATATGAGTGATTTCAACAAGGTCGAAAAAGTCACACTTGAAGTGGATGCCTGAGATGATATTTCTTAAATTTGCCGACGTTCGTTTTAACATCTGACATCAGTAATAGAGTAAAACAAAGTATGAAGATACTTATAACCGGGAGTTCGGGCTATTTGGGCGGGAACATGGCCAGGGCCGCACTCGAGAGAGGGCACTCCGTGGTAGGGTTGGATATCAAAGCCTCGGGGATAGCCCATGCTTCTTTCAAAGAGGTTACCGGGGATATCACGGACCTGCGTGTTGTAAAGCAGGCCTCAGCCGGATGCGATGCCGTATTTCACCTGGCGGCTGCTTTGGCGCAGTTCGAGCGGGACGAAAAGCGCATGCACGAGGTAAACGTGCGTGGGACAGAGAATGCTCTTTTAGCTTCATCTGAAAACCACGTCCGCAAGTTTGTGTATGCGTCTTCAGTCGAGGTATATGGAATTGATGTCCCTGTTCCCTGCACCGAAGATGCGCCGATTGCGCCGATCTGCCAGTACGGCAGGGACAAGGTTCAAAGTGAGCAACTATGCCGGGAATACGCAGCAAAGGGTCTGGACATTACCATCTTCCGTCCGCCCACTATCAACGGAGCGGGGCAAAACGAGCCCTTCCTGGTAGCACAGATGGAGAGTATATCTCATGGCAAGGCCACGCTGCTGCCGGGCGGTGGCAAAACAAGGCTGCAGATGGTTGATGTGGATGATGTTTCGAGTGCGTTTTTCCTGGCCCTGGAAACGCCGAAATCGAGCGGTATGGCAATGAACCTGGGAAGCGATAACGTCCCCACTTTGCGAGCCATGGCTGAAGCTCTCTATAAACATGCCGGGAAGCCACCCAAATTCATAATCATCCATGCTTCCGTGGCGCGGGCGATAGTTGCAGTTTTAGCTGCACTGCATATCTCTCCGATAGAGCCGCAGCACCTGGAAATAGCGCTACGCGACTATGTCTTCGACAGTTCACTGGCTAAAGAAGCTTTAGGCTGGCAGCCGGTCAAAGATGATATTCAGTCCTCCATTGCTGCCTATGATTATCACCTAAATAGAGTATCTAAATCCTGACCGCTGCAGATGTGTATTTCGAGGAGGTTGTAATTTATGTCTGGAGATAAAGTAAAAGCCGCCGTAATGACCGAGTTTGGTAAAATCGAAGTTCAGCGCTTCCCCAAGCCCGGGGTTAATAAAGACAGCGCCCTGGTTAAAATGAAAATGTGCGGCATCTGCGGCACGGATAAACACCTGTTTCACGGCCTGCCTCCTGCGCCGCTTTTTGTAAAACGTCCGCTGATACTCGGCCATGAGAATCTCGGCATCATCGAAGAGATAGGTGACGAGGCTAAGAGGAAAATGGCTGTACAGGGCGGAGAGATCAAGGTAGGTGACCGTGTAACCTGGTATGCCGGGATCCCCTGCGGCGAATGCTGGTATTGCCGTTTCTTGCCGTCCAATCACGCAGCCACGCTTTGTCCCAATGCCAAAGGCTATGGGCAGAACATATGCGCAGCGGACCCTCCCCATCTTTTCGGGGGTTATGCCGAGTATTGTTACCTGCTGCCCGGAGTATGGGTGTATAAGATTCCGGATAGTATGCCGGACAAGGTGGCGGTGCTTACCGATATTTTCGCCGCCACTATCGGTGTGCGTAAGGGCATGATGCCTTACCCGGTGCTCAAGGAAGGATTCGGCCCCGGGGATACCGTAGTCATTCTGGGGTCAGGCCCCATAGGCATGGCCGCTGGAATTACGGCCAGCCTGGCGGGCGCTTACCGCGTCATCCTGGTAGGCGGTATTAAGGAAAGGCTTAAACTCGCTGGGGAATTGGGAGTCTTCGACCATATCGTTGATATTGAGGAAATGCCCAATGCAGATGAGCGTGCGTTTTATGTCCTATCGCTGACTCCCGGCGAGGTTGGTCCCGATATGGTGGTGGACTGCACAGGCTCTCCCGATGCGGTCCCACAGGGTCTCAGTATGCTGCGCCGCGGCGGCACATTTGTTGAACTCGGTAATTTCCTGGATACCGGCACTACAACGATAAATCCGTTTATGCACCTGTGTTTTAAAGACGTGATACTGGTAGGGCAGTGGTCCTGCCCTCCGCAATCATTCGACAATGCTCTCAAATTGATGGAACTCGCCATGAAACGCGGCATACCTCTGGAAAAAATAGTTACTCACAGCTACAAAATAGAGCAGGCCGGTGAAGCATTGCTATCGAATGTATATATGAAAGGCATTATAACCCCGTGAGGTGAAAGGTATGGATGTCAGTTTGATTGGGCAGAGCACTTTGCTCATCAATATGTCAGGCGTACTTATGATGACCGACCCCTGGTGGGGACAGTGGGAGAATATCAGGGCCGTGCCCATGGCACTTGATCCGGAAAAGATTGAAAGACTGGACTTAATGCTCGTATCGCATAACCACATAGACCATTGGTCTAACCCTGCCATCGCGCTGGCCGGCAAGTTAGGCTGTCAGGTGGTGGGTTCTAAGAAAGCCATAGAGCGGGCGCGCAAGAAGGGATTGGCAAAGCTGGCTGCGCTTGCCCCGGGTGATAAGTTTACTTTCAGGGAAGTCACGATATTGGCGGTTCCGGCTGTGCACCCCTTTGCCCCGGATGCCATAGGTTTTGTTGTGTCGGGCGAAAAGACCTTTTATTTCTCCGGCGACTCACGATACAGGCTGTCTGTAAAGGAAGGGCTCAAAGGCATATCCATAGATGTCGCATTCTTGCAGGTGGCCGCATCCAACTATCCATTTGTAGGCAGGGATGGCATGGATTTGGCCGAAGCCGCCTTGTTTGTACAGGAAATTAAACCCGGGGTTGTTGTACCTATGCATTACCAGGTCAAGGGCAAGGTCCTTGACCTGGACACGCTCAGGGCCTGGCAAATACCCGCTAAACTGGTAGTGCTGGAACCGGGGACGACAAGCGTAATTTAAACGCGGCCATGTTTGAATGATTCACTGCTTGAGGAGGCGCAATGGTAAATAAGGGCATTCAGGCTGAATCCACGGCACAGGTACAGGAACCTCCGCGCGGCTGGCGCAGGCTGATTGCACTTGGTCCCGGCATCGTATGGGCTGCCAGTTCAGTCGGTGTAGCCGAGGTGGTCTTCGCCACACGTGCGGGAGCCATCTTCGGCATGGTGCTGCTATGGTCGCCGATAGTGTCGCTCTTCATGAAGTATTTCATCACCGAATTGATGGGCCGTTACACGGTGGCATCGGGTGAAAATGTAGTCAGCGCCTTTTCCAGGATTGAGGTAAAGATAGGCACGTTTAAAATATTGCCTAAAGGCTGGATACTCTGGCTGTTCTGGATACTTTTTATATTTAGCATTGCCGGCATGGGCGGGATCGCTTTAGCTGTGGGCAGCGCACTTTTTGCGCTGGTGCCTGGCATTTCCTATGTGGTGTGGTCGATTATTGCACTGCTGGTAGTAGGGATCATACTGCTCATCGGTAGCTATAAGGCGCTGGAAGGGGCATCCAGAATACTCATCGCTGTCATGGTTATTTTCGTGATATACGCAATTGCAGAGACGGCTCCACCGTTTAAGAGCGTGTTAGCAGGGTTGGTCCCCAGTGTACCTCCCGAATCTCTGCGCGAACTTATCCCGCTCCTTGGATGGGCTGGCGCGGGTGCCATTGGGACGGTTTGGTTTTCCCTGTGGACGCAGGCCAGCGGCAGGGGCATGGCAGGCAAGAGCTTCATACCCGGCCCGGCGGATAGAGGTCGTATAAAAGAATGGATCAAAATCAACAGGACTGACCTGATTGTCAATACGGTCATAGCGGGGATATTAACAAGTGGTTTTTTGATTGCGGGTGCGCTTATTCTCAACCCGCTACACCTGGTGCCCGAGGGGGAGGGCATGGGCAGCGCCCTGGCCAAAATAGCTGGGCAGGACTTCGGCAGGACCGGGGAAGTGATATTTTTATTAGGCGTGCTTGGAACCTTGTTTGGCACGTTACTGGCTGATATAGACGGCCTGTGCCGTGTAGCGACGGGCGCACTGGGGCTACGCAAAGGCAAAGGAGAAATTAGTAAAAAACCTTACAGGATATTTCTTTTATTCTACCTGGTCTTTGCAGGGGTATTTGCACTACTAATCCAGGCACCGGTCTTCATGCTGCAGATAACTGCGGGGGTTGATACTATCCTGCTCCCGGTGATTGCGGTTCTGGGCATCTACGTGTGCACTAAATTTCTGCCCAAAGAATTCCGACCTGGCCGATTCGCAGTGATTATGACTTATATAGCAGCTGCATTCTTCATCTTCTTCATCATACTTTTGGTCTCCGCCATGGCAAGCGGGGTTAAATTTTCGATGTAGCAATGAATAGACAAAACACATCCGGGCTGCAACAGATACCGTGGGGCAAATCAAGTAGTCTGGATTTCGAGTTACCCACGGGTTGGAACCTGCTCGGAACGTACAAACCATCGGAGTTTGTACCCCTGGCTGATATACAAGCAACGCTGGAGACTATTCTATCTGCGCCGGAGGGGTGTGTTCCTCTCAAAGGACTTGCGCAGGGGAAAAGGAAAGTTGCGATAGTAGTCGATGACATCTCCAGACCCACCCCAGCCTATCTACTGCTTGGCAAAATCCTCGATCATCTGGTACAAGGGGGCGTGAACCTGAAAGCCGTTACCATTGTGACTGCCCCTGGGCTTCACCGGGAGATGTCTCTTGAAGACATGGAACGGAAAGCCGGCAAATATGTATTGGAGCAGGTCGGCTGGGAGAACCACGATTGCCGCAACATAGATCAGCTTAGCTTCCTGGGCAAGACGGACAGGGGCACTCCCGTGTTTATAAATAAAACGGTGGCTGAGGCGGATCTGCGTATACTTGTGGGCACGATTGAACCTCATCCGCATGCCGGCTTCGGAGGTGGATTTAAGAACATTCTTCCCGGTGTTGCCGGTGTAGATACCATAGCAGCTAACCATGCGATCTGCGCCAGTTCCAAATATTTCTTCATGTTGGGTTCCGATCCGGCCAATAATCCCATGCGCCTTGACATGGAACAGGCGGGGTCGATGCTTAAGGGCGATACTTTCATTGTCAATACCGTGTTAAATGCACAGATGCAGATTATTGGGCTGGTAGCGGGGGACCCGATAAAGGCCCACCGCCGGGGAGTAAAGCTGGCAGCGAAAGTATTTGGGGTGAGGATACCGGCCCAGGCGGACGTGGTAATCACTGACTCATTCCCGATGGATATAGACTTGAGGCAGGGTGTGAAGGCCGTTGCTAACGTGCTTTACGCGGCCAAGCCGGGCGGCGTCATCCTCGCCGCCCTTAAATGCGAAGAGGGACTGGGTAATATGCGCGTTCCGCAACTCAAGCTTTCTGGGCTGCCCGCTTTTATCTGGAAGCCGATCATCTGGCTGTTGGGCATCCTTATGACGAAAATGTCTCCTCCGGGTACATCACCCGAGGAACGTTTCTCTACTTATTTTATGTTGAAAGCCCTGCTGCGCAATAAAATATTGGTTTATTCCCCATCTGTGGCGAGCCAGGCAGAAGGGCTTCTGCCCGGGATAGAAGTTTTCCGCGATTTTCCAGAAGCGTTAAGAGCTGCGGCTAAAGCCTTCCCAAAGGGCGATGTCGTGATATTTCCTCACGGTGGAGCTATATATCCGGAAATAGCAGACTAGCTGCATCTAAAACGAGTGGCGAGATCATGGTTTTCGCTTTGATGGCGTCCCTGGGGGGATTCGAACCCACGACCCGCTGCTTAGAAGGCATAGCGATATAGCTAAAATGGTCAACAAAATGACCATTTCACAGATTGCAGCGTTGACCAATTTCGATAAATCCTATATTTCAAAGGTCATTACAGGTGAAAAACCTGCATCCGTAAAATTCCTTGAATCATTAAGCAAGTTATTGCCTGAAATACACGAACCTGATTACTTAAAGCTATTCCTGCAATCACGGCAAGCAATGGGTGTTAGTCCTAAAACGCTGTGCTATTATCAGGAACGGCTATCTAAATTCATACGGAACGTAAATTATCTCAGGGCAACATCGGCTGTTGTACAGAAATATCTAAATACCGTACCTGCCAATGCTAACGGTCTTGCCACCCGGCATGCAAGTTACAGGACAATCAAAACATTCTACCGCTGGCTGAAGTCAGAGTACGGCCTTAACAACCCAGTAGAGGGCATACAGGCCCCGATCCTGGGAAAACCGATGATGCCGACCCTGGACGAAACACAGGTGAAGCAATTGATTGAATCAGTGGATTGCGTGAGGGATAAGGCCATCATTGCGCTGTTTGTGGAAAGTGGCCTCAGGTTGTCTGAATTGGCCAATATACAACCCGACGATATCAACTGGCCGGGCCGGTGTATCAAGGTACTGGGAAAAGGCCGCAAAGTGGCACATGCACCGTTTGGTGATTTATCTAATCAATATCTAATTAAATGGTTAGCAGAATACAAGCCTGACGGTAATGTATGGGGATTGAACGCTTGGGGTATTACGTCTATGCTGCGGCGACTGGAAGCACAAACAGGTATAACCTGTAATCCGCATACATTCCGTCGTACTTTTGCGGTGCTGTTAAGGAAAGCTGGCATTGATACCATGACCATCAAAGAATTGGGCCGTTGGGAAAGCCTGGAGATGGTACAGCGATATACACGGTCATTTAGCTTTCAGGATAGTATGAAGTTTTATAGGTCAACGCTTACCTAAATTATTCTATCCAGTAGCAGGGGTGCAGACCACACTCTTAGTATATGCCGTCGACTCTAATACACAAATTGAAGCACACGGGATTTCCATATTGATCGTAAAGACGTATGTAAGGAGTGTATCTTTTACCATTTCCAGATATAAACGAATTAGTAGGTATATCCTCACATTTTGCAAGTTTCTCATAAGCTACTGCGAAATAGCTATACATATCCCCTGTTTTATTATAAGTGTCGCTTAGTGCCAACACGTCAATAGTAAAATCGCCATCCACGGTCACATTGTCAACCGCAATATCTCTCCATACTGCGTTTGGTAATAGAGACGAAGTATTAGTGTTTCTAAAGTCGCTCCATTTATAGTACTTGGACCATATGATCTCTGATTTACCATTCAATATATTTACAGCAAGATACTTCTTATTGTAATCATCAACTAATCCCGTGGTATAGTTGGCAACACCAGCGATTTTAATGTTGTTAATAGTGAACGGCGTTTTATCTGGATGAAAAGTTGTGGCAAGACCCCATGCCGGCTTATTCAATTCCACTTTCTCATCGACTGTGTCCCGATACGAAGTTGTATCTATTTGAAGATACTTATACCCGCTTGACCCATAAGTATCTTTAATGATACAGACCGCACCTTCCTTGTTTGGTAGTATGATCAATGGAGTTTCAACCCACGTTCCAGCAATTCCCCAATTTGGAGCACTAGCCGTAGCGTAACTATGCCAGACGGCTACTTGATTACTTAGGTTTTCCTCGGTATTTAAATAGTCATAGCGCAAATTAACTGGGATGCCCTGTAGCAGAGTGCCTTGATTAGCTGCAGTATCTTCAACAATTTGATTCGTTTTATTATCACTTGGAGGTGCTGTCGAAACCGGAACCTGGGTGCTTTTGTTATCAACTATAATTGGTGTTTGTTGTCGGCCGGTTAGTGTATTATCCGGCCGTGCACATCCCGCTATAAAGGATAACAATATCATGATGACTACTACTTGTTTCATCATAACCTCCACCGCATAAGAATGCCCCATTATACACCTACGCATAACGTCTTGGAATATATGCCTATGCCAGGATAGTATGAGGTTTTACAGGTCGCCAATAGCTACATAGCAAATATCACATGAATTGTTGTTTTTTAATTGCGTAGTACTTAATCAATGTATTAATAGACTGTTGAGATTTGCGCACGCTTTTATCGACGTCATTAAATCCGGATTGTAATTCTTGGGTAAAGTCAACATAAGGTGCTTGTTGCTGCTGAGTATAATCTGCACATTGCTGAATTAAGTTGATTACGAGTGGCGCTTGTTCAGCTAATTTTATTCTAAGATTGTTGGTTGCAGCTGTAGTAAGTAATCTTTGTTGGTCTCTTAATGACGGCAGAAAGTAATACCGTACATCATTAAGTAATCTTTTTCCTTTTTCATCCAACAAATCAGGCCAATTATTACTGTCTTCAAAATATGCCAGTTTTTCAGTGCACTGATTTAAAGCCTCTGCTCGTCTGGAGTCATATTCTTGCTGCTCCATACAGTAGCGGCCATCAAAAGAAAATATCATGCTAGGATTATGTATGAATGTTAGCTTCCACATGTTTACAGCATTTCCCACATCTCCAACTGCAATTCGCCATTTCTGTAGGAAACTAAGTATGCTACTCCTATCAATACTTTTGTTATCGACAGAATTTAGCATTTTGTTTTGATCTTGTCGGGATCGGTTTTTTAATTTCCGGACGAGAATAACTATTCCCCACACTATTAACCCTATAATAAAAGTAATTACGAACACTTCAATTGTGTTTAGTAATACAAAACCCCAATCTTGATAATTGCTTTTTGACATTGCGATAAGATTCATAGCAAGTTGCCCAGCTGTGATAATAGCGCAAACAATCAATACATTTCTTAGCCCCAGTCTCATCACTGCCTCCCCCTAGTGTATTAGGTATCTGTTTCGCTTTTACATGAGATTAATGCTTATTTCGTTGTTATGTATTATATCGAGAAGCAAAGCGTTCAGAATAACTTTGATACCCGGAAATGAAAGACTTTTTCTTGCATTAACCCCACATCCTCGGTTTTTATGTAGATATAACGGCGTAATTATACATTTAAGAAACGGACACATCAAAGAGAATATCGTATGTCTCTGCGTTATATTGCGATATTTACGTCCTTTCATGATATCGTCATTGTAAATTTATAGATATAAGGTCGAAGCTATAAAGACCAAATCCTGGCGGAAATCTTAAAAACCCTATTCCTATGTATGTATAGTGGCTTGTGGAATTGCTTAAGAAATTTAGACGGCACTTGTATTAGATTCCTACCGCCTCGGTCTGTTTGATGATGTTTGTTGTTACTGCATGTACCGTCCCGGATTATATTAAACATAAAAAGGCACCTATAAGGAAGATAGAATTTCCAGTTTTTCATACCGTACAAAAGGGAAATATTGGCAGTTATTGCATGCTATTAAAAAGGGATTTATTGGTATTTATTCCGCCCCCATAAAAAACGAATCCTGTACCCACTAGCTAAATTTACATAAGATCATAAAACGCTGTCAGGTTTTAGCTTCAGTCTAAAAAGTAATTTTATATTTGACAGGATATAACTTGATACAGTAACATTTATGTAAGATGTGGGAGTTGTGACCAGCTATTAAGGCTGGTTTTTTATTTGGTGAATTTGTACAACTTATACGCTTAACTAAGTAGGCTATCTGTGAAATAAGCCGTTCACTTGCTGTGAGCGGCTTTTTTATTTCCCAAAATACACTGAACGGAGGTATACACATGTCTAAAATCAAACAAATCAGGATGGCAAAGGGCATTAATCAGCGACAACTGGCACAGGATGCTGGAGTATGTCAAAGCCTACTCAGTGCAGTAGAAAACGGAAGGATGCGCCTGTGGCCATCAATGGCGGAAAAATTAGCAGGGGTGTTGAAGGTCACTGTAGCCGACCTTACAATCACCGATCAAGGGGGTGATAGCAGCAAGAATTAAATACATAACCATCTATTCTACAGGGGGTACTGTTTAGACAGTATCCCCTTTTTTATTTCCAGCCAAAAACAAAATAAACGGAGATATAAAAGACCCCGTCTGTGGCTGGCAGCACGGGGTCTTTTGTTGAAACGATGATATTAACTGAGAATTATTTTATCACTAAGCCAACTTTTATCAAAAGAAACAATCGTAAAATCCTGGGTCTGTATCCGGTCGAAAAGCTAGCCAGAAAAATGACCAAATCAAAACATATACTGCAACGGCCACCTGGCCTAACGATAGATGCAGAAACGTACGACTTGCACCTGTCAGACAAAGCTGACTGGACAATAATCTTTGAGATTGATGATGGGAGTCATTACTGGATCACGGTGCCGGAATTCAATCTACATAAGCAGTGGATTAACCGTGGCCAGGGGTCGCAATACGTAATCCAATTCAAATACCTGCATAGGGATGATGTTGGGAAGGATGCCATCATATCAGGCATCCCGGAGTCTATGAAAGCGATCCAACCCCAAAACCTTCAATTAAGTATGTTTGGAGGTGAAACATGCCCAATAATCTAATACCTAGCGAAAACCAATCTAATACGGAGAAACCTTATTACTGGAATTATGAAATACAGGATGGCGGAGATGATACTTACATAGCGAAAATACGTGTCGGAGATGATCACTACGTAAGGTTCACCTTTTCCAACCTGCACCAGGATAGGGCAGATACCAGGGCACACATGCTGGCAGAAAATGTAAAGTACGAAATCCCAGCAATAATCGCCCAATCAAACATAAATTTAACCAATCAAAGGAAGGAACCTATTACCAACTCATTAAAGAACGCTTCCTTTGTCTTTGGCCAGATAGAAAAATCTACACTAGAAGGTCTCGCGGAAGAAATTACAAGTCAGGTGGTAAATCGTTTCCGGTATGGCGATCCCAGCATAACTCTGAGAAGTACGGATGAAATAAAAGTCCCTGAATGGCTTGTCAAACCGTTGATATGGAAAAACAAGATAAACACATTCTACGGGAGGGAAGCCAGCCTTAAAGGATACTTGGTGACCCTGCTTGCCCTGATAATTGGGACCGGATGGGACGATAATCCCTTTGGTTTCAAAGTATCACAACAGAAGGTGCTGTACGTGGATTGGGAAGATGACGAGGTTGAGGCCAGTACCCGTCAACAGGAAATTGCCAGGGGTATGGGATTGCAGTCAGAAATCGAATATCTGCACTGTACCAGGTCACTGGAAGTGGAATTACCAAGGATCCTGAAAACTATTAGGGAAAAGGGCATAACCGTAGTTGTAATAGACAGCCTTTCTATGGGTAACCCCGGCGATCCCAACGGTGGCGAAATCGCACAAAGAGGATTCGCGGCGCTACGCAAGCTAGGCTGTACGGCTATTGTTATTGCGCATACCAGCAAGACAAACAATAACGAGGAAAAAACCGTACTGGGAAGCGTACTGAATATGGCGTTTACTCGAAATGCCTGGTATGTCGACAAACAGCAGGAAAGCAATAGCAATACAGCGGAAGTGACAATCTCGCATAGCAAGGCAAACCGCGGCGGAATCCGCCTTCCTTTCAGGTTCAAGTTCGCGTTCACTATTCAGGAAATACGCGCAGACGGCAACGAGATATGGAATCTGAACGTAACGCCAATGGATGTTGCCAACAGCAAGCTGGCAAGGGATAAGATACTCGATACCTTGAAGCAATGCGATGACACGAACGTTGGTATCTCGCAAAAGCTTGTCGGCGCCGGATACCAAATAAGTCCTGAAACAGTAAAAGCAAGATTACATGAGATGAAATTGGTTGGCGATGTTGTGCCAGTAGGCCAGAGCGGTAAGAAAACAGTCTGGGCCTTGGCCACAAGGCAAATGGCAAACATAAAACAATAGCAACTGTACGACAGTACGGTTACATCCGTACAGCAGTACAGACAACCGTACGTACAGGGGGTATTATAGATACCCCCCTGTACGGTACGGTTTTACGACTTACAGTTAAAGAATTGAGGGATGAGATAATAATTACGATGAAAACGAATATAAATAGCATTACCAAATTACCCTGCCAGCATAACTGCCAGGCACCGCTATGCCCGCTTGATTGCCATGATAATGCTGTCTGGTACCCGGATGATGATATCTGCCATTCCAAGGCTATCACCAAACCCGCCTGGGTCGGTGCCCAGCGCAAGATACAGCGCCTTTACCAGAAGGGATTGGTGGATGACAGTGAATGTTTTACCCGGCCTATGCTGGAAGGCATAAAGCGGATCGGCAAGGGATTACACGGCATGAAGCCGGAAAAACTGCATAGGGATAGCACCGGATAGGCTGCTTAGAGTAGGTCTATTTTGCGAAAAAAGGCCTTCTTAAGCCTTACTGTAGCACCCTGAACGCAAAACATGACAGGTTGTACAGACGGCAAAAAGTAAGCTTTATTCTAAGGCTTTTGGGCAGTGTATATTGATATGCGCCTTTCTACACAGTCCATCCTGTCCATCAGCCTCTCAAAAATGGTTAGCAATTTCTCACTTATTAGATACGATTCTTGGGTGTTATTTACCACGGTTAAAGATGACTCTTTCACCGATGCCATTGCCTTGTCAAAGACCCATTCCTTAAATTCAAATCAAGTGTAAATAGCGACATATATCACTTGACCCCGCATAAGGCCCTATGGTAACTGTAAAGCCGGTATACCTGTGCTTGACATTATAATTGCATGCGTGTATTATAGATACAAATGGATAATATCTACAGCACAAAGGAAGCGGCAGCCAGGCTTAAACTATCTGAAGCGCATGTCAGGCGTTTGCTGGAAGATGGCATTATAGCCGGTAAGAAGTTAGGGCGTGACTGGGTCGTGCTTAGCCTGGAATATAAGCGAAGACGGAGGCCGAAGGGGTACCGGAAACAGGCGTTGACCAAATTGACCGAAAATAATAGATAGGGGGTGTAGCTAAAGTGTTGACCAAACTTCGAATTTCAAAGAAAAACATCAGGAAACTTCGGGATAAGTCGTCAAACGTAGATTACGATGGCGTCCCTGGGGGGATTCGAACCCACGACCCGCTGCTTAGAAGGCAGCCGCTCTGTCCGCTGAGCTACAGGGACGTATATGGAGTTTAACACAGGGTAACGAGCGGTATCAATTACGGTTGGAAGGGGAAGTCAGGGTTTTGGTGTATCAGCGACAGCAGGCTTGGTAGGCTCCGGCTTTGATGACTCCGGCTCTTTGGTCGCTGTAACTTCTTTAGTGGTCTCGGGAACCTTGGCCGGCAACTGCGCTTCCGAGGGCTTCCTGCTGTCAGTGACATAAAAGCCCGATCCTTTGAAGATAATGGGAACGGGCACAAAGCGACGCTTGGCCTCGCCCTTGCACTTGGGGCAGGCCGCCACGCTGTCGTCATTGAATCCCTGCCTGAGCTCAAAACTGGTGTTGCACTTTGAGCAGCAGTATTGATATATCGGCATGGGTCCCTCCGGGAACTCTATCTAATCTTAAAATTAGCACTCGCATTATCCGAGTGCTAATTACATATTGTAATTGCCTTTGTCATTACAGTCAAGTATACATTTTACCATTGTGCCGATAGTATAATTATGATAAGCTATTTCGATTTTGCCACGGCAGGGCAGTAGTTTGAAGAAGTTGAGCATTAAATGGCCAAACCTTGAAGGCAGGCTTGAAGGTGAGTTAGAGAGGCGCTACCGGCTGTATACACTGCGTGATGACCGCCGGCAGGCCGCGATAGGGATAGCGCTGCTGGCATTAGTTGTCGTACTGACCATCCCCAATGATTTCGTCTTTCCCATGGAGCCTGCCCATTTTATATTGCTCATGACTTCGCGTGCCATCTTTATTTTATACAGTATCGCTTTGATTGTTTTTCTGCGTCGAAATAGCAACCCGGCAACCTATGACAGCAGCATTTTTATCTGGGGTCTATTTGGAGTTGCCATAAATCTTCTCATTATCTTCAGCCGGCCTGCTATTTATACGGGCCACGCGATGGCAGCTGTGGTAATCCTGATTATAATCTACCTGGGTGCGCCGTTCAGACTTCTATATCGCGTCATACTTGCGCTGCTATTCACCGGTGGCTGCCTGGCATATCTGGTGGTGAACGCGCCTCAATTGACCCAGCCCTGGATCAGGGTGGAAGTTTTATCCCTGGTGTTTGTAAATGTCGTCGGATTAATCATCTCACACCATCTGTACTCCTACCGGAGAAAACAGTTCGTCACCCAGATGGCCGAAACGAAGGCAAAGGAGGAGCTCCGGCTCGCGGCATCGCGTGACAGTATGACCGGCATACTCAATCACAGGACTTTTTTCGAGCAGGGTGAGAGGGAGTTGAAGAGATTCGCGCGGTACGGAAAGGTTTTCTCGCTGATCGAGATAGACATCGATGATTTCAAGGGCATCAACGATAGCCATGGACATGTCGAGGGCGACAACGTGCTGCTCAAGCTGGTGGAACTGGTGGCTTCGCATGTCCGCCAGTCGGACGTATTCGGCCGGACGGGCGGCGACGAGTTCTGCATCCTGCTGATAGAAACGAATAAATCCGACGCGATGGATATCGCGGAGCGAATCCGTGCCACCTGTTGCGATTGCAGGTTGAGCACTGCTACTGGCACACCGATACATTTCACCGTGAGCGTGGGTCTGGTGGAATCATCAAAAGAAGATGCAGGTATCGGCCAGATGTATTCGCGGGCGGACGCCGCAATGTACAGGGCCAAAAGGGACGGGCACAATAGAGTCTGCGCAGGTTAAGGTATACATAATAATAACTGTCGCTACAACCTGATCATCTCGTTCATCGCCATCATCCTTACCTCGGTATCCGGACAGGTCTCATAGACTTTCATCACGAACGGCCTGATGTCCACGGCCGAGGAAATGGGCGGGTAAAAATCATCCTGGTGATGCGGTATGACCAGGCGCGGCTTTAAAACACGCACATATTCCAAAGCGATGTCGCAGATCCGCGTGTTTCCCTGCAGTGGCACGAGCAGCAGGTCCAACGGTCTCGCCGACAGGCGTTTCAGTTCGTCAGCGGTCGAGCCCGCGCTGCCGAAATGGTGGATGATGTAACCGTTGATAGTGAAACGCCAGCTTAATACCTGGCCCAGTGGATAACTGCTCGAAATGCCGGTTTTGGATATACGACAGTAGCCGGACGGACCGATGCGCCAAAGCGTACGCACAACAAGCGGGATATCGAATTTAACATGCCGGCTGAAAAAAGCCTCCGCCCGGTAGGCTCCAAAATCGATAGAAAATCCATCGGAAGCCATGGCATGGATTCGATCCCTGTCGGCGCCGTCCCTGATCAACGTGGAGGCTGCCGTCTCAGAGCAGAATGCCTGCGATTTCCCCGCAGCCATGATGGCGGGGACTTCACTGACGTGGTCGAAGTGGCCGTGTGTTATGAATATTTGACTGGCATCCGAGATATCCTCAGGTCTCAACGTTTGCACCGGCCTGGCAAGCGCGTTGCGGGCCAGGTAAGGATCGATCAGAAAGGAAACCTCATCGGTCTCGATCTTGAAGCCGGAAGTGCCAAGCCACTGGAGTCTCATGTTTTCCACCTCAATAAAAAATACTGCACTGTAGGGGCGTTGCTTTAGCTGCGCCCGAGAACGGGCGGCCCTGAAGGCCCATCCCTACATCTTATCATCTACATATTAGCATCTTCACTGCTACGACAGGCTGTGCTATACTATGAAACTGCCCGGAAGGCAATATTGCATCAACCGGGAATCTCATCAGGGGCTCGTAGCTCAGGGGTAGAGCGGTCGGCTCATAACCGATTGGTCGCAGGTTCGAAACCTGCCGAGCCCACCATTTTTTTATCCACCTTTAAGATAGCCGAACGCGGATTTGGCCGCCACTGCGCCGTCGCCTACGGCGGCAGCCACCTGGCGAGCGGAGTTCCTGCGGATATCGCCCACGGCATAGAGACCGGGGACCGGCGTGCGCATCAACTCATCAGTGGGAATGTTACCCACCTCATCGAGATCGATTATTCCGCGGAAGGGGTCGCTGTTGGGGATCAGCCCGATGGCCACGAAGACTCCCGAGACCTCAAGCTTTGATGTGACTCCGGTTTTTACATCTTTCAATACAAGGTTGCTCAATTTTTCCTCACCTTCTAATTGAACAACAATGCTGTTCCATACAAACTCGATTTTCGCAACAGCCATGGCAGCTTTCTGAACCACCTGACTGGCACGGAGCTGGTCCCGCCTGTGGATAACGTAAACGCGCCTTGCATGCTGGCTCAGCTCAAGGGCATCCGATACGGCCGTATCGCCGCCGCCGACCACAGCCACGTCCTTGTCCCTGAAAAGGAACCCGTCGCAGGTGGCGCAGTAGGATATTCCACGGCCCGTTAACCTCTCCTCATCCTCAAGGCCCATCTTGCGATAGTTGGAACCGGAGGCTATGACCACCACACCGGACAGGAGGTCGCCGTCGTCAGTGACGGTTTTAAATAGTTTTTCTTCTCGCTTGAGCCCGCTTACCTCGGCTGTTGTGAAATTCAGGCCGAACTTGGCGGCCTGTTCCTGCATCAACTGACCCAGATCCATGCCCGAAATGCCGTTGGGAAACCCGGGGTAGTTCTCAACGCGGCCGGCATTGACGATCTGCCCTCCGGGCAGACCGCGCTCCACCAGCAGCGTATTGAGCCCGTACCTGGATAGATAAAGTCCGGCGGTCAAACCGGCGGGACCTCCACCGATGACAACGGCTTCGTACTCTTTCATCATACCCTCCCTGGCAGTCAAGTGATTGACATAATGTATTTACTTGCGGCTGTGGTACTTACGATAGACTTCCTTGAGGTGCTTGTTGGTGACATGGGTATAAACCTGGGTGGTGCGGATGCTCTCATGGCCCAGCATCTCCTGGACCGACCTCAGATCAGCGCCCTGGATAAGCAAGTCGGTGGCAAAGGAATGCCTCAACGTGTGCGGATGCGCATCGAAGGGCAGCCCGGCTTTCTTCGAGTACTTTTTAACGATCCGTTCCACCGACCTGGGTGTCAGGCGCATCTTTTCACCCTGCTTGATCTCAGACCTGTCACGGCTGTAACGTATGAAAAGGGGACGGTAATCGTCCTTGCGCGCCGCCAGGTAACGCTTCAGCCATGATGCGGCGGTATCCGATATAAAGACCAGCCTGGTCTTGTTTCCTTTGCCCTTGATACTGAACTCCTGCGTATCCAGATTTATCTGGTCGCGGTTCAATTTCGTGAGCTCGGAGACGCGCAGACCGGTGCTGAAAAACAGCTCGAGTATGACCTTGTCCCTCAACCCGATTTCGTCGGATATCTGCGGGCTGTTGAGCAGCCGGGCCAATTGGTCCGCAGTGAGAAACTCTATGACCCGAGATTCCGTTTTGGGCAGGTCGATTTTATCGGGGTTGAGAACGGGGAGGTCGCGGCGGGTACCGAGATAGCGTAAAAATGAGCGCAATGCGATGACATGGTAGGTCTGTGTTGCTTTCTTAAGGTGGTCGCCGTTTTTATCAATGTAATTGGCAAGGTAAAGACGGTACCTCCCGGTAAGGTCAACATCGATATTTGAGGGCGCTAGGGGAATAGAGTTTTCCTCAATCCAGCTGAGAAAACGGGTGAGGTAATGGCGGTAGTTGCGCACCGTCAAAACCGACAGCGACTTTTCAACGACAAGGTATTCGAGAAAATCATCGGCCAAACGGCGCAGGTCAGATCCACCTGAAACTCCCATGACCTAATTATAGTAGATACAGTCTATGTCGTAAAAGGTACAGTGTGCGACATGGCAACCGGCTGAAAACACGGCAAGGGGGTCTCAATCGATACCGAGCTCTCGGATGACCTCCTGGCTTTGTTTTCCCAGCCCGCTGATCTCGAACTCCACCTTATCGCCCGGCTTGAGCCAGCAATCTTCGCCCCAGGATTTGGCATTTCCCGGCGGCGACCCGAGCAGAACGACGTCCCCCGGGTAAAGCGTGAAAAATTTAGAAAGGTAAATGATTATGCCCGCCGGGCTATGTATATAGTCGCTGGTGTTAAAATCCTGCCGGACTGCCCCGTTTACCGTTAAAACCGCATGCAGACGGCACGGGTCCTCAACCTCATCCGCTGTCACTAAAAACGGCCCCAGGGGTGCAAAATTATCGAAACTCTTGCCCTTTGTGTATTGTTTATCATGGGTCTCGAACTGCCAGTAGCGCTCCGACAGGTCCTGGCCGCACATGTATCCCAAGATGTGGCCCTCTGCCTGTCCGGCAGTGAGATACTTGCCCTTTTTTCCGATGACCAGCGTCAGCTCCCCTTCCCAGTCCAATTTACGAATATATCGGTTATGTAAAATCGAATCGTTGGGACCGCACACCGAGCTGTTGGCCTTTAGAAATACAACCGGCTCGGATTCCTCCGTAAGCTTATGTCCCATCTGCATGGCGTGCAGCCTGGAATTCCATCCTATGCAGATAACCTTGCCGGTGACCATCAGTGGCGGGCCCAGGCGCTCGCCTGCCGGCACCTGCGGCAGTCCGCCGTGGTCCAGATTTCTGACCCGCTCAAGCAACGCCTCGTCGCCGAGGGTCGACCTGTCCCAATCGCATACAACGCCTGAAAGGTCGCGCAGCACGCCCGAAACGTCCACAATTCCAGGCCTCTCCTTTTCCAGCGGACCGAATCGAAAGAGCTTAATGCTCCTGCCCTCCCTCACCGACCTGATCTGCGATAAATTCCCCCATCATCGCAATCAGATTAGTTAAATTCCAGCCTTTCAGAGCTGATACCGCCATGGTGGATTCCGGCGCAGATTGAACTTCAAAATATATATTCTGAGCCTCTTCGAGACTCTCAACCATCCGGTCCATCTTGTTGATGACCGTGATCCGCGGCTTCTCATCCAGCTTCAGCTTATGTAAAATGGTCTCCACGGTATGGCTCTGATTGACCGCCTCAACGCTGGTTATATCAACAACGTGCAGCAGCAGGTCTGCCTCGTCCAGCTCCTCCAGCGTGGCATGGAATGCGGCAACGATGAGGGGCGGCAGCTTATGTATGAAACCGACAGTATCCGTCAATAAAATATTGCGTCCGTCCGGCAGCCTGAGCCTCCTGGTAACAGGGTCCAGTGTGGAGAAAAGCTTGTTCTCGGTCACCACACCGGCCTGGCAGATGGCGTTGAGCAAGGTGCTTTTGCCGGCATTGGTGTAACCCACCAACGCCACCAGCGGTGTGTTGGACTTCTTCCTCTGCCTGCGGTAAAGCTCGCGGTGGCGTCTAACGGCCTCAATTTGCTTATCTATGCTGCTGATGCGTTTCCTGATCAGCCTGCGGTCCGTCTCGATCTGCGATTCGCCCGGACCCCTGGTGCCGATGCCGCCCCCCAACCTTTCCAGATGGCTCCACTGTCCCTCCAGCCTGGGCAGCAGGTACTGGTGCTGGGCCAACTCGACCTGCAATTTGCCCTCACGCGTCCTGGCACTGGCGGCGAAGATATCCAGTATCAGCGCGGTCCTGTCGATCACCTTGACACCCAGCGCCTCTTCCAGGTTGCGCTGCTGCCTGGGTGCAAGCTCGTCATTGAAGATGACGGTGTCGTAATTCAATTCCTGCTTGAGCCCGATCAGCTCCTGCAATTTGCCCGAGCCGATATAATGTGTGGACGACGGCCTCTCGAGCTTCTGCGTAAGCCTCCCCACCACGTCAGCCCCGGCAGTCCGCGCAAGCTGGTTCAATTCGTCGAGGGAGCTTTCGACGGACCATCCGTCACGTCCCCTGCCCGCCTCGACTCCCACAAGCACAGCACGCTCCCTGCTTTCCTGTGTGCTATAGGTCGTCTTAGGCATGGATGAAGATTACGGGCGGACGGCTATTTCTTGAGCGTTAAAAGCCGCCGCACTCCCTCGTCGAAACGGTCATCGGGCTGCGTGATGGACAACCGTACATAGCCCTCTCCGGTCTTGCCGTAGCCCGTGCCCGGCGTAACCGCCACTGCAATGCTGTCCAACAGCTCGCTTACATACTGCACCGATGTGTAGCCCTGCGGCACCCTGGCCCAGATGTAAAATCCGGCCCTGGGCTTATTGACCTTCAGGCCGATGCGCTCCAGCGCCTCAACGATCTTGTCCCGGCGGGCCTGCAGCTTCATGTTGCGGGCAGGTATATCGCCCTGGTCACCCGTCAGTGCCTCCACAGCGGCAAGCTGAATGGCCTGGGGTATGCCCGAGTCCAGATTGGATTTGAAGCGGAAGAGTGCATCTATCATCCTGCGGTTGCCGACGGCCATGCCAATGCGCCAGCCGGTCATGTTATATGTTTTGGACAGCGAGTGAAACTCTATCCCAACTTCCTTTGCGCCCGGAATTTCCAGGAAGCTGTGGGGACGGTAACCGTCGTAGGCCACCTCGGTATAGGGCGCGTCATGGCAAACGGCTATATCGTTGGTGCGGGCGAACTTCACAACCTTCTCAAAGAAAGCGGGCTCAGCCACGGCGCCGGTGGGATTGTTGGGGTAACAGATCCACATCACCTTCGACTTCTTGAGAACTACGGCCGGTATGGCATCCAGATCGGGCAAAAAGCCGTTGCTTTCCAGCAGGGGCATATAGTGCACTTCAGCGCCGGCCAGCAGCGTGCTGACGGAGTAAACGGGATACCCCGGGTCGGGCACCAGCGCCACGTCGCCGGGGTCCAGAAGGCAGAAGGACATGTGCCCGATGCCCTCCTTGGACCCGATGAGCGGAAGCACCTCGCTGGTGGGCTCCCATTCCAGTGCTACACCGAAGCGCGTCCTGTACCAGCCGGCAATGGCCCTGCACAGCTCGGGCATGCCGAAGGTCTCGGGATAGCGGTGGTTGACCGGGTCCCGGGCCGCCCTGCACAGGCTGCTAATAATGTGCTCGGGCGTGGGTATATCCGGATCGCCGATGGCGAAACTGACGACATCCTCTCCTGCGGCGCGCTTCTCCGCGATCTTCTTGTTGATGGCCACAAAAAGATAGGGAGGGATACGGTCCATGCGCTTCGATAGATTCATATGTTATTCCTTTTTGCGGGCGGGTTTAAAAACGCGCCCCTACGTCTTAGGCTGCCCGCGGCAACGACAGAGTTTTTATAGTATATATCAACCAGGGATCGATGACTATTCGCATTATGTCTGTCGATTTGTACCCAATAGTAGACCTATCCTCTCCTGTCCCTCCGAAACCGGCCAGCCGTTGCGGGCGTTGTAATACATATACCATTTTCCCTCGGACCGGCGGTACCTGACGTCGCAGGCATAGACATGGCTGCTGCGCCATCCCGTCGTAGGTTTGAGTACAGGCTCCTGCAGCAACCGCTCCCACTTTATGCCGTCCTGTGATTTCAGCACGATAATGGCCGACCCGCTCTGTTTTTTGGCTTCATCCCAGTAGATGCCGTTCTCAAATCCCGCCAGCCCGTCATCGCATACTATGGCTTTCAACGATCCGCTGCTGAGGTTGCGCCAGGGGTCGCCTTTATCGACCTCGATAACGGGCTTGATCATCAGCTCATATGGTCCCTCGGGATGTGCCGCAGTGGCCAGCGCAATGGAGTCCGGCTCGTTGAAGCCGCAGTCCGGTATGAGGACCAGCGACGCGCTGTAATAGAGAAAGTACCTGGCATCCCTTTTAACCAGGCAGGGATTGCTGACCGACCTGTTGTCCCCCGACCGGTGCCATTCCAGCAACGGCTTGACCAGCGATTTGGGCGGCGACCATCGCTTCAGGTCGGTGGAGCGCGAAACGGCTATCTCCGAGTACCATTTCCAGCTTTTAACGGCGGACATGATGATGGAAAGCGGACGGTATCTCTCGTAGAAAAGATAGTGGACGCCCGCCTCGTGATAAAGGAAGGGCCGCATACCGTTTGCGATGGCGACGCCGCTGTCCTTCCACTTCACCCCGTCAGGTGAGAGGAAATGGTGTATACCCCAGATGGAATGGGCGAAGAGGTGCCAGCGCCCGTCAGGCGAGTCCTCCGGAAAGGTGAAGGTCGGATCCGCCAGTATCGGCGACAGCAATGGATGGTCTATTATGTAATCCTGCGAATAATCGCTCCACCTGATGGACCTTATGTCTTCCAACTTCATCTCGCGCCCCCTTCATAACTTATTGCAGGCCGCCTGCTAAAAGCTAACCGATTTTTTCCAGCAGCCCGCGCGTTTTCTCAATGATCTTCTCAGTATACTCCCCTTCCGTTTCGAACCAGCTTATTCTATCGTCCGAGGTCCGGAACCACGCGTTCTGGCTGCGCGCAAAGCGGTGCGTCTCGTATTTAATTATCTGCACCGCCTCCTCCAGGCTGATTCTTCCGGACAGGTGGCCGATCATCTGCCGGTAGCCGAGGCTGGACATGGCAGGCAGCCCGCTGTCGTATCCCATCTTCAGCAGTTTCTTAACCTCATTGACAAATCCTGCGGCCACCATATCATCAGTGCGCCTGTCGATCAGGCTGTAGAGACGTTCCCTTTCGGCCGTCAGTCCTATTATCAGAACGGGATAAGGCAGGCCCTTTTTCTCGCGCAGCGAGGACGGCAGCATTCCTGTCTTGCGATGGATCTCCAGCGCGCGCACGATCCTTCTGAGGTTGTGGGGAAGTATCAGGGCTGCGCCCGCAGGGTCCATTTCCTCCAACTCGCGATACAGACTCTCGACCCCCTCCGTCTCAGCCCTGCGCGCCATTTCCTCGCGGTAAACGGGATCGGGCTCTACCGCCGGAATGTTCCAGCCTTCCAGCACCGACCAGATGTACTGGCCGCTGCCGCCGACAAGCACCGGCAGCCCTCCCCTGTCCTGGATATCCGAAATGCAGAGCTGAGCAGAAGCCTGAAAATGAGCCAGGCTGTAAGGCTGATCTGGAAATATTATGTCAAGCATATGATGCGGCACGGTTCCCCTGTCCGCCGCTCCGGGCTTGGCCGTGCCGATGTCCATGTACTTATAGATCTGCCGGCTATCGGCGTTGACTATCTCGCCGCTGAACTGCTTGGCAATGCCGATGCCCAGCCTGCTCTTGCCGACCGCCGTGGGACCCACGATAGCGACCAGGCATTTCATGGCGCCGCTTTGATCGACGCCGCCTGTTTTACGATGCCGGTGAAATCTGCTGCCTTGAGGCTGGCGCCGCCCACCAGGGCGCCGTCGATCTGAGGTTCGCTGATAAACTCGGCTATGTTGGCCGCCGTCACGCTGCCGCCGTACAGGATACGCATCGCTTCAGCTTTTTCCTTGCCCAGCACGCCGGCTACTTCAGAGCGTATCAGTCCTATGGTCTTCCCCGCCTGTCCGCCGGCCGCCGCCCTGCCCGTTCCAATAGCCCAGATGGGCTCGTAGGCAACAACGACCTCTACCCCGGCGGGTATGTCCTTGAGCCCCTCCCTGACCTGCCGGGTGAGCACCTCACCGGTCTTTCCCGCATCGTTCTCCTCCAAAGTCTCACCGATGCAGAAGATGGGTGTAAGGCCCGCCGCCAGAGCGGCTTTCACCTTCTGGTTAACCTGGCTATCTGTTTCGCCGAAAATCTGTCGGCGCTCCGAATGTCCCAGTATCACGTATCGACACAGCGGCCTGAGCATCAGCGACGAGATCTCGCCGGTGAAAGCGCCTTTCTCTTTAAAATACATATTCTGGGCGCCCAGCCCGACGGACGTGCCTGCGATCATTTCGCCTATTTTATAAAGCGAGATGAAGGGTGGACAAAGCACGACGTCGACCGCGGTTTCGTTACTCAGGTCCCCGATCATCGAGGAAACCAGCGCGGCGGCCTCGTCGACCGTGGTGTTCATCTTCCAGTTGCCTGCGATAAATGGTCTGCGCATATCACCTTCTTATTTAGTCTTTTATCCACTTGCGGGCGCAGCTGAAGCAACGCCCCTACACTATTACTCGTCCTGCAAAACCTCCACACCCGGCAACGTTTTGCCCTCCATGAAGCTCATGCTGGCCCCGCCGCCCGTGGAAACGTGCGTCATCTTGAAGCCGAGGCTCATCTCTGTCACGATCTCGGCGGTGGAGCCGCCGCCCACCACGGTGGTTGCGTGCAGGTTGGCCAGCAGCTCCGCCATGGAGCGTGTGCCCCGAGCGAACTGCTCGATCTCATACACGCCCATGGGACCGTTCCAGAAAACCGTCCGGCAGGGTTTGAGCTTCTCCGTGAACAGCTCCCTGGCCTGGGGACCGATATCCACGATGTATTTATCGGCGGGTATCATGGAAACAGGGGCGATGGCATATTTGGCGGTATCGTTGATGGCATCGGCCACAATTACGTCCGGAGGCAGCACCAGCTCGACCTTTCCCACGCCGGCCTTTTCCGTCAGGTCTTTGGCCAGCCCTATCTTATCTTCCTCGACGGCGGACAGTCCAACGCTGTAGCCGTGCGCCTTGAGGAATGTTGCCGCCATCCCGCCTCCGATCAACAATATATCGATCTTGCCCAGCATATTGCTGATCAGCTTGATCTTATCGCTGACCTTGGCCCCGCCCAGCAGCGCGGCGAAGGGGTGCTGCGCGTTTTCCAGCAGGTCGCCCAGCACGCGCAGCTCCTTTTCCAGCAGCAGCCCGGCATAAGCCGGAAGCAGTTTGGCCACGCCGTGAGTGGAGGCGTGCGCGCGATGGGCCGTGCCGAAGGCATCATCCACGTAGATGTCCGCCAGGCAGGCCAGCTCGGCGGAGAATTTGGGGTCGTTACCCTCCTCCTCGGCATGGAAGCGCAGGTTCTCCAGCAGCAGTATGTCGCCACTCTTCAGTTTATCCACCGCTTTCTGTACTTTGGGGCCGATGCAGTCCGACACGGTGTAGATGGGCAGGTTGGTGAGCTGGGAGAGCCGCTCGGCGATAGGGGTCATGCGCAATGATTCCACCACCTTGCCGTCCGGACGGCCCAGGTGCGAACATAAAATAATCTTAGCTTTGTGCCCTATCAGGTACCATATGGTAGGCAGCGATGCTATGATGCGGCTGTCATCCATAATCTCATTGGTTTTGGGATCGAGAGGCACGTTGAAATCCACCCTGACCAGGACCTTTTTGCCGGTAACCTCTACATCTCGTATCGATTTCTTCATAAGGACTATCTCCTTCACACGATATTTGCGGCAAATATAAATGTGTTGACCGCCACCCTCGCCTGAGTATATCCAATAGCAGTTATTTGTTCAAGGATATGGGCCGGCCTGTTTATTTTTAGCACTGTTCATATTAAACTGTTATATGACAACCGTGCACCACGGCAGCAGGCGACCCCTGGTAATCGTGTTGTCAGGCCCGTCCGGCGTCGGCAAGGACGCCACCATCGCTAAAATCAGGGAGATAGGCGCAAAGTTCCATTACGTGGTCACCGCCACCACCAGGGAGAAGCGTCGCAATGAAATCGACGGTGTCCACTATCATTTCTTGAACAAGCGTGACTTCAAGAAAATGATTGCGCAGGACGAGTTCCTGGAATACGCCGAGGTCTACGGCAATTTCTACGGCGTGCCCAAAAAAGAGGTCAGGCAGGCTTTAGAGAGGGAAGAGGATGTGATCATCAAGGTGGATGTGCAGGGCGCGACCACTTTAAAGAAGAAGATACCGGATGCCGTTTTTATCTTCCTGATGACGCCTTCCCCGGATGAACTGGTCGACAGGCTAAAAGCGCGCAACGCCGATTCGGAGACATCAGTCAAAACTCGTATGCTCAAGGTCGGGGAGGAGCTTGAAAGCCTCCTGCTCTTCGACTACTGTGTGGTCAATATCAAGGACGACCTGGACCGCACGGCGGAGGCTGTGGCCGGAATAATCAGAACCGAAAAGCACCGCGTCAAACGCAGGATGATCAAGATTTAGCGCCGGAGCGTCCGATCAATCCCAGTATCTCCCGCTCTTTTTTACGCATTGCCAGGCCTTCCTTTTGCCTTTCGTGATCATAGCCTAGTATATGCAACATGCCGTGCACCAGCAGCAGGCGCAGTTCATCCTCGACCGCAACACGATTCCGCTGCGCCTGCTCCACCGCCGTGGGATAGGAGACCACAAGGATCCCCATGCCTGCCGTACCTCCCGGAGTTACGGGGAATGCAGCGCCATCCGTGCCGGGCTCGTCCAGTGCAAAGGAGAGCACATCGGTGGGCTGGTCGATGCCGCGATATCGGCTGTTCAAAGCCCGTATCCCTGCATCGTTAGTTACCAGACAGTCGATCTCCAGCGGTGCGGACACGTTCTCGGCATCCAGTACAGCCAGTATCGTCTGCCTGATCCAGGCTCGTTTGACGGAACAGCCTTTAATCCGCTTCATGCGGATACTGACCGTGTGCACTATTTTCCGCATGGCGAAATATTAGCAGTTCAGGCCGGGTTATACAATCATGTGCGTATTTGATTTGCTTGAAACCGTGATTGAATCTATGCTATATTGCATGTCGCCGTCGACCTGATTTATTCCTGATGGAGGGATCGCATAGTGGTCTAGTGCGGCCGCCTGCTAAGCGGTTGCCTCGGGAAACCGGGGTCATGGGTTCGAATCCCATTCCCTCCGCCAGCCCTCCGCATTGCAAACCTTACTGATGTACTTCTTGCCATTTATCCGGTGTGTGAGCAGATGAAAGCATATATTTGGACCATCGGCTGCCAGATGAACCGGGCTGAGTCGGCCGCCCTCGGCTCCGACCTTCAGTCTCTGGGATTTGAACCGGTTCGAAACGCACGCGAAGCCGATATCGTAGTGCTCAACACCTGCGTGGTCAGGCAGTCCGCCGAGGATAAAGTCAGGGGTATGCTCGGTTACGTCAGCGGCATCAAGTCCGCCAGGCCGCACATGCATATCGCCGTGACCGGCTGTTTCGTGGAAGAGGACGTCAATGAGCTTAACCGCCTTTTCCCCTTCGTAGACCACTTCTTCGGGCCGGGCCGGCTACTGGATTTTCATGACTGGCTGTGCTCCCTTGGTCTTGAACGGGACTTCGACCTGTTATCAAGGGCCCCGCAGCAGGTGTCACCGGTCAGCGCCTATCTACCCATAATCCAGGGCTGCAACAACTTTTGCTCCTACTGCATCGTGCCCTACCGGCGGGGCAGGGAGAGGAGCCGTCCGGCAGAGGAAATACTGGCCGAGGCGACTGGACTTGTCGAGCGGGGCGCCAGGGAGATCGTCCTGCTGGGGCAAAACGTCAACACCTACGGGCACGACCTGTCGCCGGCAAGCGATCTCAGCGAGCTGCTTTATATGTTGAGCGACCTCGGTGTCCTCCAGCGGATAAGGTTCCTGACCAACCATCCCAAGGACATGAGCGAAAATCTGATACAGGCAATAAAGAATCTGCCGAAGGTATGCCGCCACGTGTGCCTGCCGCTGCAGGCGGGCGATGACGAGGTGCTCAAAAAGATGAACCGCGGCTATACCCGGGACGATTACTTTGCCCTGGTGGCCCGAATCCGTAAGGACGTCCCGGATATGGCGATCAGCACCGATTTGATCGTAGGTTTTCCAGGTGAGACGGAGCAGCAGTTTATCAACAGCTCTGAGGCTATTAAGAGCCTGAGATTCGATACAGTTCACGTCGCCGCCTATTCGCCCCGTCCGGGCACGGCCGCCTGCGCCAAATACCCGGACGACGTGCCGCAGGAGATCAAACTGGACAGGCTGCACGCAATAGAGGAGCTGCAGGCCGGTATCCAGTCGGAGATCAACAGTGGCCTTATCGGCACGACTACAGTTGTGCTGGTCGAAGGGGTGAAGGCAGGGAAATGGTACGGGCGCACCGCCAGCGACCGGCTGGTATTTTTCAAGGACGAGCGCGACGTCAAAGGGCAACTGGTAGAGGTGGAGATACAAACCGCCAGCCCCTGGGCGCTGCAGGGCGTTGCAACACCCGTGAGAAGCTTATAGTTATCGGGATTACTGTTATAATGAAAACGATCGGTATAAGCCTGCCGGAGAGATATGAACTATTATGACTACATTGTTATAGGAAGCGGCATCGCCGGCCTTTACAGTGCGCTGCTGGCCATAGAGAGCGGCAGCGTTTTGATCGTCACCAAGGGCGGTATCGAGGACTGCAACACAAGGCACGCCCAGGGCGGGATAGCCGCCGCCATCGGCCAGAACGACTCGGCCGAGCTTCATTTCAAGGACACTATAGAGGCGGGGGATGGGCTGTGTGATGAGGGTGCGGTGCGCATACTGGCCGACGAGGCGCCCGACCGCATAGCCGACCTGATCGGATTCGGCGTGCCCTTCGATACACAGGAGGGAGAGGTCGCGCTGACGCGCGAGGCGGCGCACTCCAGGTCACGCATTCTTCATGCCGGGGGCGACGCCACGGGCGAGTATATCGAGGTCACGCTCAGCGAGCAGGTGCGCATATCTCCCATCAAGGTGCTGGAATACTGCCTTGCTACCGAGATACTGCTCAGCAACGGACGTGTGAGCGGCGTCAAGACCATTGATTTTCGAAGCGGCATCATCGAGGAATACGCCTGCAAATTCATTATACTGGCCACCGGGGGCGCAGGCAGGCTGTTCAAGTACACGACCAACGGTGACACCGCCACCGGCGACGGCATCGCGCTGGCCTACAACGCGGGCGCCGAGATCGTCGATATGGAGTTCTTCCAGTTCCACCCCACCGCATTGAGGCTGCCCGGCGTGTCTCCATTCCTGATCAGCGAGGCCGTGCGCGGCGAAGGGGGCGTGCTGAGGAATGACGAGGGGCGAGCCTTTATGACGGATTACTCACCCAGCGGAGACCTCGCGCCGCGCGACGTCGTGGCCAGGGGCATACTCTTCGAGATGAGGAAGACCGGCAGCGACAGAGTTTTCCTGGATGTTACGCATCTGCCCGCCACCAAGCTTGCCACGCGTTTCCCTCGCATCTACCGCTTCTGCCTGGACCACGGGCTGGACATCACCAGGACGCCCATACCGGTTGCTCCGGCAGCTCACTATCTGATGGGCGGGGTCCGTGTAAACACCTGGGGCGAGACCAATATACCAGGCCTTTTCGCCGCCGGTGAGACGGCCTGCACAGGCGTGCACGGCGCCAACAGGCTGGCCTCAAATTCCCTGCTGGAGGTATTGATTTTCAGCAAGCGCATAATCGAGCGGTCGGAGCTGGAAGGTCAGGCCAACGGGGGCAAAGCATGGACCGCCGAAACGTATCAGTTACCATCGAGGGAGCCTTACAAGGACGCTCCGGCGCTGGTCCTGGCCAACCTTCAGTCTATGCTGTGGGATAAAGTAGGCATCGTGCGCGATGTCACCGGACTGTACCAGGCGGCCATCACCCTCTCTGCCTGGAACCGCATCCTGCCTGTGCCCACCGACCGCCTCTCTTATGAGTTGAACACGATGGTCACCAACGCCAGATTGATGACCGAAGCGGCGCTGCTGCGCGAGGAAAGCCGCGGGGCACATTACAGGTCGGACTTCCCCACAGCCTCCGAGAAGTGGAGAAAACACATCGTTTTCCGGCAATGATTCTGATTCATACATCACACGGCGCTGATTTTTTCTGTAGATATCATTGACGATGGTTGCGGCCGATGTTAGAATAAGGCGATTTATAATCTTTCAGTCGTAGAGGCCTGATACAAAATGGGAGGGATAGTTTAATGGCCGCGAAGCTTTCAGTCCACCTTGTGATCACACTGCTGGTATTTGCCGCCCTGATAGGATCGGTGTTTGTGCAGCCTGCGCCGGCCAGCGCCGCCACCTGGTACGTGGACAAATTGGGCACCGACGACCCCGCGCATGGCACAGGCCCGGGTGCAGCCGCCTTTCTGACGATCAATTACGCCATCGGCCGGGCAGGCGCCGGTGATACTATACGCATCGGCCTGGGCACATGGGTGGAGCAGGTCGTGATTGACAAATCCCTCTCGTTAATCGGCACAGCCGTTGCACCGACACCCAATGGCACGTTCATCGCAGCTCCAGCTGACGGCGCCAGAACGAATTACACGGCAGGAGACGGCACTGTATTTGATTATGTGATCCTGGCGCACGACACCACCAATGTCACAGTCAGCACCCTCACCGCTTATGCCTTTGGCGCCAGGAATGCCGGCGCTGATCACTACGCAACAATTGTTTTTGACAATGTAATCGGCTCCAGTGGATTCAATTCCGGCTGCGTGACAGGCGCATTTAATAACAATATCGCCGACATCGATATCGCCGTATGGGGCGGTTCGGTTGTCACCGTCCAGGGGTCCCTGATCGTTGATTTCACCCGCTCGGGCGTAGAATGTAACGGCAGCGCTGTCACAGTCTACAACAATGAGCTGAACAATGAGGTTCTTGGCGCAGCGTGTGTTCGTTTGGAGGATACGAATCCTGGCCTGGTGGACACTAATCTGATGTTTTCGGTGGAGAATGGGATAGTTGTTTTAGATAGCCAGAACATTATTATACGTGATAATGATCTCCATGGAACATCAGCCTTTAGGGGTATTCAGTCTCAGGCCTCAGGGCCGGTTGCCATACAGCATAACGTGATTTATGAATTCCAAACCGGCATATGTGATACAGGGAGTACAACCAACGGATCTATCGACAGCAATGAGATATACGATTGTGCCGATGGTATTGCTCTGAACAGTGCAACGTCCCTCTGGACGTCGTTGAATGATAACCTGATCTATGATAATGGCCGGGGTCTATACCACGCCTGTCCGCTGGAAGATGTATCGGGCAATATTTTCTACCATAATACGACTGGCATCGAAGCTGAAAATGACCTGGCGGCACATTGCAACGCCATAGTCGGAAATACGACAGCCGGTCTGGTCCTCTTAGCCGACGGGACATTCAATGTAATCGATAATTACTGGGGAGCCAACAGTGGCCCGAACGTGGACGGCGCAGGCCCGGGCACGGGCGACCCGATTGATACCAACGGGCATACTGCACTGGACTTCAATCCATGGGCCGCTATGAACCTGACGGCTACTCCTGCTATAATCGTGGCCGATGGCGTATCTCTTTCCACCCTCGACCTGGACTGCACACGCAACTCCAATGGAATTGTCATGGGTTGCAATATACCGGACGGACTCCAGGTAGACTTCGCAACCACAGCCGGCACGTTGACCAGCTTGTTCGCGCTGACATCCGGAGGGCATGCTGTTACAACACTTCGATCATCAACCACAGCCAGCGTCGCCACGGTCAGGTCGGTCTTTCAGGTGCTGCCGACACTTACCATATCTACAGCCATGGTAACCTTTACAGCCACCCCTGTTCCACCTCCCATGCAACAGGGTATCAACGTCGGGCCCGGTTCACACGGCGCGTCCCTGACATCTATCACATCGCCAAGCGCTTTAAATCCACCTAACCTACAGGTCACGTCAGCAAAGGTATCAGCTTCGTCTATAGCAGCGGGCAGCCCGGTAACGGTCAGCGCCGATGTCACCAATACGGGAGGTGCAAGCGGCGCAGCCGCCGTTAAGGTTTATCTCAACGGCGAGGTCGCCGGCTTACAGGGAGTAAAGGTGGCCGGCGGCAGCACGGAGCCTGTGACGTTCACCCTGACGCCGTCCCAGCCGGGAGAATACAGCGTACGCGTGAACAACGTTCGGGCCGGCACACTCAACGTGACCGGCGGGAATAACAACGATATTATATTTGCCGTCGCATTTGCGGCGTTCGTGTTAATACTGCTGGTATTGCTGGTCGTGTATCTGCGCCAGCGCGGAACGGCTGCATAGAAAAAAATCGCTGTTAATACAAGAGACACGATATATACAGGGCGGGCCTTAGGGCCCGTCCTGCTGCTTTATTGCCCTGTCCAACGATATTTGACATCCCCTGTCCCCATTGTATACACTGAATAAAAGAACAAATGTACGATAATGGATTAAATTTATGAGAAAAGCAGGGCCGAGTGAAAAACGTGAAAAGATCATCGAGTTCATTCGGGATTTTTACGACGAGCGTGGCTATACGCCCACGGTAAGGGACATTCAAAAAGGCTGCGGGCTCAGCTCCACCGCCGTTGTGCAGTATCATCTCAAGTTGCTGGAAAGCGAGCACCAGATCGAGAGGGATTCCCACGTTTTCAGGAGCATCCAGCTTCCTGACCGCAGGAGCACCATACGCGTCCCCGTCCTGGGCGTTATCGCAGCCGGCACTCCCCTGCCCGTGATGAGCGCGGACACCTGGCACCAGGAGGCGGTGGATACGCTGGAGCTGTCCGGAGAGATCACACGGGAGAAAGAGGTTTTTGCTTTGAGGGTGAAAGGAACCTCTATGATCGATGCCCTAATCGACGACGGAGATATCGTTTTAATGGAGCCAGTTAAGAATGTCGAGAACGGAGACATGGTGGTAGCCTGGCTGAGAAAGGAAGCGGAGGTCACGCTCAAGCGTTACTTCAGGGAGGAAGACCGCGTCCGTCTGCAGCCGGCCAATTCGCAGATGGAGCCGATCTACACCGACCCGGCCAATGTGGATATACAGG
>Ga0172380_10001511_pt1 | contig 39747 bp, 28 predicted proteins | sample Leawe162metaG_FD_119747 | JGI IMG/M metagenome (GOLD analysis project Ga0172380, IMG submission 119747) | Leachate microbial communities from a municipal landfill in Southern Ontario, Canada - Leachate well 162 metaG | ecosystem: Engineered > Solid waste > Landfill > Unclassified | place...
AAAGTATCAGGTAGTTGTCCCATGTCACCGACAGTACGAATATCTAACCCCATATAAACCGCAAACAGCGTTAATCCGACAATACACACGAGAGGCGAAGGTAAGGATTTACCAATCACAGGGATAAGTGGGAATAAGTAGATAATACCAAGACCTGCAATCGTCATCGCATATACATGCCAAGTCACATTGGTCAGTTCGGGCAACTGGGCCATAAAGATCAGAATCGCCAGCGCATTCACAAAGCCTGTCACCACAGAGCGGGAGACGAAACGCATCAAGCTTCCTAGTTTTAAGTAACCCGCGGCAATTTGCAGCACACCAGTTAATAGGGTCGCCGCGAGTAAATACTCGAGGCCGTGTTCCTTCACTAAGGTCACCATCAACAACGCCATAGCACCCGTTGCGGCAGAGATCATACCAGGACGGCCACCTGTAAACGCGATGACCACTGCGATACAGAATGAAGCATACAGGCCGACCTTAGGATCGACGCCTGCAATAATAGAAAAGGCAATAGCCTCAGGGACTAACGCCAGTGCAACCACAATACCGGCTAACAGATCTCCGCGTATGTTGGAGAACCACTCTTTTTTCATGGTTTGTATCATGTCACTCACTCTGATTGAAATTTAATCATATCTTCCAATAGCTAATATCAACACTTGACTCAAATGTCAGCGCATAGCCAATAAGGTACTTATGCGTCAAGCTGACGAAATGCAGTTGGGATTATGGGTATGGGGTACAGCAAAACAACTACCGAGTCGGTAGCGACTAAGGACGGATCTTAACGATCCAAGAAGGAAGGATTAAACTAATGCGGCTTAATGCTCATCACCGAAAAATAACCTCACTTATATGAGCCAACTCAAATTTGACTGCATTAAAAATAGTTGTGCTATTGGGAATAGCGACATAATGACGTGTATAAAACAGGCCGGAGTATAGAGAGTTGTTTGCTCAAAATCAAAAAACTTCAGTTAACATCAGAGTGATTAAAATACCCACCATACTTTGGTGGGCATTGAATAAAAACAACCGCAACAACTCAGGGGTAACATAGGTAAGTATTAAGCACCATCTGATATCGCTTTATGCCGAGGCAGTTTGATTGAGATAAGTGCTGCGAGCGCAATAAATGCCGCCGATATCCACAGACAAGCCGCCATGCCATACACTTGATACACCCAGCCAGACAACACAGTCCCAATCAAACGCCCCATAGCATTAGCCATGTAGTAAAAACCCACATCTAACGATACGCCATCTTCATCCGCATAACTGACGATAAGATAGCTGTGTAATGAAGAGTTGATCGCGAATAAGGCGCCAAACAGCATCAATCCCCAAATCAGTATATTCGCGGCATGGAAGTCATAACTTATCGCCAGCGCAATGCATGCCGGCACTATGCTCAATATCGCCGCCCAACCTAAGGCGCTACGTCCATCGGGAACCTTGTTTTTGCCCGCCGACTTTGTCCCCGTCAAGCGAGGTGCAAAGCCTTGCACTATGCCATAGCCTATCACCCAGAGTGCGAGAAAACCGCCGACATACCAATGATCCCAACCAAAGGCTGAGGCCAAATAAACGGGTAAAGCCACCACAAACCACACATCCCGCGCACCAAACAAAAACATGCGTGCGGCAGAAAGCGTGTTTACCGCCGGACTCTTAGAGAAAATTTCCGTGAACTTAGGTTTGTTTTTGGCTTTACCTAAATCGCGCTGCAAACTTAACAGACTAAAAATCCACACCAGCAATAGGCTAATCGCCATGCCTAACACGGCCAGCTGGAATCCAAACAGGGTCAGCAAGGCGCCGCCCAAGAAGAACCCCGCGCCCTTTAGCGCATTTTTGGAGCCAGTGAGCATGGCAACCCACTTATACAGCTCACCCTGAGCATCATTGGGTACCAACAACTTGATACTGCTTTTAGCGCTCATCTTATTGAGATCTTTAGCGATACCCGACAAGGCCTGCGCCGCCATCACCCAAGCAACCGTCAGCATACCGCTAGGCACAAGCAGCATGCTAAGGGCGACAATCTGCATAAATAGGCCCACATTCATGGTCTTATTTAAGCCTAAACGCGCCCCGAGCCAGCCGCCAACTAAGTTCGTTACCACCCCAAAGATTTCATAGAAGAGGAATAGCATGGCAATTTGCAGCGGGCTATAACCTAAGCCATGAAAATGGAGCACCACTAACATACGTAATGCGCCATCGGTAAGCGTGAATGCCCAATAGTTGCCTGTGACCACCAAATACTGGCGGATCTCGGGTGATATGTTAGACAAGAACCCTATCAGCTTAGCCATAAAGCTTATGCCTTATCCATCAGACCGACCATGCGGGCCAGTTCGACGGTGCGATTGGCATAACCCCACTCGTTGTCATACCAAGCGTAGAGTTTGACCTGAGTGCCATTGATAATCATGGTCGATAACGCATCGATAATGCTCGAACGCGGATCGGTTTTATAATCGACTGAGACTAATGGGCGTTCCTCATAACCTAAAATGCCTTTTAGCGGCCCGTCCGCGGCTTCTTTTAATAGGCGATTGACTTCAGCTTCGGTCGTTTTGCGACTCACCTCAAACACGCAATCGGTTAATGAGGCATTCGCTAATGGCACCCGCACCGCATGGCCGTTAAGCTTACCTTTGAGTTCAGGGAAAATATGGGTAATTGCTGTCGCTGAGCCTGTTGTCGTAGGGATTAGGCTTAAACCACAGGCCCGTGCACGGCGGAGATCTTTATGCGGCGCATCTAAAATCGTTTGAGTGTTGGTAATATCATGAATGGTTGTCATGGAACCATGCACTATACCGAGGTTTTCGTGGATCACTTTGACGATTGGCGCCAAACAGTTAGTGGTACAGGAGGCCGCAGTCACAATCGGATGAATGGCTTTGTCATAGAGTTGATGATTCACCCCCATGACAACGTTTAACACGCCCTCTTCTTTAACGGGCGCGGTGACCACAACGCGTTTAACGCCTTGATCTAAATAAGCTTGCAGCACTTCTTTGGTTTTCATCTTACCCGAGGCTTCAATCACAACATCACAACCGGACCAATCGGTTTCGGCGATGGTTTTATTGCGAGTACAGCTAATACGCTTACCATCGATAATGATGTCATTACCCTCGGCATTAGCCTCGTACTGCCAGCGACCATGCACAGAGTCGAATGTGAGCAAATGGGCTAAGGTCGCCGCATCCCCAGCGGGATCATTAATCTGCACAAACTCAACCTCTTCCCAGCCCCAAGCAGCGCGTAATGCTAAACGTCCCATACGGCCAAAGCCATTTATCCCGATTTTGATTGTCATACCTGCATCCTTCACACTCAGTTTTATATTAGATGTTTTATATTATTTGTTTAAGATTACAGCGTTATCTCTTCGATATAGCCGCGTTGATGCCCTTCTCGTTGGCAATGGCGGTAATAATCTCAGCGGTTTTAGTGCATTTAGCGCATCCACTACCTAATTCTTTAATATTTAACATTTTTATAATTCTCACAGAATGGGACCTATAGCGTTAAAGATCCAACCGATTAAGGTGAATGAAATCAATAAAATGGCAAAAACGATGGCCAGCAAACGCCATTGCATCACCTGCTTGAGCAAAATGAACTCGGGAAAACTGGCGGCAACCGTAGACATACAAAATGCCAATGTCGTCCCTACGGGCAAGCCATTAGTGATAAGGCTCTCCATGATAGGGATAACCCCTGTGGCATTGGAATACAGAGGAATACCAATCAATACCGCCACAGGAACCGACCACCATTGACCATCGCCTAAGTGGGCTTCGATCCAACCGTCAGGCACAAATCCATGGAGTGCGGCGCCAAGCCCAACCCCAATAATGACCCATTTCCACACTCGGCCAAAAATCTCTAGGGTCTCGCCTTTCGCAAATTCATGCCGTTCCGTTAACGTCATGGATGTTGATGTTATACCCTCGCTATTATCGTGACTTGCTTGCGCCTTACCTTGTTCGAGTGCTTTGGCGGCAAAGGACTGCAGCCAACGCTCAGCGCGAATCGTGTCCAAAAATGCCCCCGCCAACATACCCACTGACATGCCGACCAGCACGTATATCACAGTGAACTGCCAGCCTAGCAGACTCACAAGCAACAGTACGGCGACTTCATTAATTAACGGCGAAGTGATCAGAAATGCCATAGTGATCCCAACGGGGATCCCCGCAGAAGTGAAACCTAAAAAAACCGGAATGCTAGAACATGAGCAGAATGGGGTAACAGCGCCAAAACCCGATCCCATAAAGTAACCGACAAAACGATTTTTACCCGCCAAGTAATCCCGAACCCGCTCGACATTGAGCGAGGCCCGCACCAAAGCGATGCCATAAATCATCAGCAACAGGAGCGCAAAAATCTTAGTGGTATCTTCAATAAAAAAATGGATGGCGTCGGCGAGCTTAGTATTGGGCTCTAAACCCATCAAATCAAAAGTTAACCAGCCCGCTAAATCTGAAAATATTTGCAGCATTGTTACGCCACCTTAATATTAAGCAAAACTTTAGACACGTAAACATATGAAAAAACGTATATTTGAGGTTAAATTTTTGCTGCTAGTCTTCTAGCAGCAAGCTTTAGCACGGTCAGGACGCCCGCCCATCTTGCACAAATTACGCATATTTTCTTCAAGGAATACAGTGTTTTGGTTGGTAACTTCACTCAACACTAACTGACTCCATTCGGGTAAGTCATTATTGATACGATAGAAAATCCATTGCCCCTGACGGCGATCAACTAATAAACCGCATTTACGTAATTGGGCCAAATGTCGCGAAATCTTAGGCTGGGTCTCTTGCAATGCCTCGGTCAATTCACAGACACAGAGCTCCCCCTCTTGCTGGATCAACATCATGCAACGCAAGCGGGTTTCATCGGCTAAACATTTAAAAAACTGGGTTGGATTAATCATTGATGCCCTTAGACTGAACTAGTACAAACATTTTGATCCTTTTGTTAACTTTCCTAAAGGTTCATTCAAACAGCAAGCTGTGAGCGGTAAGAAACAACACTCGTTTTTCATGGCTATGGATCTTTTGGAAAGACCTTGTACAATATATACGAATTTTCATATATGTAAATATCCGTATATAAGATCACCTTAAGTTTCACGCATTAATCAAAATGGTGTTTGAGTATAGTGTTCAACACTAAGATACATACGAAAATTCACATATAAAAAATCATTCAAACCCACCGACAATATCGTTAGGTGAGGGCATTATTTTATGGTTACGGGTAGACAATCTCTACTCTTTGAGGAGCTTGTATGTGGTTAGCAGGGGCAATTTTTGTTCTCACCATAGTGTTAGTAATTTGGCAACCTAAGGGGTTAGGCATAGGTTGGAGTGCTACCTTGGGCGCCGTATTAGCCCTACTACTGGGTGTGGTGCAGTTAGGGGATATTCCTGTGGTATGGAATATTGTCTGGAATGCGACCGCCACCTTTATTGCCGTGATCATTATCAGTTTATTATTGGATGAGTCAGGATTTTTCGAATGGGCCGCGCTACATGTGGCCCGTTGGGGCAAAGGTCGTGGCCGCTTACTCTTTACTTACATAGTATTACTCGGCGCGACTGTTGCCGCCTTATTCGCTAATGATGGCGCGGCGTTGATCCTCACCCCGATCGTAATTGCGATGTTACTGGCTCTGGGCTTTAGCGCCGGAGCAACCTTAGCCTTTGTGATGGCGGCGGGTTTTATTGCCGATACCGCAAGTTTGCCGTTAATTGTCTCTAACCTAGTCAATATTGTTTCGGCGGACTTCTTCAACATAGGTTTTAACGAATACGCCTCTGTGATGGTGCCCGTCGATATTGCCGCTATTAGCGCCACCTTAGTCATGCTGCATCTGTTTTTCCGCAAAGATATTCCCGCGACCTACGACCTAGAAAAACTGCGCGAACCTAAGGCCGCCATTCGCGACCTCAACACCTTTAAAACAGGTTGGGGAGTATTAGTCTTACTCTTGGTGGGCTTTTTTGGCTTAGAACCCCTCGGTGTGCCCGTGAGTTTAGTCGCTGCCGTGGGTGCCCTGATCCTGTTTGTTGTTGCGAAAAAAGGCCATGCCATTGATACCACTAAGGTACTGCGCGGCGCGCCATGGCAAATAGTGATCTTTTCACTCGGCATGTATTTGGTTGTTTATGGTCTTCGCAACGCAGGCTTAACAGATTACCTATCAAGCGTATTAAATAGCTTGGCAGAACAAGGGCTTTGGGCTGCCACTATGGGCACGGGCTTCTTGGTCGCGTTTTTATCGTCCATCATGAACAACATGCCAACGGTGTTAATTGGCGCCCTGTCGATAGACGGTAGCAATGCGACCGGCGTGATTAAAGAAGCCATGATTTACGCTAATGTGATTGGTAGCGATTTAGGTCCCAAAATCACCCCCATCGGCAGTTTAGCAACCCTGCTATGGCTGCATGTACTGGCGCAGAAAAATATTAATATTACCTGGGGTTATTATTTCCGCGTCGGCATAGTGATGACGCTACCTGTGCTATTTGTCACCCTAGCGGCACTGGCACTGCGCCTCTCCTTCTAATCTTCGTCCATGGGCACTAGAGCATCTGTTTAGTGCCTATGGATCAATTTATAAGCAATTATTTATCAGAGACATGTTATGACTAATATGATTGATGACAGCATTAAGATTTACCACAATCCAGCCTGTGGTACATCGCGCAACACTTTAGCATTGATCCGTAATAGTGGAGTCGAACCCCAAATCATCCACTACTTAGAAACGCCACCCTCCCGCGATGAATTACTTAAGCTAATTAATGAGATGAAAATATCTGTGCGTTCATTGCTACGTAACAATGTTGAACCATTTGAACGACTAGGACTTTCTGAAGTCACATTTACTGATGAAGAACTGGTTAACTTTATGCTGACTTATCCCATTTTAATTAACCGTCCTATCGTCGTTACGCCGCGAGGCACAAAACTCTGTCGCCCATCTGAGACAGTGCTTGATATTTTGACCAAAGCACAACAAGGCCCTTTCACCAAAGAAGATGGCGAAATCATCATTAATGAACAGGGACAAAGAGTTCGCACATGAAACCACTAAACCACGATATGCCAGCGCTCAAACAAGAATTAATGGTTAATAACATGGATATGGACTGTTTTAATCTAACTCCTCTAACCCATCCGCCTAGAATACTGATGCTTTATGGCTCAGTACGAGAACGCTCCTATAGCCGACTGACGACGGAAGAAGCCGCTCGACTATTAACACACATGGGCGCAGAGGTGCGTATTTTTAACCCTTCTGGACTTCCACTTCCTGATGATGCGCCTGACAGTCATCCCAAAGTCATGGAACTAAGAGAAATGGTACGTTGGTGCGAAGGTATGGTGTGGTGTTCACCAGAACGCCACGGTGCGATGACCAGTATTATGAAAGCCCAAATCGATTGGATCCCTTTGGCTGAAGGTGCTGTCCGGCCTTCACAAGGTAAGACATTAGCAATAATGCAGGTGAGTGGTGGTTCACAGTCCTTCAACACACTAAACCAAATGCGTATATTGGGTCGATGGATGCGCATGTTCACCATACCCAACCAGTCTTCAATCGCAAAAGCTTGGTTAGAGTTTGACGAGGCAGGCCGAATGAAGCCTTCGCCTTACTACGATCGTGTAGTTGATGTTATGGAGGAATTGATGAAATTCACTTTACTCCTGAGGGGCAATGTTAATTTCCTCACAAACCGATATAGCGAACGCAAAGAAAGCGCTTCAGAGCTATCAACCCGAGTAAATCAAAAAGAAATATAGATTAAACACTAAAAGTATTCTCGACTATGGAGCAAAAGATTAGCCCTGCGCCAACTTTTACTCCATAACTAAGAACCATCACGCCAAATAAATACATTCCAAATACACGAGTGAGCACCTAAATCCTTAAAGCCAGCGAAAAACTCTCTGTAACTTGCTATTAACGATGCAATTCGTCCATTTGCTTGAATTCATTTTTAATCTGTTGATATTGCGATGGCCATTCGTCGTACCAAAGAGCAAACTCCTCTACAGGCATAGGCCGAGCAATACCATAGCCTTGGCACAATTGGCAGCCCAATTCAGCTAAACTCTTACCATGGGCAATGGTTTCAACACCTTCAGCAATCACATTAAGATTAAATACTGACGCTAAGCGGATAACACCCTCCACGATACGCCAATCATCTTCGCTATCGAGCATACCTCGCACAAAACTCTGATCAATTTTTATCGTCGATATGGGTAATTGGCGTAAATACGTTAACGACGAATAACCTGTACCAAAATCATCTAGGGAAAAATGGACACCCAAACGCTTACATTCCTGAAGGATCTCAATTGCCAATGTCATATCTTCAATGGCGGCACTCTCTAAAATTTCCAATTCTAGATCCGAGGCCGTCAAATCGGGATATTGCATTAACGTCGATTTTAAGAACGCGCTAAAGTGTTCAGCCAATAGCTGCCGAGCGCTTACGTTAATACTTACTGCTATCGGGCGACCACTCTGTTGCCAATTCTGCCATTGTGCTACTGCAGTATTGATAACCCATTCACCTAAAGCAATTTCAAGATCACTGCCTGCAATATCCGGTAAAAACTCACTCGGACCGACTATACCTCGCAGTGGATGACGCCAACGAATTAAGGCTTCCGCACCAATAATTTTACCGGTAGCGAGATTCACTTTTGGTTGGTAAAACATCACAAATTCATGACGTTCAAAAGCTGACTTAAGTTCTTCTAACCAAGTTCTCCGAGCAATAATGTTACGATCAATATCAGGATCAAACATTTGGAAACGATTCTTACCTGCCGATTTTGCCATATACATGGCTTGGTCGGCATGGCGCAATAAAATATCGGGGTCAACGTTATCCTCTGGATACAAACTCACGCCAATACAAGCCGTTAAACAAAGATTTAAATCGCCGATTGATATCGGCTGATCGACCGCCGCCAGTATTCGTAATAGTACTTGAGTACATTCTTCCTCAGACATCATCTCAAATAAGATAACGAACTCATCGCCTCCTACCCGGGCCAACGTATCTTGCTGCCGAATCACCACAGACACATTATTTGCAATCGCGATCAACAGTTGGTCACCAACCTCATGGCCATAACGATCATTGATCACCTTAAACCCGTCAAGGTCCATAAAACACACGGCACAGATACTGCCATTACGTTGAACATGGGCAATCATTTGCTGAAAACGGTCTAAAAGTAAGCGACGATTTGGTAATCCTGTGAGTGCATCATAATTTGCCACGCGATCTAACTCAGTCTCATGGGTCTTTAATAACGTGATATCGGCTTGGGTTCCCGAAATCATCAACGCTCGACCTTGACTATCCTCTTCAACGACTCGCCCCTTACACAATATCCAGCACAGCTCGCCAGTCTTTTTAATGCAGCGCACTTCCAACTCTATACTGCTTGTTTTATGGATGAGATGCTGTAGAACCTGTTGCTCTATATTTTGCACATCTTCGACATACACATATTGACGCCAATTATTAACCGTCAGCTTCATCTCGCCAGCTTGATATCCCAAAATGGCTTCAAATCTTGGGCTGATTTGCACTTCTCCAGTAACAGCATTCCAGTCCCAGAATCCTTGTTCAGAACCTTGAATAACCCTTTGCAATTGTGCTGTTTGAGCCGCTAGTTGTTGTTGAAGCTGTCGCGCATGGGTAATATCTTGCACTGTACCGTGCAATTTAAATATCTTACCGTGCGGATCACGCTGTGCTTGACCCCTAGCCATAATCCAACGATGGGCACGATTAGGATCTAGCAACTCAGCTTCGCATTCATACTCTTCTCCCGTATGCACACATCGCATCACCAGCGTACTTAACGCTTGCCAACTCTCAGGAGTAAATAATTTCTGCACTTGTTCTATCGAAGGGGCGGCTTCTTTATATGGCAAGCCATAAATCACAAAAACCTGTTCAGACCAAGTATGCGAATCAGTAACTAAATCCCACTCCCAACTGCCAATCCCTGATAATTGTTGTGCTTGTTTTAATCCCAACTCACTAATGAGTAAATGTTCAGCATTTTTTTCTTGAGTCGTGACATCCCTTGCTATTCCAAATAAGCCACAAATTGCACCTTGAGCGTCAAACACAGGACCTTTGGTCACTTGAAAAATGGCTGCTTCACCCTGAATATGTAAATACTCTTTATGTGTGGTGACCATTCCGGACACTAATACAGTGCGATCTTTTTCTTGGATAATATCAATAGAGTCAGCATCAAAAATATCAGTGTCATCTTTGCCCAAGATGTCACTCATACTCTTGCCGACAAAGGTAGCAGCACCTTGGTTGACCAAGATATAACGCCCCGCCAAATCCTTCACAAAAATACCATCGGTTGTTTGAGAAACCACAGAATCGAGCAGTTGATGATTCACATCCAATTTCTGTAATGAGGCACGTAAATAGCCGCTCAGTGCACTGATCACTATGCCGTAAACACTTAGACTAATAAGCTGTAACCAATCGACAGAATGAATATTATCGAGGCTATTGGCGGTTGGATGAAGATAATAGACACACAGAACAGAGAGACATGTCGCGACTAATCCGGGGGCGAATCCGCCACCAATAGCGCTTAATGAAATGGGCAACATAAAAATCAGCAATAGTAAACGCTGGTGCTGCTCAGCTGAAAGTGAATTGGCAAACCATAGCGTTATCAGCGTAAAACTCAATATCGCAATGTATTTAAGCCATGAGATATTACTTATCGCTACAGAGCGAGCAAAGGTTATTTCTAGCAAATTACCCGATGGAGCATTATGACGGTCAGGAACGGCATTCAGAACAAAAAGTAGGATAAAGGCACTGGTAAATACAAAGAAAAAACCTTTCGCGAGGGATAAGCGAAACACAGTTTCTGTGTCCGTAAATACAAGCAACAATTGATCGGATAAAAAGATCCATCCAAGCGCCGCAAGTGCATAAATAGCCACAGCTAAAATAATATATTGAGTCCGAGATTTATGATTATGTCCAGTATTGTCAACCATCCTAACTCCATCACAACTAGCGCCATCAAAACGACTCCCTTGATCTATGATTGGCACTAACGCCAGCCAACAATAGGTGGTCATTCCACAGATGAACAACATATTCAAGCTAAAGACTATAACTTAAAAAACATCAGTATAATCTAATAAAAACCCGAAAGAACAATGTACAACATAAAAATGCAAATCAAATACATGCCTAAAATATAGCTATCAGATATTAAACTGCAAACAGTATCTAAAAATGATTATTGAGCGTTCAATCATTAACGATAGAACGCCGTATATTGCTAATTTACAGTAAATTTTCTAAGTAAATGCACAGCATATCTGGCTCACAGTGCGATGAAAATCTAAAATCCCCGGCGTAAATCATTAGGAACTCAGTCACCACATCGCATTTCTAACACACCAATAAGATGAGTGCTGAATCAGCCATGCTGACATAAAGCCTCTACCTACAAAACATAAAAAAACCATAATTTAAATACCTAAAAAGGTAGATATTACGGGTAAGGATATAAGCCCATACCTGTGAGACTAAAAGAAAAACATACAAGTATCATTAAAACCCCTGTCTATAGAACTATCGCAAATGCAATGGAATATCATACTTCCTAAAAAGCTTGATTATTGAATCCTTATATAGCGGTTTGATAATGTAACCTTTAGCTCCTGCAGCTATTGCCTGCTGAACTGATGACTTATTTTTATTCCCAGTCAACATAACAATGGGCGTAATTGCATTTATGCCATTAGACTTATTAATGTGGTTAATAATATAAAACCCATTAGTATCAGGAAGATTTATGTCCATTAAAATAACGTCATATTTTTTCTTAGAAAGTAAATCTAACGCCATACGTCCAGACAATGATGTATCAAGTTCAATGGCATACGTTCTAAGAAGCATAATAGTTAAATTCAAACTAATGTGATCATCCTCAACAATTAACATCTTTGGTACTATAGGAACTTCAACTGATACAAGAGAATTTTTTGACTCCGAATACAATCGATTATACGTGTATTTAGTATCAGGCACGGTTGGAGCTGCCTTGTTGCTAACCTCAATATGCTCCTGTTCTGGCAAAGGGGCTTCTGCGACCGTCGCCACATTTGATACATCAGTAACAACAAGTTCAAGTAAGTGCAACGCCTTACTTTGCAGTTTCAACAAAGCTGGTCTAATTTCATTAGAACGAATAAATGATAATATCTTCTTCAATGAAGCCAGATCTAACTCAGCGGTTCTATTACTTGCAAGGTGCGCTTCTGCCTTATCTAATGATTGCTCGATTTCAATCAAACTTAATTCAAAGCTATGTTCTAAATCCTTCTTGCGCTGAACACCTTTAAGGACAATCTCCTTGATATGCGAAGAGTAGTTATCTTGTACATTTACAAACTCTTCTACTTTTTTATATTTTCCTCTCAACCCAATTTCCCGCAATAAATGTGTACATATTATAATTGCTCTATGCACTTCATACATTGGCCTAGCGATTAAATAATCATTAATCACACCACTACGATAAGCCTCGTACGCTTCTCTTTCTTGATGTTTTGGAATAAGAGAAACAACGGCATGCTCACATATTTCTACAGCCTGCAACTCCTCTATGGCTTCGTAATAAATAAGTAAAGTTTCTTGTAAAGTTTCAGCAGCAACAAGAATCACTTTTGGGGTTGATTGTTTGATTTGCTCAACAAGCTCAGCATTCGTTTTAATCACATGAATACGAGAAAAGTGACGAATTAGAACACTTATCAATAATCTATCATTATCTTGGTCGTTCGTATAGAGAACGATATGCTCAAAATTGACTCTATCCACTAGCATTACTCCTTTGCATAAAAAACTCAATTAACGCAAATAAATCATCATCAACCTCTTGCCAACATTTTAAGATAACTTTGTAATCAATAGCATTGTTACGCGACACACGCTCTAGTTCTTGGCAAGATAAATTTAATTTTTTTGCTCCTATGTAAAGAGAATTACTTTTAAGGGTATGGCTAATTGCAGTAATAATACGAAGATCATTATCCACAATTGCAGACCTTAATGCTTCACGCTTAACAAGTAAATTACTGTAATATTGCTCTAAAAAAATAGATAACTCTTCATCGCTTATATCTTCACCTACAAAATTATATATATCTGACAAGTTGACTATCTGTAAGATGTCTACTAATTCCTGCGGTGTTTCATCACAACAGAAAAAACTATTATCAAAAGAAGTATTATCTGCTTTAACTGTAGACTTTTTTAAACTTGTATTATTTGACAAAATGAGTTTTACTTCATCTAAAAGGCCAATCAAATCATTCAACGTCAGAGGCTTTACAAGTACGCGATTTGCTCCAGCCTGCAAACATTCATCTTTACATATGTCGCCATTATCAGCGGTCAACATCACAATAATCGATGGCGCTAATTCCCGATATCCTTCAACTTCTCTAATGACGCCAATGAGGTCTGAGCCCGATATATTTGGCATTATCACATCAGAAATAACGACATTAAATTTATTTGTCTTAAAAAGCTCAATTGCTTGCATCGGATCTTGAACACAGGAAACTAGGACTCCAACAGATAATAACTGCTTTTCGATGACAAATAAGTTTTCTTGACAATCATCAATAACTAACACACTAATATTACTATAATCAGCACTATCCGAAGCCTGCTCGTCAATAATATTCAAATAATTTTTAACATTAATGAAATCAGTTACTGATTGAATTCTGAGTGGTGGATATGAAATCACTTCGTAGTCGGAGTTAGACTTAGAAAGTGACACTCTCCTCAACTCTGCAACTCTTTCTTTTCTTGTAAAAATACTAGTTACAAATTCATTCTTTGAGATAATATCATTTTGATTCAAGTCAATAAAAAGTATTGAGCTTTCAGTTTCAAATTCCAGTAATTCATTACTTGGTAAATATAGCAACTCGAAATCAAGCTCTTTGGAATATCTTGAAACTGATTCGTGAAAAATCGAACTATTAGTATATGCTGTTACTGAAGCATCAATATCAGAACGATAGGAGCCGCTTACATCATGCGCCGTAAAGTGACTATCTAAAGCAAAATCAATAACAAAAAAGAAAACGCTACCATCACCGATACGACTAATAACCTGAAGATCACTTCCCATTGAACGACATATACTTTTACTTATGTATAGTCCTAAGCCAACACCACCATACTGACGGTAAGAATTTGATGATGCCTGCTCATACTTACCGAACACTTTTGATTGTTCCTCTTCAGTTAAACCGATACCATTATCAATAACAGAAAACTTTAGTTTTACATTTTCGAATGACTGTTCCAGAACTTCGACTTCTAATAGAATCGACGAGTCAATTTTATTGGAAAACTTAATTGAATTGGAGATTAAATTATAGATAACTTGATTTAGTTTAACTTCATCACAAATAACCCTGCGATTAAAATTTAATGGCATAAAAAAGTCTAAATTAATGTCTTTTTTATCTGCTTGAAGGCTAAACGCATCAACAACAGATTCGCCTAACAACCTAACATCTACCGAGTCATTTTTAACATCTGCACTACTCTCATTTGTCTTTTTAAAATCCAACATACTATTAATGAGTAATAGAACTTGTTTTGAAGTGCTGAATGCGACAGATAATAACTTCTTATCCTGTGCCCTTACATTACCTAAACTGAGCTCAATTAAGCCTAGCACTGCATTTAATGGTGTTCTAATCTCGTGACCTAGAGTGGCAATAAAATCACTTTGAAAACTATTCAATTGTTCCAGCTCTGAACATTTCTCTATTAATACTTTTTCTTTCTCATATCGTTTAGATTCATCTATAATTAACCCAAACCGAGTTCCATCATCAAGGAAGAAATCTCTATACTCAAAATACAACCCTGATTTAGTTTTAAAAGATAGACATATGTTTTTATTAGTTGCACATTTATATCTAAACCACTTCATAATTCTATAATTATTTCTACCAACAATCTCATAGATAACAATATCTTGAATTAAACTAAAAAATGACCTACCAATATAATTATCAAAATGTAAATATGGAAAAAAGTATTTAACCCCGCCACCAATAAAATCAATATTGCCAAGAACATTTATGACAAGAACACCGTCTGAAGCAATTTGCTGATATCTAGAGTCATCACCCGCAGGATTCTCACACCTAAATTGGCTATACTCGAAACTTTTTGTTATTGGCGCATCATGTTCTACAACACAGAGAACAATAAAATTTTTATTGACCATCTTTAATAGGCTAAACTTTAAACAGTTACTTCCTATCATTAAGCATTCATTAGGCGTGATATTCTGTTTAAGTTTTTCAAAATGCTGAATGATTTTTTCCTTGGAACTTTTTAAAAAAATATTATTTGAAAAAATTTGATTCTCACCTAACCACTCCCCCTCAGGTGATAGCATAAATGCACAAGAATCAAACAAGTCTAAATCAATACCATTCATCATCGCATATCCTTATTGCAAACTAGCATTCATTACTACTGAACTGAATTTTTATACTGATTAAACCAGCTATACACTTTATCACACGCTGAGATGAGCCTCTCAGGATCAATATTATAATTATCAATGAAATAATCGACAGTAACCCAATCACCTTCCATATACGCCAGAGTAAGTTGTAAACAATGAGCTAGGTATCCATGATTATTAAGTAAAGCACGCTTTATTTGCTGTTCAAGAGGAAGCGGCTCTATCGCTCTGTTCATCGGTTTATCTAAAATGGCATCTAAAGTAGATAATAATCCAGTCAAAAATGCTGACTCTTTCAACAAAGGAAATCCCATTAATGATATTAACTCTTCACATAACCGAGCCCTGATTATAGTATTATTAATTAACACAACTGGTTTATTGGGGTTAAGTTCAGCCAAAATAATGAGACTTACAAACTTACGAAGTTTATTTTCACCTAAAAAAATCATAGTCTGCTTAATTGAGGTAAATTCATTCACATGATCAAACTGACTTGAATTGACATACCTTAGTAATTTATAGGTAAGATCTAAGTCTTGAGTAAAATAATGTTCAAGTTTTTTATAACTAAAATCAGACTTAAAAACCTCATTGTAAATAGACATAACAAAATGTTGTGTAGCACCTATTTCACTTCCCTCTATGAGTTCTGGCTTATAAAAATAATAACCTTGAAAATAATCAAAACCTAGTGACTTAGCTAGCCTATACTCTTCCAATGTTTCAACTTTCTCTGCAAGTAACTTTAAATTATACTGTCTAAATTTAGGGAACAGATGAGAAACACTATCCAAAGGCGTTGACATTATATCAATTTTTATAAGTTTAAAAAAAGGAAAAAAACGTTCCCACTCAGGAGAATAAACAAAATCATCTAAAGCAAGATAATAACCCAAGTTAAATAACTCTTTAATTAAAATAAAGTTATCTTCGCTTGGGCTAACAGTTTCCAATACCTCAACAATAATATTCTTGTATGGAAACATGTATAATAAATGGTCTCGCAAGAAATGAGATGGAAAATTAATGAATGCAGGCTTCCCTTCGGTTAAATCCTCTAGATCCATACTTAAATAACTATTTACAAACACTTTAGCTGTAGCAACATTGTCTGTAATACCCTGTGGAAAATAGTTATCCCGGCTATTTCTAAAGAGCAACTCATAAGCAACAACGTTTTTATTTCTATTCAGTATAGGCTGTCTTGCCATATAAAAGCGCATAGTTCACCTCTTCCCTTTGGGTCACTTAACTTTATAATCATTAGTGAATCAGTCCTTTAATTTTTCAGTCTAGACCTAGGTGCCCCATCTTTCAACTGCACTTTTCTATCCTAGACTATAAATTAGCAGAAGTAGTGATTAAATCCGGTTTAAATCTCAGATTTATGTTTAATTTAGGTGAATATTTAAAAAATTATCCTCAAGACATAAATACCTATTTTTAGGTATAACCATCTTGTTTATCCATAAAAATTAAGTATTAAATGAACCGCTATTCTAGTATCCAGCAACGAAATAAAATGAGTAAAAAGAATACTTATAACTGAAAAAATCTATTATTAATCCTTTTGGATATAATGGCTTATTGGCTTATTGGCTTATTGCCAGTTAATAGCGTCATTACATAGCAGTGATACTAGATGAAAAACTTACCGCACTAAGGTTTGTTGGCGAGGATGTCACAACTATTTGACTGGATTTGATGCAAGGCTGAGCCCGTGTAGTGTCGTTATCCACATAAACGGGCAACATAAGCAGGTGATGAACACCATTTTGAGCTAGCTTGATAACAACACTAATCGTGTCCCCAAGGTTTGGGTGGTAATGCTACTGGCTGGGTAAGATCAAAATCGACTTTAAAATTGCGTTGTTCTCGCGTGAGTTGGTAACTAAAAATCGTTGGCGTAATTTCCATGTGCCACACATTGGTAATCGACTGAGTGAGTCCATTCTTGACGAAGTTATCGATAGATTCCCTATCGATTGGAAAGGACTGTTTCTGTACTGTCCCGTCATTCATAGTGTCGCCACCATACATGGTCACAGCATCTTCACTTCCATCCTGATGGCGATGGTCGTGCTTCAACTTAAGCCCTTGCTGCGTTTTAGTCAGCACCCAAGTACGCGAGTGGTCATCACCCACATGGAACGGGATCTTAAGCTCAGTGTCGCTACATTCACGCACGTGCATAATTAACGACTTGCCGCTAAAGGCCGAATCAGCCGTGTCACCCGATACCACTTTTCCCGCAAAGGCTTGACCACAATGGGCAGCTATTTGTGCGAAAAAAGTATTCTGCGTCTTGGTGGATAGCGACTCAACTTGAGCAGCTATGGATGGCAAAGCGATAAAAGACAAACTGATAAGCCCAAGGCTCGGTAGGGTAATGTTGGGATTCATTATGTTCTCCACTTTTTTAGATGGAAAACACCCTAACACTAGGAAATAAATTCAAACTGAATTTCACCTAGTGTTAGTGATGATAAACCAAAGTGATTACCAGCCGATATAAGTACGCGATCGATTACCCAGACGCTTTTTGATAAAGCGAGCCGTCATAATACTGCCTACCATCATGAAAATGAAAATCCCAGCGGAAAAGAGCACGCTAGTCACAGCAGAACCTGGTGGGAAGCGGAAACGCATTACGGTTGCAGCCGTGTTAAATAGCATATCGAAGAGTGGATGAATAAAGAAAATTGCAAAACTCATCTCAGCGACTTCGACTAACCAAGGCAAACGACTTCGTCCCGACAACCATTCACAGAAATTCAGTACTAATACACATAAACAAAGTTTCTGAATAAACAGCCAATCGATACCGTTATACTCAAACGGTGCCTTATGATAGTTACCAATATGCTGCACTATGTAAGTTTGTTCGACTAAGCTCACCACTAAAAAAATCATCGCTAGTGCGGTGAAAATAGAGCCAAAGCGCGTCACAATATGTTCATCTTGCGAATATAAAATACCAATCAAATAGAAAGGTACAAAATACACGACTGAGTGGATGAAATTGACGTTACCTATAGGTCTATGCAATAGGATTGCTACCACACAGCTCAGTACAAATAGTGTCCAACGCATCTGCTGCGAGCAACGGATAAACCATAAAAAAATCGGCGAGAATAAAAACACCGCCATGATGAAGGGAATGTACCAGTGCGGATACAGAATATAACCGTTACGCACAGTATAAAAAATACTCAGCAAGACATTATCGAGCGGCTGATGCTCCATAAATATCCAGCGCAAACACAAACAAAATAGACCAATCAATGACACAACTAAAAAAGGATAAAGTACGTTTTGTACTTTGTTCTTCATAAACTTGCTGTAGTCGAAATCCTTATAAAAAATGCGGTGGAAAAAGTATCCCGAGATAAACACAAATAACGCCGTGCCACCACGCAATAGATTTTCCAGCAACAGCGGGAAACCTTCACCAGAGTTGTAAATACTGTGGCCAAGCACGATAAAGATAATCGCAATGCCACGCATATAGGTAAATTCGAGCTGATTTTTTCTCATTATTAATTCATCGCACAGTAGAGGGTTCTTCCATCAACAACACTCGCAGAAACCCTAATAGTTCCATGGACTTCCGCTTCGTTGAATACCAGATACTGACCCTCACGCTGAAAGGGGAATGCTAAAGGTAACAGAGTTGCCGCCTCAATGCTCTCACAAAAATTTTGTACCGGAACATCGAGTAATGGACTGCCACTCACTGACAAGTTACTAAATTGCGCGCTCATCCCTAAATAAGCTTGAGTCATTTCATCTTGATAGGGCACCACATAAAAGCCAGAACGTACGTCACCCACATCAATAAAACTGCTACTATCGCTCACGCTCGGCATAACCAATAACGGCACTTTTGGATCCTGCACATTCAACAACAACTGAGACAGTTTTGCTTGAGTGGCAGGGTAATACGCTAGCATCTCCTGCAGCTGTTTCTTTTGTTTAGTGTCTTTCTTGTCTAACGGGGATACTGGCTTTACACGGTTCAGTAGTAAATCCACAGGCAACATACCCGACATGACCGACTCTTTCCATACATAAGGGTCTTGAGTGCTATCCAACAATATGCCCGCCAGAGCGCCAATATTTGCCGCCTCAGCCGTCCAACCAACCCACATCTTCTGCTGTTGATAATAGTCATACACATATTTTGTCAGTATTTGCTGATAACCCAGTAAAGTTTGATTTTGACTCAACACGCGCGCACCAGCGACCAATTCCACATACTTAGCGCTGCCTTCAACGAGATCATTGATGTAACCGACTCTATCTTCATTCGGCGCAATTTGGCGCCATTGCTGCAACCAATAAGCAGCATAGCTAAGATGTAATGACTGTTGTTCGGGTTGTGCCAGCGCCGCCATTAAGGCATCAAATAACTGTAAACGATAATAGCGAGCATCGAAGTTAAGCGGAAAGACCTCACCCTCATAACGCTTACCGTCTTCTAATACTCGCCATTCGGATTGGGCATAAAAATGGAAGGCTTCATGCAAGCCATTGCTCGCCCAGATTAAAAAAGCTAAATCTGTTGGCTTAGTGTCGCGAGTAAATTGGATGTTCGGCACTTCGAGCTGGATCAATACGCCTGGCTGGCCATTATATTGTGGAAAGCCGAAACTCACCGATAGACCAGAGTGCAGATTGACCGACTCTAACACACTGTTATCTTGGATTATTTCGCCACCAGGCTGTCGAAGCCAGACATTACCACCATAACTAAAGAGGTGTACTTTATCTTCAAGGCGAAAACCGGGCCACAAAGCTTCGCTCTGGCGACTATTCTGTGCCATAAAATCGAGGTAAAGATGGGCGAGTTGTTCCGGAGAGGCCTCATCGGCAAACGCGGGGGTAGCGGCAGAGACACCTAAAAGCCATAGGATCACTACCATAATATTTTTCATTTATCTGCCTAAACAAACACAAGGGGTTTACAAAACAGCGCTAGCATATAGCGCAATCAAGCAATAGTGAAACATTTGCAAAAAAATATTTTTACCCCAGAAAATCTCAGTCAAAACCAAATCAACGACTCCTAATGAAATCATATTTTTAGCACAATTTTGCATCACTTAGGCGATTGCGCTCGCAATAGGTTTAAGTCTTAGGTTCGCTCGGCTTATCTCCAAACCACAGTGTGAGTTTATCCGCTGCAAGGGATTTCACTTCATCATCGATATATAAGGTCACCATAGTCAGGGCCGCGGCAAGGGCACCTAAATCATCGGTAAAGCCAACTAAAGGAGTCAGATCGGGAATCGCATCTAAAGGCAAAACAAAATACGCTAAAGCGCCGTAGATGACTGACTTAGCCCACTTAGGCGTATTGGGTTGTTGCGCTGCATAATAAAGCCATAGTGCCCGCTCGATGACCTCTCTACCTGCTTGACGGCTAAAGAGTTTGATCTTGTTCCAAAATCCGCTGTCAGTAAATTGCTCATCCGCCATCATATTTCTCCAATACCCTAAAGTTGTTTGGGTATACACCCATGCCACTTCACAGTGTACGACGATAAACCGCAGGGGTCAGGCCAAATTGCTGCTTAAAACGTAAGGAAAACTTTTCCGCAGATTGATAACCACAGGCCAAAGCCACTTGCAATAATGGCTCGCTCGAATTCTGCAACATGGCTAAACCATGACAAAGCCGCACTTCTACCAGTAACTGCCTAAAACTAGTGTCTTCTAAGGCCAATTTACGCCTAAGGCTTGCCGTGCTCATGTGTAACTTGTCGGCAATATCCTCCTGCTGCCATGACGCCGAAGGACTCACACTCATCAAGGCCAAGGCCGCTTGAGTCACGCTGCGTTGGGTGTGTCCATACAACCAGTTCACACTGCGTTTATCCGGCAAACTTAACAGTAACGCGGCCAAATAATGTAGTTGAACAGGATCGGCCAGAGACAAGGTCAAACTCTGTAATAGCGCATTCCAAGCTAAGTCCACAGCGCGTGATATGTTTTGGACTGGCATAGGGTCACGCCAATCGGTAGCGCTTGATAAAATGCCTTGGGGTAAATCGTGGGGGAGTAATAACTGCACCGCCCGATAACGCCCAAGAAAAGGTCGATTAACAAAGCTAATATGCGAACCAGCAGGAATTAACAGTAACTGCCCTTGGCCTACTAAAACAGATTCATCTTGCCAGAGCAGAGACTTTTCACCATAGATAACCCGAATAATCGACGGCTGATGTACAGGGACTTGAGATAAAGATTGTGCCTGCTTCGAATCATATTCAAACATACGGATCATGACACCAGCCTAATTATCAATGGATTATCGATTATATACCGCAGTCAACTTGGCGTTGCCGAGCGCTTGTGCCCTGAGCATAAAGCCCAATAAGGCAGGGCTAGCATCCTTTGGCAATTCTAAAGCACTGGGTAATGCCCACACAGTAAATTCGTACCTGTGAACACCATGACCTTGGGGCGGGCATGCGCCACCAAAATTTGTAGTACCAAAATCGTTCTTCAAGGCAATGGCGCCTTTGGGCAGTGCATCAACATGCGAGCCCGCACCTTGTGCGAGCGAAGTTTGCGCTAAGGGTAAGTTATATACGGCCCAGTGCCACCAACCGCTGCCCGTTGGCGCATCAGGATCATAAGCTGTCACTGCAAATGCTTTAGTTCCTGTGGGCACCTCAGTCCAAGTCAGTTGCGGCGAAATATTTATCCCTTGGCAACCAAAGCCATTAAACACTAATTGCGATGTCAGTTTATTGCCCTCGCTCATATCTTTGCTCGTTAATGTCATAGCACTTGCTTGTCCAACGAATAACCCAAGCACTAAACTCGCCCCTAACCACCCTTTATTCATGTCTATCTCCTATTCATGTTCGACCTGACTCACTTTACGTCAATCAAAAAAATAACATCTGCCCTAAAACGACAACTTTCTGCCCCAAATGCTCAAATGTGAGAAAAAAGTTATCATTTTTGCATTTTTCAAGCAGAAGGATGATTTTGTAACGAAAATATCTGCATAACAATGCAAATATGGAATGCGGTATAAATCAGAATGATGATTACAGCAGCCTTTAAATTAAGATTAGATATTTGAAATAAGATATTTTATGCAAATAATATTATTTAAATAATGTTGACAATATTTACTTTCATAATTTAGATAAAGATACTTAAGCATGATTGACTCCATTTAATATCGATAAATTAAGTTAAATTGACGTGCTAATTATTTAAAAATAAGACATAGGTCATGATTTTATTTATAACTCGCATATAAACTTCATTACGTAATAAAAACCTAACCATTTTCTCTAAGTCATAATGGAGTCGTATATGAAGAGGAAATCTAAAATTATGGCGCATATCAGGCGCACACGGCATATCATGATGCCTAGTCAACGTGACTATTTCGATCACTCCTTTATCTTCCTCCGCTAACCTTAGCGTAGGTAGTAGGCCAATTAACAGGTCTAAAGTGCTATTGCCCTAATAGGCGCAAACACTTATCGTACTGTTTTCATTTGGTTTATTATCTGACACCTTAATCAAAGCATTCTTTTATCAGTGCAGTTTTTCTGCGGCTAAGCTATTCATACGCTCAATAAATATATTTCTACTTATATTTATTTCGTAACTTTGGCATAACCACATTTAATCTGTGCACGGAATAGCTATATCTAATTTTCATACCATTAATGTTTTTAATTAGGTATAGGCACACTTGTATCTATTTTTTATAAAGTAAAAGGGAAATTAACTATGAAATCATTAAAAGTAGCCGCTAGCTTATCTGTTAGATCTTGTTTCGATATCGACAGAGAAGTTGTCAATGTATTAACCACAGATTTTTGCGATGTGGGCGCGGCTGTCGTCTCTGTTGATGATGTTAGAAATGGTATTGTTGAAAAGATTAAAAACACCGGATTGAAACTGCCCATTTTCGTTTCAGTTTGCTGTGAAGAAACCTTCCCTGATGATGTTTGCTCATCGATTACAGGTGTATTTGAACTCTGCGGTGATAACACTGACTTCTACGGAAAACAGGTTGAGACTGCAATAAGTAAATATGAACAAGCGCTATTGCCACCTTTCTTCGGTACGTTAAAAAAATACGTCGAAATGGGTAACTCTACCTTTGCCTGTCCTGGTCACCAAGGCGGACAATTCTTCCGTAAACACCCTGTGGGCCGCCAATTCTTCGACTTTTTTGGCGAAACAATTTTCCGCGCGGATATGTGTAATGCCGACGTGAAACTGGGTGATTTACTGATCCATGAAGGCGCTCCACTGGAAGCACAGAAATACGCTGCCAAAGTTTTTAATGCCGATAAAACCTATTTCGTACTTAACGGCACTTCGTCATCAAATAAAGTCGCGACTAATGCGCTGTTAGCGAAAGGCGACCTCGTGTTATTCGACCGCAATAACCACAAATCAAACCACCATGGCGCATTAATTCAAGCAGGTGCTACACCTGTTTATTTAGAAACGGCACGTAATCCCTTCGGATTTATTGGTGGCATTGATGCCCACTGTTTCCAAGAGTCCTATTTAAGAGAGCAAATTCGTGAAGTCGCGCCAGAAAGAGCCGATGAAAAACGCCCATTCCGCTTGGCGATAATCCAACTCGGCACCTATGACGGCACTATCTACAATGCTCGCCAAGTGATTGATAAAATTGGCCATCTTTGTGACTACGTCTTATTCGACTCGGCTTGGGTGGGTTATGAACAGTTCATCCCTATGATGAATGACTGCTCACCACTCTTGCTCGAACTGACTGCTGAAGATCCAGGCATTATCGTGACTCAGTCGGTGCATAAACAGCAGGCGGGTTTCTCACAAACCTCACAAATCCATAAAAAAGATAAACATATCAAAGGCCAAGATAGATATTGCAACCATAAACGCTTCAACAACGCCTTTATGATGCATGCCTCTACCAGTCCCTTCTATCCTTTATTTGCGGCGCTAGATGTAAACGCGAAAATGCATGAAGGCGCAAGTGGTCGTTATCTGTGGCGCGAAGCGGTAAAAGCGGGTATCGAAGCACGTAAGCTATTGCTCAAAAAGTGTAAATATATCAAACCATTCGTGCCAACAATGATCGACGGCCGCCTATGGCAAGACTATGAAACCGAACAAATGGCCGATGACTTACGCTTCTTCGAATTCGAACCTGGTCAGAAATGGCACTCCTTCGAAGGTTATGAAAAAGGCCAATACTTTGTTGACCCTTGTAAGTTCTTATTAACAACACCGGGCATAGATGCTGAAACAGGCAAATATACCGAATTTGGTATTCCAGCGACTATTCTGGCTAACTTCTTACGGGAAAATAATATTATTCCAGAGAAGTGCGACTTGAATTCGATTTTATTCCTGATGACACCTGCGGAAGATATGGCCAAGATGCAACATCTGGTATCACAAATATCTCGTTTCGAGAAATTAGTCGATGAAGATGCGCCATTATCTGAAGTATTACCTAACGTTTATAATGCCAATAAAGCCCGTTATAAAGACTATTCTATCCGTCAACTCTGCCAAGAAATGCACAATCTTTATGTCAGCCATGACGTAAAACAACTGCAGAAAGAAATGTTCCGTAAAGCACATTTCCCTACAAAAGTGATGGACCCGCAGGAAGCAAACCTAGAGTTTATTCGTGGCAAAGTAGAATTAGTCCCACTCTCGCAAATTGAAGGAAGAATTGCAGCAGAAGGCGCACTCCCTTACCCACCAGGCGTGTTATGTATGGTGCCAGGTGAAATATGGGGCGGTTCTGTTCAGCGTTATTTCCTTGCCCTTGAAGAAGGCATCAACCTATTACCTGGATTCTCACCAGAACTGCAAGGTGTTTATCTCGAAAATACCGCAGACGGCAAAATTCAAGCAATGGGCTATGTACTAAATAAATAATGAAGACTGACTGCAGAGTTTATTAACCCCACTCTGCAGTCAAATTCATGCCTCCTATAATAAGTCACCTAAATTAGGTTATTAGTATGAGTAAATCAGAAAATAAAATTGGCGTCGTCCAATTAACTATTATCACCATAGTCAACATGATGGGTTCGGGCATTATTATGCTGCCAACCCAATTAGCTCAAGTCGGTACTATCTCCATTTTATCTTGGTTAGTAACAGCAGCAGGGTCAACAGCCCTCGCCTTCGCTTTTGCTAAGTGCGGTATGTTCAGTAAAAAATCCGGTGGTATGGGCGGTTATGCCGAGTATGCCTTCGGCCGTTCTGGCAACTTTATGGCCAACTACACCTATGCCGTCTCGCTGTTAATCGCCAACGTCGCGATTGCCATCTCTGCCGTGGGTTACGCTGCCGTGTTGCTGGAAGTTAACTTAAGCCCGATGGCAATTTGTCTTGCGACCATTGGCGTACTTTGGTTGGCAACCATTGCTAACTTCGGTGGTGCACGCATCACTGGCCGCGTCAGTAGCGTGACTGTGTGGGGGATTATTCTGCCTGTGATTGGCGTATCTTTAATTGGTTGGTTCTGGTTTGACATCGACCTCTATAAAGGCGCATGGAACCCGCATGATATGCCATTCTTCAAAGCGTTAGGCGGTTCTATCGCTATGACTTTGTGGGCGTTCCTCGGTTTAGAATCGGCCTGTGCAAACTCAGAAGCCGTCGATAACCCAGAAAAAAACGTACCTATCGCTGTTATGGGCGGTACCTTAGGTGCTGCAGTGATTTATATTGTCTCCACTAACGTCATTGCCGGTATTGTGCCAAATGCCGAGCTTGCCATGTCAAATGCGCCATTCGGCTTAGCCTTCGCACAAATGTTTAATCCTGTAGTTGGTAAAATCGTGATGGCCTGCGCCATTATCTCCTGTACTGGATCACTCTTAGGTTGGCAGTTCACTATTGCCCAAGTGTTTAAAGCCTCTGCCGATGAAGGATTTTTTCCGAAAATTTTCTCTAAAGTCAGCAAAGCCGATGCGCCAATTTGGGGCATGACTATTATCGTCTCGATCCAAACAGCATTATCGCTGATGACCATTAGCCCATCACTGAGTAAGCAGTTCGAAGCACTCGTTAACCTCGCCGTCGTCACCAACATTGTGCCTTATATCTTATCTATGGCCGCGCTTGGCATAATGCAAAGACAGCAAAAAGTGCCTATGAATAAAGCCCGCGTTGCCAACGTGATCGCCGTAATCGGTGCGTTATATAGCTTCTACGCTCTGTACAGCTCTGGCGAAACCGCAGTGATGCTTGGCGCCATAGCCACCTTCTTCGGTTGGACTATTTTCGGCGTGATCTCAAACCAAGCGCCTGTTGCCGACACACGTCCAGCCTAAATACGGCTAACGCATGATCGGAAACAATTAATACCAACATCCACATCAAGACTAACGATAACTCTGGGATCATAGGCCAAGCCTATGATCCCCTGGAGAATACTTGCTCATTATCGGGGGATTTATGAATAAGACTTGTCTCGCTTTAGTGTTACCTATGCTATTAACGGCCACCAGCAGTCAGGCGGTTGAACTCTATAAAGATCAAAAAAACACATTAAATTTAACAGGTTGGTTAGGGTTTGCAGCATTAAATGACAGCCACGATACTTCAGTTATCGACGACTCGTCACGCCTAAGATTCAGCTTCGAACGGAGCGAGAAAAATGGCTGGACCGCTTTTGCTACCACAGAATGGGGGATCAACATGGTCTCCAGCGACGATGGGCTAGTGATGCAAGGGGGCAAACTCGCCGCCGAAAAAACCGATGATTTTCTCTATAACCGCTTAGGTTATGTTGGCATGTCCCATGATACATGGGGCAACCTGAGTTTCGGTAAACAATGGGGCGCCTATTACGATGTCGCAGGCACTACAGATTTACCGAACGTATTTGCAGGTTACAGCGTTGGCGCTTACACCTTCGGTGATGGCAGCCTCACAGGTACAGGCCGTGCCGATTCCGCCTTCATTTACCGTAATAATTTAGGCCCAGTACAAATCGCCCTGCAATATGCCGCCAAAACCAATGGTGATGTCAGCCTAAAGAACGATGACGGTAGCGAGATGACCAACTCAGAACTGAGTTTTGACAGCAGCTACGGCGCCAGTATCACTTATGCGGCAACCGACAAATTCAAGCTACTCGCAGGCTTTAACCGCGGTGATTTTGAAGGCCACTTAGGTAATACCCAAGTCGATGAAACCAATGAAATCATCGGTATTGGTGCCATGTATGGTGACTACTACCACTATGCCGAAGGACGTGAGGCCAGCGGTCTCTATGTGGGCTTTAACGCTCACCAAAGTAAAAATAATGAACTGGTCAACGGCGATCTCTACGACGCCACTGGTGCCGAGTTGATGACTGCCTATCAATTCGACAACGGTTTTGTGCCTATGGTTGTACTCAGTTATTTAGATTTAGACACAGATGTAGCTACGCCTATTCAAGGTCAATGGACTCGCCAATTTGCCATGCTGGGGCTGCATTATCGCTACAGTAACGACACTGTGATGTTTGCCGAGATGAAGCTAGATTTCAGTGATATGGATGATCCTGCACTCGAAGCACAGGAAGACAACAGCTTCGCAGTGGGGATCAACTACTTTTTTTAGGACTAAAGGAGATGTTAGCTAAGGTTTCTAAAGCGCTCATTCTACTTTGGCATTGCTTAGTCGCATGAAGCAGGACGATTTTGAGTAACAGTCTTTAGTGACAGTTCTAATCACATGTTGAGTTAAATCATGTTTAGCAGGATAGGCAGCTCGCGTCATCGCTCATATGCGTGAGCTTATTTGGGGCTGAGGTGCGGCGCACGTTCCGTCTACAAACGCTCGCCGTAACACTCATTGGATGGTACCGCAGGCTTACCATTATCTCTACGCCACTCCAAGTTAGTTTCTGGAGTGGCTTTTTTTCAATAATGAGCTGCTAGATCCACCTTTGCCACGATCTTCAGCGGTAATTGAAATCCCAACGACTGTCGTCCCGATTCCTCTTCGCTTTAAAAACTAATCTGCAACATCATGATAAAGCAGCCAAGCCTCGCATTAAGATCCAATGACTTACCTATGCTTCGCCATTTATCGCCTGAATACAGCGTTGTACGACTTCTTCGAAAGTGCCATCTATGCTCACTTGGATAACATCAGCTTCATCGGTCGCGGGCATTTCCAGCGTGTCGAACTGACTCTTGAGCAGCTCAATCGGCATGAAGTGGGCTTTTCTGGCAAACATGCGTTCTTTGACTAATTCAAAATCTCCGTATAGATGAATGAACACCAGCTTGCTGTTGTTCTGACGGATTAAGTCACGATACTGGCGACGCAGTGCAGAGCAGACAATCACCCCCTGCTCCCCCTTTTGCTCAATGCTATACACAGCGTCGTTGATGCGCTCAAGCCAAGGAGCGCGATCGCTATCATTGAGCGGTGAGCCAGATTTCATCTTGATAATATTGGCTCTAGGATGCAGATCATCACCATCAATAAATTTCGTCTCTAAAGCCTCTGCGACCGCGGCACCAATCGAAGATTTGCCACAACTAGAGACGCCCATGAACACATAGCTATTGCCTTTTTTTCTCTCAGTCACTTTGTTAACCTCATGCCAATTCTCGAATTTAGTCACTTCCCACTCTACCATATTACGGGTAACATGTTACCGGTAACCTACAAAAATGTGGACAACTTAACTAACAAGGAAAAGTCCTCTTATGTCTGATATGTCATTGATTCTGACAGCACTGGGTTCAATCGCCCTGCTACTGTTCTTAGTGATGAAAGTGAGATTACATGCAGTAGTATCATTGATACTGGTGTCGATAATTGCCGGCCTTTTCTCTGGTATGAACCCAGCTGATATTACCAATACGATTCAACAAGGTATGGGGGGGACACTAGGCTTTGTTGCGGTTGTGGTCGCTTTGGGAGCCATGTTTGGCCGGGTAATGGAAGAGACTGGCGCGCTAGATCAGATAGCCCATACACTGCTGAATAAATTTGGTAACGACAAAGCTCACTGGGCCATGACCTTTACAGGCTTTATCTGTGCATTACCTCTCTTCTTCGATGTTGCTGTGGTACTGCTGATTGGCATCGCCTTTGCCGTGGTTCGTAAAGGGGGCGGCAGCGTCGTTAAAATTGGTATTTCACTGCTCGCGGGTATTGCCACCTGTCAGGCATTTCTCATCCCTGCACCGGGGCCTATTTTGGTCGCTTCCCAGCTCAATGCCGACTTTGGCTACATGATAGTCTTCGGTTTATTGGCATCGATTCCGGCGATGATTCTAGGCGGCCCGCTCTTTGCCAGCCTCATCTCCCAAAAAGTCCATGTTGAGCTGCCTGCCCACGAGCAGCAGGAAAAAGGTGAACGAGAAGGCGGACCGATCCCCTCATTCGCGCTATCAATCAGTATTGTGGTGTTCCCACTGCTGCTTATCGGTTTAAAGACAGTGGTGTCACGCTTTATTGATGAAAAATCCGATCTGCATAATTGGCTCGCCTTGATAGGTCATCCCTTCACCGCCATTTTGCTGGCCTGTTTAATCGCATTCTATGTGCTGGGCGTGAGACGCAATATTCCCAATGAGCGCATCATGGAAATCTGTAGCAGTGCGCTCCAACCTGCTGGGATCATTATTCTCGTCACCGGTGCTGGCGGCGTGTTTAAGCAAGTGCTGATTGATTCGGGGGTTGGCGATGCATTAGGCAATATGTTGGCAGGTTCGGGATTACCGATTGTAATACTGGCATTTATTTTGTCGGCGTCGGTACGCGTGATCCAAGGGTCGGCCACCGTGGCCATGTTAACGGCTTGCGGCCTTATCATCCCGATACTTGAACCACTAAACTTAGATGGTGCTCAATTGGCGGCAATTACGATTGCCATTGGCGGTGGTTCGATTGTGCTCTCGCACGTCAATGACTCAGGCTTCTGGCTCGCTAACCGTTTTCTTGGATTGTCAGAAAAACAAACGCTGCAAACTTGGACTGTAATGGAGACCATTATCGGTACGACGGGCGGCATAGTCGCAGTCATCATCTCTGCGTTTCTCTAGCGCTAGCCTGTGATGACAAACATTAGCCGTTAAGCGAAAGAACGAGGGGAAGTCTACAGTGTTTCCCCTAAATCAATACGATAGCCCAGATCGATAACCGATTCTGCTCTCTCTTTGCCATTTAACCTGTCTAATAGCTCAGTGGCAGCAATTCGACCAATCTCTTTTCTCGGCGTAATAATGCTCGCCAATTTTGGCGTCATAGATTGGCCAATATCATGGCCATGAAATCCTGCAACGCCAATTTGTTCAGGGATCTTGATGCCTTGTCTTTGACACTCAAATATCACCCCTGCAGCCAAATCATCGTTGGTGCAAAAAAAGCTATCTACATAGGGATATTTCGCTAATGTTTGTTGCAATAACGACGCCCCCAACGAAAACGACGAGGCCTCATTTGTGGTCATCGCCAAAGGTGTAAGCTGAGCCTCCTGCATCGCTAACTCGTAGCCTCGCATCTTAAGCTGAGTGCGAATATCCATGCGCGCACCTAGGTAAGCAATGTGGCGATAGCCTTGTGCAATCATGGCCTTAACCATTTCGCATGCGGCCGCTGTGTTATCGAAACCCACACACTGTTGAATCGAAGGCGACACACTATCCATCATTTCGATGACCGGAATGCCCGCCGTTTCAATCATTCGCACGGTGCGCGGCGTGTGGTAACTTTCGGACAAGAGTAAGCCATCGATATTGTAAGAGAGCAGTGATGCCACCCGCTCTTCTTCTAATTCAGCCTGATACCCGTAGTGAGCCAGCATGGTTTGATAACCGCGTTTGCCGGTCACATTCTCGATACCGCGCAGCACTTCAGCAAATACTTGGTTGGTTAACGAAGGCACTAACACGCCAATGGCGCGGCTGGTTGCTTGCGCTAAAATTTCCGGCGCGCGATTAGGAATATAACCTAAGGTTTCTAGTGCGACAGCAATCTTCTCTTGAGTGCTTTGCGCCACCCTTGTTGGATTTTTTAAATAGCGACTCACCGTCATTTTGGTGACCCCAACTTGATCGGCAACGTCTTGAAGACTGGGTCTACGCTTTTTATTCATAATATCTAATGTTAGTTAACGAACCGCGGATATGGGTGAGATGTATAGCTAAAATATCGAATATAAACAAATAGTAGACATAAACATCAGACAGGGATCTTATAATAGTTCGCCCAGCGATACCAGTTGAGGACTATTTTAGCGGAATGACCATGCTAGCTAGGCCACTCCAAACTCATATCTGGAGCGGCCTTTGAACATTATTTGTGATGGCGAAAACTGTTACTTAGCCTGTTGGCGCCCCTGAGAGGGCTTTCCTGCAGGTTTACCACCCGTTTTTGATGGGCTTCCGCCTTTAGCACTGCTGTTCGCTTGAGCGCCGCCGGCCTTAAAACCAGACTGGCCGAAGGGCGCTTTCGCTCCCGGACGGCTCGAATGAGCTCCGCTAGGTTTAGAGCCAGTTGGTTTAGATCCCGTTGGCTTAGCGCCATTCGCTGCTGGTTTTCCGCCTTTAGCAGCGGGTTTTGACTCAGCACCAGCTTGAGCTTGCGCGCCGCCTTTAGCCGGACTTTTAGATTTGCCATCGCCCTTGCGGTCATCAAATTGATTACCCGAGAAGCGAGTAAAGGCTTTTTGGCCTTGGTTGGCATCTTTCATCCACTTAGGTCCGCGCTCATTTCGACCCTCTGGCGGCACTAACTGATGCGGACTATTACCGATCAAGTCTTCACGCCCCATGGCGGTTAAGCCTTCACGGATTAATGGCCAACCCGCAGGATCGTGATAACGGAGCAATGCTTTGTGCAAGCGACGTTGGCGCCCTTTCTTCGGCACAGATACCACTTCGCTGGTGTGCTTAACGTTTTTCAGCGAGTTTAACTCGGTATGATAAATCGTGGTCGCATTCGCCATCGGTGACGGATAAAAGTTCTGTACTTGGTCGAGCTTGAACTTACGCTCCTTCAACCACAACGCTAAGTTCACCATGTCTTCGTCGGTCGTGCCTGGATGCGCCGAAATAAAGTAAGGGATCAGGAACTGCTCTTTACCCGATTCCTTAGAAAACTTGTCGAACAATTCTTTAAACTTATCGTAGGCGCCCATGCCGGGCTTCATCATCTTGCTGAGCGGACCTTCTTCGGTATGCTCAGGGGCGATTTTTAAGTAGCCGCCCACATGGTGCTGCACTAACTCTTTAACGTAGGCCGGATCTTCGATCGCCAAGTCGTAACGCACGCCAGAGGCAATCAATACTTTCTTAATGCCAGGTACGGCACGCGCAGCGCGATATAGGTCGATAGTATGTTTATGATCTGTGCCTAAGTGGCCGCAAATCGATGGGAACACACAGGATAAACGACGACAGGTTTTTTCGGCCTTTTCGCTGGTACAACCTAAACGATACATGTTGGCGGTGGGGCCGCCCAAATCGGAAATCACCCCAGTAAAGCCTGGCACTTTTTCCTGAATATCTTTGATTTCTTTAACAATCGACTCTTGTGAACGACTCTGAATGATTCGGCCTTCATGCTCGGTAATCGAGCAGAAAGAACAGCCACCAAAGCAACCACGCATGATGTTGATAGACGTCTTGATCATGTCGTAGGCAGGGATTTTTTCCTTGCCATAGATAGGATGAGGAATGCGCTGATAGGGTAAATCGAATACCGCATCCATCTCATCGGTATTGAGCGGCCATGCGGGCGGATTCACCCAAACGGCGCGGTCGCCATGGGGTTGAAATAACGCACGGGCACAACCTGGGTTTTGCTCTTGGTGCAAAATCCGTGAAGCATGGGCATATAAATATTTGTCTTCGGACACTTTTTCAAACGCTGGCAGCAGCACATAGGTTTTATCCCATGGCTTAGGTTTAGGCGGTTGAACGCTAATAGGCTTAGGGGCTTCGTTATCGAATATCTTCACATCCGACGGGCCGGACAAGTTAGCACAACCCACATCATCGGCGCCGTAAGGATTCGGCAGCGGCTCTATCTTGTGCAGTTGGTCAATCTTGCGCGAGTCCATACCGCGCCATTCGGGCAGCGGCTCTTTACGGATAACGGCTGTGCCACGCACATCGTGCAACGAGCTTATCGGTTCACCGGCAGCTAAGCGGCGTGCCACTTCGACTAAAGGACGCTCGGCGTTGCCGTACATCAAAATGTCGGCCTTGGCATCGAAAATCACACTGCGACGCACTTTGTCCGACCAATAATCGTAATGGGCGATGCGGCGTAAACTGGCTTCGATACCACCAATAATCACAGGCACATCTTTAAAGGCTTCTTTACAACGCTGGGTGTACACAGTCACGGCGCGATCTGGGCGCTTACCACCAATATCCCCCGCAGTATAAGCATCGTCGGAGCGTAAACGACGGTCGGCAGTGTAACGGTTGATCATCGAATCCATGTTACCGGCGGTGACGCCAAAAAACAGATTCGGGCGGCCCAATTGCATAAAGGCGTCTTTGCTCGACCAATCTGGCTGGGAAATAATCCCAACTCGGTAACCCTGAGCCTCTAACATACGGCCGATCACCGCCATGCCAAAGCTTGGGTGATCCACATAAGCGTCGCCTGTGACTATGATGATGTCACAGCTATCCCAACCAAGCTTATCCATCTCCTTGCGAGACATAGGTAAGAAAGGCGCAGTGCTGTCGCCCGTGGCCCAATACTTGGGATGACTAAAGAGTGTGGATTCAACTTGCATGGATTGTGACCCGAAAACGTAATGTCAAATAAAGGCGCCACGAAAATAAGTTACGCCAATTTAGGGACGCGGAGTATAGCAGGGAATGGAGGATAGATGCGATTAAAAAAACACCACTCGAGGCATTTTCAGGGGTATTTGAGCCGGAAGCGTAATACCCCTAAATCCGCTATGGATATGGCTTAGGGCGGAATTGACCGCCCAAACCTGCGGGCCTAGAGACCCTTTCCTAAACCTTGAGCAAAATGCAGCAAATTCACCAACGCCAAACTGATAATCACTAGCCAAGTGAGCAATACGCCCCAAAAACGACCAAAATGATAACCACCTTGGCCTTGAGTTAAGCCAATAGCATGGAGTAAGCGCGCCACTATCCACACAGTCCCAAAACAGTGTAAATAAAATGCAGGCAAGCCACCCGCTTCGGCCACCAGCATTAAAATCAATACGATAGGCGCATTTTCGATCAGGTTAACATGCACTCGATTAGCCAAAGCTAAGGTGCTGTTACCACCATCCCCTAGGCCGATTTTCTGACCTCGCCTTAATTTAACTACTCGATAAGCCAAAGCGACAATTAATAGCCCTGTGAGGCTAGCGTAAAGACCCGTTACCATCAAAGACATGCCTATTTCCCCTTATCAAAAAGCTGACTATAGCCCGAGCTGCAAAAAATCAGCAATTTATTTGTATTAAGGTTAAAAGCCATTAACCTTTTATAGACAAGATAGGTTAATATGCGCGCGTCATTCCCTACAACTTTTTATACAGTGAATACCCCGATTGAATAACGACGAGTTTATCGAAAAACGCAGATTTATCATAAAGCTAGGCAAAGCCTTGCATAAGTTTGGCACACCTGCTTATCGTCTAGAAACCCACTTACAAACCGTTGCTCGCACCTTAGGTATCGAAGGCTATTTCCTTATTTCTCCGACGTCGATGACCTTCGTTTTGCAACATGATACTGATCAAGAATATAACCATGCCGCTCGCGTTAAGCCCGGTGAACTCGATTTGGGCTCACTCGCCCGCACCGATGAATTGGTCGATGAGTTAACCTCGGGTAAACGTACTTTGACCGAGGCATTAGATCGCTTAGAAGAAATTGCCAATAAACCCAATCCCTATGGCCCTGTATTAACTTGCTTTTCTTTTGGAACTTCTGCCGCCGCTTTCGCTATGCTGATGGGCACGGGTTGGAACGATGTATTTTGGTCAGGATTATTAGGCTTATTCGTCTATGGCTTGGTATATCGTGCCGAACGCTCGGCCCGCATGGCCGAAGTGCTCGAACCCTTCGCCACTATCCTTTGCGCAATCGCAGCCTGTGGCATAGCGCGTATCGATCCAAATATTAATATCCCAGTAGTAATCCTCTCCTCCATTATTATTTTTATTCCCGGCTTAGCCTTAACCTTAGGTTTAGCTGAACTCGCCGCACGGGATTTAATTTCTGGCACGGCGCGCATCATGGATGCGAGCATGCAATTATTTAAGCTGTACTTTGGCGCAGTGCTCGGCATGGCAATCGGTAAAGCTATGTTCGGCGAAGCGATTCACATAGAACCTGAAGGTTTACCTCGCTGGGCGATATGGTCGGCGGTTCCGATTCTATCTATGGCGCTGGTTTTTATCTTCAAAGCAAGGATGCAAGATTCGCCTTGGGGCGTATTGGCTGGGATAGTGGCGTTTTTCTCAGCCATGCTCGGCGGACATTATTTTGGTGATTCGGTGGGGATCTTCTTTGGTGCCTTGGCAGTAGGAATTTATTCTAACCTCTTCGCCCGCTGGATGAAGGCGCCTGCCTCCATCGCCCTGTTGCAGGGAATAGTGATCTTAGTCCCCGGCAGTAAAACCTATATCGGACTCAATGCACTGATCTCAGGTGAGACCATGCTCAATCAGTCGCACATAGGCTCGCAAATCTTTTTGATTTTTATGTCGCTGATTGCGGGGCTCATCTTTGCTAACGTCGCTGTCCCACCTAGGCGTACACTGTAACAATCGCTAATCCGGCTGGAGCCCGCGCCCAGCCGCTACCTCAAGATAATCTTAAGCTAACCTTAAGTAAAATAAGAAACTTATTAAAATGTTTCCTTGACTAACACTCGTTTTCCATGTGTTATTAAATTGTGAATTGCAACGTGAAATTGTTTTCGCTGCAGTCGTCGATTTCATGGGAGTGGCCTTTTATGCAGAAATTTTTTCAGTATGCATGCATCCTATCTTGTTGTGTTGGCAACCTAACCAGGGTTGCCCAAGCAGAAGAGGCTAAGCTCGCCGATCCCGCAAACCAAGGTCAAACCAAACAAAAAGTCAGCAAGATTGTGGTGGTCAACAACCCCATTTTCGATGAATCCGATCCCGATGCATTTTTTATCCATCGCTGGGCTAACGCCCTGCATATCAATACCAAAGAATATGTGGTTCTCGATAATCTAACCTTCAGCGAAAATGATACTGTTACACAAAAAGATCTCGACGAATCCCAACGACTTTTGCGGGCAATGCCTTATATTCGCGACGCGAAAATTTATATCGCAGAAAAAGATCCCCAAGCCGATGTCGATCCATCCGTTGAGTCCGTGGTGGTGGAAACCTGGGATAATTGGTCATTATTACCGACAGCGAGTTTGAGTAGTTCAGGTGGCGACACACGTTACTCCTTCGGGCTCAAAGAAGACAACTTGCTTGGAACGGGGATCCGCACTCGACTTAAATATCAATCCAATGAATCTCGGAATGGCTATAAATTTGCTTTCGAAGCGCCGCTCAGCATTATTGAACACGGCACAGTTGCCGCTGAGTTCTACGACAATAGCGACGGCCAAGCTAAACACGTTTATGTGAGTAAGCCCTTCTATTCCCTCAATACGAGTACCATGTATTCGGCGGAGTTTTTAGACGATAACCGTACAGATACCCTCAGACAAAATGGGCAAGAGGTGAATGAGTTCACACACACAGTCGACTATCTCAATCTGCAATATGGCTGGTTAATTAATAAAAACAGTCAGCACCTTTCTCGCTTTATTACCGGTGTCACCCAAGACAAGCACGAGTTTGTCCATTCTGAGCGCTATCCTACTTCCATGCTCCCTCAAGACAGGGACTTTATGTACCCTTGGGTCGCCTACGAGTTTATCGAAGATGATTTTCACGTACTGAATAATGTTCACCTGATCACCAACAATGAAGACTTTAACTTAGGTTGGCATCACTATGTACAATTCGGCATAGAAACCAATGATATAGGTGATAATAATCCCTTAGGCTACCACGTTAACTGGCAAAGCACTGGCGGGTATAAGTTTAACGATCAACTGTGGCTGTTAGAAATGGGGGGGACAAGCACTATCGGTACCACCCAAAAAGATACTTATAAGGTCGATGTTCAAGCCGAATACTTCTATCAAATCCATCCTAAGTGGACGGCTTATGGCAAAGCTTGGGCTAGCCTTTCACAGAACACTTATCTGGATCTAACAAAAGGATTAGGGGATGAAACTGGCGTGCGCGGTTATCCAAACGAATACCAACAAGGGGATAATCAGTGGTTACTGACCGCCGAGATACGCAACTACCCCAATATCAACTTATACCAACTGGCTGAATTAGGCTGGGCAGTCTTTGCCGATCTGGGTCAAGCTTCCGGCGGCCAACTCGCCGAGAATAACGAAGTCAGCGGTCCACTAGGTAGCATAGGCATAGGCGCGCGGATTTATTCCTCTCGATCCAGCTATGGCAACGTAGCCCATATTGATTTTTCACTCCCTTATACGGGCGGCGAGTCAGTAAACAGCTGGGAATGGCGATTCCTAGTGAAAAGCAGTTTTTAAACCTAAGGTACATTATAATCGTATGAACTATGTACTTTTTAAGACAATCCTTGACGCCTTGTGGCCTAAAATAATCCTGACGCTATCTGCCTAACCTCCTGCTCAACCCTCTGTATCAAAAGAGCGTCTGCCAATATGGGAGAACCGCAATTAAAGGGCGGTTTAGGATCATATTCAAACAATAACTGCAGTGTTTTCGCCTGTTGTTCACCCTCTATATTGGCAATGAGTGCCAAAGCAAAATCGAGCCCTGCAGTAATACCGCCGCCACTGATCCGATTACGGTCAATCACAATACGTTTATTTTCAAAAGTAATTTGAGGATATTGTGCCAACACTGAAGCATAAGCCCAGTGAGTGGTCGTACGATAACCATTAAGTAAACCTGTTGCCGCAAGAATCAAGGCACCAGTGCATACAGATGTAATGTATTGTGCTTGCTCCCCCTTGCATTTTAAGAAAGAAATGACTTGCTCATCCTGTATTTGCGCCAAAGGATTTGCGCTCCCAGGCACTAAAAGGATATCTATCGGCGGACAATTATCGAAATCGTAATTAGGCTGTAAGTTAACGCCCGCATCACAGGGTAATAGCGTGCTGGTTTTCGCAAAAGTGAAGGTTTCAAATGATGGCACAAAGGCTAAAAACTGTAGTGGCCCATAGGCATCGAGCATCGTCATGCCGGGATAAAGGAAAATACCTACTCTTAATTTGTGCTTGATTGGATTATTTGTTTTATCACTTTGAGCCGCTTCAATATTTTCACTCATCACAGATTCTCCATCGGTAGTGACAATTTCATATTTCAGGTAACACTGTCGTTGCAGTTAACCCTATGACCGTCACTATAAAGCCCATTATTCCTAACCATCAGGCACAAACTCGCCCGAATGTTTCAAATGGTACACCTGAGCCTATCTGTTCCACTTAAGCAAAAATCACAACACAAGAGCCATTGAGGCTAATGTATAATCAAACGCCTGAATTGAATTTGGAGCAAAATCCAGTATGCACACCAAGCCCCACATGCGCATAAAACAAAGCCCGCGAGCGATGCTCAAGGTTCTCCACGTTTTCAAGGAAATGCTTAAACAACAAGATTATCGTGATATTGCAGTTGCAGATATTGCGCACAAAGCCGATGTCGGGCGCACGACGTTTTATCGCTACTTCAAACGCAAGTTGGATATTCTTATTGCACTACATCAAAATATTTTTGAAGATATATTCGCAGATCTTCAGTCAACCGAAGACTGGCTTTCAACCAACACACCACCCTCATTGGAAAAACTGCTTATTACTTTTAGCCGAAACAGCATGTTTCGCCGTTCCATGTCATTTAGACTAGGTAGCGACCTCGATGCAGCAACTAAACAATTACAAACTAAACTTGTGCAACATATCGAAAATAAATTGGTCAACACCTTCAACACTGACGAATTTATTATTCCAAGCTACACATTAGCCCATAGCATAGCAGCTCTTTATTTAAGC